>Ga0075163_10004955_pt1 | contig 17836 bp, 10 predicted proteins | sample JI1023141ADNA_FD_71478 | JGI IMG/M metagenome (GOLD analysis project Ga0075163, IMG submission 71478) | Wastewater effluent complex algal communities from Wisconsin, to seasonally profile nutrient transformation and Carbon sequestration -... | ecosystem: Engineered > WWTP > Effluent > Algae...
GATCACCCTGCTGCGCAAGCGCCTCGCCGACATGAAGTCGTCGACCGTCAACCTTGTCGTCAAGACCTTCCAGACGATGCTCCGGCGCGCCCGCAAGCTCGGCTACCGCGCGACGGTCCCGCAAGTCAAGCTCCTGCCCGAGCAGCGGCAGCGGAACTGGTACACGCCCGAGGACACCGAGCGCCTCGTCGCCGCCGCGGCGACCTTCGATGTCATCAGCCTGGTCATCGTCCTCCTCGGCGGCGACGCCGGCCTGCGCGCCGGCGAGATGCTCGCGCTGCGCTGGGAGGATCTCGACTTCACCCTTCGGATCCTCTACGTCCGCCGTAACCTGGTGATGGGCCAGGAGCGGGCGCCGAAGTGGGGCACCGCCCGCGACATCCCCCTCTCGGATCGGCTGAAGGACGCCCTGCTGCGGCTCCAGACCCTGGACGGCGGCATCGACCGGGTGCTCAAGTCGAGCAACGGCGGGCCGATGACGATGAGCCACATCCGGCCGCTGCTCGAGCGCGTGGCCCGCTATGCCGGTGCCCCCCTCTACGGCCCGCACGCCCTCCGCCACAGCTTCGGCACCCGGTTGATGCTGAACGGCGCCAGCGCCCGCGTGGCGATGGAGTTGCTGGGACACAGCAGCCTCAAGACGACCCAGATCTACGCGCACGCGAGCAAGGACCACCGCCGTTCGGCGATCGACCTGCTCGCCCCGCCACGGGATGCGGGTCGAACGTGACTATATCCGGCAGTCCTCGAAACGCCGTCAGTAGCGTAACACCGCGAACAACAGAGCCGACCACACAGAGTGTGGCCGGCCGTGTACTTGCTTGTCTCGGGTCAGAACCCCGCGAGTTTGGGGGCTGCGGGGTTCTGACCCGAGACCACCGCGCCAGCGGGCGACTCTGTGCGACGAAGCGCCGCGCTCCAAGTACGTCGCACCTCTACCAAAATCTGGGCGCGGTCACAATCCTAGTGGTCTGGGGAAGGGTGCGACTCTTGACTACATTTCGGAGCGAACACGCGCTTCCGGAGCGAGCAAGAGCGTTGTATAACCCGGTTGTGGATCGCCCCACTCCCGTCACCGCCTGCATTATCACTGCGCTTCCTCTGGAATTCGCCGCCGTCGCAAAAGCATTCAATGCAGAGCCCGCGTCCATCGCAAATCTAACATTTTCCATCGCAAGCGTACGCACGCGATTCGGAGGCACTCGCGATATCGCCATTGCGCTGCTCCCCTCAATGGGAAACAATGCGGCGGCGACTCTTGCTACCCGTCTAGTTACAAATTTCCCCAGACTGCAGTTCGTCATCATGGCCGGAATCGCCGGTGCTGTCCCTTGTCCGACAAATTCAGAAATTCATGTACGCCTCGGTGACATCGTCATCTCTAGCGAGCAGGGAGTCGTCCAATATGACTTTGACAAAGAAACAACGGAAAGCTCTGAACCTCGCTTTCCACCCAGACCCCCCTCTTCAACGTTGCTAAGCGTAGTTAGGCGATTACAGGCCGAACATCTATCAAGCACGGAAACGCTGGATGAGGCGATTACTAAAATCGTGCAGGATCTTGGCCGGGGATGGAGACGACCAAGCGGAAAAACCGACGCGCTTTATGAAAACGATACACTGTGCCCTCATCCAAAGGACGGTCAGCGCAAGAAAGGAAAACCGAGAGTCTTTGTGGGCGTTATCGGGTCCGCCAATAAATTGCTAAAAAATTCGACAAAACGGGATACGTTGCGAGAGCGTTTTCGCGTTCGAGCGATTGAGATGGAGGCGTCTGGGGTTGCAGAGGCAGTTTGGCAAACGGAACTGCCAGGTTACTTAATCGTCCGAGGTACATGTGACTATTGCGACGCAAGGAAAAATGACATCTGGCAAAGATACGCTGCAGTGATTGCAGCAGCGTACTGTTACGAATTAATACAAAATCTACCATTAGAAGGTCCGCAAGTAGAACCCGAGCCCCAAGCGAAGGCAGGTAGCACCCCGGAAAGCAGTCCGCCGGAGACTAAGCCGGAGTTCAGGATAATAGGTACCCTCGGAAAGGGTGCGAGCGGAACAGTCTTCAAGGTCGAAGAAGATCTCACCGGATCTATCTATGCGTTAAAAATCTTGCACAGCCATCTCCATGATAATCGGGAGTCCGTTAGCCGGTTTGAGCGCGAACTGCGCATCATGGCTCAACTTGGCGGTCACCGCCATATTGTCAGTGCCCAGTTGAGGCGGGATCGGCAGGGGCGGCCTCAGATCCTGATGCCTTATATTGACGGGGGTACCTTGACCGAGAGAATACGGCGAAAGGATTTAACTGGAGACGAAGTTGTTGTTCTCGCGGAGCAGATATTCGATGCTATCGCCTTCTTGCACAATAATGGCGTGATTCATCGCGATCTTAAACCGGACAACATTCTGCTTACAGCTGAAGGTGAAATTAAGATCACCGACTTCGGGATCGCAGGCTTGCTCGGCCAAGACGACCTCACTCAAGCCGGCCCACCGATATGGGGAGGGGGTCGCTACCACGCCCCAGAACTAATGGCGGGGCAAAGGGCAAGCAAGAGTTCAGATGTATACAGTGCGGCATTGATCTTACGCGCAATGCAAGTAGGAACCCCGGAAACAAACGGTCGGCGTGCAGATCAAGGCATGAGTGGCGAACTTGCACACATCGTACGCCGCGCAACCGAAAACGCCCCGGAGCAGCGGCCAACGGCTGAGTACATCTTGGCGTTGATACGCACATTGCGAAGACGGTTGGAACAACATCGGCAACCCGAGGTGCTAAGGAGGCAAACCGAGGGGTTACCTGCGACATTAACACCAGATGAAGCGCGCCATTGTGGCAAGGATCTGAGGGAGTACATCGAGAACGCTCGGTTAGAACCACCTCTGGTCCAGAGGCTAGCATTGCCGCGAGACGATGGAGGCGGTATCGATGAAATGATAGCCAATCTGAAGGATATCTACATTTCGTCAGCATGGCATAATCTGTTGCCATGCATCACCGTTGGCGATATATTTCGAGCGTGCAAGAATAAGTTCTGGTTGCCGCGTTTGGCAATGCGACTGGAATGGGCGGGCGCCCTTGAGAGTGGTGCATCATTGCTTCAATTGATCGAAACAGGAGTTTTTCCTTGGCGAACTTGGGTTCAATGCCTGGGACGACCGAGGACTTCTCCCGTCAGCGAATTCGAGTTCTTCGCTTTCCTAGCTTCGCTGTTGGGCGATGCGGCACCGAGTTCCGATGGAGAAATTGATGCGAAATTCTTCAAGCGCGTATTGGGACTTTGGGCGCATAGAGTCCAACAGCCATGGCATGTCCGTCACCCGCGTCGTAAGGCCTCAGGCGGTGTCCGTTGGCTTGACATTCCGATTCCTCTTGTGAAGAAGGCTCAGAGTTTCATCGGACGACAGATTCTGAGGAGACTTCCCGGCTCCCCGTGTTCTACAGCGTTTTCCGAGCGGCGATCCGCAAGTCTACATGCGCGGTTTCATTCGGGCGCCAAGGCTGCGGTAATTGTGGACATTCAAGATTTTTTCGGTAGCGTTCGCTGGAGACATGCGGCGCGGGCCTTATTCGGCGCTAACCCGTATTGGACTAGCCTACAAGGTGCAGTAGTACCTCCATTTCTCGGATGGACTACTCAAGGAATGCAGTTCTTGCGGAGCTTAACCTTTGTTACGAACTACGGTTTCGGACAGGAGTACCTCCCACAAGGCGCACCGACGTCTCCCATCATTGCTAACGCGGCTGCGGCACTCTTGGATCAAAAAATCGAAGGCTCTGAGATTTTTCAAAATAGTCCGGGATGGGCCTACAGCAGATACGCAGACGATCTAGTGATCTCATCTCGCCGAGAAGATCCCGGGTTCCATCACCTGGCGGAAAATCTGCTCGTCTCCGCCATTTCATCGTTCGACTGGAAAGTCGCGGAGGAAAAAACTCGACACTGGCGCGCATCGCGCGGAAGCCCGCTCGTGTTATGCGGTGCAGTAGTGCCGGAAGCCGTTGAAGGCAAGGTTAACCTGCCACGTGATCTCCGCCGTCGGGTTCGGGCAGCATGCCACCTGCTCGCGCATAGTGATGGTAATGTTGAATCGAATCGGCGGGCTCATGGAACTCTTGCCTACGCTTACTCGTTGTCGAGCGATTTGAAGCTGCTGGGGTATATTCCAAGCAAACCTTACAAAATACTGACAGAGATCGCGCAGTGCCTACCCGGTGCTTCGGCGCTCGTCACTGAATCATTTATTGATGGATGGAAGCATGAGTAGGACGCACTATGAAGCTAGACGCAATGGTGCAGGGCGCACGGAGCTGGGATTAGCTCACAACCGGTCTGTACACATTCGTGCCGGCGCTGATGGGCCTCCTGAACGCTCTGTTGAAGGCGCAGCCGCGGAGGCGGGCGTCATGAAAGACACTACCGCGACCTGCAGCCTGCAGATCCAACTCGACCTAACACAGGACCGCGCGAGTCGCCGCGTGCTCAACGCGAGCCCGAGATGCGCCGAGGCAGCAGAAAGAATTCGAGGCGCGCATCGAAATCTCCACCCCCGACGGCTAACGACATCAACTCCTTGCGAAAGCACCATCGTAACCTAGCGCTCTGACTCTTCGAACCGACGTCGATCGCCGACACCCGTCCCGCACGCACCGCTACCCGAGCGACCACCTCGCCCTTGACTACCTCCGTGCGCATCACGTTCTCGCAGCACGCTCGCAGCACCCCATGCCGCTGCACCACCGCCGTCCGGATCTCCGGAACGAGTGCCGCGTCGACGCCATTCACCTGCACAAGTGACAGCTCCGCCATTACCGGAGACGGCGCTGTCGCAACTTTTGGCCGCCAAGTTTCCCGTTGCGGGACCTTGCTCACCGGCTTCGCCGCTTCCAACATCACGGACACGACCGGCGCTGCCGGTTCTATACGCACTGGCGGTGCCACGACCTCCAGCACCCCCGGTACCTTGATAGCGCCGTCCACCTCGGGAGAGATCTCGGGCTCGATATCGCCGCCGTGCGCCGGGTATTGTCCGCCGTACCGCCACCACAGACACGCCGCGCCGCCCATCGCCGCAACCCCCAGCCACCCCCACGCTCGTCGCCAACGTCGCGGCACCCTGCCCACCGCGGCCAACGACGCGACGTCCGGCTCCCGCAGTCCGGCCGCGAGTCCGTGATGACGAAAGCTTAACGGCGTTTCCGACATCGACACTTGCATCTACCACGTCGCGCACGCTCCGAAAAGACCTCTGGTAGTCCCGTGATGGCGATGGAAAAATCCGCCCATCGTGGACGCCCCGCCTCGCCTGCGCCGAACCACCAAGATCGGGGTGCTCCTCGCACTGTTCTCCGTGGGCACGCTCGGTGAAATCCTTGACGTGGGTGCCGCTTCCCCGCCGCACACCAAGGATGTGCAAATCGGTCAACACATTCAATTCAAGAGCACCGTCCGTCTCGATGCCAGTTGCTCAGGATGTAGCCATTCCCTCCCGGCTGTTGCCGACGCCTATCTCGACGTCGAGTTCACGCCGGAAGGCACGGACGAGTTCGTTACGTTGACGATCCAGGGAAACGCTATTTTCATCCCGCCCGCCTCCGGAACGCTCGAAAATCCGAAGGTCAACACGAAGCTCATACCGCCGAGCGTCGAGGCCGAGGCCAAAGAACACAACTGCACAAATATTAAAGGAACCATCCTCGACAATCCTTTCGAAGTGGACAGATAGCCCATGGCCGACCGAACGACAGATTCCCCACCCTCTTCGTCCACAACACCGACTGTCACCGACCACGGCCGCCCCGGCTTCATCGCCGACCTCGGCTTCACATTGGTCGTCCCCTGGCTCGTTCTCTGGCGCTTCGAATTGCCTGACGGCCCCGGGCGCTCACTATGGTCGGGCTGGTGGCCGGTTGTCGTAGTACTCGGCCTCCTCGCCGTCGCCATGGCCATCGGCGTCGCCCAGCGCAATCCGCGGGGCTTTCTCCCCTTTAATATTCGCTGGGGCCTCCTCGCAGCCACCCTCGTGCTGCCGGCCTGGATCGCCATCTCGATCGCCGACCGCGACGATCGTCCGGTGACGTTCGACGGCGCGGCCGCGTCCGTGCGCCCCGCTGTCGAGGACCGGCTCGCCGCGGCCACCACTCCCATGGAACGGGAGCGCGCACGGGAGGCGCTCGCCGCCATCGAATCCAGCGAGCGCCTCGCCGAGCTCGTCCGGACGAGCGAGGACCAGGGCAAGCCGATCCCGCAGCGCCCAATCCCGGGAATCTCGGAGAACCTCGCCCCCGTGGCTCGGAAGACCTACGAACAGTCCGCGGCCTTCGCGGACGCCATCGATCGTGACGCTCCGTTGCCGCCCGAGGTAGCCGCGGGCGGCATGACTGACGACGACGTCCTCATCGCCTTGTGCGTCGTCGCGGCCGCGATCTTCGCGCCGATGCTCGGCCTGTCCTTCGACATCACCCTTACGCTCCTCAAAACCCTCGTCACCTCCGGAGCTATCACCGCAGGCAGCCTCGTCCAGGTCAGCGCCGCGATGTCCGACGCGATCCTTCCTGGCGGTGGCTACGACGAGGGCAAGATCCGCGAGAACCTGAAGAAATACGACGAGCTTGGACGCAGCGTCGACGTCATCATCGACGCCGCTCGCGAGCAAGGCGCCGACGTCGACCGCTCGCCGCTCGTACGGGCTCGCCGCGACAAGTCCGGCGGCGCCGTCGACGTGAGCCTCACCAGGCGCAAACAGGCATGTCGGGACGCATTCAAGTCCGGCAAGGCTATCACCCGCGCCGACGTGCAGACGCGCTGTCCCGACCTCAACCCTGACGAGATCGACGAGCTCTTCGGCGAGCTACAGCCCGGAGGCAAGCGATGAGCCGGCGCGTCCTGCAGTACTTCGGGCTCGGCAAGGGCGGCGGTCCGCCTCCGCCCGCCGCGATCGTCGACGAGGACGATCCGGCGCTGATGATGACCGGCGACGCCCTGACCACCGCGATCCTCGAGAACATTCGCCTGCGCCGCTCGGTGCTGGTGACCGGCCCGCGCGGCTGCGGCAAGAGCTACTGCAGCGAGCAGGCGATCAAGCTGGCCAAGGCCCACGGGCTCATCGGTGGTTCGCGCTTCATGCAGGGCAACCGCGAGATCCCCCGCGACGCCCTCAGCGAGGACACGCTGATCGTCGGCGAGGGCGGCAAGGTCGAACTATTAAAAGCGTTGGCCCTGCGACCGCTCGAGGAGAGCGGCTCGCTCTCCCGCGAGGGCTTCCCCGACTGGCCCGGCATCCCGCGCGGGTCGGGCGTCGACCCGACTAGCGTGTGGCAGCCCCGCGACTGGATGGTCCTCTTCCTCGACGAGATCAACCGTTTCGGCGACGGTTTCCTCGACAGCCTGCTCGCCCTGCTCGAGGAGCGAAAGATCGTCCGTCGCGGCCAGGACTACTACGTCCCGATCGTCGTCGTCGCCACCGCCAACCCGCCCGGCTACGACATGACCGCCAAGAAGTTGAGCCCGCCGCTCCAGGCGCGCATCACTCGCTCCTTCCGCGTCTCCCAGCCCGACGTCGAGGCCCTCGTCCACGGCATCATGCCGTCGAAAATCCACGAATTCGCCCGCGACTACCCCACCGACCAGGCCCCCGACGTCCCACAAGAGCTCCGTTACCTCGCCGCTGGCGTCACTCTGTGCCTGTGGGGCGACCCCGGCTCCGGCTCCAAAGGCCGGTATTTCCTGACCCGGGCCACTCGCCAGTTGCTCGCGCGGCTCATGTCCAGCGACGGCGTCCTCGCCCGCGACATGCGCGAGCTGTCGACCCTCATCGACTTCGGCCCCGACGCCCGCGCAATCACCGACTGGATCGGCTGCGCCATGGCCCGCGCCGCTACCGCCGGCGCACGCACCGTCAACGTCGCACACCTCGAGGAAACTGCCGTCCACGTGCTCAGCCACAAGGTCCGCGAGAAGTTCAACGAAGGCGCCAACCCCAACCTCGGCATCCGCCGCGACCGCCTGATTCTCAACATCGTCCAGCGCATCCTACACAACCCTCGCCACGCCGCCGCCTTCGGCTTCGTACCCGCCAAACACGCACCCACGCGACTCCCCGAGCCGCTCATCGTCCCGGTCCTCATGCCCGAGCCGCAGATGATCCAGCTCCTCGGTGAATTCGCCAACACGCGGATCTTCGCCCAGACCCTCGCCCGCAACTACCCGCATTTCCATCGCACGGTCCTGCCGACCGCCGATCACGTGCGGATCTGGGCCAACGCCGTCGACGGCACCATGCAACCATACGCGACCCCGACCGATGTCCAGCAGATCGTCGCTCAGGGGCTCTGGGCCCTCCTCCGCGCGCTCCGCCCCGGACAGCCGCTCGACATGCCGCTCGTCAAACAGGTCGGCGAGCTGTTTCATCGGACCTTCGAGGAGCTCGAGAAAGCTGCCAACCCCGCCGGCATGGAGCGCGCCCAGGCCGCCCGCCTGTCCGTCGGCAGCGTCGTCGCGGCCATCCTGCAATCTCCCGCGAACCCGCAGAACGCCCCGCAAATGGCCCCTGAGGCCTGGAGGCGCTGACGGTGCCGAGCTGGCTCGCCCTCCTCGTCACGACCTGCTTCACCCTGTCCGCCCTGTGGCTGACGCTCCGCGCCTGGCAGGTGCGCCGCACGACCCCTCGTGGCGCCTCGCTCGCGCTCTCGACGGCTGCCTGCGTCGCCATCCTCGTCGTCGCCGCCGACCCTGACATCTCGCTTCAATCGCTGTGCGAGCACCCGCTCACCCGCACCACCATGGCGCCCCTCGAGTCCGACCTCGAGCACGCGCTGGACAGCGATTGGTGGCGCGTCCGTCCCTGCCGCCACCTGCAGGTCCGCGCCGAGCCCGACGACCTAACGACTCCCGTCGATTTCTCCCGTCTCGCCGCGCTCGCTGCCAGCGCCGGGGTCGCCGTCGACATCACGCTCGGCGACGAGTTCGCGGCCCCCGGCGAGCACCTGCACCTCGAACACAAGACCAGGGGGCCTCTCCCGATCCAGATCCCGATCCCGGCGTCGCAGACGGATCTCGTCCGTCCCGTCACCGCCCCCCTGGGCGTCGCCGAGCCCCCACCGGTCACCTGCCAGATCGATCGAGATGCGGACGATACACAGCACGCTTCGCCGTCCCTGCACGACTTATTAAAGACCGGCGGGAACACGGACTACAACGGCTTTCACCACTTGCATTGCTGGGAGCAGCATCAACACCCGGATGCGGGTATCTCCACCTATATCCACATCTCGACGCCCGTCGTGAAGGTCGTCACCCAGGCGCGGGTCGAGTACCCGCTGGACTTCTCGACCGCCGAAGCATCGTCGCTCGGACCCGGCGAGGTCCAGATCGTCGACGCCGAGCCCGACGAGACGACCGCGAGCGCCCTCGACATCGACGACGTCGCCATGCTCGTCCTGGACCGTCCGCGACGCGGGGAGAGCTGCAACCTCGCCCGCACCGCCCTCGCCGCCGGCAAATCCGTCGTCGTGGCCATGCCCGACAGCACCTTTCTCGAGCCCTGCAGCGACCTGCTCCCGATCCGACCCGGCGGACGGCTCGACACGGACGAACTCCCCCGCTTCGACCGCAAGCCACGCATCACGTTCGTGGTCGATGACTTCGCAAGAGACCTCGACCTCGCCCCGAGCTGCATCTACCACCCGGACCAACCGTGCGACGCATGGTTTCCGAAGAAGGACAAAGAGTTTCCGACCGGCCTCGCGGTGCAAGGACAGGCCATCCGGACCCTCTGCGACGACCTTTCCGGGGGCGTGTTTCGTACCCCGCCCGACTGCGGCGCCCTGACCGCAGCCAGCACGTCGACGGGGAACGTCGTGATCCACGGAGATCTCGAGCGGGAAGTGCCGGCGCTTCCCCAGCGCGTCCCGGACGATCTGCGACGCCTCGAGAGGAGCTCGCCGGCGACGCCGCTGCGTGCGCTGCGAAAGCTGTTCGACGAGTCGACCCCGCCGATCTATCGCGAGAACGACCTCACCGTCCTGTTCACATTCGACCCTGCCGTGGCCAGCACGCACTCCTTCGCGGACTTCCTTGAGACGGGCTCACGCCTCCACATCGTCCCGATCCACGACCCCTACGGCACTTCGCTGCGCAACCTGTTCCCCGACGATCCGCCCCTCCAGAGCCCTCTCGATCCGAACAGTCTCGTCACGGACCCCGCCAGACGGGCCACCACGGCTCACGCGACGCGACCATGTGGTGATTTCGAACGCTGCGCGGACGAATCCCCGCCGCCGCCGCTCGACAGCCCCGAGCAGACCGGGGCAGAGCTGGTTGCGCGTCCTCGCAGCAGGTTCGTGCCGCCCCATCAGGCGAGCTCGGCTGCCCCCGCCCGGTATCTCTGGCTGGAGCCCGACAACACGAAGGAGCGGCCGGGCGCCGCGCTCGTGGCGCGCACGACCAGGGACGGCGGCCTTCGCGAGCGTCCGCTGGCCCTAGGGATGATGCATGGTCGCGGCCACCTCCTGCTCCTCAATTACTCGCCCTTCGAATGGTATGTCGACGACGACGAGCGCGACTGGCTACACGCCCCGAAGACCCACCAGGAAGTCCTCGGCGGTTATCGGTTGATCTCGAACCTCTACGCGAAGACGTCAGCGCTGCTTGCCAGCGCCGCGGAGACGGTGCGTTCGGTCCAGTTGCAGCCCGACGGAGCCGTCTGGATCACGATGAGTCGCCCCTCCGACGCTGCAATCCCCGAGCAACTCATCTTCTCCGAGTACGACCCGACTAGGAGGGACAAGCGCCACATCGTCGCCCCGCTCGTCGACTTCGACGACACGCGGGGCGAGTACACCTACGCCCTCCCGGCCCGCGAACTGTCCACCCTCCCTGGCTGCGTCGCGCTCTACCACGACCTGAGCGACCGTCGCGACCCCGTTTACGCCTGCCCCCCGAGCGACGCCGAACGCTCCGCGTCGTCGATGGACGCGGCCAGGAGCCTGCGGATGCTCGCCCGCTACACGGGAGGACTCGAGCTCCCCGCCGGCGCTCTCCCGCGCGACGTCCTGCGCACGCGTCCGTTCGCCCTCGCGGCGCTCTCCCTGATCCTCCTCGCGGCCTGGGGTCGACGCGCCGCCCGTCGGCTGTTCGGTATGCGCACCCATCGCCGCCTGCGACACATCGAGCAGGTCGCCCAGCGCCGCTACGATCCGCCGGACGCCGTCGTCGCCGCTGCGGGTGACTGGGACGGCCGGAGCTCGACATGGCCGCGGACCGGCGCCTTCGGCGGCTACCGCCCTCTCGAGGCCGGCGATCGTCCGACCGCGATCGTGCTGCAGGACATCGTGCTCCCGGCGCAGGGAGGCCCGCAGCTGCTCCCCCGGGTCATGCAACGCATCGAAGAAGCCGCCCCCGGCGTACTCGTGCTCGTCAACCTCGGGGAGTCCATGCGGGTGCCCGGGCGCGACCACGGCAAGGCCGTCTTCGCCGGCCACATCGCGCTACACGTCGCGGCCGCAGCATGGAAGATCCGCGGCGAGGTCGAGATCCACTCCGTCGGGGTCGAGGGCGAGTCGGAGATCGTCGCGCCGACACGCCTGAGTCCCGGTTACGAGGAGCTCGACGTGAACGTGCGAGCCCGGCTCGCGCAGCGGCCCTTCCGCGACCAGGCCCCGTGGCCCGACGACCTCCCCGAGTGCGGCTCGGTCGTCTATGTCTCCGACTTCCAGCTCGAGGACCCCCGTGAGCTGCAGTCGTGGCTCACCCGTCTCGAGGGCGCGGGCATCCGCGTCGGCGGCGTCATGGTCTATAGTCCGCTCGAGTTCACGATGATCGAGGGCGGCCGCCTCGCGGGCTCGGGCGTGTGGGCGGACCGAACCGACTGGGACCCCGACGACGTCTTCGCGGCTTTCAGCCGCCGCCGGGACGTGATCGAGCATATCTTCGACGCGACGACCACTGGCGGGCTGGTCGTCGCCGGCACCCAATTCAGCCAGGACGACGTCGAGGTCGCCCTCGAGAGCGGCCGCCTGCTGCAGATCCTCCGGTGATCGCATGAACACCTCGATCCTCCTCTGGCTCGCGCTCCTCGGCATCACCGGCCTGGCGATCGTCCTGTACCTGCCGCGGCGGTTCTCGGGCCCGCTAACCGAGCACGAGCGGCGCACCGCTCACCGTGGCCTGCATCGCCGCTCCTTCCTGCTCGTCCTCGTCACCCCGGTCGCGACCATCGCCGGTCTCCTATTCCTCGTGCCCCGGCTGGTCGCACTCGACGTCCACAGCCACGTCTGGGGCTCACGCCCGGTCGACACGGACGCACTCGAAGCTTCGGAGCTCGGCGAGCGCTCACTCCTGTGGCCGCTCGCGTGGGAGGAGTCGACCTACGAATGGACCACGGCGGTCCTGTGCCGGGTGGATCCGGCAAATGGCGGGGACACGAGCGCGCTGGCGGCCGCGATCGTTGAGGCCGCGCGCGACGGGTTTACCCACGACCACGAGACCTGCGGCCCGGCGATCCTCCGCGAGAGATTCACCACCCGCGACTTCCGTAACATCGAGCTCTCGCTGGTCGCCCTGGCGGACCGCGCGTACATCCTCACTGATGTTGTGATCCACGCCGGCCCGCGCCTGGAGGACCCCGATCCGTGGGACGTGATGGCGACCGCACTGGAACAGGACGCCGGGCTTTTAGACATCCAGCCCGAGGTCGATGTGTTGGGCCACACCGCACAGGAGCAGCCGGACCGCATCTTACGCCTGTCCCGGGCGCGCCGGAGCGACCCGCAGACCCTTGAGGTCCTCGCGCTCATCCGGGGCGCGCCGTGCAGCTCTGGAACGTGCACGGCCGATCTGTTCGACGCGGAGAACAGACGAGAGGGCCAGTGCACGCTCACTCCGCGTCAGGACACCCCACAAGGCTCCGAACCACAGCCGCGCGTGGTATCGATGACGGTTCAGTGTGGTCGACCGCTCGAGCAGCTCGACGGTCGGCTGCTCGTCGCAGACGATGGTCACACATCGATCGTGACCGCCGATCTCCCGATCAACGGCGAAAATGGGCTGTTCGACGCTATCGCGGCCGCCGCTTCCACCTCAAGGGCGTTCACGGAGGAGATGCGCGAGCACAACCTCCGTCCTCTCCGGTTTCACGCCGGAGCGGACATTCACGTCTTCGCCTCCGGCGAGGGCATCACGATACGCGGTGGGAGCCCAATCCCCACCCTATGCCGTCCCTCCCTGGATCGGGGCCCTTTCTCGTGGTCAGGCATGGACAAGCCAGAACCCGCGTTCGATGGCAACTCGATCCAGATCCCCATCGATCTCACAACGCTGGATCCGGTCTCGCCTGAGTACGATCCGACCGCCTTTTACGCCTCGCTGTATACCATCACCTGGGCGGCCAATTCTCTGCACGAAGGGCGCTGCCTCGAGCTCGCCGAGCCCCGGTCCTCGTCCTCGCACCTGCCGGCGCACCCTGTCTTGACCGCTGAGCAGCTCGAGGAGGCCGCCGCCGGGCTGCGTCGCGGCCGCGAGACGCTCGGCCTCATCCTGATCGCCCTCGCCGTCCTCTCGCTCGCGCTCGGACTGCGCCGCAGCGTTCTCTGACGAGCTCGCATCACAGGGCGCACACGCCGTCGGCCTGGGCGGCACCCGTATGTGCAGACTCCCTCCAGGCCGCGCGGCTACCGAGCCTGTCCCACGGGTACCGTTCGCCCACATGGCGGCACGGGCCGTTCGCCGACCCCTGTAAGATTTCGGTCGTCCCGCGCTCCTCGACCTTCGTCCGCAGCGCCTCGCATTCCTGAGCCTGGCGACGACAGGCCGTATGGTCTGCGTGGCGGATTGTCTTGTAACAGACGCACCACCACCCCTGCGGAGACGGCGGGATCGATGGCCGATCCGCCCAGGTGCCGGCCGGCGACGGGAGGTACGGACCCGGGTCTCGCGTCGCCGGGGCTGTCGCGCCGCTCGGCGCCGTGCTTGCTGTGGCGATCGGCGCGGCGACCGTCACCAGCTCCTCGTCGACTCTCGTCCACAGGAGCGTCAGGACGCCGAGGCCGACCAACAGGGCGATCAGAACGAATCGCATGCGCGTCGAGATCCACGGCCGCGCCGCGCCCCGCTGCCGCGCCGCGCCCCGCTGCTGCGCCGCCGCGCCTCGAGCCGCTTCCGCCTCTGCTGCGGCTGCTCGTCGACTCGCCTCGGCGCGGCGCTCCGCATCAATACCGGCCGCTCGTCGAGCTTCCTCCGCGCGACGCTCTGCTTCCGCGGCGGCACGCGCTTCAGCCGCCCGACGAGCTTCCCAAGCCTCGCGTGTTTCCACCAGCTCGCCCTGGTGTTGAAAGCGGGGTTCGTGGGGATTTGCAGGCATGGCTGTTGCCAGGAGGGTACACGAATCTCTCCGGCTGGTGACCGAGAAAACTTGCCGCCCGACACGGCGGCTCGTGCCGCTCTGGCTAGCTGCTGACCGTTGCGCCCGACTATCCTGTCGCGGTGGACGGCTTCGTCGCGGTCACCGATCCCGGCTGGTACGAGCGTCTTGCCAGCCGCCCGGGGCCGCGCGACGCGAACTTCTGGCGGCCGTCCACGCGGCGCTTCAACCTGCAGCCCGGCACGCCATTCTTCTTCAAGCTCAAGGCCCCGCACCACGCCATCGCCGGGTTCGGCGTGTTCTGGGCGTTCACGGTGCTACCGGATTGGCTCGCATGGGAGACGTTCGGCGACGGGAACGGCGTCGAGGACCTCGAGGCGCTGCGAGCCCGGCTGCGCCGGATCCGCGAGGGGGCACGGATCGAGGCGAACCCGCTCGGGCAGATCGGCTGCTGCCTGATCGCGGAGGCGACGTTCTTCCCGCGGGAGCAGTGGATCGTGCCGCCGTCGGACTGGTCGCCTCGGACGCAGACCGGCGCGACGTACTCCCTCGACGCTGGCGAGGGCCAGCGGATCTGGCATGAGGCTCTCGGACTCGCCAGCATGCCGGCCTTGCGGCGGCCGGCGGACGCGCCCGCGGCTCCGCGGTACGGCCCGCCGACGTTGCACCGCCCTCGCCTGGGGCAGGGCATCTTCCGCGTGCAGGTGCTCGACGCATACGGCCGGGCCTGCGCCGTCACCCAGGAGCACTCGCTGCCGGTGCTCGAGGCGGCCCACATCCGACCGTACGCCCGCGGGGGCGATCACGACGTGGCGAACGGCCTCGTGCTGAGGACCGACCTCCACCGCCTGTTCGACCGCGGCTACGTTACCGTCGACGACGACGCGCGCTTCGTCGTCAGCAGGCGCCTACGCGAGGACTTCGACAACGGCCGCTCGTACTACGAGCTGCACGGGCGGACCCTCCACGTACCCGCGCCCGCCTGGCACCGCCCGTCGGCGGCGGCGCTCGAGTGGCACCGTGGCCAAGTATTTCTTGGGTGACGGGCGATCCCGCGGCTCCGCTCGGCGCCAAGACCAGCCTCGGGGCGTAGTTCTGCTCGACGCGACACTCAGGAGCGCCAGCAGCACCTCTTGAACTTCTTGCCCGATCCGCATGGGCAGGGGTCGTTACGACCCACTTTTCGTTGCGGGGGTGGTGATCCGGAGGGCGCCTCGCTCTCGAGCATGAGGTGGGACTGCGAGAACATCGGTGGTCGACCGGTGCTCGTCGCCGCGGGCTTCGCCGTCAGCGACCCACTCGGGGGAGGGCCGGATGATGCGTCGGTGACGATGGACGTCGGGTTCGACCTCGGCAGCCCCAGGTCCGCTGCAGGGTCGGCACCAACGACCTGCGACGCTTCCGCCTGGGCGAGCACCCTCTGCGCCGCCGCCACCGCGTCCGAGGCGATCTCGATCGCCTCGGACTCTCGTTCCGCGAGATGCTGGAGGTTGGGTCCGTCTGCGCATGCCGGTTCGATCGGCGCTGAACGTGGTTGTTTCTGGCGCTCGGGCCTCCCGACGGCCTCACCGAGCTGTTCAAACACGCGTGCGAATTCCTCCTGCTCCGCCGGCGTGCTGCCGGGGTTCGCGTCGGCCATGAGCTCAGCGAGAAGCTGGCGGCGCCATGACCTCAGCTCTCGTTCACTGCCGTGTACGGTGAGCATCTCGAGCGCCTTCTTGAGGAGGCGCCCCGTAAGGCGTGCTTCGTGCTCGTACTGCGTTCGAGCCTGGGATTGGGCTCTCATCTCCGCTTGCAGGGTCAGCGCTGCGCGCTCAGCGAGCTGTAGAACCTCCAAGGCGCCGGCCAGTTCGCGCTCGGCGATCTGCCGGCGTTGCTGTTCGTCCTCGATCTCGCGGACCCTCGCCGCGAGCGCTTCAGCGGCGGCCGCGTGCGCCTGCTCGGCCTCCAGACGGCGCCGCTGCTCTTCGTCCCGCTCTCGGGTCAGGACGTCCAGCGCCTGCAGCGCCGTTGTTCGAGCGGCCTCGGCAGCCCGCCGCAGCCCCTGTTCATCGTGCAGCGCCCGCTGCACGCGGATCTCGGAGTCCGAGGGACTTCGCACCTCTGACGGAGCAGGACCCGTCGTCGCAGGCGGCGGGGTAGTGGCGGTCGGCGTTTGGTCGGCCTGGGGCTCGGGGCCTGGAACGTCGAGCGCCACTTTCGGCAACATCTCGGCGCGCCCACCCCATGCAAGCGTCGCGGTCTCGCCACGAACTTCGACGAGGACGACGAACATGGAGACCGCGGCGAGGAAGTAGGCGCGATCGGCCAAGATCAGCTCCGCGAAGATGGGGCCGGCCGCGAGGTGTCGGAGGGCGTGCGGCTTGCCGCCGATGTCGATCGTGAGGGGCACATCCCTGGACAACCAGGACTTTCGCTCCCCCTGAGGTAAGACCTGGATCAGGTCGATGAGATCGTGCGGACGGCCCCTTGGTGCGAGCCGGACCACCGCCAGCGTCTGCTTGTCGAGGGCGACGTGACCCGCACGCAGCCCATCCTCCGCTTGATGCAGAAGGAGATCGTCGGGCACGTACCCGGGAGCGTGCGCCGCCGCCCATAACGGCACCAGCGCGCGAGCGTCGAAGGCCTCCAGCCATTCGTCCGGCACTCCGGGAAGGTCTGGATCATCGGGCGGGGCCGGCGTTGCCGACCGTCGTCCCCTCAGCCGCTCCAGGCCGGCTGCCGTCATGTTTCCCAGGCCCTCAAGGAACCGGGCGGGGAGGGCGGCGGCGCCGGTGACCTCGCTCCACACGAGGGCGAAGAGGTCGCGCCAGTCCGCGCCCGAGAGGCTGCCGAGCTGCTCGGCGACGGCACCTGCCAACGCCGAGCCCTGCTCGCGCGGGGTCCACGTGGCGGGTGTGGTGCGTGGTGATGGTCGTTCCCGCGGTTCATCCCGGTAGCGGCCGAGCCGCGGCGGGCGGAGCGGCCCGAGCACCGGTTGGAGCGCCGCTATCCCGGACGTCGGCGACGAGGATGCTGGCGATGAGGATGCTGGCGATGATTCGCCCTTGGCGGTCACTGCTGACAAGGATGGGGCGCGTCCGGACGATGACGACGCGGTGGGCATGGGCACCGGCGACGAGCCGGCCCGTCCTGACGACCGCCGCGACGCGGAGGAGCTTCGCGGCGCCGTCCGCCTCGGCCGGGCCGACGGTGGCGAGGACGCGACGGGCGGCGATGATGCGGCCCGTGCCGTCGGCCGCGAGGAGGCTCCCGAGTCCGCTGCCGGCGAGCTCTCGGTGGTGGCGACCTCGATCGCATCATCGATCAGGTTGAGCTCCAGCCCGAGCGACGACACGATGCGCATCACGGCCCCGAGGGAGATGCGACCCGGGTCAGCCTGTCCGAGTTCAGCCCACGACAGGCCACGTCGGCGTCCCTGTTCAGCGAGGAAGTCCACGAATTCGCCGGGAGTGCGGGCTCCCGCGGGGGCGAG
>Ga0075163_10004956_pt1 | contig 17835 bp, 15 predicted proteins | sample JI1023141ADNA_FD_71478 | JGI IMG/M metagenome (GOLD analysis project Ga0075163, IMG submission 71478) | Wastewater effluent complex algal communities from Wisconsin, to seasonally profile nutrient transformation and Carbon sequestration -... | ecosystem: Engineered > WWTP > Effluent > Algae...
CCGCGAGTCACATGGTGACCAACTCGGCCGACCGCCAAGTCATGATTCGCGTGCGCGACACCTGCATCCCCGTCCTCTGGCTCGGTGACTTCTGGGGCGAGAAGCGCGATGCGTCGGACCTCGAAGGCCGCCTGGTGGTGGTGGTGCAGACCAGTCGCGGCGCGCTGGCCCTACCGGTGGACGAGCTCATCGGCAATCAACAGGTCATGCTCAAGCCCCTTCATGGTCCACTGAGCGATATTCGGGCAGCCGCCGGCTGCGGGATGTTGCGCACCGGCGACGTGGCCATTGCCCTGGATTGCGACCGCCTCTATGCCTGAGCCCGCTCTCGCTGCTCCCTTCGAGCCGGGCTGCGGCGCATTCGGTGCCATTCGCGCGTGGGTGGAAGCGCAACTGGGGATTCGCTTCGACGACGAGCAGGCCAGCGTTCTGGGACGCCGCCTCTCCATGGCTTTCGGCGGCGAGGAGACGCTGCGCAACATCGTGGAGCGGCTTCGTACCGGCGACGCGGCCACCATCGTCCGCGTCGCCGAGGCCGCTTCCACCAACCACACGTTCTTCTTTCGCGAGCCCGAGAGCTTCGACGCGCTGGCGCGGGTGGTCGTTCCGCACCTCCCGTCGCATGGCGACGTTCGCGTGTGGTCGGCCGCGTCGTCGAGCGGCGAAGAGGCGTATTCCCTCGCCATGTGCATGCGCGAGGTTCTGCCGGTGCCCCAGCGACTCCGCATCCTGGGAACGGACATCAGTCAAAAGCAAGTTCGCGCCGCCGAGGCGGGCATCTACGACCCGGGCGCGGTGGTCAACGTTCCTCCGCGGTTTCGTCGGCTCTTTTCGCCCACCGAAGGTGGCGCGGTGCAGCTGGCCGGCGAGATCATGCGCCCGTGCGTCTTTCGCCGCATGAACCTGGTCTCGTTTCCCTGGCCGTTCGCGCGCCGGTTCCACGTGACGTTCCTGCGCAACGTCCTCTACTACTTCGACCCGGCGGTGCGGCTTCGTATCGTCGATGCGTGCTACGACGCGACAGAGCCGGGGGGATGGCTGTTCGTGGGGCTCAGTGAGCCGATGGTCGATCTGGTGTCGCGATGGACACCCAAGGGGGCGGGGATGTTTCGAAAAGAGGTAGAGCGGTGAGCGCGGATGGGGGGAGCGAGCGACCGATCCGCGTGCTCATCGTGGACGACTCGGCGCTGGTGCGGAACATTCTGCGGCGGGCGCTCTCGGCGGAGCCCGGCATCGAGGTGGTGGAGACCGCCGCCGACCCGTATCAGGCCAGGGACCTGCTGGTGCGCGAGCGTCCGGACGTCATGACGCTCGACATCGAGATGCCGAAGATGGACGGCATCACCTTCCTCAAGAAGGTCATGGCGGTGCTGCCCACGCCCACGGTCATCGTCAGCTCGCTCACCAGCAAGGGCTCGGCGTTGGTGCTGGAAGCGCTGGAGGCTGGCGCCGTCGACGTGGTGGCGAAGCCCAGCAGTGACGTGGCGAGCGCGCTCCCGGCGATGATGCGGGATCTCGTGGCGCGGGTGCGGAGCGCCGCCCGGAGCAAGGTCTTCCGTCGCGTCGAGACCGAAGTGCCCGGCTGCGACGAAGCCGCAGCGGCTCTCGGCGTCACCACCGACGCGGTCATCGGCCTCGGCGCGTCCACCGGAGGGGTCGCCGCGCTGGGCCGCATTCTCCCGCGGTTCCCCGCCAACTCGCCGGGGGTGGTGGTCGTGCAGCACATGCCGCCCGGCTTCACCTCGGGCTTCGCCGAGCGCCTCGACGGCCTTTGCGCCATGCGGGTCTCCGAAGCCAAGGACGGCGACCGCATCTTGCGTGGCCACATTCTGGTGGGTCCCGGCGGCGACCGCCACCTCGAGGTCCGTCGCGTGGGCGGCGAGTATCGCGTGGCGCTGGTGCCCGGTCCGCACGTCTCCGGTCACACCCCCTCGGTGGACGTCTTCTTTCGGTCTCTCGCGCGGAGCGCCGGACCCAACGCGGCGGCCTGCCTCCTCACCGGAATGGGACGCGATGGCGCCGAGGGCTTGAAGGCCCTGCGCACGGCGGGTGGCCGCACCTTCGCCCAGGACGAGGCGTCGTCGGCGGTGTGGGGCATGCCCGGCGCAGCGGTGGAGCTGGGGGCGGCCGAGGCGGTGGTCGACCTCGCGACGGTTCCCATGGCGGTCCTTCGCGCCATGCGCGACCGCGGCTCGCCTTCGGGGAGCCGCATCTTGGCTGCCCGGCCCCTAGCTGCCGATCTCACGACTGGCCTCGGCGATGCGAGCCGCCCGGCGGCGAAAGCCCAGGCCGAAGGCGGCTCCAAAGGCGAAACCCAGTAGCGCGCCCGACGCGACGTCGCTCGGATAGTGGACGCCCAGGTAGATGCGCGAGAGGCCGATGGCGGTGGCCAGCGCGAATAGCCCCACCCTGCTCCGCACCCCCAGCTGCCCCGGCCAGCGGAACACCAGGAACGTGGCGGTCGAGAAGCTACCGGCCGCGTGACCGCTGGGGAACGAGTGATCGGTGGGGGGCTGGAACATCATGTACATTGCATGTACATGGGGCAAGGACAGATACGGTCGGGTGCGGCCCACGCCGGCCTTGACCGCGAACACCACCACCGCCACCACCACGACCACCAGCACCAGCTCGGCGATGAACGGACGCGATCGGGCGCGAAGCAAGAGCGGAATGGCCACCAGTGTGGTGAAGCCGCTGCCCACGGCGGTCAGCAGCAAGCTCAGGTAGGTGAGCACGCTGTGGGGATTCTCACCGTGGAGCGCGCGAAAGATCGCCTCGTCGATGCCGAACACGGTGGTGCTCAGTCGTCGAGCATGGCGCCGATGACGCCGAACAGGACCGCGCCGCCGATCTCGCCCGCGGCGTATCCCGCTGCAGGAGCCACGGCAGCGACGATCTGCATGTTCTCCTGGTGGTTCATCTGCCGCATGCGCATCGCCTTGCGCTCGGCCGCCCCGTGGAAGGCTTCGCGACACGCCATGCAGTTGCTCTGGTTGTGGGGCGAGAGCGCGCCACAGAACACGCAGCTCACCACCAGCCACATGCGGCACCGACCGCACTGGTTCTTTCCCCAGCGGCACGCGGTTCGGCACTGCGGGTTGGGGCAGGGAATGGCGTACTGGGCGGCCTGCAGCGACACCGGCGAGTGGCAGAACGAGCACTGGACGAACTCCCCATCGTCCGGCGCCCCGCAATTCTGGCACATCGCGCGCTCGTGGGCAGCCTGAGGATGCATCGGATTGTGCTGCATGCTCTCTCGAGCGTACACCGTCGGCCGGCCCGGAGAAAGCCGCTGCCGACTACTTCACGTCGAGCGTGAAGTGCGCGCCGCCCTTGTCGTGCATGTAGCCGTCGCGGGTTCCGGCAGCGGCCACCATGCGGGGCTCGGTGTCGAAGCCATTCTGGGCCACCGAGGTCTTCCCGTGGGCGAAGTTGGTGCCGCCGGTGTGCAGGGTGTGCGCCACGCTGTCGAGGTTCTGGAACTTGACCGTCAGCGGAAGCGCGTTGGTCACCATGAACTTGCCGTCGGCCGGGCCCCAGATGTCCGGCGCCGCGGGCGTGGCGTTGGCGCCCATCTTGAGGCGGAGCGTGAGGATCTTCTCGGCGGTGAAGGTGACGGTCTTCTGGACCACCACGCTGCCGGCGGTGCCCTTCACCACGAAAGGAACGGCGCCACCCTTGGTGGACTTGGCGGTGAGTGTGGCGGACTCGCTGGCGTTGAGCGTGGTCTTGTCGAGCTTGCCGACGATATCGGTCCCGAGCCCTTCGAGGGTGAGCGTCACCGGTCCGGTGAAGCCATTCTGGGGAACCACCATGATGGTCGCGGTCTTGTCTTCGTAGAGCTCGCCGGTGAGGTCGGTGGCCATGAGCGTGAACGTCGGCGAGGTATTGGTATTGCCCGACGCACCCGACGACGTGCCGCCGCCGCTGGATGCGTTGCCATTGCCGTTGCCGTTGCCCTCGCCGCCGGTGCTGGGCGCGGTCAGCTCGTCGCGACCGGGGTCGGCGTTGTCGCTGCAGGCGAAGGCAGAGGCGGTGAGACCGAGGAGGCAGGCGAGGGCGAGGACGCGCATGATTCGCGGTAGTGCAATGACGACGCCAAAGCTGCGCGACGGAGCGCGGGGCCGGTCTCCGCGGAGGGCTGCGACGTTTCGCCGCACTGGCGCGATTCTCCCGCGAGAATCAGCGGTTACACTGAGGGCGAGGCCCCGCAAACACGCGGGGTCCGAGCCCCTCGGCGGGGGAATCACACGTGCACCTACTCACGGTCCGCCGGAGAAGTGTACGTACAGCACGGGGATGGCGGCGCCGGCGATGGCGATGACCAGGCCGCGCCCGAGCAGGCCCTTGCGACCGGGGATCATGAACAGCCCGGAGATGGCCAGGAACAAGAGGATCACCGCGTAGGTGTCGGCGATGTAGGTCCACGACTTCTTGCCGCGGTTCAGGTGCAGCCAGTTGGCGAGGCGCACGAAGAAGCGCGGACGTTGGCCCTCCTCGTGCACGTGGCCGGTCTTGGGGTTCACGGTGACGGTGCGGCGCTCGAAGGAGATCTCGAGCTCGTCCTCGCCCTGGCGAAACACTTCCTTGGGCGCCTGATCGATGGCGAGCTTCTCGCGCACGGTGCGGGCGATGGCGTCGTCGTCGCCGGCCAGTGGTCCGAGCTCCACGTTGCGCTCGAACTTCACGAAGTTGGCGTCGCCATCGGTGTAGTCTGCAACATGGTTCACCGCCAGACCGCTCACCGCGTAGATGACCGTCAGGCCCACCACGAAGTAGCCGAAGTCCCGGTGAATGGCCCGCACCCACGGGCGCACGAACGGCTTCGACTTCTTGCCGGGCTTCGTCGGCTCGCCCTGCGGCGCCTCGTCCTCAGCCATACCGCTCTTCCTTCCACGGGTCGGCGTGGTTGTGGTAGCCGCGGGTCTCCCAGTAGCCGGGGCGATCGCTGCTCACGAAGCGAATGGCGGTGAGCCACTTGGCGCTCTTCCAGAAGTAGAGGTCGGGTACCAGCGCGCGGAGTGGTGCGCCGTTGGCCCGGGGAATGGGGTTGCCCTCCAGCCGGTGGGCCACCAGCACGTTCGGCGCTAAAGCCTCGCGCAGCGGGACGTTCGACGTGTATTCGTGGGCCGACTCGAACACCACGTGGCGGGCGGTTGGCTTCACCTTCGCGCGGGCCGCCAGGTCGGCCACCTTCACGCCGGTCCACTTGCTATTGAGCACCGTCCACTTGGTGACGCAGTGGACGTCGCACACCTGCTCCACCTGCTGCATCGCCAAGAGGTCCTTGAAGGAGATCTCGAAGGGCGCCTCGACCTCGCCATACACCTTCAGGCGATGGTTGCCGGGGGTGGTGTCGCCTTCCTGGCCGCCCATGTCGCGGAGCTTCCGGAGCAAGTACTGGTTCGGTGGCAAACGCGGGCGTCCGTCCGGGCGCTTCTCGCTCCGCGCCTTCTCCGCCTCGGCTTCCTGCGCCAGCACGTACTTTCCGCCTCCGAGCGCCGCGATGATGCCGCCCGCCGTGACGGCGCCGAGAAAGGCGCGTCGCTTCATCGAGGGGGTCCAAATTCGCGGCTCGTGGTCTTCGTCTCGCATTGGCTTCACTCCCGTTTCATCCTACCGCGGCTACCGCGGCCATGACGCGTTTGCGTGGCCTTTCGCCGTACCAGGGCTACGTCGCCGCCGGGTTTTCGTTACGAAGGGGCGGACATCGTGTAGGTGGAGGTGCCATGAAGACCCGCTCCGACCTGCGCGAACGCCTCGCTTCCTCGGGGTTCACCCCCAGCTTGCGCGACGTGCCGGGGCTCCTGGCACTCCTCGATGGCGACCTTGCGGACGCCGCCGAGAAGGGGCTCACCCGCGTGGAGAAGGGCCTCGCCGGCGCGCTGGCCAAGGCGCTCCCGAAGGTAGAAGCGCCGATGGCCCGGGCCCGGGCGCTCCGGGCGCTCGGCCGCGTCGACCGGGGACCCGACGCGCAGCCGCTCTTTCTGGCGGCCCTGGGGCCCGACGCGCCGCCGCGGGAGCGACGCGAAGCCGTGGTGCAGCTGGGCAAATGCGAGACGAGCGAGGCCATCGAGGGTGCTCTCTTGGATGTCTACACCGAGCTCGGCGCTTCCGAAGCGGCCGCCGGCGATGCTGCAGCGGTGGCGCTGCGGCGGGCGGTGGTGGAGGCCCTGGGCAAGGTGGGAGGCGCCCGGGCCCGGGCCGCGCTCGCCGGAAACCCCGACGCTGGGAAGGCCTCCCTGCGTCTCGATCGCGCCCAGGTTCGCAGCGAGGCCGCCACCATCCTCGTGGAGCGAGCGCCCGAGGAGCGCGAGGGCCTCCCGCTCCAGTTCACCTGTCGCAAGGGCCTCGAGCCGCTGCTGGTGGACGAGCTCGGCCCGGCATTTCAGGCCAAGATCCTCGGCCCATGCCGGGTCGGCGCGGTGCTCACCCAGCCGCTTCGGGCGGTCTTCGCGTCGCGCCTGTGGAGCGACGTGGGCTTCTTGCTGGCGGGTAGCTCCGCGGGCGACGACGAGGCGGTGTCCACCGCGCTCACCTCGGAGCTGGCACGCACGGTGGTGAAGCGCTTCACCAAGGGGCCGGCGCGCTTTCGCCTGGGCTGGCCCGGCGGCGTGCATCGGCGGGCCGCCACCTACGCCGTGGCCGAGGCGGTCCGCGCGGCGTTTCCCGAGCTCCTGAACGATCCGCGGGAGGCCACCTGGGAGGCCATCGTGGGCGATCGCGGCGACATCATGCTCGCCCCGCGGGCCTGGGAAGATCCGCGATTCGTGTATCGTGCACTCGATGTTCCCGCCTCGTCGCACCCCACCATCGCCGCGGCGCTGGCCTGGCTCGCGCTACCCACCGCGGAAGACGTGGTGTGGGATCCGTTCGCCGGCGCCGGCACCGAGCTGTTCGAGTGCGCCAAGCGCGGGAGCCCCCAGCGGCTCATCGGATCCGACAAGGACGCCGCAGCGCTGGAGGCGGCACGGCGAAACCTCCACGGCGTGCGCGGGGTGGAGCTCACCCGGGGCGACGCCGCGACCCTCTCGCCCACCGGCGTGACCTGCATCATCACCAACCCGCCCATGGGGCGGCGGGTGGAGCGCCACGCAGGCCTGGCCGACGCCCTCACCGACTTCATCCGACATGCGCACGACGTGCTCTCGGCCGGGCGAGACGAGGAGACGTCGGTCTACTCGCGGTTCGTGTGGTGCTCGCCTTCGCCCCGCAAGCACCGGGGCGTGGCCGAGGCCGCGGGCTTTCGACTGGTGTTCGCCCGGGCCATCGACATGGGCGGCTTCGAGGCCGAGCTGCAGGTGTGGCGCGCGCGGAACCAGGCGCGGCCGCCGGTCACGCGCACGGTACCTCGGGAAGCGCCGAGCCGCGCTGAGAGCCGCGGTGCGAGCCGTGGCCGTTCGCGGCGTGACCGCGACTGACGGGCCACTTTTTGAGCTACTTTTCTCGGTGTTCGTGAAAGAATCGGCCGTCTCATGGTGTGCAGCAAGTGCGGAACCGAGCTCATTGGCTCGAAGAAATTTTGCGCGGCGTGTGGCGCGCCCGCGGAGCCGGTGCGCGAGCCGGTAGCTGCACCCCGCAGCCAGGTCGACCCTTTCGCATCCACCTCCAAGCCCATGAGCGAAGAGCGGGTGAGCTCCTACGGGCCACCGCCGCCGATTCCCGACGCCGCCCAGGCCCCGACCGCGCCGGTGCCGCCCATGGGTCTCGGCCTGGCGGGAACCTTGCCGGTGTCTCCGCTGGCGTCGAGCCACTTCGACCTCCCGTCGTCCGACGGTCAAGGACCGTTGCCGCCGCCGGCCGCGATATCGCCCATGCCGCCCCGGGCGCCGTCGCAACCCGACGTGCCGCCACCGTCGGAGCAAAAGGGCCAGCCGGGCACCGTGGTGATGGGCGCCATCCCCTTCTCGCAAATGGCCAAGCCGCCCTCGGCGAACCAGCCGGTGGCTCCGCCCGCGTCCTCGGTTGCCCAACCGCCGAGACCCGTGCAACCTGCACCCAGTTCCGGCTTCGGCCCGCCCCCGGCGCATCCTCCGGCGCATCCGCTGCCGGTCGGGACCTTCAATCCGCCGGCCCCGCCGAGCGCCTACCACCCCGCGCCCGCGCAGCCGCAGCCGCCGCAGCCCCCGCCCAGCGCGTACAATCCCCAGCCGCCGCAGCCCCCGCCCAGCGCCTACAACCCTGCGCCCGCGCAGCCACCGCCGAGCGCCTACAACCCTGCGCCCGCGCAGCCGCCGCAAGCCGGCTGGGGTGCGCCCCCGGGCTACCCTGCGGCGCCGGCTCCGCCGCCTCCCGCCACCTTCGCGCCCGGCACCCGCGTGATGGTCACCTGGTCCAACGGCCAGCGCTACCCCGCCACCGTGTGGCAAGTGTCCCAGGGCCGCTGCCTGGTGGCCTTCCCGGACGGGCAGCAGCACTGGGTCGACGTCTCGTTCCTCGCGCCCGGCTGAACGTTCGCATGCTGCATCTTCAGGAAGAAACGCTGCGGGAGCTCACCGAGCGCTTCATCCCGTTCAATCGCTTTCTCGGCATCACCCTCGGGAGCATTCGCAAGGGCTTCGCCCGGCTGGAGCTGCCCTTTCGCGACGAGTTCGTGGGTGATCCCATGCGGCCGGCGCTCCACGGTGGTCTCATCTCCACGCTGGCCGACACCACCGGCGGCGTGGCGGTGTGGACGCACACCGACGATCTCGAGAGCCGCGTGGCGACCATCGATCTTCGCATCGACTACCTGCGCCCGGGTCGCCTGGAGCGACTCATCGCCGAGGGCACCGTCGTGCGCGCGGGCAACCGCGTGGGCGTGGTCGACATCCGGCTCTTCCACCCGAGCAACGAGGGCGAGACCATCGCCACCGGCAAGGGCGTCTTCAACATCGTGAAGCCGAAGAAGCCCGCCTCTCACGCGCCAAGCTCGCCCACGCGTTAGCGAACGCGCGTCACCATCCTGACGACAACCCTCGCGCGCACACACCCGCGGGGGATTTCTCCGGCAATTTTTCCTGGCACAGGGACTGCAAAACCGAACCTCGTGCAACGCGAGCACGGCGCCTCCCGCTGGTGCGACAAATGGTTTGTCGCGCGAGCAGAGGTCGTTCGATGCCGGAGCTCGCGCGCCGACCGAGGAGGTACACCACGACCAACACGAACCATGCGACGTATGGATGAGCGGGGATCTCGGGCGACGGGATCCCCGCGACGCTTTTAAGGGATCAAATGCCCCAGCGAGGCGCTTTCGCCAGCATGGGCGATCCGACGCCCCACGAATTCGCGGGAAATCCCGCCGTGCGGTAGCGGTACGCGTCTTGCGCTCTCCGCGTCGTGCTTCACCCTCGGCGCCGCCCCAACTTACGACTCCCCGCGGGCCAGGTACCGCTCAAGATCCTCGCTGCGCTGCTGGCGGCGTTGGCGTTGGCGGTGCTCTCGCCGCTGCTTCCGGCGATCATCTTCGGTGCCTTTTGCGCCATCGTGGCCCACCCGCTCGTGGTGCGCCTCCAGAGCCACTTTCGCGGCCAGAAGCGGGTGGCGGTGGTGGTGACCCTGCTGCTGGTCTCGGCGGTGGTGGTGCCGTTCGCCCTGGTAGCCATCGGAGCCTCGTCGGCTGCCGCCGACTTGTGGAAAAGCATGCAAACTACACCCTCTGCCAAGGGGGCGCTGGAGCAGCTGGTGCAAGGGCAGGGTGAGCCGGGGGCCGAGCTCTCCTCGTGGAAGCAGGGTTTGCAGCTCCTGCGCGAGCACGGCGCCTCCAGCTTGAAGGTCGCGACCACGGTGCTCGGCGCTGGTGGCTCGGCAGCGCTGCAGTTCTTCGTGGCGGTGGTGATGGCCTACACGTATCTGGCCGAAGGGGAGACCTTGACCCGGTGGATTGTCTCGCGCAGCCCGCTGCCGACCCACGCCACGGTGCGCCTGGGCGAGGCCTTCGCCGAGACCGGCCGCGGCATGCTGGTGGGCATGGGCGGCTGTTCCCTGGCGCAGAGCGTGGCCGCGACGCTGGCGTATCTGGCGCTGGGCGTACCGCGGCCGTTCCTCCTCGGCGCGCTCACCTTCGTGACCTCGCTCATTCCCAGCGTGGGCACCGCGCTGGTGTGGGGGCCGTTGGCGCTCGGCCTCGGCCTCACCGGTCACTGGGGCAAGGCCGCCATCATGGTGGCGCTCGGGGTGCTGGTGATCGGCACCATGGACAATCTCCTGCGCCCGGTGTTCGCCAAGCGCGCGAAGCTCAACCTGCCCTCGGCGGCCGTGCTCTTCGCCATCTTCGGGGGTCTCGTCATCTTCGGAGGTTGGGGGATTCTCCTGGGGCCGCTGGCGGTGCGTCTGGCGGTGGAGGCGCTCGATCTGTTGCGCGAGCGCGGCGACGAGAACGCCAATTCCAGTCCACCGGTGCTCGCGCCCGACAACATGTCCAAGGCGACTGAAGACGCTCCCGTCGCCGCCGCGACGGAGCTCGCCATCGTTCCTGCGGTCCCCGGCCGCGACTGACTACTTCAGTCGCGGAACTTCGGTGATGGTGGCGGTGGGCGTGGCCAGCGCTTCGCCATCCTTCGCCATGCGATCGCCGCCACCCGGTCCGGGCGCCACCTTGAAGGCGCAGCTCACGTCACGGGCGCTGGCCTCGGTGACGATGATGCGTCCCGCGCCTCCGCCTCCGCCTCCGCCGCCGGCGAGCGTGGGCGAGGCTGCGGAGCCCGTCGCCGCGCCCGAGCCACCCATGGCGGCGAGCTGCGTGCAGTCGAGGGAGGCTTTCACCTGGATGTCGAGGGTGCCGCCGGCGCCTCCGCCTCCGCCGCCGGTGGCCTTGGTGCCCAGGGTGAACGTCGCGGTCGAGCCCGAGACATCGTAGGTGCCTTTGCCGATGACGCGATCGGCGCGGATCCAGATGGCGCCGCCGCCCGCGCCGCCGGGACCGTTGCCGTCTTCGAGCGATCCGGCACCGCCCCCGCCGCCGAGGAAGATGGCGGTCTTGTCGCCCTTCAGCGCGTCGCCACCGCGACCGCCGAGATCGGCCGTGACCGCGTCGAGGGTGTAGCCGCCCGCGCCGCCGGCGGTGCCGTTGCCTCCGCCTCCGCCTCCGCCCGCGTAGCATCCTCCTCCGCCGCCACCGTTGCCGTGCGCCGGTGGGCCGCCGAACAGCGCGGTGCCGTTGGTGGGGCCGAAGAACGTGCGGAGCACGCCTTCACCCTTGTGCCCGTAGCCGTCGTCGGGCTTGCCGTCGACGTTGGTGCAGGCCTTCTTGTTGGTGGCCTTCACCATGCCGCCGCGGCCGCCGCCGTGGGCCGTCACGCTTCCTTCGATGGTCGCGGTCTCGCTCACCAGGAAGGCCACGACGCCGCCGATGCGCCCGTCGAAGGGCATGGCGTCGATGGTGCCGTTGGTGGTGACCTGCAGCGACTTGTACTCGGGCAAGAGCACCGCCTGGATCTCGTCGGCGGTGCCCATGAGCCCCACCGCGGCGTCGAGCACCAGGACGTTGTCGGCGCCGGCCTTCTCGATGCCCAGGATGCGTCGCACCGCGTAGGTTCCGGTGCCGTTCGCCATGGCGTCGGCGGTGGCGGCGGCTCCGGACGTGCTCTTCCAGAGCAGGACGAGCCGTCCGGGATCGAAGTCGCTGGTGTCGGTGGGCTTGGTCTTGTCGGCCTCGATGTTGGAGTTGATGACCACCTTGGTGGCCTCCGCCGTGACCGGCTGCTTCAGCGACGCGTAGCGATTGACGATCTGCACCGCCGAGACGGTGACGTCGCCGCTCTGGCCGTTGCCGAGGCTGGTGGATGGCGGTGGAGGGGGTGCGTCGTTCGCGGCGTCGCCTCCGGCCTTGCCGGCGTCGATCTTGGGCGTGGGCTCGGGCTCGGGATCCGGTGAGCCGCCGCCCACGAGCGTGATGCCGCAGGCCCAAAGACCCATGGCTCCCAGTAGTACGAGGCCCGTGCGCTGCATCTCGAGCAGGCTACGCGAACGCGCCTCGTTCGCAAGGACGAGCCCCGCCAACGGGGCTCCCGTCGCTCCGGAGGCGCGAGCCTCCCCTCAGACGCCGGCGACGATCACCGCCAGGAGCCGGCCGCTCGCCTCGCCATCGCGGCGAAAAGAGTGATAGTCCGTGGGGTTGCACCGGGTGCACGCGCCCACGTCCTCGATCGCCTCGTCGGCCAAGCCCAGGTCTCGCAGCTGCGCGCGGACGGCGGCGCGAAGGTCGACGTACGCCTTGGGCGCGGCCCGCCCCACCACCACCGCGGGCGCGCTCACGGCGGCGATGCGCTCGGCCACGTCCTCGCCCACCTCGAAGCAGCAGGGGCCGATGCACGGGCCGATGGCCGCGACCAGCCGAGAGCCATCGCGCGTGACGGAGGTCACCGAGGCCTGCAGGATGCGCGCCTCCACGCCGCGCCAGCCGGCATGCACCGCGGCCACGTCGCCCGTCTCCGGGTCGGCCAGCAAGATCGGCACGCAGTCGGCGACGCGAACCGCCACCGCCGGTCGCGAGCCGGTGCTCCGGCCCACCAGCGCGTCGGCTTCTTCCCGCTCCAGCGCCACGCGATCGCCTTCGCCCTCGAGGACCCGCGCCCCGTGCACCTGGCGCACCTGGTAGAGCCGCGCCGGGTCGAAGCCCACCGCTTCGCCCACCGCCGCCTGCGCCGCCCGGAGCTTTTCCGGGTCCCGGAGCAGGGCGAAGTCGCCCGCGGCCCGCAGCGAGAAACCGTGGCGAAATCCGTGCTTCCCCAGGCGCGCACTTTGGAGGACGAAACCCATCGAGAAATCGTGTATCACGAGCGTGCGATGAAGCCTCAGGATCCGTTCATCGGTCGGGACATCCTCGAGGGGCAGTTCCAGATCGTGCAGAAGATCGGGGCCGGCGGAATGGGCACCGTCTACAAGGCGCTCCAGCCGGAGATGAACCGCATGGTCGCGGTGAAGATCCTGCATCCCAAGCTGGTGGACCGCAAGGACATGGCGTCGCGGTTTCGTCGCGAGGCCCGGGCCCTCAGTCACCTGACGCACCCCAACACGGTGCGCGTGCTCCTGTACGGCGAGCTCGACGACGGCTCGCTCTACATCGTCATGGAGTACCTCGACGGCAAGAACCTGAACCAGCTGGTGCGTCAGACCGGCGGGCTGCCATTGGAACGCGCGGTGCCGATCCTGGCCCAAGCCTGCGGCGCGCTGGAAGAAGCCCACGCGGCCGGCATCATCCATCGGGATCTGAAACCCGAGAACGTGTTCGTGTGCAAGCAGGGTGGCATCGACGACTTCGTGAAGGTCCTCGACTTCGGCCTCGCCAAGGTCACCCAGCGCGAGATGCGTCCGGGGTCCATCGTGCTCACCCAGGAGGGCATGGTGTTCGGCACGCCCGAGTTCATGAGCCCCGAGCAAGCCCAGGGAAAGAAGCTCACGCCGGCCAGCGACATCTACTCCCTGGCGGTGATTCTCTACGAGGCGCTCACGGGCAAGTTGCCTTTCGAAGCCCGCGGGGCCATGGAGTTCCTGCAGATGCAAGTCTCCGCTCCGCCGATTCCCCTGAACGAGCGCGTCCCCGGGCGCACGTTCCCTCCCGCCGTGTGGACGGTGATGGAGCGCGCGCTGGCCAAGGAGCCGGAGGCTCGCTACCAGACGGCGGCGGCCTTCGGCGATGCGCTGGTGACGGCTGCCACCGGTCGCGCTCCGCTGGCGCCGCTCGCGACCGTGGTCCTTCCCTCTGCACCGGCGATGCCGGTGGCCGCACCGGCCGATGCTTCGCGCCCCCGTAGCGGCGGCACCGCGCCCATGGTGGGCCCCACACGCGGCGACTCACCGCTGGTCGTTGCGGGTGTGCCCAAACGTTCGAGCCCCATGGTGCTCGCGGTCCTGCTGGCCTTCGTGTTGGGCATCGGCGTGACCGTGGTCCTCATGAGGGCCCTGCGCTGAACGCCCGTGGCCTCTGATCGCCCGCCGAAGCCCCCGACCAACACCGCTGCGCGCGGGGCGACCGACACCGCTGCGCGCGGGGCGACCGGCAATCTTCCGAAGAACCGCCGGGAGGTCCCGTCGCGCTGGGGAATCGAAAGTACCCCGCCGCGCGTTCCCCGTCCGTCCATGGAAGAACGTCAGGGCTCCCCGGCCCCCCGCAGCGGCCTCCAGCGCGTTCTCTCGTTCACCTGGAAGTGGTTCAAGCGCACCACCGTCGTGGCCCTGCTCCTGGGCGTCGGCGGCGCCGTGGCCTTCTGGCTCTACGTGCGCAGCATCGAGGCCGAGCTCCCGCCGGTCACCGATCTTCGCCACACCTACAAGCCGCCGCAGGTGACGCGCGTGCTCGCCCGCGATGGCTCGGTGCTGGCAGAGCTGTTCACCGAGCGGCGCACGCTGGTGGCCATCGAGACCCTCCCGGACCACGTGAAGCGCGCGGTGCTCGGCGCCGAGGACGCGACCTTTTACGAGCACGAGGGGCTCAACTACCTGGGCATCATGCGCGCCGCGTACGTGAACCTGCGCTCCGGCGAGGTGCGCCAGGGCGGCTCCACCATCACGCAGCAGGTGGTGAAGAACATCCTGCTCGACTCCGAGCGCAGCTACCGCCGGAAGATCCGCGAGGCGGTGCTGGCCCGCAAGCTGGAGCAGGAGCTGAAGAAGGACGAGATCCTCGAGCTCTACCTGAACCACATCTACTTCGGGCACGGCCGCTACGGCATCGAAGAGGCCTCCCGCGATCTCTTCGGCAAGTCGGCGAAGGACATGACCGTGGCGGAGGCGGCGCTCCTCGCCGGCATCATCGCATGCCCCGAGTCTTGCACCCCTCGGAAGGACCTACGAAAGGCCCTGGAGCGTCGCGGCCGCACCTTGCAGCGCATGCTCGACAAGGGGTTCATCAACCAGCCCATGTTCGAGCAGGCGAAAGACGAGCCGGTGCGCCTGGTGCCCGCCGCCGAGACCACCAACGAGCTCGCGCCCGAGGTGGTGGCCATCGCCCGCAAGATGCTCCACGAGCTGGCGCCGGAGCGGAGCGCCCAGGGTGGCTTCACCATCACCACCACCATCGACCCGAAGATGCAGGCGCTCGCGCGCAAGTCGCTGCGCGACAACCTCGCCGCCTACGATAAGCGCCACGGCGTGCAGGGAGCCTTCAAGGCCCCGCCGCCGCCGCCCACGGTGGACCCGAAGAAGAAAACACCGCCGCCGTCGCGCACGCCGCCCAAGGACGCACCCTTCGATGGCCTTCCCAGCTTCGAGACGCACAAGGTGTACATCGGCGTCATCGACGCCGCGAACGACGAGGCCAACACCTTCGACGTGCGCGTGGGCACGGTCATGGGCGTGGTGAGGCTCGGCGACTACGAGCGCTACAACCCGGCCAAGCTGAAGGCGAGCGCGTTTGCGCCGCGCGGGGCCAAGGTGCGCGTGAGCCTGCTCTCGCCGCCCGCGGTGTCGACCGATCCCGCCAAGCCTGCGCCCCGTGTGCCCCTGCGCATGGAGTCCGGGCCCGAGGGCGCGTTCGTGGCCATCGACGTGAAGTCTCGGGACGTGCTGGCGCTGGTGGGCAACTACGAAGCGGCCGCCGGCGGCCTCGACCGCGCGACGCAATCGCGTCGGCAGCCGGGCTCCACCTTCAAGCCCATCGTCTACAGCTACGCCATCCACTCGCGTCGCTTCACGCCGGCCTCGCTCATCGACATCAATCCCAAGGCCTTCGGCGACTACAAGCCCTCCAACTACGAGGGCTGGACCGCGAAGGATCCGCTGCGGCTCCGCGAGGTGCTCGCGAACTCGGTGAACGTCGGCGCGGTGCGCGTGCTCGAGGACGTGGGCCCGCAAAACGTCGTGGATTGGGCGAGCGCGCTCGGCATCACCACGCCCATGAAGCCGGACCTATCGCTGGCGCTCGGGAGCTACGAAGTGGAGCCCATCGAGCTCTGCGCCGCGTATGCCACCTTCGCCGCCGGCGGCGTCTACGATGCGCCCCGGCTCATCGCCAAGATCGTGGGCCCCGACGGCAAGGAGCTCGAGCTCAAGCAGCGTCCGCCGGCGCGCCGGGTGCTCGACGAGGCGGAGGCCTACGTCATCACCAGCATGATGACCAGCGTCATCGATCATGGCACCGGCACCCGCGCCAAGGCGCTCAACCGCCCGGTGGCCGGCAAGACCGGCACCAGCAACGGATCCAAGGACACCTGGTTCGCGGGCTTCTCCACCGACATCGCCGCGGTGTCGTGGGTGGGCTACGACGACGGCAAGCTCCTGGGCGGCGCCGAGGCGGGCGGCGCGACGGCGCTCCCGGCGTGGGTCTCGTTCATGAAGGGCGCGCACGACGGCAAGCCGGTGGTGGACTTCACGCGTCCGGCCGGCGTGGTGGTGGTGAAGATCGACTCCAAGACCGGCAAGCTCCCGTACCCGGACGATCCCGACGTCATCGACGAGGTCTTCCTGGAGAAGACCGAGCCCACCGACATCAGCGAGATCCCCGAGCCCGACGCCGGCGCACCGACGGACGCTGGCACCCCCACCAGCTTCCCCGACGTCTACCTTCCGCCGCTCCCCGACGACCGCCGTTAGGCGTCACCCGGTGGCGGGCCGCGCCATTTTCCTGCCCTCTTGCGCCAGGCCGACGAATCGGGCGCAGGATAGGCCATAGCGCATCAACAAGGATGGAACGATGCGCAAGATGAACCTGGTACGAGCTTCGATGGTGGCGGTGCTTCTCGGCGGTGCATTCGCTTCGTCGACCACGGCGTGCGGGAGCGAGGAGGTGACCATCGCCCCGCTCGACGCGGGTCGGCCCGACGATGGCGCCATCCCCACGCCGGTGGTGGATGGTGGAAAGATCGAGACCCCGGATGCCGATGCGGCTGCGGTCGTGGATGCCGGCCCTCCGGTACCGAAGCTCGTCTTCGTGCACGCGGCCAACGAAGCGGGGCCCGTGCGACTCTGCCTTGCGCGCCATGCCACCAATGGCACCCCGGATCCGCGCACCGACACGCTGCCGGTGGTGCCGCCGCTGCCCTACAAGAACGACAAGGGGCTCGGAGGCCCGGCGAACCCGGTGGCCTTCGCGCCCGGTCTCGGCGCCGTGCTCCCGCTCGATTCACTGGACACTACACGCATTCACCTGCGGCCGGTGGTGGTCAAGGCGTCTTCGCTGCTGCGGGTGGGCGCGGGCGGCAACGCCAAGAGCTGCAGCGAGCTCCTGAGCGCCGCAGCCTACGGACCGGGAGCCGTGGGGAGCACCACCAAGCTCGCCGAGGGCGCCGACTTCACGGTGCTGCCGACGATTCCCGCGCTCTCCTTGCGCGCCGGTCGAACCTACGTGGCCCTGCTCACCGGCTGCCCCGGTGGCCTCGGTCTCGACACCAACCAGGCCACGAAATGCGGGCCCGGCTACACCGACGGCGGGGGGAACTTGCGCATGGTGGTCTACGAGCTCGACGACGCAACCGGGGGCGCGGGCAACGTGGTGCAGTTCGTGTACGGCTCGTCGCACGTGATCCCGCGGGTGGTGAAGCCCTTCATCACCGTCAGCCCGGATGCTGGCGCCGATGGCGGCGATCGACTCTTCCTGAGCGGCGGCGCTACGTTCGTCGCCAACGACACGGTCGGACCGGCGGTGCCGAGCCCCGGTGCCAAGGTCACCACGCCCATCTCCTTCTCGGCGTCGGAGTTCGGGGTGCAGACGGCGCTCGGCGAGATCACCGGACCCGTCTCCCGATGGCAGGCGTTCGGCGCGCAGGGCACGGCGGACCCGACGTTCTTCAAGGCCGGTCGCGGCTACACGTTCGTGCTGGTGGGCGACCCCAAGGTCACGCTCGACCCTGCGGCGGGCGACTTCCGCGGCGTTCACGTGCTCGCCTTCGACAACGACCCCCCGGTGCCCAAGCTCTA
>Ga0075163_10004958_pt1 | contig 17830 bp, 8 predicted proteins | sample JI1023141ADNA_FD_71478 | JGI IMG/M metagenome (GOLD analysis project Ga0075163, IMG submission 71478) | Wastewater effluent complex algal communities from Wisconsin, to seasonally profile nutrient transformation and Carbon sequestration -... | ecosystem: Engineered > WWTP > Effluent > Algae...
GTTGAGGGCTTTGCCCTTGGCGTCGTAGAAACGCAGATACACGCCGATGCCGGCGCCGGTGACGACGCGGGCGGCGAAACGGACTTCGTAGGATTTTCCGGCGACGGCGGGCAGGCGCTTGGTCGCGAGGCTGGAGCCGAGGGTGTCGCTGGCGTCGGTGACGCGGAGGCCGAGTTTGCCGGCGTGGGCAGCCGCGGCGGAGGCGACGCTCATGCCGCCGTCATTGGTGGCGAGCCAACCAGTGAGCGATTGCTCAAAGTCACCGTTCGCGATGGGGAGGGGTTTTTCGGCGCGAGCGGTCGCGGCGAGCGCGAGCGTGGCGAGGGCGGAGGCGAGGAGCAGGCGGGGAGTTTTCATAGGATAGGTGGTTTCGCCGAGGAGACAGGCGGGTTTCGGCGGAAAGGTCCAGAGTGGGGCGCGGGGAGGAGCAGAACGAAGATAACCCGAATCCACCACGTCAGCATCGGGCCAAGGCATGAGCCACAGAGAACACGGAGCGCAGACACAGAGGCCACAGAGCAAAACAGTTTGGCGGTCTCTGTGAACTCCGTGTCCGAGTTCTGTGCGCTCTGTGGCAAGAAATTCTGCCTGAAAAGCGTGATGGGTCGGTGGGCAGGCCGGGAGCAGCTGACGGGCGCGTGGGCCTCTGGATGGGAGGGGATCGTTTGTAACGTATTACGTTACAAACCCTCTGAAAATGCCGGGCATTTTTGGCGATTTTACGGGCGGCGCACGCTAGGCGAGGAGGGGCTTGATGACGTGGCCGTGGACGTCGGTGAGGCGGCGGTCTATGCCGTTGTGGCGGAAGGTGAGGCGCGTGTGGTCGAGGCCGAGCTGATGGAGAATCGTGGCGTGGATATCGTAGACCGTGGTCGGGCGCGTGCGGTCGAGGGGCTTGTAGCCCCAAAGGTCGCTCTCGCCGTGCGTGATGCCGCCCCGGATACCGCCGCCGCAGAGCCAGTTGGTGAAGACGTAGGGATTGTGGTCGCGGCCTTTGCCGCCCTGCGACGAGGGCATGCGGCCGAACTCGGTGGTCCAGAGGATTAGCGTGTCTTCGAGCAGGCCGCGCTGCTTCAGATCTTTGATGAAGGCGGCGGCGCCGCGGGCCATGCCGAGGGCGAGCGGGCCGTGGTCGCGGTGGACGTCCTCGTGCGAATCCCAGTTGCGGCGCGGAAAGCTGTTGTCGTTGCCGCTCCAGATCTGGACGAAGCGCACGCCCCGTTCGAGGAGGCGGCGGGCGGCGAGGCACTTTTGGGAGAAATGAAACGCCTCCTCGTCGGCACTGATTTCTTTGGGCCACGTCTGCGGGCCGCGGTCGAGGCCGTAGAGTTTCTGCACGTGGGCGGGCTCGGCCTTGAGGTTGAGCGCGTCGGGAGCGGCGAGCTGCATGCGGGCGGCGAGTTCGTAGCTGCGGATGCGGGCATCGAGCCGCTGGTCGCCCTCGCGCGTGGCGGCGTGCTGGCGGTTGAGCTCGGCGAGGAGACGATGCGCGGCGGCCTCGCCGCGCGGGGTGATAAAATCGCCGGAGGCGTGAGGGAAGAGATCGGCGACGGGAGCATCGGTGCCGGGCAGAATGATCGTGCCGCTGTGCTGCGACGGGAGGAAGGCCGAGTCCCAGTTTTTCACGCCGTTGGACGCGAAGCCGCGGTGGTCGGGCAGCACGACGAAGGTGGGCAGGTTTTCGTTGAGCGAGCCGAGGCCGTAGCTGACCCAGCAGCCGGCGCCGGGGAAACCGGGCAGTTGAAAACCGGTGGACTGCAGAAGCGTGGCGGCGCTGTGCACGCCGGACTTGCCGACCATGTTGTGGACGAAGGCGAGGTCATCGACGACGTCGCCGAGCGGGGCGACGACCTCGCTGAGCATTTTGCCGGACTGGCCGTAGGGGCGAAAATCCCAGAGCGGCCGGAGCCACGGGCCGAGACCGTTTTGGAAGACTTCGACGGGCTCGCCGAAATCGCTGGGCTGGCCGTGGCGTTTGATCAGCTCGGGTTTGTAGTCGAAGAGATCGAGGTGGCTGGCGGCGCCGGCCATAAAGAACTGCACGACGCGTTTCGCTTTGGCGGGGTGATGCAGCGGGCGCGAGGCGGGGGCCGGCGTATCCGCGGCGAGGGCACGGTCGTGGCCGAGCATCGCGGCGAGGGCGAGACCGCCGAGGCCGCCGCCGGATTGCCAGAGGAAATCGCGGCGGGAAAGCGGGCGGGAGGCGGAGGGGCGATGGAAGGGAGAATCGTGGGCCATCGTCAGTCGACAAAGGTGAATTCGTTCAGATTGAAGAGCAGCCGGCAGAGGGCGGGCAGGCCCTCGGCCTCCGCGAAGGCGACGAGCGGGGCGAGTGCGGCGGGCGCGGGGGAGTAGCCGAGCGTGAGTGCGTGGGCGCGGGCGATCTGCGCGGGGAGGTCGGCATGCTCGGCCCGAACGCGGGCGGCGAGGTGGCGGGACTGCGTGACGATGAAACCGTTGTTGAGCATGGCGAGCGCCTGGAGCGGAGAGAGGCTCTCGTTGCGTTTGTCGACGCGCATCGACGGATCGGCGCAATCGAGCGACGTCATCCACGGCTGCGTCTGCGAGCGGGCGATGAAACGATAGATGGAGCGGCGCCAGGTCTTGGGGTCTTCGGCGTTGGCGAGATCGTAGCGGAAATGCGGGGAGTGCTCGGGGCGCTCGATGACGAAGTCCTGCCAGCCGGGGCCGCCCATGGTGAGATCGAGTTTGCCACTGGCGGCGAGGACGGCGTCGCGCAGGGCTTCGGCCTCGAGCTTGCGGCGATTTTGGCGCCAGAGGAGGGCGTTGCCGGAATCGATTTTTTCGGCGGCGGCGTTGGCGGTGACGGCTTGCCGGTAAGTCGCGCTCGTGACGATGAGGCGGTGGAGGGATTTTAACGAGCCGCCGCTGTCGCGGAAACCGGCGGCGAGCCAGTCGAGCAGCTCGGGATGGGTGGGGGCGGCGCCGTTGCGACCGAAGTCGTTGGGCGTATCGACGAGTCCACGACCGAAGTGATATTGCCAGACGCGGTTGACGAGGCTGCGCCACGTGAGCGGGTTGGCGGGATCGGTGAGCCAGCGCGCCAGGGCCGCGCGACGCTCGCCCTCGCCGGCGTCCGGCGGAAGATCGAAACGCGCGGGAGCAAATTTCAGCGCGGAGATCGTGCCGGGGCCGATGGGTTTGCCGGGCGTGGTGACCTGGCCGCGGGCGAGCACGTGAATCGGCCGCGGGCGACCGCCGTCGGGGCCGGTGCCGCGGAAGTTGCTGCTGCCGAAGTGCACGCCGCCGACGTAGACGAGATCGGGTTTCGGAAGCGTTTTCAGCTCGGCGGCGAGGCGGGACGATTCGGCGACGAGCGCGGCGCGGCGGGACTTGGTGGGCTCGTCGGCGAAGCCCAGCAGGAGGGTGTCGCGGGCGCGCTCGAGCTCCGCTTTCTCCTCGGCGGAGAGGGCGGAGGGGGCGATGCCGTCGGTGAGGTTGGTTTTGCTCCAGCGCGGGGCGGACTCGATGGAGTCGAGGGCGGTGACAGGGCGGCCGAGTGCGATATTTTTTCCGGCGCGATCGGTGACGCGCAATTCGGCGAGGGCGAACATGTAGTCGTCTTTACGCGGTGCGAGTTTGACGACGGTGACGCGGACGTAGCGGCCGATGATGCCGTCGCCGGTGCCGCCGCCGGTGGAGAGCGGCGTGAGGCCGGGATTCGGAAAGTCGGCCATGAACGTCTGGTCGTAGCGCTGCCAGAGGAGTTTGACGCCGGTCGCAAAGGTATGGTCGTCGCTGGCTTCGACTTTGAAGCGCACGGGAAAACCGAAGCCGGCGCCGATGCCGTTGAACGTGTCGTGCGCGGGGAGCAGGGTGACGCGGGCGACCTCGACGGATTCACCGAGGTCGACCTGCACCCATTTCATCACGTCGGGCGTGGTAGAGAGAGCGCTGTGATAGCCGCGGCTCGGGCTCGGCTGGCCGGGGTTGGCGGGATCGGTTTGAGGCGGGAGTTCGAGACGGCGCGTGAGCTCGGTGTAGGCCGAGCCGGCTTGCGCGCGCAACGGCGCATCGAGAGCGGCAAGGGCGGCGGCGGTGTCGCGCTGATCGCGGCGGAGCGCCTGAAAGCGGGCGTTGAGGGCATCGTCGCGGTAATACTCCCGGTCGGTGCGATCGAGCGCCGAGAAGACGGCGTGCAGGCTGTAGTAATCCTCCTGCGGGATGGGATCGAATTTGTGATGATGGCACTGCGCGCAGTGGACGGTGAGGCTGGAAAACGTGCCGAGGGTGTTGGCGACCATGTCGTCGCGGTCGAGGTGGCGGGCGATTTTCCCGTCGGTCTTGGACTCGGGCACTTCGGCGTGGCCGATAAAATCCCACGGGCCGGCGGAGATAAAACCGAGGGCTTCGATCCCGTCGGCGGTGCCGGGAAAAAGCACGTCGCCGGCGAGCTGCTCCTGCACGAAACGCGCGTAAGGTTTGTCGGTGTTGAGCGCGCGGATGACGTAGTCACGGTAGGGCCACGCGTGGGGGCGGAGTTTGTCTTTGTCGTATCCGTGGGTATCGCCGTAGTGCACGACGTCGAGCCAGTGGCGCGCCCAACGTTCGCCGTAGCGCGGGGAGGCGAGGAGTTTTTCGACGAGGCGGGCGTAGGCGTCGGGCGAGGAGTCGGCGACGAACGCGGCGATCTCTTCGGGCGTCGGCGGGAGGCCGGTGAGATCGAAAGAGAGCCGGCGGATGAGCGTGCGCGCATCGGCGGCGGGCGACGGGGCGAGGCCGTGTGCGGAGAGCTGGGCGAGGATGAACGCATCGACGGGATGGCCGGTCGAGGAGGGCGGTGCGATTGGGGAGAGCGGGCGGAGCGACCACCAATCGAGCGGATCGGCGAGGGCGACGCTGGCGGAGTCGGGCCAGATGGCACCGGCGTCGATCCAGGCTTTGATAGTGGCGATCTCTGCGGGGCTGAGCGGATCGCCCTCGGGCGGCATCTTCAGATCGGCGACCTCGCCGGAGATGAATTTCACGAGCGGGCTGGCGGCGCCGCGGCCGGGGAGAATGTTCGGCGCACTGCCCTCGCCGCCGGTGAGGGCGACAGATTTGGCGTCGAGGCGGTAGCCGCTTTTTTGTTTCTTCGGTCCGTGGCACTCGAGGCAATGGGTCGCGAAAATCGGGCGAACGTCGCGTTCGAAATCGGGGGCGGCGGCAGCGGCGAAGGGGAACGCGAGGGTGAGTGTGAACGTGATCAGTGCGGCGAGGGCGGCGCGTGTGGGGCGTGCGGATACGCGGCGGCGGAGCGTGGGCGCCGGGACGGTGGGTGGTGACGGGTGCAGCAGTGGCGAGGTCATTGGGCCTACAAAGGGCAGTTGAATTGGAACCACGGAGGCACGGAGGACACAGAGAAAACTGGTTTCAGAGGAGGAGGGGTTGTGCGGGGGATTCGGCGGCCTGGGGAAGCGACGTCGGGAGTGGTCAAGGCGTGAGGGTGCCGCGCGGAGGCGTCAAGGCGTGGGACGGCGAGGCGCAGGCCGTGGGTGGCAGAGGGAATCGGCGGTTGGAAAACCGCCGCTCCGTCCGGGGCACAGAATGTGTGAGGGGAAGGTTGCGGGGCGGGGTGGAAGACGCGGTGCGGGCGGCTTCGGCGGACCTTCCGATCAAGGTCGGAAGCCAGCCTGCCTGGGGAATAATCGCGCGCGCCCCAAATCAGGGCGGTTTGACACCGGAGGCGAGGCTGCGCTCGAGCGCATGCTGCGCGACCTCGTGCAGGAGTTCGTCGGCGTTGCGATAGCTGAGCGCTGCGCGGAAACGGGTTTGGGCCGCGGCGTGGTCCCCGGCGAGCTGGTGTAACAGGCCGATATACAGCGACGCCTTGGGTTGGTGGTGGTAGGTGCTGCGATCAGCCGCCGCGGTGTCAAGCTGGGCTGCGGTGATTTCGCCTAGCAGGAGACACACGGGGTGGCTATGTTGCCCGTCGGTGGAGTGGGACGGAAGGTTCCGAGAAAGTTCGGCGAGTGCAGTCGCGCGATCGCCCTGCTCGCATTGCACGAAAAATAGCCAGGCGGCGGGATTTTCTTGGGTGAGGACGAGCGACTTGCCCGCGAGGGGAATCGCAGTGTGAAAGTCCTCGGCAGCGCCAGCCAGGTTGCCGGCCCACCGGCGGACATGCCCTCGTTTGTAGTGCCAGAGGCCCAAGGAAAGGCGAAGGCTCTCCGGATGCAGCATCGCGCCGTCGGCGTCGAGCGCGAGAGCGCGGGTATAGTCGTTCTCGGCTCCCGTGAAATTGCGGAGACTGCGCCGGGCATCGCCGCGCAGTGCGTGCAGCTCGGCCAACGGTGCGACGGCAATAATCGCATCGAGTGCTTTGATTGCGCCGGCGAAGTCACGTTGGTCGATCGCTGGGCGGGCGCGCAAGATCGTGGCGTGGGCGATGGCGCGGAAATCTGCGTCCGCACCTTTCGGATCGCCGGCCGCGAGCCGACGCCGGCCCCGTTGAAGAATGAGATCGCGGAGATATTCGGGAAAATCGAATCCAACGGTATCCGTCATTCCCTCAGCTTTCAGATAGTCGACGATGGCGCCGTCTTGGTCGCGGAGGGCCATGCGAGCGTCAGCGCGGGCGCGATACAGCGCCTGGTCCGCCGGGTCGGCCTTGATCGCTTGGGTGAGATCCGCGATGGCGCCGCGAAAATTTCCGGCGGCGAGTTTTTTTCGACCCGACGACGCGCGGGTGTCAGCGCCGGACGCGGCGCTCTTAAGGAAGGCGGCGTGTCCGGCGGCTCCGTCGGTGAGTTCGTTGAATTTCCGGCCGTCGCGGGTGACGAGCCAGGCTGGCCCGACGAGACGGCCCTGCTTGTAGGTGGCTTCACCCCAAAGTGTGCCATCGGGCAAGTAGGCGCGAAACGGTCCGTCGGGCCGACCGTTGCGGTAGGTGGTCTCAAAGCGACGGCCGTCGGGCCAGCGCTGTTTGCGCACGCCATCCGGGAAGGGCTTGGTTTGGTTTTCAAAATCGATCTTCCTGCCGCCGGGCAAAATCAGGCTCCACTTTTCCCAATCGGAATCCCGCCGGATCGGGAAAAGCGCCCGGTAGTCCTCGCCCTGGATGGAAGCGAGCGACCGCAGGAATTTTCCGGGGCCGATGAGATCGTCGTAGGTGACAAAGATGCGATAGGGGTTTTCGTTGAAGAACCAGCCCACATTCGCGCTCGCCTGCCGCATCTGGCCGCGGACGGAGCGGTCTTTCTGATGTTGGGAGAGCCTAACAAACGGAACGACGACGAGAACGAGAATGAGTGTGCCGAAGGCCGCGAGATTGCATTTCCAGAGTGACCCACGCCGGGCCCAGTCGCGCTTCAGGCCCCAGCCCGCGACGAAGGCCGACAAGATAATCGCGGCGGCACCCACGCCCTTGTTTTGCCGGAATCGCGTCCAACCGAGCAGATCGTCCATGGGCGGATCGACGAGCTGGATGGCGAGCAAGACGGCGGCGGTGCCGATCAAAATCGCCGCCGCGATCCAGACGAGTTTGCGCCAGAGACTTGGCATCGGGGCCAGTGTGGTCGGAGCGGGCTCGCCGGGCTTCGCGGGACTCGGCAATGACGACCGATCCTGCGGTGAGAGTGGGGGCTCGCTCATCGGCGGGGAGGGAAGCGAGGGGACGCGAGGGAATCAAGCACGCGGGTCGTCGACGGAGACGACGGGCGCGCTCGCGTGGAAGGAAGAGATTCGGGGGCTCGCGGGGTTTTTGAAAAAACGCCGCCGGCAGCTCAGCGAATTTTGCGAAGCTGCGTGGCGCTGCGTGGCGGCGAGAATCGGTGGTTGGAAGACCGCCGCTCCGTCGGGCGCGGGCGAGGGCGGTGCGTCGTCGCCGTGGGTGCGCGGGTTAGCGTTTTTTCAGGTGGGGCGAGATGGACTTAGCGACTTCGCTGCCGAGGAAAAGGTAGCCGGCGTTGGTGAAATGGACGTCGTTGGGATTTTGCAGCGTGGCGAGCTTGGGCGTGATGGCCGTGAAAAGGTCGTCGATGGCGACGGCGTGTTTCGCCATGAGGGCGGCGGCGGCGGTGTTGCGCTCGACGATGGCGGCGGCGGTTTGCTTTTTCGCGGGATCGTCGGGGATCGGCGTGGTGCTGGCCCAGATGAGTTTCGCGCCGGTGGATTGGAGGCGCGTGAGAATTTGTGTGAGGCGGCCGTTGTAGTCGGCGAGCGGCGTCGCGCGATCGTGAATGCCGAAGTTGAAATGGATGACGTCCCATTTGCCGGTGCCGGCGGAGGCGAGCCACGTATCGAGTTTCTTGAGGCCGTTGGCGGTGGGGCCGCAGTTTTCGGGGGCGCGGTGGACGTTGGCTTGGCCGGCGAGGGCGGCGCGGACGGCGAGGGTGTAGCCGCGGGAGACGGAGTCGCCGATGAGGAGGACGCGAGGGAGTTTCGGGTCGTCGGCGACGAAGTCCCAGGCGGTGGACGTGCCTTTGACGAAATCGCGTTTGTGGATCGGCAGGTAGAAACCGTTGCCGAGGTTTTCCTGGAGGACTTTTTCCCACGCTTGGCGCTCGGGGGAGAGCGTCGCGACTTTGGCTTGGTAGAGGCCGTCGATGCGCTGGTCTTCGGCGGCTTTTTTCGCGGCGGCTTCGGCGGCGTTGGTGGGCTCGGCGGCGGGGAGCGTGGGCGTGAGCGCGAACGGCAGCGTGAGGAGGGCGGTGAGGAGGAGGGGAGAGAGCGGGAGGCGTTTCACGAGTTAGGGGGGCAGAGGAGGTGAGCGAGGAGCACGGTCAGGCTGACCGTGCTACGGGCTGAGCGGTTCAGAAGGGAACAGTGGCGGCGAGAGTGTAGCTGCGCGGGGTCTGATACCAGAAATTGTTCGGCGTGGTGACGCGGGAGGGATTGGTGACGTCGCCGCCGGGGGCGCGGAGAATCGTGCTGATGTAGCGGGGCTTCGCGTCGTCGAGGAGGTTGTCGATGCTGAGGTTGAAGCGGATTTGGTATTTGGCGGAGACGCGCCAGGTGTAGCCGGCGGTGGCGGCGGCGACCCAGTAGCCGGGCGAGTAAACGATGGTGAAGGCGTCGACGTTGGGGTCGTCGATGCCCTGCGCCGTATTGGCGGGATTCACCATCGTATCGGCGCCGCGGTTACCGATGACGGCGCGGCCGCGGTAGCGGGCGCCGGCGCCGAGGCGCAGGCCTTTGAAGCGGCCTTCTTGGATCGAGTAGTCGGTGAAGAGATTGGCGGAGGTGGTGTTCTGGCTGATGACCGTGCCGGAGACGATGCCGGCGCGGGCGGCGAGGAGGGTGTTCCACGCAGAGACGGCGGTGTTCACGTCGGGTGAGCGCTGGGCGACGGCGATGGCGGTGTTGACGGTGGCGACGTTGGCGGAGTCGACGAGGCCGCCGGCGTCGAGGACGATCTGGCGGAGGGTGGCGAGGTTTTTGTCGATGTAGGCGGCGGTGATCTCGCCGGAGTTGGTGGCGAAGGCGCGGGCGAGGGCGTAGTTGGCGGAGAGGCGCCACGCTTTGGAGAGATTGGCGACGGCCTCGAATTCGAAGCCGTTGGCTTTGCCCTGACGGCGGTCGATGAAGACGGTGGGGAGGGGCTGGAGGCCGCGGGTGTTGAGGCCGCTGGCAGAAAAATCGCCGACGGCGTTCGCGTTGATGATGTTGTTCATCGAGCCGCCGGCGTTGGCGGGAGCGGAGGTGTTTTGGTTGTCCTCTTTCGAGAAGTAGCGGTTGAGCGAAAGGTTCAGGCGACGGTCGAAGAGGCTGAAGCGGATGCCGGCGTCGACGCCCTCGGCAATGGTGGGCGGGAGGGTGTTGCCGGTGAGCGTGGGCTGGACGTTGGGGAGATTGTAGGTCTGCGCGTAGTTGGCGTAGAGGCTGACCCAGGAGCGGAGATGGAAGACGCTGCCGAGGGAGTAGGTGGTCTTGGTGCCCTTGATGGGCGGCGGCGCGTAGTCGTCTTGGAAGCGGTCGTTGGCGTATTGCGCGAGGCGGTTGCCCGCGCCATCGCGCGGACGCTGGAGCGCGGGCGTGGTGGGGCCGGTGGCCCTGCCGGCGGCGTCTTTGGGAATGTAGCTGAGAGCGAGGTAGTCGCCGGGGGCCTTGGGTTTGAAGATGATGTCGTTGCCATTCCAGTCGGCGGGGTAGTCGCGGATGAAGGAGTTGTATTCGACCTCGTTCTTGTAGTCGTCGAAGCGGACGGCCCCGAGGACGATGAGGCGGCGCTTGAAGAACTGGCCGTTGACGGAGCCGAGGGCGTAGTTGTAGGTGGCCTTGGTGTTGGCGTTCACCTCGGGGCGAGAGGTGTCGTAGGTGTAGGCGGGCGTGACCTCACGCGTGGTGCCCAGGACGGGGTCGACGAGCTGGATTTTGCCGAGCTGTGGGAGGGGGCGGCCGGCTTGATTCCAATAATAACGGTAGCGTATGAGATCGGTGAGGGACCAGCGGCGGGGGTCGGGGTCGATGCGGGCGCCGAGGAGCGTGAGGCGTCCAAGATTATCTTGGACGTTGGTGCCGAAGAGGGAGTTGAACTTGAAGTCGCCGAAGCGGGTGTTCTTCACGTAGGCGACGGCGCCGCGGATGTTGTGGGCGTCGATGCCGCGGGGGTTCTGCTGGCGGTTGGCCTCGCTGTAGGGCTGGAGGAAGTTCGGGTTAGGCGCGCCGTTGGGGAGGTTTTTATTGATGTCGATGAGCGTGGTGACGAGGCCGCGGTTGAGCGTGATCTCGGCGGCGCGGAAGCTGTAGTTTTTGTCGAGGGCGAGTTCGAAGAAGAGGGATTGGCCGATGGCGTGATTGAAGTAGAGCGCGACGTCGCGGTAGCGCTGCCAAAAAACGGGCGCATCGAACGACGGAGAAAACGTGCGGCCGGGGAGACGAAACGCGGAACCGCGGATGGCGTTGGCGAAGCGCTCACCGGGGAGATTGATCGCGTTGAGGAGATCGGCGCCGGAGGCGTTGGGGCTGACGCCGGTGAAAAATTTGCCGGCGATGGGGACGGCGGTGTTGGCGCCGGCGCCGAGGGTGAGCGCGGTGTTTTGGTAATTCATCACGCCGTCAAAACCGGAGGCGGGCGCGTAGACGAAGTAGCCGGCGGCGGCGTTGCGCGTGACGCCGAGGGCGTTGCCGTTGGTGGGCGCGGCGGTGAGCGGCGCGGCGAAGGTCGTGGTGCCGTCCCAGCCGGCGAAGCTGTCGTTGAGATTGGAGAAGCCGGACATGCGGCTGTTCTCGCCGTATTCGCCCTCGAGGCGGACCTGGGTGTTGGGCCCGAGACGCAGGGAGCCGGTGAGGGCGATGCCCTTGAGCTTGGAGAAATCGCGGTCGCGCCAGCCGCGGCCGTTTTGCCAGACGGCGTTGGCGCGGACGGCGAGTCGGGCGTTGAGCGGCTGGTTGACGTCGACGGAGACGCGGCGGGTGTTCCACGAGCCGAAGGAGGTGCGGAGTTCGCGGACGGGTTTATCGAAGCGGGCCTGCTTGGTGACGACGTTGGCGGAGCCGGCCTGATTGCCGTTGCCGAAGAGGACGGAGTTGGGGCCGCGGGAGAAGTCGTAGCGCTCGAGGTTGTAGCTGTCGAAATTGACGTAGAACGGGAAGAAATTGCGCTGCGGGGTGGAGGCGCCGACGCCGCGGGTGGTGTAGGTGACGTTGGACGCGAAGGTGAGGTTGGCGCCGTTGTCGTTGTTCACATTGGTGTTCACGGTCCACTCGATGGCGCCGTTGAGATCGGTGAGATTGAGGGCGTCGATGAACTCGCGCGTGATCACGGAGTAGGCGGCGGGGGTGTCGGCGAGATCGCCGGCGAGGCGGCCGCCGGCGAGCGAACTGGTGGCGACGAAGCCGACGTCTCTGTCGGTGCTGACGGTGAACGGGGAGAGCGTGACGGTCTCGGCGTCGGGCCGCGCGGGAGCGGCGGGGGCGACTTGCGCGGAGGCGGGCGCGGCGAGTTGGACGGCGAACGCGAGCGCCAGCGGGAATGATGCGACGAAAGCGAAGGGACGGCGGGTGGTCAGGGAGGTCATCGGTAGGGTAAGGCGGAGATGCGGCAGTGCCGGCGAGGCCAGCGGAGCCGGGGTGGTGAGGGCGCACTATGAGTGCCGAAAATTGGGGTTCGAACTGTTTGGTGCGTTAGAGTAACACTCGGTCTTCGATGAAGACGATACCTGCGGCGGGAAATTCGGGCGAAGCGGCGGCGACGGTGCGGCAAATCGCGGCGTTGGCGGGCGTGAGCCTGATGACGGTGTCGCGGGCGCTGCGCAACCAGCCGCGTGTGGCGGAGGCGACGCGGCGGAAAATATTGAAGATCGCGGAACGCATCGGCTATCGGCCGGACCCGGAGATCGCGAAGCTGATGCACCACCTGCGCCGCAAGGTGCGGCCGCAGTTTCAGAGTGTGATCGGCGGGCTGACGAATTGGCCGACGACGGGGAGGCCGGCATATTTCCAGGCGTTGCTGGCGGGCGCGGAGCGGCAGGCGCGCGAGCGCGGCTACGGGTTTCGCGTGATGCCGCTTTCGGCGGAGGCGCGGAGCGGCGAACGGTTGCAACGCATGCTGCGCGGCCAAGGCGTGCAAGGCGTGATGCTGCTGCCGCAGAGCCCGCCGACCGATCTCGGGGCACTGCTGGACTGGAGCGAGTTTTCGGTGGCGGCGGCGAGTCTGTCGGTGCTCGGGCCGGAGGTGAACCGCGTGGCGCCGCACCATTTCGACAACACGGTGCGGCTGTGTCGCGAAGTGGCGAAGCTCGGCTACCGACGCATCGGGCTCGTGATCGACGCGGAGCAGGATGTGCGGGCGAAGCGCGGATTTTCGGCGGCGTTGTTGTCGTTCGGCCGGGACGAGGCGGCGGAAGCGGTGGCGCCGCTCGTGTGGGAAGGCGAGCTGGCGCGGGCGCTGGTGCCGTGGTTCGAGCGGGAGCGGCCGGATGTGGTGGTGACGACGTCGGAGGTGCGGGTGCGGGAGTGCGCGCGGATTTTGAAACTGAAAATTCCCGGGCGGATCGGCTTTGCGAGCACGAACGTGGCGGCGACGAAGGCGGGCGATGCGGAGATCGCGGGGATCGACGAAATGCCGGAGGAGATCGGGGTGATCGCGGTGGATCAGCTCGCGAGCATGATCGAGCGGCGCGTGCGCGGACGGCCGGTCTCGGCGGCGGCGACGCTGCTCGCGGGCCGGTGGTGCGCGGGGCGGTCGTGTCCGGCGCGCAGGTAGCGCCGGGAGTGGCGGGCGGGTCGGCGCGTCAGGTGGCGACGGCGCGCTCGAGCATGTAGAGGGTGTCCATGGTCGAGAGATCGGAGCGGGCGGCGACGCGCTGTTTGATAAAGCGGAACGGGTGCGCGATCTGCTCGTTCATCCACGGGGCCTGCGTGTCGAAGCTGTTGAATTCTTCGCCGCGGTAGAGGTTGCGCCGGATGGAGTGGAGCGCGCGGAGAAAATTTTCGCGCGTGAGCGTGACGGTTAGTCCGTCGATGGGCGCGGCGATTTCTTCGCCGGTGATGACGACCTCGAGGTGGACCGCGTAGGGGTTGGCGATGGCGGTGTTTTTCTGCTGATCGATTGGATTGATCAGTTGGTAGAGGAGCAGAAAATTGCGGATTTCGCCGGCGGCGTCCTGACGACTTTGGAGAAACGGATCGCGAGAGAGGCCACCGCTCACGATCTCGTTTTTCAACGCGATGTCCTCGGGGAGGAGCTGGCGGTGGAGCACGAGCATGTCGATGAGGTGATTCGTCAGCAGCGTGTGGAAGGCGGCGAAAAAGAGCGGCTCGCACTGGTGCAGGCGGTCGAGGAGCGCGCGGACATCGGCGGGTTTGTGAAAGAGGCCGGCGGCGAGCTCGCCACGGGAGTGGAGGCCGGCGAGATCCTGGGCGATGCGGTGGGGCTTGGGCGAGGCGATGAGCTCGGCGACGAGGGCGCGGTGGGCGGGCGCGACGGGGCGGATTTCGCCGGCGAGGAATTTCTGAGTGTCGTCGAGCCAGAGGAGGGCGGCGGGGCGGTTCGCGGTATCCACGTAGTGGAGCGTCCACTGATCGTCTTCGGTGACGCCGGAATCGTGCGCGAAGGTCGCAGACGCGAGGAGCGCGCTGGCGATGGCGTTGGCCTCGGGGTCGGCGGCCGGGACGGCGAAGAGCGTCCAGATACCGGTGTCGAGTTCGGTTTGGGCGCCGTGATCGCGCAGTTGGGGGCCGAAGAAATTGAGGAGGGCGTGATCGTCGAAGTCCATGACGTGGTGCGCGGGAAGTGCGGCGCCGAGCGTGCGCGCGGGGACTTTGGCTGCAACAAGAAGGAAGGCCGGCCGTGGGCGGGCGTTACCTACGGCGCCGTGCGCGTTTTTTCCGTGAGGCGACGTCCGAGGAGAATGGCGATCCAGGCCATCGGGAAGTAGGCGGCGAGGAGATCGAGGGCCATGAACCACATCGGCGCGGGAATCATGAAACAGGCCGCGATGCCGCCCGCGAAAAACAGGCCGCCGACGGTGTAGGCGAAGACGGTGCGGCGGGAGCCGGCGACGAAAAACGCGACGAGCGCTCCGACGAAGGCGCCGAGGGCGTGGGCGAGGAACGGGAAGATGAAATGTTTCGCCTGATACAGGTGCAGGGAGGCTTTCATGCTGGCGGCGTTGGAAACGTCGACGCCGGCGGGCGGCGGGATGACGTGTGGGCTGACGACGATGAGCGCCATGTTGACGAGCGCACCGAGCGCGAAACCGAGGATGACGGCGGCGATGTTTCTGAGGATGGTCTTCATAGGGGGGTGGGGTTGGATGAGCGTTGGCGGGCGTGCGGGCGCGAGGCGACGAAAAATCTGAGGGACGGAGATGGGCACGGGGGCAAGTGGGACGTGGAAAGACGGAGCCACGGGCCGGGAGCCCTGTGCCACGTTCGGAGCACGGTGATGGGTGCCCGGAGCGTGGCGTCGGACATCTTGAGTCGGGGGACTTCGTCGGATTGGCTGGAGGTCGATCGTTTGTCCAAACCCCCCGTCAGCCATGACCTGTCTGCTCACTGTTGTCCGATGGAAAGCATTCCTGTTTGCCGCGATGTTACCGGCCGTCTCGGCCGCGGCGACCTATACGCACACCTTCAACTCGCTGGCGAACAATGCGCCGAACGGAGCGACCAATACGGCGATCACCCTCGGAGGAGGCACGCTCAACGGCGCGGCGGCGAACGCGGCGTTGATATCGAATCGGCGCGACACCAACGGGGCCGGCGCGATTAACGTGGGCGTCGTGCGGACAGGCGTCGGCGCGGCGGGAGACACCGCGCTGCGGCTGGCGGATCGGGCGACGAGCAATGCGGCGGCCGCGCTGGTGTTGCCCGTGCTCGACGCGAATGCGGCGGTGACGGAGTTCACGGTGACGCTGCGGCTCCTGATGGATCGCACCGCCGGGGCCACGCCCGCGGATGGTTTCAATATCAGTTTTGGTCCGGCGCTGAGCGGCACCGGCGGCGCGACCGGACATCTCTCGGGCTACGGGCTGGTCGTGAACTTCGATACGTTTGAAAACTCCGCGAGCGATCCGCGCAGCATCGAAGTCTTCGCGGACGGCAACAGCGTGGGGAACTTTCCGGCGCGAAATCTGGCGGGCGGAAATTTCATATTCGACCAGACGTTTCGCACCGTGACGTTGCGGTGGGATGCGGTGAACGGGCTCGACCTCACCTATGACGGCGTGGCGATTTTTACGCGGCTACCGACGCCGGGATTCGTGCCAACGGTGGGGAGCAATTTTGCACTGAATGCCGCGACGGGCGGTTCGACGCAGGATGTGTTTATCGACGATCTGGTGGTGACGACGGGCGTCACGCCGCCGGCGCCGATCGTCACGGGCGGCGTGGTGATCGAGGAAATCATGGCGGACAATGCGTCCGGCCTCGAAGACGAGGATCTCGACCGGCCGGACTGGATCGATCTCTACAACGGCACGACCGCGCCCGTGAGCCTGGCCGGTTGGCGCCTCGACTACACCAGCGCGCCGATTCCGGCGCCCGGCACGACTCCGCCGCCGGCGAGTTACGCACTGCCCGCGGTGACGATCCCCGCGTTCGGGCATCTGGTCGTTTTTGCCTCGGGCAAGGATAGGTTCACGAATGTCCGCCCGCATACGAATTTCACCCTGCAAAAGGAAGGCGGCACGCTCACGCTCGTGCGCGCCGACGGCGCCGCGGCACACGCGCTGACGTTTGGTCCGCAGCAGGAGGATGTCTCGTTCGGCGGGCAGGGTGCGGCGCAGACTGCGGGCTATTTCGAAATCGCCACGCCCGGCGCTACCAATGGCGGGCGTCAGGCCGCGGGCCGCCGTCTGGGTGCGCCGGTGTTTTTCAAGCCGGAAGCTGCGCCGCTCGCCGATCAGCCCAGCGCGGTGATCACCGCGGCGATCACGCTGGGAATGCAATTGCCGGCGAATGCCCCGGCCGATGCCGAAATTCGCTACACGTTAAACACGGCAGAACCCACCGAGACCTCGACGCTCTACACCGCGCCGCTCGCGATCACGACCGGTGCGTGCGTGAAGGCGCGGGTGTTCGCGTCGGGCTACGTGCCATCGAAGACGGGCAACCGCGCGTTTATCTGGCTCTCCGGTGCGGCGAACACCAATGCCACCACGCTCGTGAACGTGGCGACCAACTACAACGGCTCCGGCCAGCCGTTCAGCAGCAACCTGCCAGTCATCGTGCTCGACAGTTACCTGCGCAATGTCGACGCGCTCACGAATCCCCTCGGGTTGCGGCCGTATCGGTTTTCCCAGGTCGCCGTGTATGATGTGAAGCCCGGCACGAATCGCGCCAGCTTCGCCAACGCGCCCGACCAGGTGCTGCGTGCCGGCACGCACGTGCGCGGCCAGAGCTCCGCGAGCCAGACGGAGCGGCCCTACGCGCTGGAGTTCTGGAAGGAGGACGAAGACCTGGACCGCACGGAGCCGCTGCTCGGCATGCCGAGCCACAGCGATTGGGTGTTGATGAGCCTGACCTTGGACAAGTCGCTCATGCGAAATTATCTCATGCAGCAGGCCATGCTCGACGCCAACGGCCCCGGCGCGGGTGTGCGCTGCCGTTTCGTCGAGGTTTTTTTCAACCAGGGCAACGGCACGCTCGATTACGGCGACTACCGCGGCGTCTACCTGCTCATGGAGAAACCGTCCCGCGGGAAAGAGCGCGTCGATATCGCCAAGCTCAACGACAGCATGAGCGATCCCGCGCTGATCAACGGCGGCTTCATTTTCAAGAACGACAAGCTGCCCTACGAGCGCCAGATCAACGCCGCCGCGAATCCCACGATCCCCGGCGCGAATCGCGACTACGACATCTACGATCCGGAGCCCGTCACTGCCACACAGGCGAACGCACTGGTTGACTGGCTGAATCGCATGACGACTGCGCTCGCCGCGCCGGATTTCAACCAGCCCGCCAGCGCGAACTACTACGGGAAGTGGATTCACGAGCGCAGCTTCATCGACAAGACGCTCTGGTATGAGCTGTGCAAAGAGGTCGATGCCTACATCTACAGCCATTACTTCTCGAAGGACCGCAATGGGCCGATGACCGCGTTTCCGCTGTGGGATGTCGATCGCAGTCTCGGTAACGCCAACTACAACTACGCCAACTCCACGTTCGGCATGAAGTGGTGGGCGGCCGGCACGAACTACACGTATTACCCGCGCCTCCACACCGACCCGGAGTTCAACGACCGCTACTGGAACCGCTGGACGGCGCTGCGGCGCTCGCACTTTGCGAAGGAGACGTTGTTCGACCGCATCGAAGCGGTCTACACGCTGCTCACGGACGGCAACCGCGCGTCGATCGTCAATACGGCGAATGCGACCACGATGGCCGTGCAGGTGCCGGCCGCCCGGCACTACCGGAAATATCCCAACCTCGGCAGCAACACGTT
>Ga0075163_10004959_pt1 | contig 17828 bp, 8 predicted proteins | sample JI1023141ADNA_FD_71478 | JGI IMG/M metagenome (GOLD analysis project Ga0075163, IMG submission 71478) | Wastewater effluent complex algal communities from Wisconsin, to seasonally profile nutrient transformation and Carbon sequestration -... | ecosystem: Engineered > WWTP > Effluent > Algae...
ATCTTATCAGATTTGGAGCATACACAGGTGGGACATACAACTGGGCATGGAAAGGAAATGGAGTAAACGGAATAGCAATTTCTAACAACCTTAAATTATTCCCACTTCCTGCACAGTCTTTAGCGGCCAATCCTAATTTAACTCAAAATACGGGATATTAATTTACAATAGAAAAATTATGAAAAAAATATCAATTTTAATACAAATGTGCTGCGCTATTTTGGTAATGAGCTCTTGTACAGATGACAATGCAGATTTTAAAGTTTCTGAAACAACACCCGTTGTATTGTCAGATGTAGCCATAACCAATATAGAACTTGATCAAGCTAACCCGAACAATCCTGCCGTTACCTTTAACTGGTCTTCAGCGGATTACGGACAACAAGCGGCTGTGTTCTATAATGTTCAAGTAAGTAAAGATGCAGCATTTACAAACCCAGTTTCGGTTACAAATGTTAACACTAATAGCACAACGCTTTCAATGAATCAATTAAATTCTGCTGTTGGAAGTGCTGGTTTGCCACCTTTTCAGTGGAATGCTGCCTATGTAAGAGTGGTTACTACCATTGGAACAACGGCTAGTTTGCCAGTGGCATCAAATACCATCACCTTTAATGTGTATCCGTATTTTAATTACCCATTTAAAGATTATTACTTAGTTGGTGATGCAACGCAACCGGGTTGGAATAACAACAACAATAATCCACCGTTGTTTAGAGATGGTTCAAACCCAAATTTATATAAATATTCGGGTTATTTTTCTGCCGGACAATTTAAAGTTTTAGAAGTAAAAGGACTTTGGCAGCCACAATGGGGAACTAATGGTGGTACAGCAATTAATGTTAATCCAGGCGGAGGTTCCGATCCAGGGACTTTTCCTTATAACAATACTTCAATAGCTACTGCTGGGTATTATACTTTTACAATCAACTATAGTACTAATACCTTTACATTTGATGCATTGCCGGCTACAGGTGCTGAAATTTTTACGTCAATGACTATTCAAGGAACATCAACCGCAAATACTTCCATGACGCAATCAACATTTGATAGTCATCTTTGGTATGTAAATGCTTTGCCTTTAACACAAGGTGATTTGAAATTTGTTACGAATACTAGTTCGGTTTGGGGAGGCTCAACATCATTTTCAGGAACGGCAACATTAAATGGTGCAAACATTCCGGTAATTGTTGAAGATGAATATGATGTTTGGTTTAATGATTTAACAGGTCATTACATTTTAATACCATTAAATTTATAACCTTTAAAAAAAAGAAAAATGAAATTTCATATAAAAAAAATCAGTAGTATATTATTACTATCCTTGATGTTTGTTTTAAATTCTTGTGGTACGGATGAAGATTTAAGAATTACTTCTCCAGATGCAGTATTTAAAATAACTGAGCCTGAGATTAATTCCGTTTATTTAAACTTTGGACTTCCACAAAATCCAGCACTAACAGTTGTTTGGAAAGATGATTTAACAGGTAGTTCCAATTATACTGTTGAAATGTCGTTGGATGGAGAGTTTACCAATGTTTCAACATTAGGTAGTACAAGTAACAAAGAATTTACAATTTCTGTAACAGATTTAAACGCAGCCATTCGTGGGGCAGGTGTTGCAAATTTTAAAGACATCTCAATCTATTTAAGAATTAACTCAGGAAGTGAATTAAGTAATTCAGTACTTTATTTCGTTACAACCTATCCAACTAACCCTCCAGTTATTACTGGTCCGACAACTGGAACTCCTTTTGTTTTATCCATTAGTGACGCTGGTAATACGGCACTTACAGTGAATTGGACGGATGTTGTGTTAAATTCAGATTTAAATATTGATGTAGATTACACGGTTGAAGCTGCTCTTGCAGGTTCTAATTTTGCCGCACCAGTTTCGTTAGGGACCCTTACCAATGGTACTACTTTATCAGTAACTCATGCTGATTTAAATTCTGTAGCATTAGGTATAGGATTATCTCCAGGTGTTTCTGGAAATGTTGAATTAAGAATAAAAGCTAGAAATACAAATGAAAGCTTAGATGTTTTAGTTAGAACGTCCGATACTTTAACTATTGCTGTTACTCCATATAATGTTTCTTTTCCAAATCTATTTTTTGTAGGAGATGCAACATCACCAGGATGGAATAATAATAATAACAATACACCTGTTTTTAGAAACCAAAACGTACCAAATAACTATGTTTACACAGGTTATTTTAACGCTGGCGCATTCAAACTATTAGAAGTAAAAGGACAATGGCAACCACAATGGGGAACCAATGATAACACTACTTTAGCTGTTAACACAGGAAGTGGTTCTGATCCAGGCACTTTTAATGTTGCTACGGCAGGATATTATACATACAGCTTCACTACTGCTGGTCAAGGCGGAAGTTTTACTGTAACTCCATTTACAGGCTCAGTAAGTACTACTTATTCAACCATGGGAATTATTGGAGCTGCCGTTGGCGGTTGGGGTGATGCTGATGAAGTTAATTTCACCCAAGATGCTAATAATCCGCATTTATGGTATGCATTAGGCGTTAACTTTACTTCTGGAAATGAGTTTTTAATTAGAGCTAATGATGCTTGGTCAAGTGTATGGAGATACAATGGCTCACAACAGCTTTATGGAACTTCTTTACTAGCTAGTGGAGGAAATAATTTCCCATTCAATGCAGCATCCGGAAGTTATGATGTTTGGTTTAATGATTTAGACGGAACTTATATTTTATTGCCACAATAAAAAAGAATAAACAAAATAAAAAAAGGCTATCATTTTTTATTGATAGCCTTTTATTTAAATAGAAAATTGATATGAAAAAGAATTATTTCACATTGCTAATTTTGATGTTAATTGCACATTTGTCTTTCGGGCAGATAACTACATCACCAGCAACTGTTTTGGCAGACCAATCGGCAACTATAACGTTTAACAAAACAGGAACGCCATTAGCATCTTATAGCGGAACAATCTACGCTTATGTAGGTGTCACTGTAAACGGAGTCCAATGGCAAAATATTAAAGGGAGCGCAGTATGGGGAAACAACGCACAACCAACTATGACGCAAGTGACAAGTTCAACCTACTCATTAACAATTTCACCAGATTTGTTTACTTATTTTGGAGTAGGAACTTCAAACTCTATTACTCAAGTTTGTATTATTTTCAGAAGTGAAGATGCGACTATGCAAACATCGGATGCCTTTATTCCGGTTGGTGCTTTTCAATACACTTTGACTGCACCAGTTTTAAATAGTAGTAATATTATAGCGAGTGGTTCAAATGTGGCTGTTACTGCCAATAATACCAATGGTGCAGCAAGTTATACTCTTTTTGCCAATGGTGTTAGTATTAACACAGCAACAACGGCTTCTTATTCTTTTACAGATTCTAATGTAACTGTAAACAAGAACTACGAATTACGAATTACTCAAGGTACCACAACTTTTACAGCAAAATTTGCTGTCGTTATTAATCCGGGAACTAATTCGGCAGCGATGCCATCGGGCTTGATTGATGGGGTTAATTACAATCCAACAGACCCCACCAAAGCCACCTTGGTAGTAAATGCCCCAACAAAAAGTTTTGTATATGTAGCAGGGAGCTTCAACAACTGGCAACCTAATACTACTTACGCCATGAAAAGAGATTCGGCGAGTGGTTCTACAAAATATTGGTTAGAACTGACAGGATTAACCCCAGGACAAATGTATGCTTATCAGTATTGGGTTTGTGATGTGGTTAATGTACCAGTAGGTTCACCAGCAATTGTTAAGACCGCAGATCCGTATTCAAAATTAGTGTTGTCTCCTTTTGATGATCCCGAAATTATCTCTTTAGGAGTTTATCCAAGCTTGCCTGCTTATAACGATATTGCGCCAGGGCAGCAGAGAGAAGTGTCTGTTTTACAAACGGGACCAACAGCATGGTGGAATTACACTTGGAGTGCAGCCACTACAAACTTTGTGAAGCCTAAGAAAAAAGACCTTACAATTTATGAGGTTTTGATTCGTGACTTCGACGCTAACAGAACCTATCAGGATTTAATCAACAGAATTGATTATTTCAAAAACTTAAAAATAAACGCCATCCAGTTAATGCCTGTAATGGAGTTTGAAGGAAATATGAGTTGGGGATACAACTCGGTTTATCATATGGCTCCAGACAAAAGATACGGTTCTCCGGCCAAATTAAAAGAGTTTATCGATTTATGTCATCAAAACGGTATAGCGGTAATTCTAGATATTGCCTTGAACCACGTTTTTGGTCGTTCTCCTCTTGAAAGAATGTGGATGTTAGATACTGATAATGATGGTTGGGCCAATGGTTCAGGTTTTAGAACATCAACCGAAAACCCATACATCAATCAAGAGGCAAGACATTCCTATAGTGTTGGAAGCGATATCAATCATTTTAGAACTACAGGACCAGGTGGAGATGTTATCACTCCGTATGTAAGAGAGACCATTAGAACATGGATTCAGGATTATAAAATTGACGGTTTCCGTTGGGATTTAACTAAAGGTTTTACCAATGATTGTGCCAGTGGAGATGAAGGTTGTACGAACTCGTATTTACCTAATAGAGTTGCAAAATTGAAACAGTATGCTGATATGCAATGGAGCTATGATCCTAATTTTTTAGTGATTTTCGAGCATTTAGGAAATGGTGGTTCAGCAACTGAAGAAGCAGAATGGGCTAACTATTTACGTTCAGGTGATACTAAAGGAATCATGCAGTGGCGTAAAATGACTGATCCTTATGCTAATTTGCTAAAAGGTAATTATGCCGATATTTCTGGCGTTGCAGATGCTACTACCAATAGATATATTGGTTATGCAGAAAGCCATGACGAAGAAAGAGTAGGTTATAAAGCTTTTACAGAAGCAGGACAAACGCAAGGAAACTTAGCTAAAATTTTGCAGAGATTCCCCGCTTTAGGAGCAGTGCACTTATTGGTTCCTGGGCCAAAAATGATCTGGCATTTCGGTGAATTAGGCAATACAGCATCATTGTGGACGTGTAATAACGGAAACGTTTCCTTCACAAATCCTGATTGTAAATTAGATACTAAACCGCAATTGCAATGGACTAATAATTGGTTAGGAGATCCAGCCAGAGCAGCTATTTATAATGCTTGGGCCAAAATGATTGACTTAAAGAAAAACGAAGATGTTTTTGAAAATGGACAATATGGATGGAATCTTTCGGCTACTGGTAGTCCAAGGTTAGATGTTTACACCACTACAAGCCCATCAGCATCGTTAAGTTATGTTTTTGTAAGAACCAACTTTTCGGATAATACATTAAACGTACCAGCCTTCTTCCCATATGCGGGAACTTGGTACAATCTTATGGATAATTCTACCATAAATGTTACCGATACAGCTATGAACATCAGTATTGAAAGTGGTGGCTTTAGAGTTTACGGGAATCAACCATCTGCACTTGGAAATAATGAAATCAATCCTTTAAGCACTATCAATTTATATCCAAACCCAACTTCTGGTGTATTCACCATTAGCGGACAAGTTTCCAAAGTAGAAGTCTATTCTATAACAGGTCAGTTGGTGCGTTCTTTTAATACAATAACGTCAGAAAATTATCAGTTTGATGTAAATGATTTGATGAATGGCGTATATCTTGTGAAAGCTACCGATGCCTTTAATGCCTCGAAAACAATGAAATTAATAAAACAATAATTAGGTTAGAGTTAGTAATAATTAAGTTTGTTTGAAAGCCACATTTTTAAAATGTGGCTTTTTTTATATTAAAATAACATCGAAATCATTTGCTATAAAATTTTAGAATAGTAGTTTTGTACCATGAAAAAACCGTCAAAGTCAATTGTCGTTAGAATCTTAAAAATCAGTGGAATCACTATTGGTTCTATCCTGTTATTATTGTTTCTGATTCCGATACTTTTCCCCGGTAAAATTGCCGAAGAAGTAAAGTCATTCGCCAACCAAAAACTTAATGGCGAACTTAATTTTAAAGAAGCTAATCTCTCTTTCTTTAACCATTTTCCATCCTTAACACTTACACTTACCGATTTCTCTCTAAATGGATCAGCTCCATATAAAAATGAAACCTTAATTTCAGCCAAGGAAGTTGCTTTTGGGATCAATGTGAAATCGCTTTTATTTGATAAAAAAGTAACTATTGATAAAATCTACTTATCTGATGCCTTGGTGAATGTAAAAGTAAATGCCAAAGGAGAAGCCAATTACAATGTCTATAATGCAGAAGCTAAGACAGAAGAAAAAGAAACATCAGATTCATCACTTCGACTGGAAAAGATAGCCATTCAAAATACGCACATCATCTACAATGACAAATCAACTAAAATCCTCATTGATGCGAAAGGGTTTAACTATGTTGGTAATGGTGATTTAGACAAGGCTATTTTTGATTTATACACTGAAGCGGATATCGATGACTTTAATTTTACCTATGATGGCGAACCCTATCTTAAAAATAAGAAAGTCAATGCCGATCTGATTACCAAAATCAATACCAATTCTTTAGCTTTTATTTTCGAAGAAAACAACCTTAAAATTAACAAACTGCCAGTCGAATTCAAAGGTAAATTCGATTTTATGAGCAATGGCTATGATATGGATTTCAATATCAAATCGGAAGACAGCAAACTCAAGGATTTCTTTACTGCATTGCCGCCACATTATGTGAAATGGCTCGATAAATCAAAAGTCAAAGGGAAAACGGATTTATTGCTTACCCTGAAAGGGAAATACATCGCGTCTAAAAACCAAAAACCCGATTTAGCCTTTAATATGAAAATACGCGAAGGTTTCATCAATTACAACGATGCGCCTTTTCCGGCATCCAATATCTTTCTGAATTTTGACACCAAATTGCCTTCACTTGATACCGAAAAGTTACAAGTAAACCTTGACTCTATTTTCTTTAATGTAGATAAAGATTACTTTAAAGCCATCGTTAAAAGTACAGGCTTATCCAAACCACACATTGATGCCCGAATCCAATCCAAAATAAATTTGGCTAAAATGGATAGAGCACTCGGAATTGAAAATATGGATTTGCGTGGCGTTTTAAACTTGGATATAAAATCCAAAGGAATCTATGACAAGAAAAATAATAAAATTCCGGTAACGAATGGGCAGATTTCTTTAATAACGGGTTATGTGAAAAGCATCTACTATCCTGAACCGATAAAGAATATTAATGTACTTGCCTCTATTACGGACAACACAGGAACAGTCAAAGATCTTAAAGTAAACATTCATAAAGCATCATTAGATTTTGAAGGCAAGCCTATTTATCTAAAAGCTAAATTGGAGAATTTTGATAACATCAATTACGACATTAAAGCTAAAGGGGAATTGCATTTAGCTCGAATTTACAAAGTCTTCGCCAGAAAAGGTTTGGATTTAGAAGGGTATATCTATGCAGATGTAGCTTTCAAAGGATCGCAACTGGATGCTATGAAAGGCAACTACAAAAACCTTGAAAATAGCGGAACGCTTAGACTCCGAAACATCAGAACTACCTCTGAGTATTTACCGAAGCCTTTTCTTATAAATCAAGGCACTTTTATCTTTAACCAGGACAAAATGAACTTCCATTTCTTTTCGGCTTCGTATGGGAAATCGGATTTTAAAATGTCGGGTTATCTGCAAAATGTAATCGATTATGCTCTAACCGATAAAGCGGTTCTAAAAGGAAATTTCAGATTGCAATCGGATTATATTAATGTAGATGAGTTTATGTCGAATGCCAATGAAGTCAGGACTTCAGAAGTTACAACTGAGCCTGCTAAAACTCTGATGGAGTCTGGTGTGGTTGTGATTCCACCGAACCTAGATTTGGAATTTGACGCAGCAGCGGGCAAAGTGAATTTTGAAGATTTACTTTTGGAAAAACTAAACGGTAATATGTTGATTAGTCAAGGGCAGTTAACCTTGAAAAATAGTAGTCTGGATATTATTGGCTGTAACGTTAAAACAAATGTGGTTTATGCTAGTGAAACGCCTAACAGAGCCAATTTTGATTTTAAAATTACCGCTAAAGATTTTGATGTTAAACGAGCCTACAAAGAGGTTAAAATGTTCCGAGAAATGGCATCAGCGGCCGAAAACGCCGAAGGAATTATTTCTTTAGATTATAAAGTTGCCGGAAAATTAGACGGTAATATGCAACCAATATACCCATCTTTGGTTGGCGGCGGAACACTTTCCGTAAAAAAAGTAAAAATGAAAGGCTTCAAGATGTTTGGCGCAGTAAGTAAAAAAACAGGAAGAGACGCTTTAAGCGACCCGGATTTGTCTAAAGTAGACATCAAAACAACCATCAAAAATAACATCATTAACATCGAGCGATTTAAATTTAAAGTGGCAGGATTCCGCCCAAGAATTGAAGGACAAACTAGTTTTGATGGTGCTTTAAATATAAAAATGCGTTTGGGATTACCACCATTGGGTATCATTGGTATTCCAATGAAAATAACAGGAACCAAGGACGATCCTAAAGTTAGCCTTGGAAGGGAAAATGCCGATTTGAAGGAAGTAGAATACGAAGAAGGTCAGGTGCCAACTTCCGATGAACAAGATCCAATAACAAAATAGTCTATGAACAATGCCGTTTCAGGTTTTTCAAAACTTACCAAGGAAGAAAAAATCAATTGGATTGCCAACGCCTATTTTACCAATCCGGCAGAGGCAATTGCGACCTTGAAGCAATATTGGAATAACGATGCCAAAGTGCAGCAACTTCACGATGATTTCATAGAAAACACCATTTCTAATTTCTATCTTCCGATGGGAATTGCGCCTAATTTTCTGATTAACGGCAACTACTATTCGGTGCCGATGGTGATAGAGGAAAGTTCGGTGGTAGCTGCGGCGGCAAAATCGGCGAAATTTTGGTCTACACGGGGCGGATTCAAAGCAACCGTTGTAAACACTGAAAAAATTGGACAGGTACATTTTCTCTTCCAAGGAGATTCCGTTCGATTACAGTCGTTTTTTGAGGCTATTAAACCTATTCTACTTGCTGCTACAGAAAGCATTACAGCCAATATGCAAAAACGTGGCGGTGGTATCACTTCTTTGGAACTTCGAGATAAAACAACCGAATTAGAGAATTACTTTCAGCTGCATGCCACTTTTGAAACTAAAGATAGTATGGGGGCGAATTTTATCAATTCATGCCTCGAACAATTGGCCAAAACTTTAAAGGAAGAAGCACTAAACTATGCCGGTTTTAATGATGCCGAAAAGAACATCAGCGTAGTAATGAGTATTCTTTCCAATTATGTTCCGAATTGCATCGTTCGTGCTGAAGTTTCGTGTCAGGTAGCAGATTTGGCCGAAAAGAAAATAGAAAACCCTCAAGAGTTTGCCGAAAAATTCGTCCAGGCTGTCCGCATCGCCGAAATAGAGCCTTTTAGAGCCGTGACGCATAATAAGGGAATCATGAATGGAGTTGATGCTGTGATTCTAGCTACCGGAAACGATTTTCGCGCCGTTGAAGCCGGAGTCCATGCTTATGCCTCGCGAAATGGTCAATACAGCAGTTTATCTCATGCCCAAATCGAAAACGGAATCTTTACTTTTTGGATGGAAATCCCTTTGGCTGTGGGAACCGTTGGCGGATTGACTTCTTTACATCCTTTAGTTAAAATAGCCTTGGAAATCCTCGGAAAACCGTCTGCTTCCCAATTGATGGAGATTGTAGCCGTAACCGGTTTGGCTCAAAACTTTGCAGCTTTACGTTCGCTTACTACTACCGGAATTCAGGAAGGACATATGAAAATGCACATCAACAACATTTTAAATCAATACCAAACCACGCCTGAAGAACGAAAAATGATTAAGAGTCATTTTGAAAATAATACCATTTCCCATGCAGCAGTTGTTTCCTTTATTGACAGTTTAAGGAAATAAGAAATAATTTTACATTATCAAAAGCAATCCTAAATATTCGTGCATTCGTGGCTGATTCTCTAAAAAAAACGTATTATAGCAATGGCAAATTACTCATCACGGGAGAGTATCTGGTGCTTGATGGCGCCAAAGCCTTTGCATTGCCTACCAAGTTCGGACAAAACCTGATTGTTGAAGAAGCTGAGGGAGAAAGCATCCACTGGAAAAGTCATGACAGCGACGGAAGCATTTGGTTTGAAGACAACATTCCGTTTTCGTCTATAACTAGAAATGAGCGTTTTGATGATGCCAAAAACATCAAGAATACCCTAATAGAGATACTGCATGAAGCCTATCTGATGAATCCTGATTTTATAACCAAAGCTAGAGGATATACCATTACAACCGAATTGACTTTTCCCAAATTTTGGGGTTTGGGAACTTCTTCTACCTTAATCAATAATATTGGACAATGGCTTCAGATTGATGCTTTCGAGCTGCTTAAAAACAGTTTTGGAGGCAGTGGATACGATATTGCCTGTGCGCAAAACTGCGGACCGATTCTATATAAATTGGTCAACGAAAAACCAGTCGTGGAAACGGTACTTTTTCATCCTGATTTCACTACTAAAATTTTCTTTGTTTACCTAAACCAAAAGCAAAACAGCAAAGCGGCCATTGCTTCGTATTATGGTAAAAGTGCCCATAATCCCAAAAGCATAGCCAAAATTAATGCCCATACCGAAGCTGTAATTTCGGCTACAACGGTCAATGAGTTTGCACTAGCACTCCAAAACCACGAAATCGAAATGAGTAATATCCTCGAACTGCCGACGGTAAAAGAAGCTTTGTTTCCTGATTTCGATGGCGTAGTTAAAAGTCTTGGAGCTTGGGGCGGCGATTTTGTCATGGTGCTCTCCAAGGAAAATCCTTCCGCCTATTTCAATTCCAAAGGCTATGACGTGGTGATTCCTTATTCGGAGATGATTTTGTGATTTTTAGGAGCAGCACCCAAGGGTTACTATCATGCATCTTCCCGCTATCCGCACTACAAGGTAGTTTGCTGCTATCGGGGCTATAAAGATGATTGGCTTCGGTTACCTAGATAAGAATTTCTAAGCAATTTTAATAACACTACATTTTCTTCTTCCCAAAGTCTAGCTATTAATAATCAAAATACCAATTGAAGATATCACAACGCAATCCAACTGAAAACCAAGTCGTACTTTCTTTGACAGCTGTTGCGGTTTCAGTGTTTGGACTAAAGTTTCTGTAAATAAAACTTCCGAAGAGTTTCATGTTGGTTGACGGATTGATTAAATAGCCGGCTTGAATATCTGCAAAGAAAATGCTGGTTTTATTCCCTTGTCCGATGGCAACACCCGTGTCAAAAGGACGGTTGTCATTATAACTTAAATAGATATTACTTCCGTAATTGAAGGTGTCTCCGGTTGTGTTAAAATCAAGACCACGTTCTCCAAAAGTAATTTTAGCATCGGCAAAATATCTTCCTTTATGATAGCGTGCAATGGCAATAAACTCTTTAAAGTTTCCGCCCCATTGATGCCCCAAGCTTTGATTGTTATGACCATAATTGGTAATTGCTTCGCTATGCGCATATACATAAGGACGCACATGATTGTATTCAACTTGTAGTAATAAGTTTTTGATGTTGAAGGCATTGTAATATTTAGCGCCTAATTGGTAACCGTATTTGTTTTTCCAGCTTTTATTGCCAGCTTTCACAGCATCTAATGAAAACTCATCGAGTAAAAACTGTCCGTAAACATTGATTTGGTTGGTAAATTTGAATTTTGAGGTCAATCCCAACAACGCATTCCCACTTCGGGACGAAGAGCCAAACTCAACCGTACGATAAAATATAATCGGATTTACAAAACTCATATCAAAGCCACGATTGTTTTGATTGGTCCAAATCACCGATTCAAATAACCCCACATTCCAACGGTTCGTAACATTCAAACTTAAATAATGACTGGCAGCAAACTTCGTAGCATAGGTTCGGTCTACAGTAACGTCTGGTCGGACGTCTTTGAGCCAAGTGTAAATGTTGGTATATTTTATTTTCCAAAAAGTAGTATTCAGTTTGAAAAAAGGATAAGGACTCGCGCCATCACCTAACAATAAAGAACGGTATCCATCACCAATAAAATTCTTGCCATAACCCAAATTGAGATTGATAAATTTACTAGGCGTATACGACAGATTGGCCTCAGCCATCGGGAAATCGTAGGCATCGCTTTTGAATTCTTTAGCAATTCCGATTCCGGGAATAATGGCTGGGTTTCCACCATCAGGTTTTATGGATTCGGCATAACTATTGAAATAATCGGCAAATCGTCCTTGACTTTCATAGATGGTCGTGGTAAAATTAAGTTCTTTACCCAAACCACCATTAAATTGAATTCCACGGGTATTAATGTAGGTATATTTGGCCACACTTGGATCACTTTTTCCCAACTGAACATCCAGAATAGGGTTGAGGGTAAACCAATAATCTTCGCCTTGTACTTCTACAAAATTCTCATTCCATAATTTTCTTCCCCACCATTCGGTTTTATTTTTGGCTAATGCTTTATTGGCATCTTTTAAATTGTAATATTTATTGACATCGGCATAGGCAAACGGTTTGGAACCGGTATGATTGTTGGCGCCAATTTGGTTCATCGCAGCATCAAATCGGGAATAAAAACTATGAGAAAGAGGGATATTGATATGACTTTCCAATTGCGGATTGTCAAATTTTTTGAACTTCATACTGTCCAATTCCGTTAAAGCCTTGTTGTTAGGTTTGTATGCTGTGGAATTTTTTTCGGCTAATGTTTTGGCTTCCTTTTCGGCTTGAATTTGAGCAACGCTTTGTAACGGAATCGCAATTTTGATAGTGTATTTAATGTAGGTTGGATTTCCATTGTAGGTTGCCGGACTAATCTTTGGCAATTCTCCAAATACTCTTTTACTTTCTGATATTAAGGCTTCGTCGACAGCATCAACGTACAAAACCTTAAAGCTTCCTTTATCATTTACCTCAAATAGGACAATAATACTTCCTTTAAAATTTTGCTCTGTTAGTTTTTCGGGAACCTTAAAATTATTGAATACAAAATCCTGAACCTGATTGTAAAAACAAGTTTCTAGTGCCTGCGACTGCATTCCTTCGCATGATGGAAAAACCGGAAATTTTTCAGTATCGTTTTGGGAGCTCTGAGCATTAGCGAGAACTGTCACAAAAAGGAGTAGTATTAGAAGATTTTTTTTCATTTTTAAAAATATCGTTTCGGGATATTGCTTTTTATTATTGGGATAAAAATAGAAAAAAAATCCCGTCTAGTCATATAAACAAGACGGGAGAATTTTATTATTTTAATGGTTATTTGCTTTTCGTCTTTTGATAAAAACAAATAGTAGTAACGCTACTAATGCTCCGATAGTATTTGCCAGCACATCAAGTATATCTGCATGTCTTGTTTTGGTGAATTGGTGTTGTAAAACCTCAATCAATATTCCGTAGCAAACAGAAATAAAAACAAGCCTGACGATAGGTGGTAACTTTAGTTCATTTTGCTTTAGAGAAACATAAATTCCCCAAAGAATTGTAAAGACAAAATGAAATATACTATGAACATATTTGTCGGCACCAGAAACATGTAAGCTTGGTAAATCACTAAATGTTATCAAGCATAAAAAAGCAATCAGAACAGTCCAGCCAATTGCCAGACCTAAAAATGTTTTTTTAAGCACCAATCAGTTCTTTGTAGGCTTCGCTCGAAAGTAATTCTTCAATTTCTGAAGCATTGGCGATTTTTACTTTAACCATCCAACCTTTTCCATAAGGATCAGTGTTTACTGCTTCAGGGTTTTGCTCTAAAGCATCATTGAATTCCACAATTTCACCGGATAAAGGCAAGAACAAATCAGAAACCGTTTTCACTGCTTCTACAGTTCCGAAAACTTCATCTTTGTCTAGGGTTTGATCTAAAGTTTCCACTTCTACATAAACGATGTCGCCTAATTCTTTTTGCGCGAAATCAGTGATGCCAACAGTTGCCGTGTCTCCTTCAATTAGAACCCATTCGTGGTCTTTTGTATACTTTAAATTGCTTGGTATGTTCATTTGGTATAAATTTTAGACTGTAAAGATACTATTTGCTATTGAAATTTTTATTGAAAATAAAGCTTAGTTTCCGAAATTATATCGCATGGTAAATCCGGCTCTGATATTGGTTAGCGGGAACGATGTGGATATCACTGGTTTTGAAAACGAATGGTCATAGAAGAAAATAGCCGTTAGGTTTTTACTGAAAGAATAATCGGCAGTTAATTTTGCTGACCAAATATTTTGTCCTCCACCTAATTGATTATTGTCATAATCTAGATAACGTACAATGGTTTTGTTATTTCTGTACGAGAAGTCGATTTTCAGATTAATATCACTTTTGATAATTCCGGTTGGATTGTCCGCCAATTGCGAGGAGAAAATAACGTCTTTAAAACGGTATCCAAATCCTACAACATATTCTCTTCCTTGAACTTCAGTTAATAAATTGTTGTCAAAACTCAACGATAAACTACGGTCTTTTTTGATTTCGGCTAAGATTTTGAAGGCATTTTTCATTTCAAAGTCCAAACGAACTAACGGATTAAACTGCTCCACTAAGTTGATGTTTCCGATGATTGTCTTGTTGAAGAAATTTCCAAAACCACCATTGTCCTGTTGAGGAGTTGGGCTGTTTTGATTGTAATCAAGATTAGAGCGGAAAGAATTTATGGTATAAGAGGCTCGGTAAGCATGTTGTATAGAGAAACGTTTGAAACGTTCTTTAAAAAAACTGTAACGCATCAATCCGCTGTACTTGATAGTCCAGTTTGGAATAGGGAAATTTCTAAAAGCATCTAAAGAAACACCTAGTCCTGCTTCGCCACCACTATGTTTAGTGATACCTAATCCCGTATACGCTGCTAAGAAAGACGGAATTAATACGGACTGGTTGTTTTTTCCAAATCCAATTGGATATCCTGCATTGGCTGTGTAAAAATTATACTTTGGATCGTTAGGATCTGTAGGAATTGGGTTTGCGGCATCACCATATCTTGGAATAGCACCACCATTATAATACTGCTCTGCTAATCGGTTGGCAATAATAACTCTGTTTTCTCTAAAATCTTGGAATGTTGAGGATGCGTTTTCATCACTTGTCTTAAACGATGTTTTCAGCATCACTGTAGATATAGAGAAGTTCCCAAAATTGTATGGAGACTGTGGCGTATAATCATCACCATTTAAAACTACATATTGCTCAGAGAAGTTATTGGCATACGTTCTATTACCCGTTAAATCAATTTTGAAATCAGGGAACAAATCGATATTGGCTGTGTAATCTAGTTGTTTTGTAACGGTATGCGTATAACTTTGGTTAAAATCCTGATATCCTGTAAGCCATCCTCTTTTCGCCGCTTCATAACGCACATCATCTTGAGATCCTAAAACGAATCCTAAAGTCGGTTTAGAAGTTCCGAAAAACCCTAAGCCAGGTAAATAGCCTGGAAGTAACGTTCCTTCGTTTCTGGTGTAATTAATCTGAATGTTTTTAATGCTGGTCAAAACTCCTTTTAATCCGTCTAAAAAGACACTGTTGGTTTTGGCAGGTTGGGCTTTTACACCTGTTATTTTTTCACCAGGTTTTGGCAACGTTGGTTGTTTTGGAGCTGCAGCAGCTGGTTTTTTACCTAATCCAACATACTTGTAAAACGTTTCCATATTTAAAGCCGTATTCAAACGATGAGAAGCCGCATTTTGAATAGTGTTTCCTAAATTAGTAAAACCTGTTGGGCTGCTTGGATCTGGTGCATTGGCGAATCCAAGAGGTGCTCTTTGCCAGTTGTAGTCACCAGTGTATGAATACGTCGATTTTACAAAGGCCAAGAAAGGAAGTTTGTTAACAGGTAACTCATAATTCACAACAATTTGTTGATTGTGTTGGTCTGGCAAGCCAATATTCCAGAAGTCAGTCCAAATAGTATTACTGTTATCAGGGACATTATTTTCGTCCATATACGTTCGAACGATGTTATGCGATGAAGCAGTAAAGTTTATTTTTAGTGCTTTGGTAAGGTTATAGTTAAATCCGTATTGATAATTAAACATATAATTTCTTCTAAACAAAGGATCTAGTGGAATTCCGGCTACCTCCACTTGTCGGAACTGTTGTTTGTTGTATTGTCTGATTATGTTACTGCTAAATGAGATGCTAGCAGGAAGATAATTAAAGTTGAAATCGCTTAATAATTTCCAATACGAACTCTTCTTCATGAATTTCGTTTTCTTGAACGGTTCAATGGGTTTATTTTGAAATGAATAGGTGTAATCTACAGTAGTATTTACTTGTTGATCTATAAAATTTTCGATTTCGTAATTGTGTTTTTCCACCTGATTGTACGAATACGACAAGGTCAAATTCTCTGGGTCGTAGATATGTGGTTTTTGATCCGGAGACCTTTCTTTTTTAACCCCTATGAAATTGATACTTTTTCTTTTAGTGAAATCGATAGCTCTGTCTTTCAGGTTTTTTCTTTCATCGGCATCAGTGGTATTCGCTAGCAATTGGTCTAAACGAATATCCTGATTGAAAGGATCGTATTCCGGAGTTATAGTTTCCTCTCCAACGGCATAATTGAAAGGTAAATTGATACCCCATTTTTTGGGCAATAATTTCCCTAAACTTAGGTTGGTTACAATGTTATACTGTTGCACATCTTCACGACTTCTTTCTTGCGGCGCTTGTTCTAAAGCACCAAAGCCAATGGTACTCATTCTTCCGGTGGCAGAAATCGTAGCAAAATCAGCCATGTTGGTATCCATGTTCAAGACTGCGGCCATTCCGCCTTTATTATCCATGTCGGCAAGACGCAATTCGTTAAACCAAACTTCACCACGCACTCGGTCATTATGGTTGTTTTTTATACCTACCATAAGAGTTCTTACTAAACCAAAGTTAGGGGTTCCCTTTATTCCTAATCGTAACGTTGGATCACCATCACCGTCAGGAAGGCTAGCATCATCATCTGGATAGTAAACACCATCTGGTAATGTAGCAAAATTAACGCTCAACGACCTCACTTTCATCGCTGTTAAAAGCGACATGGATAAGTTGATTTCATTTTCTTCCGGCCAAACTTCTTCGGCTGTAGAAGCATTAGGAGCGGTAACTTTTAATGGAATCTCAACCTGATAATAGTTGTTGGTAAAGTCATTTCCAAAACGAATAAAGGCTTTCATTTGGTCGTCTTGCAATTGAGAATCAGTTGGTAATGCTTCAGCGTGTAAAAACATTTTCATTTTTTTGTACTGACGCATGTCCACTTCTACATTTTTAAATACGGCTCTTGAATCGCCCACTTCTAATCCTAAACCGGCAGCTCTTAACGAAAGAGATTGCTCATTTTGATTTAAAAGTTGATTGTTTTGTCCCACAACCTCTCTAACTACACCTGGAGGTGAGATGTATCTTATAGGTAAACGCTGTGCATTTTCTTCGATATTAACGGCAAGTACATCAAAATTAGTTCCATCATCATCAGGGTCACTATCAGCGGGTAATTGGAACGAATTTTCATAGCGTCTCCATTCTCCGCGAACCAAGTCTAAGGCACCAAAACGAAGTGTTATAGGCTCTTTAAATCCAGTCATAAACATTCTCATAAAGCGTATGGAGCGGAAATCAGAAATACTACCAACTACGTTTTTAAATTGTGTAACCGGAATTTTAAATTGTATCCATCTTGCTTCAGTCTCATTTCCATTTGGAACATCTTCCTCTTGTATTGTTGTAGGAACAATATCTGTAATGAAATTAGATCCAACTGTCATATTTTTCCTTAAATCAATTTCGTACTCGTAA
>Ga0075163_10004960_pt1 | contig 17826 bp, 15 predicted proteins | sample JI1023141ADNA_FD_71478 | JGI IMG/M metagenome (GOLD analysis project Ga0075163, IMG submission 71478) | Wastewater effluent complex algal communities from Wisconsin, to seasonally profile nutrient transformation and Carbon sequestration -... | ecosystem: Engineered > WWTP > Effluent > Algae...
GTTTTTCTACAATGCGCTGAATGAAATAGTAACCGAGATCGCTGTACTTATAGCTTCTATCAGTACTCAATGGAGTAGAGATAATGGTATTAAAAATACTATCGCGGTAAGAATCCTTGATGTAAATGCCTTCAGCAACCTGCTGACTGAAACCAGCTTCTGACTGCGTTCTATATATGGTTTTATCTAACTGGCCATCTTTAATTGTTTTTGAGTAGAATGGTATCCATGCTGTGAATCCTGCGCAATGAGACAACATATTTTTGATAACCACTTTGCTGTATTCATTGTTGGATGGGATGTCGAGGTAATCTCCAAGTGTTTTGTTCACGTCGAGTTTACCCATATCGGTCAGCTTCATGGCAGCCAATGTGCTTGATGCAACTTTTGTAATGGAAGCAAGATCGTAAACCGTGTTCACATCTACCGGCTCGTTGCTGTTCCAGTTTAATGTACCGAATGCTTTGTCGTAAACAACAGTGCCATTTTTCGATACTAAAACTCTGCAGCCGGGATATGCTTTACTGTCGATGCCACTCTTAGCAATGCCATCAATTTTATCCATGGCGATAGAGACAGATTTCGCGCCGGCATTTTCACCATCCGACATCATATCTTCTTCATAATCTGCAGCAGGATTTCCCTGTGGTTTGATGCTACCGGTTGAGCTCTTTAGTGAGGCATACCAAACATCACGGCTTACATTCCAGCGAAGTTTTTGTCCGCCGCGGGTAGAATATCCAGCTCCTTCGGCAAACTGTTTTGATACAGTTACTGGAAGTACGCCATCACCAGGTATAGCACCCGCAATCACTTCTGCTGTGGCTATTTGTGTCATTGGATCGTCCTGATAACTTACTATAACTGATTCTATATTCGAAAGATCTTTTAAAGCTTCGATAGCATATGGATTTGCAAAAACACTTAGTACAACTTGTGTTTCTTCTCCTGCGGAATTCAGAATGCGACAAGCTTCGTTCGTGACACCGAAGTTTTTCGATGCCTTGTTGCTGGTGTTCACCATTGCTGCAATCACAAGGTCATATTTGCTGAGTGTGTCTCTCCACCACATGGCTTTGTTATACTCAGGATTTTTTTCCATGATAAAAGAATCAAAGCTGCAGTAGTGGGCCATGGTGCTTGAGAATTCTGTTTCTTTCTCACTGCCGATAGATACGACAGCCACTTTTTTGCCGATGAGCGAATTCAATGGCAATGTCGCTTGATCGTTCTTCAGTACAGTAATACTTTCTTCAATCATGCTGCGACGCATCGACATGGCTTCAAAACTGTTCAGGTCTTCATAAACGTCGGCTACTTCAACTTTTGTTTTTTGTGATGCGCCTGTCCATTCTTTCGCGCGAAGAATGCGCAAGCAGTGTTCATCAATCTCACGAAGACTTACTAATCCTGAATCTATAGCTTGACGAATTTTTTCTACTGCTGTAGGAACATCCTGACTGAAAAGCAAAACGTCATTTCCAGCCATCAGTGCTTTAACTTCAATTTCACCGGGCTTGAAGAATTTAGCAACGCCTTGCATATTCATCGCGTCGGTGAATACTAGTCCCTCGAATCCGATTTTTTTGCGGAGTAGGTTGGTGATGACTTCTCTTGAAAGGGTGGAAGCAATACTCTCATTGGTGTCGAGCGCTGGCGCATAGAGGTGGGCGGTCATTACACTTCCTAGGCCTTTGTTCACCAAATACTTGTATGGATAAAGCTCAAGGGTATCAAGTCTTTCGTAAGGATGATTTACTACCGGAAGATCTTTGTGTGAGTCTACTTCTGTGTCGCCATGACCAGGAAAGTGTTTAGCGCATGCTAGCACACCATTGTCCTGAAGGCCGTTCATGTACATGAGTGATTGTTGTGTCACCAGATTTTTATCTTCTCCGAAGGAACGATTAGAAATAACAGGATTTTTTGCGTTGTTGTTGATGTCAACGCATGGTGAAAATGAAACGTGAACTCCGAGTCTTTTAAGTTGGCGAGCCATTTCACTTCCGAAAGAATAGATCAAGCTGTCGTTGCTAGTTGCACCCAAAGTCATCTGACGCGGATAAGCAATTGTTGAGTCTAGTCTCATGCCAAGTCCCCATTCAGCATCCATTGCAATCAATAATGGAATTTCAGATTTGGCTTGATATCTATTGGTGAGAGCAGCTTGTCTGCCTGGACTTCCTTGCATGAAAATGAGACCACCAATGCCGTAGGTTTTGATGAGACTTTCGATTTTAGTGGCATTATAATCACGGTGATTTGGATCGCTCCATGTTGCAACCATGAACAATTGACCAATTTTTTGATCAAGCGTCATCGTTTGCAACATTGAATCAGCCCATGGTGTTTCTTTTTTCATGAAACACGGACCTTGCGCAAACCCTTGCAATTGCAGGGTTATTGCAAGAAATACTGTAACAGATATTTTGAAAAACTTCTTCATCGATTCGAAATCTACTTGTTATACTACAAATAGAATGAGAATGATTCAACAATAGTGCCCTAAAGATAGAGTATTAACAACAAGCGCATGTGAACTCAGGTGCATGATTTTTATTGCTGCTAAAGCTGATGCATGATGGTTCTTATGTTTTATGGATTTGAAAGAAATGACGAAAATCAATATTTCTATTTTTTATCCTTGTGTCTTGTTTTTTTGTACAAATTATCGGTGTCTACATGATGCACGCGTTGCAACAAATTAGAGAAATAATTGAGGAATAAACCCACGAACACAAACGTGAGCGTGATCTGGGTGATAACTAATTTTTTCGCAAAAGGAATAGCTGGAGCTATGTCGCCATAACCAACAGTGGCGGCTGTTACAAAGCTGAAATATATCGCATCAATTCCTCCCTCTAATTCTCTGGTAAAAAATCCTGGAGTAATGTTTTCGAAGTAGATATACATGAATGCGAAGTCTAACAATATCTCAAAAAAATTAATGAATAGCAGCGCGAGCGATCTCCTCGGTTGCACGCTTTCTCTCGACGCATCAGAAATAAAAATAAGAGAGGTCACATAGATGACAGTTTCAAAAAGGAAGTAGTTGACTAAAATTAAAACCCAGAATTGATCTGTCCAATGCAGTTTTATAGCCACCAATGGAAAAATCATTTTGGCCAACACATACACTTCGATGCTCATTTTTCGGGCTGTACTTCCCAATTTTCCAGCAATGTGTTTGATGTACAAACCCAGTGTCAGGAATTGAATGCTTGCAAGAAAAAGCCTGATTATGCGCTCAAGGCCATAGTCATGATGACTATAGTTTCGCCATATTCTGAGCACAGTGTAGACCTGATTTTTGAACACCGGTCTTTGGCGATGTTGGGCAATTCCATGCCCCATGATCAGTTTGCGAACTTTTGACATTACCCAATAAAGATAGGCAATTTCAATTAGACGATGCCTTCCACAGCGCCCAACTTTTTCATGATATTGATCATGACGAACTGAAATTGTTCTTCAAGTGTGAGATGTGTATTGTCTATAATTACTGCGTTATCTGCTCTTCTCAGTGGGTCGTTGCTTCTTGTGGAATCATATTCATCGCGAGCATTTAGATTTCGCAATACGTCTTCCAATGTTGTTTCTACGCCCATGCTTTTTAGTTCTTCATAACGACGTTGAGCACGCACTTTGTTCTCAGCGGTCATGAATATCTTAAGTTCCGCATCAGGAAGCACAACTGTGCCTATGTCGCGGCCATCCATAACCACGCCTTTAGCTTCTGCCATGCGCTTCTGAAGTTTTACCAATTTGCTTCTTACATCTTTGATGTTGGAAACAGGCGACACGTGATTGCTAACTTGCAAAGAGCGAATTTCTCTTTCTACGTTATGACCATTTAAATAAGTCTCATACTGCATATTGTCAGTATTGTACTTAAAATTGATCATCACAAGGTCAAGAGCGTGCACAAGGCCATCTTCATTGACTTTGCCGTCGGCACCGACGAATCCGTGCTGCAGAGCGTAAAGGGTCATAGCGCGATACATCGCTCCGGTATCGATATAGACATAATTCAATTCCCGGGCTATGGCTTTGGCTATGGTACTCTTTCCGCATGAAGAGTAGCCATCAATGGCAATGTTGATTTTGGGCTTCACGTAGGATAAGGCGTTTGCCGCGAATGTAAGATAAAAACTGGTAATTTTTAAAGCCCGATGAAGAGTATCACTTTAAAAGTAGATGATAAAGCTCCTCAAGGCCTTCACTGGCGCCAGCCTCGATACTTCGGAGTTGCTGAATACCACTAACGTGTGGTATCTGCGGATCAATGATATATTTTGGAATATTATATGGCGCATATTGCACAAGTCCTGCAGCGGGATAAACCTGTAGTGATGTTCCAACAACCACAAAGATGTCAGCGCTGGCTGTCAATTCTGCAGCGGGTTCTATCATAGGAACAGCCTCGCCAAACCATACTATTTGCGGCCTCAACTGGGAGCCTCTTTCACATTTATCACCTGCTTTCAGTTCCCAATGCTTCAATTCGTATACGAGCGTTGGATCCACAGTGCTGCGTGCCTTCATGATTTCACCATGTAGATGAAGCACGTTTTTGCTCCCTGCTCTTTCGTGAAGATTGTCGATGTTTTGAGTAATGATCTGAACATCAAAATGCTCTTGCAATTTGGCCAAAAGATAATGGCCATTATTGGGCTCAGAAGCGATGATCTGCTTTCTACGCTGATTATAAAACTCAAGAACCATCAGTGGGTCGCGTTGCCATCCTTCTGGTGATGCTACATCTTCAATTCGGTGGTTCTCCCAAAGCCCATCACCACCTCTAAATGTTGGAATGCCGCTTTCTGCGCTCATTCCAGCTCCTGTTAGTACAACTAGCTTTTTCATTGTGGAGCTAAAAATAATGTGTTTAAGACTATCATGTATGTGTGGTTTATTGAATATTGAACTTCAATGGTTAACTGATTATCTTCGCCGCCTATGTCGGCTGTGATTGCTCTGCTTCGCAAGGAATTGATGATGGAACTACGTCAGAAACACGCTCTGGCGGGTGTTGTATTGTATGTGCTGGCATCTGTTTTTGTTTGTTATCTCTCATTTCAAAAGATCGATTCGGCTAAAACGTGGGGTGCCTTGCTTTGGGTGACGGGTATTTTCACTGGCTTCAATGCCATGCAGAAAACTTTTAGTCAGGAATCTACAGGGACTCAATTGTATCTGTATACGCTTACTCATCCTAGAAATATTATTGTCGCCAAAGCCATTTACAATGCGGCAATGGTGGCTGCGCTGAATGTGGTAAGTGTGTTTTTTTTCATATTGTTTTTTGGAACGCAAGCGCTGGAGCAGGCTGATTTCAGTCAGTTTGTTTTGGGTTTGGTACTTGGAAGCACAGGACTGGGACTGGCCCTTACATTTATTGCAGGTCTGGCATTCAAATCAGGATCGGGAATGGGGTTGGTCGCGATACTGGGTTTTCCGGTGATCATGCCTTTGCTTATTACCATAGTGCGTCATACCACGGCAGCCTTGGAAGGAATGTCTTATATGCAGAATAGTCTCAACCTTGTTGTGTTGTTGGTATTAAACGTTGTCTCTTTCGTGCTTGCTTTTATCCTATTCCCATACCTTTGGCGGGAATAATTGCAAGAAACTCTATGAACAATTACCTGCCGGGGTTGCTTACATGAAATAAGAATAAAGAAATGAAGTGGTGGCTTAAGATAGTATGCGTTTTACTCCTTTTTTATAGTGCTTTCAGCGCCTTTTGGCATCCGATGTCTCCGGGTGGTTTATCTGTGAGCGCATCTACTTTTCATCCGGGAAGAAATGACTTCCAGCTAAAAGGTTACGGTACGCACTTTCAATCGGAGTCTGCTTCATTGCAAGTGCTTGTTGGTTGCGATTCTGCGGCGGTTTATAAGGCCGAGATCCTGCAGGTGGTGGATGAGTCTAATGTGATTGCCAGCCTTTTTTTACCTGATACTATTTCCTCGGGTAAGTTCATTTTTATTGCCAATAACAATGTTGATGGTTCTGTAATTATCGAATCTCCTATTGGGAGCGAGGGATTTACGTTTGTGGATGGCTCGAAGAATCCCGACTATCGATATGAAGTGAAGCAAGAGGATTTCCAAGGTTTTGGTTATCCTTTCCAACCTATTATTATAGAGACAATCAGAAATCTCATGTGGCACGTGCCTATGTGGTTCACGATGTTTTTCTTGATGATTCTTTCGGTGATCTTCAGCGTGCGTGCTTTGGGCAAAGACAATGGCCTTGTCAACTATACTTTCGACGCTAAGGCCTCAGCTACGGCTGGCACAGGACTTTTATTCTGTATTCTAGGTTTGGTTACTGGTTCTGTTTGGGCGCGATTCACCTGGGGTGCGTGGTGGACAAATGACCCTCAACTCAATGGCGCAATGGTGGTGTTTATCGTTTATGCTGCTTATTTCATTTTGCGAAAATCAACACCTGACGAGGACAAAAGAGCCCGCCTTTCAGCCATATTCAACATTTTTGCTTTTGCCTTGATGGTGGTATTGCTGATGGTAATGCCTCGTTTTACAGAAGGACTTCATCCCGGCAAGAGTGGAAATCCAGCTTTCTCCAAGTACGATCTGGATAGCTCCTTGAGGATGGTGTTTTATCCGGCTGTAGCTGGTTTTATCCTGCTCGGCTATTGGATGTATAATCTTAACTATCGTATCAGTAAATTAGAAATTCATGAAGAAGAATCTCATGTATAAATCATTGACGTTTGCATTCGCTTTCCTGCTTTCGCTTTCGACGTTCGCGCAGGATGGTATGGAAGAATATTTTTATCAAAGTGGAAAAATCAAAGTAGTGGTAGCAGTTGCTGCTATTGTGCTTGCTGGTATTTTTGTCTATCTTTTTATGTTGGATAAAAAGGTAACGCGTTTGGAAAAAAAACATGATTCAAAAAACAAATAAGGAAGGAAGATGAAGAGAAGTCATATCATCATTGTTGCGCTGGTAGCTGTGGTTGCTGCCATCTTGGTTTCAACTTACACGAGCGCTGTTGACAGTGTTTCTTTTGCCACTGCCCAAGCAACGCCCGGCAAACAGGTGAAGGTGGTGGGCACTTTCGACAAAACAAAAAGCATTGAGTATGATGCGATGGCCAATGCGGATCTCACAACGTTTTATGTTATCGACAGCGAAGGTCAGTCACAACAGGTGAAACTCTTCGACAAACAGGGAAAACCAATGGGGCTCGAGATGAGCGAAAATGTTACCCTCGAAGGAAAATTTGAATCCGATGGAACTTTCCATGCTTCTCATATGTTGATGAAGTGTCCAAGTAAATACAATGAACAAAAACATAGCCTTGCATCGGACAAGCAATAATCTGTTTTTGGAAGTGAAGTCAAAAGGCGTAAGCCATTAAGCGATCTGATGAACGAAATACAATACCTCAACGAGCATACCGGTCCCGGAATTGCTGGTAATTTTTTTGTAGTACTGAGTTTTGTGGCTGCATTCTTTGCTGCTGTAGCTTACTTTTTTGCCACTAAATATCCTGCTGATGCCAATCCGTGGAAAAAATATGCACGCCTTGGTTTTATCACGCATGGCCTTGCTGTTTTTGGCATCATAGGCACATTGCTATATATCTTGTTCAACCACCTATATGAATACAAATACGCATGGGATCACCTCAACAGTGCCATGCCAATGAAATATGTATTCAGTTGTATGTGGGAAGGACAGGAGGGAAGCTTTTTGCTTTGGTCCTTCTGGCATGTGGTGCTCGGTTTTTTTCTGATCAAATATTCAAAACAGTGGGAGCCTTGGGTCATGGCGATTATCGCGGTAGTCCAATTTTTCCTCGCTTCAATGGTACTCGGTGTTTATTTCGGCGACTTCCAATTCGGAAGCAATCCGTTTACTTTATTGAGAGAACATACTTCCAACATCGGTCTTCCTTGGACTATGCGTCCTGATTATCTCTCACTGAAGCCTTTTATGGATGGCAAAGGATTGAATCCTCTGCTGCAAAACTATTGGATGACGATTCACCCGCCGACTTTGTTCCTAGGTTTCGCTGCGACTATTATTCCATTCGCTTATGCGATTGCTGGTCTTTGGAAAAAGGATTTTAATGGTTGGATGAAGCCCGCTATCCCTTACGCTTTTTTCGGTGTGATGATTCTTGGAACAGGAATTTTGATGGGTGGCGCTTGGGCTTATGAAGCGCTTGGTTTCGGTGGCTTTTGGGCGTGGGACCCAGTGGAAAATGCATCGCTAGTTCCTTGGTTGTTTCTGGTTGCCGCTGCGCACTTGCTCGTTGTCAATCAGAAAAAAGGCACTTCAGTTTTTGCCACTTTGTTTTTGTGCATCAGCTCTTTTATTCTTGTTCTTTACTCGACCTTCCTTACACGAAGCGGTGTACTTGGCGATAGCAGTGTGCATTCGTTCGTTGATAGTGGTATTCTCGCCCAGTTGCTAGTTTATCTGCTCTTCTTCGTTGCACTTTCTACTTACCTCATGACTCCTGTTCGCAAATGGCAGATCGCATATCTCGGTTTGTGTGGTGTGCTGTTTATGCTTGGAATTGGTGATCTATTGACCGAGCATACTGTGCTTTCTCCTGAAGAACAGGAAAAGCTGTTGCCGGGTGAAGGAACTTTGATACCAATGCTCGCGCAAGTGTTTTTGTTGGCATCTGTCATCATGCTCATCATCGGTTATCGCAAAGCATTCAAAAGACCTGTGGCTGAAGAAGAAGCAACTTGGAGCCGCGAGTTCTGGATGTTTATTGGTGCTTTGATTTTGATCGTTTCGGGAATTCATATCACCGTTGTGACTTCTGTAAATGTGGGCAATATTTTCCTTGTGCCTTTTGAGTCGATGTTTGAAAGCCTTCACCAATCAACAGGTATCGAAATGTTCGATCGATTGGCAAAACACAATTTCGCTGCGCCTGGTGATAAAGAGCGTTTTGATGTTTATCACCGTGTGCAAGTGCCTTTGGCGATCTTCATTTTTCTGATTGCCGGTATGGGTCAGTTCCTCAAGTACAAAAACACAGATAAAAAGCAACTCTTTTCTAAACTTAGCTTAAGCATTGTTGCTTCAATAGCTACAATAGTTTTGTTGACCGTTATTTTCTCCAAAACCTTTAACAATCTTGGATTGATCATCCTTGTGTGGGCTTGTTTTTTCGCTATCTACGCCAATCTCGATTATGGATTGCGTGTGCTGAAGGGCAAGATGGATTTGATGGGAGCTAGTGTTGCTCACCTTGGGTTTGCTTTGCTCATCCTCGGCGCTGTTATCAGCACTTGGCAAAGTCATTTTATTTCGAAAAATCAAAGAGGAAATATTGCTGATATCAGCCAGGATTTTAAGAATAGTGAAGACCTCATGATTTTCATGGGCGATACTTTGCCGATGGGAGATTATTTCATTCACTATAAAGAAAAAACAAAACGTGGCGAACGTATTATCTGCACGGTAGAATATTTCGATAAAAAACCGAAGACGTATAAAGAAGGTGATTATGTGCAGGTTTTTGGTCAGCCGTTTAGGGCGGTGAAAACGCATGACGCATCTGATAGTTTCCTTGCCGATGCTACTGAAGATAGCCTCTGGACACAAGTGACACCAGCAGAAGTAGACGCGCACGAAACAGAACACCTTGGCGATTGGTCGCCTGGAGTGCCTGGCGACAGATTGTTTGTTCTCGAGCCTACGGTTTTGATGTCGCCGAAGGGCAATAGCCGTGAACCAAGTATCAAACATTTTGCTACCAGCGATATTTATACATTCATTAAACACACAGAGGTTGAAGAGAAAAAAACGGACGAAGAAGGTTACCTCGAGCCTAAATCTGCAATCATTGGTTTGGGTACTGAAATCAGACTCACAGAAATTGTTACCATGCGTTTGGATAGCCTCGTGGAAATCGATTCGATACCAGAAAATTTACCGAAAGGTATTCAAGGCAAAAGGGCTTTCGGCACCATTACTGACGGCCATATGAGTGAAAATATTATGATTCCTATGATTTGGTTGCAGGACTCTGTGCCTTTCACATATCCGGTTGAATCTCAGAAATTCCACATGCTTTTTGCACTCGCCAATAAACCTGAAGGTCTTGAACTTACCGTTCAGAAACACAAATCATCAGAGCGAGATATGTTGATCATGACAGCAGAAATTTTCCCAATGATCAATGTGCTTTGGGTTGGCTGTATCATAATGGTAATTGGAACAGTGATGGCGATTCGCCACAGATATCGTATCTCGAAAGGTCTTGAGCAAAAACAAAAAGTTGCCGATGTTACCGGCGAGTGATTTGGCTTTAGAGGAAGGTGTGTGTGACGTGATTGACAGCAAGATATTCTGTTAAGAGCAAAACAACATTGCTTGCTATTACACCGCCATCATATCCGTCTTTTGATTCTGCTTAAAAACAAAAACAGCTGCGCCGATGATAAGAAGATTGGCAACACCGAGCAACCCGCCTTCATCAAAAAGAAATCGCAGATCGCGGCCTACTATGTCGGGTGAGTTGAGGCAGTATGGCACAAACGCCAAACACATGATGGCTACAATCAACTTTTTATTGGCAAAGGCTGAATCGAATAGGTGTACGATCACATAAGCGATCAATGGCCATGTCCACATAAAGTGTTCTGTATCGGTGTGAGCCAGATTGGGTATCAAAGCTATCAACAAAAAATATTCGATGAAAATCATTTTGCCTTTGCCGTGTTGTTTGGCATTCTGTATCATCAACCAGATGAATAGCAGACCAACGATTGCAAGTACCACGAGAATTAGCCATGAGCCGCCGCTGTGCATCAGCACAAAACGATTGAGAATGCCATATATCGTATTCGGACTTTCTTCTAGCTTCATGTTGTGATCGCGCATGGCCGCCGACCATTGTTGCAATAAAACCATATTGTTTGTCCATCCTTTGATGAGCGCTGGTAAAAACAATCCAATAATGATGGTGACTACTGCGGCAAACATCTTTTTCCATTCCATTTTCCAAATGAAATAGGGAAGAAGTATTGCGAAATGTGGTTTGAATAAAAGCACAATGCCGTAGATAATTCCAGCTTTGATTTTTGATCCCTGCGTGCTCCATTCGAAAAGTAAAAAACACAACATCAATAAGAAGAGGTTCACATTGCCAAGGTGTAATTCACGCTCCAGATGATCTGCCATAAACAACGAGATGGCCGCCAATATCCATCCGGTGTTTTTGTTTTTTTTCTCTGAGAAAAAATATACGAGATACAGCATAAAGCCGATGACCGACAAACTGATGATGACATAATAAATAAAAGAAGCGACACCGTAAGGCAAAATTGCAAGCGGCACAAAAGGCAGACAGGCAAATGGTGAATATTTATAGAATCCGCTGCTTACCCCAAATGCAACACCATACACTTGTTGATCATACAAAAAAGCATTGGCGGCATCATAATAAACTCTGAAGTCTGCCATCTGCGACCTGCCATTGTATGCTTCCAGCGCATAATAGGCGAGACACAAAAGCAACGCAACGACTGCAAATTTTTTAGCTGAAGTAGAACTTTTAACCCAAGAAAAAAAGGGGCGATTCATGTGGCAATGATAAACACGAAAAACAGTTTCTGTTTTTCTTCGATGAGATTATGATTTTGAAAATGTGGGTTTAGAAAATGATCATTGCAATTATTCCTTCATGGAATATGCTTTGATGCCGAATGGATCAACAGTTTTTAACTGCACGGGTATGATACCATCTTCGATTTGCAATACTATATTCTCGATCCACACGTCTTCGCCATCAGCTTCGTATTCATCTTTGAGATTGTGACCGAAAACACGTGCGACACTCTGCCACATAAAGGCCGAAAAACGTCCTTTTAAGTCTTGAACTAAGGCGTAACTGTTTTCTCCGGTTTCTCGGTCTATCAATTTGATGAGTACGATACCTTCATTCACGGTCATATCACGCAGGTCTTTCTCAAATTGCTTTTTCATTTCATCTTCGGCCTGATCGAGAAGCTTTTTCTGTTGGTCGGGGTCTGTGATTTCTTTGCAAAGCTCTTCGTACATGTCCATCACATCGGCCGCTGCTTTTGCATACGGATATGTTTTGATGACCCTTTTCTGAAGTTTGTCGTATTGTTTTTTCTTATGCCTATTGCCGGCATAACCAGATATCTCTATGGTTGAATGTGTTGCTTTCACCAAAGTGTCATTGCCGCTGACATACCAAACGGAGTTGTAGTATTCTGTGGTGATGGTATCAATAATGGTATAGAGGGGCTCCGGACTAATCTGTGCTGTGGATTGTAGTCCTAGAAGAATAAAAACGCCGTATAAAAATGACTTATTCAATTCGCCCTCCTCATGCCAAATATCGTGCACTATAATCCTGCAACGTCAACTTTTTGAAAATGTTACACACGTTGCAGATTTTTTTGCGATGATTTTCTAGCTAAGTCTGGAGGTCTTCCAGCGGCTGGTAGGTGCGTTGTTGGTTGTGCGCACCGCTGCAGTTCCTTTATGTGAGAGCAATGCTTTTAAAGCCGCCATAGCTGCTACTTCCATTTCCTGCTCGTCTTCGCGTTTGAGGATTTCCGGTGTAAAATATTTTTTTACGAAGTGTGTATCAAAGTTTCCTGAAACAAATGCCTCTTGCTGAATTGCCCAACGACAAAATCCCAAGGTGGTTTGACAGCCCGTGATTTTATAGTCATCTATGGCCCTCACCATGCGCTGAATAGCCTCCTGACGATCTTTGCCATGAGTGATCAACTTCGCAATCATCGGGTCGTAATAAATCGGAATGTCCATGCCTTCTTCAAATCCATCGTCTACACGCACGCCAGGACCAGATGGACGACGGTAAGTAACCAAACGTCCGATGTCGGGTAGGAAGTTGTTCGCTGGATCTTCGGCATAAACACGCACTTCTAGTGCATGACCATTGATCTTTAGATCGTCTTGTGTGAAACTGAGTTTTTCTCCGCGTGCTACTTTGATCTGTTCTTTAACGAGATCAATGCCTGTGATCATCTCTGATACAGGATGCTCAACTTGCAGGCGGGTATTCATTTCAAGGAAATAGTAGTTGAGATTTTCATCCACCAAAAATTCCACAGTACCTGCACCGGAGTAGTTGCAGCTTCTTGCCACATCACATGCACTTTTTCCCATCGCTGATCTAAGCTCTGGTGTGAGCACTGCTGAAGGTGCTTCTTCGATCACCTTCTGATGTCGACGCTGTATGCTGCATTCGCGCTCGAAAAGATGCACCACATTGCCATGATTATCTGCCAACACCTGAATTTCGATGTGGCGGGGACCGGCAACATATCTTTCGATGAATACTGCACCATCACCAAACGCGCTTATCGCCTCACTGATAGCGCGCGCCATCTGCTCTTCGAGTTCTTCAATTTTTTCGACGATACGCATTCCTTTACCACCACCACCTGCACTGGCTTTGATGAGCACAGGTAATCCTACTTCCAAGGCTGTTCTTTTGGCTTCTTCCGGATCGCTCACCGCGCCTTCTGTGCCGGGCACCATGGGGATCTTATAGCTTTTGGCGGCTGCTTTGGCGGATAGTTTATCACCCATAACTTCCATGGCTTCCGGACTAGGACCGATGAGTGTGATGCCTGCTTCACGAACCTTGCGCGCGAAATCAGCATTCTCTGATAAAAATCCATATCCAGGGTGAATGCCATCAACGCCGAGTTGTTTGCACACTTCGATGATCTTGTCGCCAAGCAAATAACTTTGATTGGAAGGCGGCGGACCAATGCACACAGCCTCATCAGCATATTTTACAAAAGGTGCGGTTCTATCGGCCTCGCTGAATACGGCAACTGTAGATATGCCCATTTCTTTCGCAGAGCGCATTACACGCAGCGCTATCTCTCCACGGTTGGCAACAAGTATTTTTTTCATAGAAAAATTTCGAAGGACGCAAAGAACGAAAGAATCGCATGTATTTGATGGACTTCTTGAAAAAAGTAAGTTCTTTGTCAATGAAAAATGGAGGACGAAAAGAAAAAGGATTTAACCACATGGCTGAAACGACTCGGATGGGCGGGGTTTCTGTTTTTTCTTGTCAAAGGATTGATTTGGCTGGCGGTCTTTTTCTTTGCCGGGTCACATTTTTTTGAATCATGCAAATAATATTATGAAGAATAAATTTTTAATGCTCTCAGCCTTTGCGCTGGCGTCTTGTGGCAATTCGGATGGGAATCGTGACGCAGCCGAATCGGCTGATACATCGGCCACTAAGGCTTCGGCAACAACGGAGAATTTCGTGCCTGCTACAGCGCAAGTTTTTTTCCGTGGTGCTGGCTCTGAACCGGGCTGGTCGCTTGAGATCATTTCCAACACAGATGGCACTTTCACGGTGAAGATGGATCATCAGGACTTGGGAAAAATGGATTGGACAGCGCAGAAAGAGGCGCTGTATGTGGATGGTAAGCGCAATGCGGAAAGCGGCGAAGTCAAGCTCAGCGGATTAAATCAAGCAGGGGAGAAGGCTACGATCAGTTTGTTGCTGAATGATTGCACTGACGCTGCAGGAAAAAAACATAGTCATCAATGTGTCTATTCGTCGGAGAAAACCAAATTGAGTGGCTGTGGCGATTATGTGGATTAAAAGATTCAAGAAATTATTTTTTGTTTTGGCTGTCCTCATGGCGCTTGTAATTGTTGCCTTGATTTATTGTGACAGTCGAGTGAGATCTTCGGCCAATGGAAGACTGTATGATGATATATCGCTCCTTCCCGCGCGCAAAACGGGTTTGTTACTCGGTACTTCAAAGTCGTTTAGCAGTGGCAGAATCAATACTTATTATGCCAATAGAATCGATGCTGCGGCTTTGTTGATGCGTGAGGAAAAAATTAAATACCTCATCATCTCAGGAGACAACAGCAGAAAGGAATACAATGAACCTAGAATGATGAAAGATGATCTCATTCAATTGGGCATCGACTCGAACCGCATCTATCTTGACTATGCTGGGTTTCGCACGTTGGATTCTGTGGTGAGATGTCGAGAGATTTTTTCGCAGGATAATGTCACGGTGATATCACAGGCTTTTCACAATGAACGCGCACTATTTATTGCTTCAAATGAAAATGTGGATGCGATTGGTTTTAATGCGAAGGAAGTAACTGGTGTCAATTCGACGCGTGTTCGCGTTCGAGAAAAGCTCGCAAGGGTGAAAGTTTTTCTAGATATGATATTTGGTGTTGATCCGAAATTTTTGGGGGAGAAAATTTTGATTGAATAAAGGGCATTTCCATGAAACAGATTTTTGGAAGTGTCCTTTAGTCAATTTAGATAATCATCGACTTGGAAATGCGCTGCGCATGACGAGTCAATTGCAACCGAAGGTCTTTTTCCTCGAACAATTCTTGCCTGATGATGTTTTTTGATTGTATCAAATCAATCTGCATGGCAAATTATCTCATCGTTGGTGGTTCTTCCGGAATAGGCAAGCAACTTTCTCATCAGCTCATTGGCGAAGGGCATCGTGTTTACGCTACCTATAACTCGCACGAATCTTATTCGGATATTGAGTTACTCAGCTTTCACAGACTGAACGTGTTGGATGAAAGTATAACATTGGATTTTTTGCCCGATGAATTGCATGGCCTCGTCTATTGTCCGGGTAGTATTAACTTGAAACCGTTCAATCGCATAACTCCGCAAAACTTTATCGACGATTACAATCTTCAGGTAGTAGGTGCGGTGAAGTTGATTCAAGCGGCATTACCGAAGCTGAAAAACCAAACAAGTGCATCGGTTGTTCTTTTTTCTACAATTGCGGTACAATCGGGCTTGAACTTCCATTCGTTGGTCTCTGCTTCCAAAGGCGCGATTGAAGGTCTTACGAGGGCTTTGGCTGCTGAATTTGCGCCGAAGATCCGAGTGAATTGTGTTGCGCCATCTCTTACAAACACTCCGTTGGCATCTGCTCTCCTCAACTCAGAGCAAAAGGTGGAGGCCAACGCTCAACGTCATCCGCTTAAAAGAATTGGTAGTCCTGAAGATATCGCCAATATGGCTCAGTTTCTTTTGTCTGATAAATCTTCATGGATTTCCGGACAGATATTGCACGTTGATGGCGGTATGAGTGCAGTAAAAGGTTAGAGAGTTGCAGAATTTGGGTTTCCTATATTCTTAATTTCTTTTATGGCGTTCAATAATAGCTGCCTTAAGTTTGACGGAAATAAAACGCTTGGACTTTCTGAACGTTTTATTTTAATCACCATGAAAAAAATCTCTGGCAAGGGAATAATTGTTCTGTTGTTTTCCGTTTTTGTATGCACGGCTATTCTGTCGTGTAAAAAAACTGAGAATGATTTGTCGCCTGTTATCATCAAAGTTGAATCACAGGCAATGGTTGGCATGATGCATGGCGAAGGTTTGCATGCGATGTCGGGTGCTATTTCTACGCTTACCGTTGTTGCTTCTGACGATCGTGCGTTGAAACAACTAAGCTGTGAAATTACCACGCCCATCGAAGAACATTCACATGCGTTGCACGGAGGTGATATTGTTCCTGCTTTCCGAACTCCCAATATCGGATCCTGGAATGCGGAAAAAATCACGGAAGTAAACGGATTGGAGTCAGAGGAGAAGTTCAAATTTTCAATTCCTGAAACGCTCAGCGGTGCATGGAATGTAAGAATTGCTGCTCTCGATGTCGATGGAAATATCACCTATCACGAAGAGCCACTTTTTATTCAAAACGATAGTATCCCAGCGATTCTCGCCGCTGCTACTATTCCTTCTTCTGATGATGAAGGCGTGATTCACTTGAATACTGGTGAAATGTTTTCTATTCAAGGTAATATCCTTGACGCTGATTTTCTTGAATCCGTTTCGGTTGCTGTTTTCAAGGATGATGTCCTAAACTGGATGCAAGTTTGGTCGCCTGAAAATATTTGGATGTTCGATTTAGCCCAAATCGCTTTTCCTGCATTCAACAGTTCTGGAGAATATCGCATTATTATAGAAGCTTACGATAAACATGGATGGCGCAACTACGCTATCGGAAACGTCAACGTGAAATAATGAATCAATTGAAACCTGCAAATAATATCAAACCATGAGAATTTTTACTGCTAAAAATATGTTGCGCTTGTCAGCACTTCTGTTGTTTTTCGCAAGCAGTGTAATCAGCAATGCACAATGCGGCGCAGGCGAAACGCCATTGTACTTGTCCATCACCACCGATACTTGGGGATGGGAAGGTTACTGGCAAATCACGCCGGGTGGCAATGCTTGTGGCGATGGTGTAATTGCCGAAGGTGGTAATCCTACCGAAGTCGGATGCGATGGCGCCAACGGCCAAGACGCCAGCGAAGGCAATGGTTACGACGCTTTTGTCACTGTAGAGGAAGGTCCTTTCTGTGTGAATATTGGAGAGACTTATACATTACACTTTGTTGACGATTGGCTTGATGGCGGAATGAATTTCACCGTCAATATTTTTGGTTTTGATATGTACTCCTTCACAGGAAATGGCAATGGAAACGCTTTTGATTTTGTAATCGAACAACCGTTAGACTTCGACGTGGAAGGTCGAGAAGTGCTTAGCTATAGTTATGTGCAGCAAAACGACAACGTAGTGCGTGGCGAGTTTTTTAGCTACGGTGGCGAGGTGATCACAGATGTGGAAATGAGTTATGCTGTGAATGGTGGTGCACCGGTAACGGGTTTGATTTCCGGATTGAACATTCAACCTTTTTCATCTTTTGAATTGTCGCATCCTGTATTGTGGAATGAAGATGCCGATGGTGATTATGAAATTACCGTATGGGTTAGTGAAA
>Ga0075163_10004961_pt1 | contig 17825 bp, 15 predicted proteins | sample JI1023141ADNA_FD_71478 | JGI IMG/M metagenome (GOLD analysis project Ga0075163, IMG submission 71478) | Wastewater effluent complex algal communities from Wisconsin, to seasonally profile nutrient transformation and Carbon sequestration -... | ecosystem: Engineered > WWTP > Effluent > Algae...
CCCGATCATCGGTGGTGTGCCACCAGCGGGCCGGCCGCAGGCCGTTGCGATCGAGCGTCGCGCCGACGACGTAGCCGTCGGTGAACACCATCGCCGCCGGGCCGTCCCACGGCTCGACCAAGGACGCCGCGTAGCGGTAGAACGCCTTGCGATCGGGGTCCATCGCCGGGTCGCCCTCCCACGCCTCGGGGATCATCATCATCATGGCGTGCGGCAGCGAGCGGCCGCCGAGGTGCAACAGCTCGAGCAGGTTGTCGAACTGCGCCGAGTCGCTCTTGCCCGGGACGATGATCGGCGCGAGCCGCTCGATGCCGCCGCGGAACTTGGCCGAGCGCAGCTGGCTCTTGCGTGCGTCGATCCACCCGACGTTGCCGCGCAGCGTGTTGATCTCGCCGTTGTGCGCGACGTAGCGGAACGGCTGCGCCAGGTCCCAGGTCGGGAAGGTGTTGGTCGAGAACCGCGAGTGCACCACCGCGATCGCCGACACCATGTCGGCGGCGTGGAGGTCGGGGTAGAACGCCGCGAGCTGGTGCGGCAGCAAGAGGCCCTTGTAGACGATGGTCTCGGTCGACAGCGACGCGATGTGGAACGTGCCGGTGGGATCGCAGCCGCTGGCGCGCACGCGGTTCTCGGCGAGCTTGCGGATCACGTACAGCGTGCGCTCGTAGGCCGACGGCGGCACCCGCACCAGCCGCAGGTACAGCTGGCGAAACACCGGCATCACCTTCTTGGCGGTGGGGCCGACCACGCGGGCGTCGATCGGCACGTCGCGCCAGCCCAGCACCCGCTGGCCCTCGGCCGCGACCACCTCCTCGAAGATCCGCTCGCACGCGGCGCGCGCGGTGGGATCGGCCGGCAGGAACACCTGGCCGACGCCGTAGCGGCGGCGCCGCGGCATGTCGAAGCCCAGCCGCAGGCCCTCGGCCTTGAAGAACCGGTGCGCGAGCTGCAGCGTGATGCCGGCGCCGTCGCCGGTGTCGGGATCGGCGCCGCACGCGCCGCGGTGGGCCAGCCGGTTGAGCACCCGCAGCGCGTCCTCGACGATGCCCCGCGACTTCTCACCCTTGACGTGGGCGACGAAGCCGACGCCACACGCGTCGTGCTCGGTCGACGGATCGTAGAGACCGAGCCCCGGTGACGACGAGGCGGACGACGGCGCTGTCGACATGGTGCGTCAAGTCTAACGCATCGCGTTAGCTAGCGCAGCCCCCCTTCGCACACATACAATATGTGCCTATGCGCTGGCTTCACTGGGGACTCGTGGCCGCAGCCTTGGTTTGTGCACCCGCTTGCAAGGACAAGGGCAAGGCCAAGCCCGCGCCGACCGCGGCCGTCGACACCGCTGCCGAGGAGGCGCTGATCGCGCGCCGCGACGCGTTGCTCAAGAGCCGCCAGGGGCTGGCCGACGAGAAGGCCAAGCTGGCCGCCGAGCGCGAGAAGATCGCGTCGGAGGGCGGCGACACCAGCGAGGTCGACAAGCGGGTCGAGGAGCTGCGCAGCAAGGAGGCGTCGCTGACGACGCAGGAGTCGGACATCGTCGAGCAGCTGATGGCCGAGCGCAAGACGCTCCTGGCCGCCGGCGCCGACGCGACCGCGCAGGTCGCGACCCGCGAGGCCGGCATGGCGGCGCGCGAGAAGGCGATCGCCGCGCGCGAGGAGAAGGTCGCGCAGCGCGAGGCGGCGATGGCGAGCCGCGAGCACGAGCAGGCGCTGCGCGAGAAGGAGACCTGCGGCGGCGGCGGCGGCACGACGATCATCCAGACCGTCGACCCCAAGGCCGGCAAGCACTCGCGCTCCGAGGTCGACAGCGCGTTCGGCAAGGCCAAGAGCGCGATGAGCGACAAGGGCATCCTGGTCGACGATCTACCCGGCGCGATCCGCGAGCTGTACAAGGACACCAGCGACGCGCTCAAGGACAACGACCTCGGCACCGCCTACGTCACCGCGACCCAGCTGCTCAAGCAGGTCAACGCGCTCACCGTCGATCGCGCCTTCGTCCAGGCCAAGAGCGCCCGCCTGTCCGCGCTGGCCAAGAAGCGGTCGCTGTCGGACGACGACAACAAGAGCGTCTCCGAGCTGCTCGGGTCGGCCACCGAGCTGTTCGTCGACGGCAACTACAAGGGCGCCAACAAGAAGCTCAACAGCATCTACCCGTACCTGTCGAAGTAGCGCAGGTCGCGGAGACACGCCGCTGGCGTGTCGAAGCGAACCTGCCCCGTGCCCGTGCCCGTGCCCGTGCCCGCGGTCTTCCTCCGACGTGACGCCCCGCTCACGGGTCGGCGCAGCAGCGGAAGCCGGTCGAGTAGTCCCAGTGCGAGACGTCGTGGGCGGTGGTGCGGTAGAGGCAGCCGTTGCCGTTGATGGTGGTGTCGACGTAGAAGCCGCCGCGGAAGGTGCCGGCGGGATCGGCGGTCCACTCGTGCAGGTTGCCCATCAGGTCGAAGAGGCCGTCGGCCGAGACGCAGCCGGCGTGGGCGCCGGTGCGGGCCAGGCCGTCGGGCAGCTGATCGAGGCAGCTGTGGCCGATCATCGAGAACACCGAGCTGTCGCTCGACTCGAAGAACTGCACCGCCGGGTGGCAGGCGCGGGCGTCGTTGCACACGCCGGGCATGCGGGTCGCGCCGTAAGGATAGGTGCTGCCGGCGGCGCCCTGGCACGCGCGTAACCACTCGGTGTCGGTGCACAGCCGCTTGCCCGCGGCGGCGCACGCCGCGGTGGCCTGGGTCTGGTTGATGTAGCCCTGGGGCACCAGCCCGGGCGCGCTGACCGCGACCACCGCGGCGGTGCCCGGGTTCTTGTACGGCGACCAGCCGCGGCCGTCGGCGCCGACCAGCGCCGCCTCCCAGCGATCGATGCAGAACCCGGCGACCAGGGCCATGCCGGCGGGGCAGCCGCCGAGGCCGGGCGGCGGCGTCGGCGCGCCGTTGACGTCGGGGGCGTCGCCGGCCTGGCACTCTGGGATCGGGTTGGTGAGGCACGCGGTCGAGCGCGGCGCGGTGACGGTCAGCGTGTACGCGCCGGCCGCCGGGGCGGCGCCGCCGGCGTAGGTGTCGACCGCGATCCACCAGCTGCCGGCGGCGAGGTCGACGACGAACGCGCGGTCGTCGCGGGTCAGGCAGCCGGTCGCGAGCGCGCCGGTGGCGGCGGCGCGCAGCACGTGGACGTCGACGTCGATCGGCGCCGCGGCGTCGACCGCGATCGTCACGATCGTCGGCGCCGCGAGATCGAGGCGGTAGACCACCTCGGCGCCGCGCTCGTCGATCGTCGCGGCGCAGTCGTAGCCCTCGGCGCGGACCTCGGTCGCCGCGGCGGTGTCGCCGGTCGCCGTGTACGGCAACGCCGCGATCACGATCGGCGCGTCCCAGGTGCCGAGCGCCGTCGGCGCGTCGCCGCTCGCGTCGGACCCGGCGTCGATCGCGGCGTGATCGTCGCCGCCGCACGCGGCCAGCGCGATCGCGATCGCGACGACCAGCGACCGGCGCGTCACGGCGGCGGCTTGACGGTGCCCTCGCCCTGGGCGCCGACGTCGTAGTCGATGCTGGCGCCGATCACCACCGCGGTGGTGACCGCGACCGCGGCGAAGCCGGCCACCGCCCACCACTGGCGGTACCAGCGCGCGGGGCGATCGACGTAGGTGATCGGGCCGGTCGGCTTGGGGTGATCGGTGGACTCGACCGCCGACTCGACCGCGGCGAACTTCTCGAGCTTCACCTCGACCGGCGTCGCGGTGGCGAACGCGATGTCGACGAAGCGCACGTAGTCGCGGTGCTCGGGGTGCGTGACCCGCAGCGCGTGGGCGCCGACCGCGAGCTTGACGATCGGCGTCGGCGACTTGCCGAGCCGCTTGCCGTCGACGTAGATCGACGCGCCGTCGACCGACACCGTCAGCTTGAGGTCGCCCAGGTACTTGTCGGGATCGAGCAGCCGGGTCACCGCGCCGGGCACGCCGCCCTCCTCGGCGGACGCCAGCGACACCCGCACGCGCCGCCGCTCCTTCCGGGTGGCCACGTCGATCGCGCCCAACGACAGCACCTGCACGTCGCCCAGCCCGCCGACCTCGCCGAACACCACGACCGAGGCGCCGACCAGCGCGCCGAGGTCGGCGAGGCAGCCGGGGTCGCCGTCGCAGGCGCGCAGCGCCGGCTTCTTGGCCTTCTTGGTCGCGTCGACCACCTCGGCGGCGGTGATGACCTTGCCGGCGCCGAGCCCGGCGATGTCCTTGGCGACCCGCGCCTCGATCTGCTTGCCGGTGGTCGAGGTGTCCTCGGCGCCGAGCATCGTCAGCGGCGCGACCGCGATCGTCGACGGCCCGGGCTGCGCGTGGGCGACGCCGGCGGCGAGGCCGAGCGCGGCGAGCGCGGCGAGCGCGCGGCTCATCGGCAGGCCTCGGTGGCGCAGTCGACGATCGTCGGGCGCGACGCCGCGTAGCCGATCGCGACGCCGGCGACGACCGCGACCACGCCGACGCCGACGTAGGCCCAGGTCGACGAGTACCAGGGGGCGGGGCGGCGGGTGACGACGATCGGCGGCGCGACGCCCTCGGGATCGCCGGGGGCGACGGTCAGCCGCACCACGACCCGCGTCGCCTTCTGGAACCGCACCGTCACCGGCTGCTCGAACGGCGTGTAGCCCTTGGCCGAGACCTTGAGCGTGTGCTCGCCGAGCGGCAGCTTGGCGATCGGCCCGGGCAGCGGCGTCGCGCCGACCTTCTTGCCGTCGACCTCGACGGTGGCGCCCAGCAGATCGGTCAAGACCACCGCCGAGCCGTAGAGCTGATCGGGCGCGAGCAGCCGGTAGGCGGCGACGCGGATCGCCTCGATCAGCTCGTCGGGGCTGCCGCGCAGCGGGTCCGAGGCGATGCGGCGGATCTGCGTGCCCTTGGCGACGTCGACCGCCTTGATGTTCATGATGTAGTTGTCGCCCATCGCCGCCACCGAGCCGGTGACCATCACGTCGACGCCGAGCTTCTTGCCGATCGCCGCGACGCAGCGATCCTCGCCGCCGCAGCGGGCCAGGTCGGCGTCGCCGGCGATGGCCTTGTCGACGTCGCGCCGGCTGGGCAGCGCCGCGGTCGCCAGGCGATCGAGCTCCATGCGGAACAGCGCCTCGAGGCGCCCGACCAGCTCGGCGTCGATGCCGAGCGCGTCGATGCGCCACACCGCCAGCCGCTGGGTCAGCGCCTCCTCGGGCAGCACCTCGTCCGACGGCGGCGGCGTCGGCGCGGGCGGCGCCGGCTGCGCGGCCACCGGGGCCACGGCCACCGCGAGCGCGAGCGCGGACGCGGCGAGGCCCCGGAGATTCACGCCGCGATCGTACACCAGACCGGCCAGCCGCGCGTGCTACCGTGGCGCGCATGCGTGCGCCAGTTCACGTCGCGCTCGCCGCCGCGCTGGCGGCCGCGGGTTGCTCGTCGGTGTCGACGGTGCGGGTGCAGCCCGAGAACGTCGCGGTCGGCCCCGGCCTGCGGCCGGTCGCCGCGATCCAGGTGAACGCGACCTCCGGGTACTTCTTGTTCGTGCCGATCCCCGGCGACGTCGATCTCGATCGGGTCATCAACCGCATGTTGATCGTCGCCGCCAAGACCATGGGCGCCGACAAGGTCGCCAACCTGCAGTTCGACATCACGCCCGACGCCGGCATCTGGACGCTGCGCAAGCTGATCGGCTGGCGCTCGGCGCAGGCGTCCGGCGTCGCCGTGCAGGTCGAGGCCCCGACCGACGCCGACGCCGATCAGGGCCCCGAAGCGACGCCGCCCGCGCCGTGATCACGTGAGGGGCTTTCGCAAAGCCCCAGGTGGCGGCAGGTGGCGCTCCGGGCGGCATGAATCACTGCCGGTAGTCGGGGACGGCGAACCGGCCCCCACCCGAAACGCGAGCGCGCCAGCGCCCGGGCGGCGGCTATGCCGTCGCCAGCGCGAGCTCGAGCTGGCCGGCCAGCGCGGCGATGTCGGCCGGGCCGAGCGCGGCCCGCGGCAGGAACGGCAGCTGCCGCGCCGGCGCCGGGATCAGCGCCGCGACCTCGGCGAGGTAACGCTCGCACAGCGCGCGGCGACCGCGGGCCAGCGCCGCGTGGCCGCTCATCGCGGCGAGCGCGGCGGCGCGCGGCGTGGCGGTCGCGAGCGCGTCGGCGACCTTGGCCGACGGCGAGCCGGCCGGGAAGTGGTCGGGGGCGACCTGGTTGACGATCACCCGCGCCGGCTGCACGCCGAGCGCGCCGATCTTGGCCGCCAGCTCGGCGGCCTCCATCACCGGCATCTCCTCGGCGAGCGTCACCAGCACCGCGGCGGTGCGCGCCGGATCGCGCAGCAGCGTCTGCACCGTGCGCGCGTCGCGGGTCAGCGGCCCGTCGGGGACGGTCTCGAGGATGACCCACGGGATCCGCAGCATCGACATCGAGTGCCCGGACGCCGGCATGTCGAACACCACGGTGTCCCAGATCGGCCTGCCGCGCTTCTCCTCGGTGGTGTGGAACCACGCCTTGCCGAGGATCGCGTAGTCGTCGAGGCCGGGGATGGCGCGCAGGAACGCCTTGGTGATCCGGTTCTCGAAGACCATCTGGTAGACCTTCTCGAACTTCAGGATCATCAGGCCGTACTCGTGCAGCGCCTCCGCCGGGGTGGTGTTGATGCCCCACAGGTTGGGGCCGAGCTCGGCCAGCGCCGGCCCGAGCGCGGTCTTGCCGAAGTACGCGCCGTGGCGATCGGTCGCGTTGGCCTGGTACAGCAGCGTCTTGCGGCCGCGGCGCGCGCACGCGCTGGCGATCGCGGCGGCCACCGTGGAACGGCCGACGCCGCCCTTGCCGAGCACGAGGATGAGGCGACGGTCGAGGAGCGACACCGGGGAGCGCGGACCTTACCGAAACCGCGAGGGGAGTCCAGTCACTCGCCGCTCGGCTTCATCGGGAACAGCGGCTCGCCGTGGATCTCGAGCTTGTAGACGCTGTTCTCGGTCTCGACGTAGATCATCTTGCCGGCCGGCTCGCCGAGCACCCGCTTGACCGGCGTGGTGATCATGCGGTGACCGTGGGGGTCGCGGAAGATGACCATGCCGCGGCCGACGATCGGATAGCTGATCAGGTACCCCGTGTAGACACGACCCAGCCCCGCCGAGGCGCGCTCGACGCTGTGATCGCGAATCTTGCGGGCAGTGACGCTGACCATCGCCAGGGCCGTTCCTGTAGAATTGTACGCGCAGGCGCGACCCTCGTCACGCTTTGTCGAGCCTCCGGCCATGCCACAGCGCGGCAACCCCGACGTCGATCCCCCGGCCGCCGCCGGAATCGAACAGATCTACGCGGACATCCGGAGCCGGCTGGGGTCGGGTACGGGTGGGGAGGTGGCGCCGTCGATCGCCGCGCCCGGGATCGCCGTCGTGCCCCTGCGCACGCCGACCCTGCCGCCGGCGACCCACACCGGCTGTTACCTGGTGGGCGACCGCGAGCTGGTCGCCATCGACCCGGCGTCGCCCTGGCCCGACGAGCAGGACCGCCTGATCGCCGCGCTGCCGGCCGGCGCGCGGGTCGCGCTGATCGCGCTGACCCACCACCACGGCGACCACGTCGGCGCCGCCATGGCGCTGGCCGCGCGCACCGGCGCGCCGATCGCCGCGCACCCGGCCACCGCCGCGCGCCTGGCGGGGCGGGTCGACGTGACCCGGCCGCTCGTCGACGGTGAGCTGATCGCCACCGACGGCGTGCGGCTGCGAGCGCTGCACACGCCGGGGCACGCGCCCGGCCACCTGGTGTTCCAGGCCGAGGACTCGGGCGCGGTGATCGCCGGCGATCTGGTCGCCGGGCTCGGCACCATCTTGATCGACCCCGGCCCCGGCGAGGGCCACATGGCGACGTACCTGGCGTCCCTCGAGCGGCTGCTGGCGCTGGGCGTCGGGGCGCTCTTGCCGGCCCACGGGCCGATCATCGCCGACGGGCCGGCCAAGCTGCGCGAGTACCTGGCGCACCGCCGCATGCGCGAGGAGCGCGTGGCCGCCGCGCTCACCGCCGCGCCGCAGCCGCCCGCGGCGCTGCTGGCGGTGGCCTACGCCGACACGCCGCCGGCGCTGGCGCCGATCGCCGAGCGCTCGCTCCTGGCGCATCTGATCAAGCTGGCCGAGGACGGCCGCGCGCGCGCCAGCGGTGATCGCTGGCAGCGGGCGTAGCGCGCTGGGCGCCGTCGGTTATAGTGCCGCGTGGTGGATCTGCGTCGCTTTCGTGACTTGCCCGCGGTGGCGTTGATCCGCGACCTGCTGCGCCGCTGGTGGGGGCTCGAGCTCGCGTTCGCCGACCCCAAGGGCTACGTGCTCGATCACGCCGACGGCAAGATCTTCCCGTCGCAGAACGAGCTGTGCCGGCTGGCGCTGTTCTCGAAGGAGGGCTTCCGCCGCTGCAACGAGAGCGTCAAGGTGGTCAGCGATCACCTGAAGGTGGGCCGGGCCAGCGGGCCGGGCGAGCCGCCGACGGCGTTCGTGCACGAGTGCCACCTCGGCTTCGACGTGGTGGCCGCGCCGCTGTGGTTCGGCGGCGAGCTGGCCGGGTTCGTGTTCACCGGCGGCAGCGTCCGCGGCGCGCTGGCGCCGATCGCCACCGCCGAGCTGCTCCGCAAGGTGCGCGAGTTCACCGACGTCGAGGGCGACGGCGAGCGCGCGGTGGCGGACATCCCGCAGCTGTCCGAGGCCGAGCTCGAGCACCTGAAGGATCTGGTCGCGGCGGTGGCGGCCGAGTGCGTGCGCGCGGCGCCGCGGTTCGTCGGCGGCGCGGCCCCGGCGCCCGGCCACCCGTTCACCGAGATCGTCGGCGCGAGCCCGGCGGTGCGCGACGTGCTGCGCCTGCTCGAGAAGATCGTCAAGAGCGAGTCGACCGTGCTGATCCACGGCGAGAGCGGCACCGGCAAGGAGCTGATCGCGCGCGCGATCCACTACCACGGGCCGCGCGCCAAGAAGCCGTTCGTCGTCCAGAACTGCTCGGCGTTCAACGACAACCTCCTCGAGAGCGCGCTGTTCGGTCACGTCCGCGGCGCGTTCACCGGCGCGGTCAAGGATCAGGCCGGGCTGTTCCAGGTCGCCGACGGCGGCACGTTCTTCCTCGACGAGATCGGCGACATGTCGCCGGCGCTGCAGGTCAAGCTGTTGCGGGTGCTGCAGGAGGGGACGTTCACGCCGGTCGGCGGCACCAAGCCGGTCAAGGTCGACGTCCGCATCATCGCCGCGTCGCACAAGGACCTCGCCGGCATGGTGGCCCACCGGCAGTTCCGCGAGGACCTGTTCTACCGGGTCAACGTCCTCAAGATCACGCTGCCGCCGCTGCGCGAGCGCCAGGCCGACATCCCGACGCTGGTCGGCCACTTCATCCGCAAGCACAAGAAGGCCGCCGGGGTCGCCACCGAGGACGTGCCGCGGCCGACCGACGCGGCGCTGGCGATGCTGGTCGGCTACCCGTGGCCGGGCAACATCCGCGAGCTCGAGAACGAGATCGAGCGCGCGCTGGTGCTGGGCGGCGACACCACCGAGATCGGCCCCGAGCTCCTGAGCCAGCGCATCCGCGATCACGCGGCGGTGCCCGCGAGCGCCGCGCGATCGGTGCCGCGCGAGCTGACCGGCACGCTGCGCGAGGTCGTCGAGCAGGTCGAGTCCGAGGTCATCCTCGCCGGCCTCATCCGCACGCACTGGAACAAGTCGCAGCTGGCCAAGGAGCTCGGGATCTCCCGCAGCTACCTGATCCAGAAGTGCGCGTACTACGGCCTCGAGCGCAAGGACTAGCCGTGGGCGAGGCGCCGCGTCATCGCGGGATGTGCCCTGGCTGTCAGCGCCCGGTGCCGCTGGCGGTCGCCGGCGCGCCCGATCCGTTCCCGTTCTGCTCGGTGCGCTGCCAGCTGATCGATCTCGGGCGCTGGCTCGACGAGGACTACAAGATCGCCGACGGCGAGGATCAGTCCGGCGGCGGCGTCGACGGCGCGCCGGCCGCGGGCGAGCGCCCGTAGCGGGAGCCAAGCGTGAAACGTCGGCGCGTGCGTCCGGCGACGTTCCTGCAAAAAAGTGCTTTACCGCTTACGTGCCCCGGATTAGGTTCCGCGGATGCGTACCACCACCACGTTTGCTTTGATTCTCGCCACGTCGTTGGCCGCCTGCGGCGGTGACGATGGTGGCACCGTCACCCCGATCGACGCGCGCCGCATCGACGCCACCGGCGGCGACATCGACGCCCCGGCGGCCGGCTGCCAGATCTCGAACCCGAACTTCGGCAACCTGACGACCACGATGGCGACCTTCCGCCGTCGTCCGCAGAACTCGATGACCCCCAACCCGAACGTCTACTACGTCGGCTGGGGCGCGCTCCTCGAGATGGGCACCCCGTCGGACGCGCTCATCATCGAGCTGTGGCCGGGCTTCGGTGGCATCCCCGCGGGCGAGCTCGCGCCGGGCACCTACCAGCTCACCGGCGACAACGGCAGCCTCGCCGACTGCGGCGCCTGCGTCTACATGATGTCGAACTACGACACCGGCTCGGGCATGGGCGATCAGGACTACATGCCGGTCGCCGGCACCCTGACCATCAACACCATCAACCCGACGGTGCCGGGCACCATCGACCTGACCCTGACCGGCGTCATGATGCAGCACGTCGACATCGCGATGGACGGCACCACCACGCCGGCCGCCGACGCGGCGACCTGCACCACGCAGTTCAGCGCGGCGATCAGCGGCACGATCCAGAACCCGGCGAAGATGGCGGTCGAGACCGTCAAGTCGCCGATCGCGGCCCGTCACCGCTAGTCGCGAAGGCGCGCGCCGGCTCCTTGGTGAGCTGGCCGCGCGCCCGTCTCTGCTGAGTCGGTCGGCGTCGTAGGTGATGTGGCGCACGCGGGAGGTGGCGAACCGCTGCCGGCCCGCGTCCGACTGGCGCGTCGTGCGCGTCGCGCGTGCGTCGTGCGCGCGTGCGCCGTGCGCCGTGCGTGCGTGCGTCGCGCGTGCGTCAGCGCGGTGGCGACGGGGGCGCGGCGCCGCGGGCCTGGTCCCAGGTGAGCTCGAAGCGCGCCAGGTACTTGCGGAGGCGGTCGGCGTCGTTGGTGGTGGTGCGGCGCGCGCGGGACGCGGCGAACAGCTGGCGGCCGGCGTCGGACAGGCTCGGCGCGTGCGCGCACACCGCGAGCACGTCCTCGAGCTGCGCGCGATCGAAGCGATCGAGGGTCGCGGCGCGATCGCCGAGCGCGCGGGTCACGCGGTCGGCGGCGGTGACGCCGTGCCAGGCGCGGGTCAGCCGCGCGACCTCGCGGTCGACGGTGGCGACGTCGACGTGGCCGCTCGGCGCCAGCGTCGCCATGCGGTGGACCGCGCCGGCGAGATCGCGGAAGTTGCCGGGCCAGGTCGCGGTCGGGCTCTCGGCGAACGCCAGGAACCGGGCGCGGGCGTCGGCGGCGAGCGTGATCCGCCGACCGACCGCCGCGGCGGCGCGCTCGAGCTCGTGATCGAGGTTGGGCGCGAGGTCGGCGCGGCGCTCGGCCAGGCCGGGCAGCCGGAACGTCCACAGGTCGAGGCGGGCCAGCAGATCGGCGCGGAACCGGCCGGCGGCAACCTCGGCGGTGAGGTCGCGGTTGGTGCCGGCGATCAGCACGAAGTCGCTGACCACCTCGGCGTCGGCGCCGACCGGCCGCCAGCGCTTGGTCTCGAGCGCGTGGAGGAGCAGCGCCTGCTCGCCGACGTCGAGCTCGCCCAGCTCGTCGAGGAACAGCGCCCCGCCGTCGGCCGCGCGCAGGTGGCCGGCCCGCGCCGTCGCCGCGCCGGTGAACGCGCCCTTGACGTGGCCGAACAGCGCGCTCATCGCGCCGTCGCCGCGTAGCGTCGCGCAGTTGACCTCGACCAGCGGGCCGGCCAGCTGATGGCGCTGGCGCTTGAGCTCGTAGACGCGGCGCGCGAGCTGCGACTTGCCAGCGCCGGTGGGGCCGAGCAGCAAGATCGGATCGCGGCCGGCCAACGCGACGGTCTCGAGCTCGTCGATCATCTGGTTGTAGGCCGGCGTGCGGGTGGCGATGCCGTCCTTGAGCAGCGCCTGGCCGGTGGCGCGCTCGCGGCGGAACCGCGCGGCCAGGCCGGCGTAGCGCGCGAGGTCGAGATCGATCAGCTCGTAGCGGCCGATCGGCGTGCCGTCGCCGCGCGGGCCCGGGCTGGTCTGCAACAGCCGGGCGGGCAGGCGCCGCGACTCGACCAGGAGGAACAGACAGATCTGCACGACGTGGGTGCCGGTCGTGATGTGCACGAGGTAGTCCTCGTGGGCCGGATCGAACGGGTAGCTGCGCGCGAACTCGAACAGCGCGGCGAACACCTCCTCGAAGTCCCAGGGGTCGCGGATCGTGAGCAGGTGCGGCACCACCTGGGTGGCCGGCGCGACCTCGGCCAGATCGGCGGTGACCTGGGCCAGCACCGGGCCGGCGTTGGGCCCGTGCCACAGCTCGACCCGATCGATCGGCAGGTCGGGGTGGCGACACATCGAGACGGTCGGCCGCCAGCGGGTCCAGCGCTGGGCCTTGGCGCCGGTGTCCAGCGTGGTGCCGAGGAAGCCGAGCACGACCCGGCGCTTGCGAGACGGCATAGCGGACAGGATAGCGATTTATCTCATGGGATAGAATCGGGATGGCAGGTTCTCGGGAAATCGCGGGGTTGCGGCGCGGGCCGGCCTGGCACGGCGGCTGCTCTAGCGACCGGTCGGCAAGGAGAGATGACCATGACGACGATGACGACCACGATGGACGCGACCATGACCCCGACGGCGGCCGACGCGCCGCGCGCCTACGAGACCATGCACGTGCCCGGCGGCGTGCCGGTGAAGTCGTGGACCCGCGGCGTGCCGTTCGAGGCCGAGGCCAAGGCGCAGCTGGCGCGGCTCGCGGCGCTGCCGTTCATCCACAAGTGGGTGGCGGCGATGCCCGACGTGCACCACGGCAAGGGCGCGACGATCGGCTCGGTGATCGCGACCAAGGGCGCGATCATCCCGGCGGCGGTCGGCGTCGACATCGGCTGCGGCATGATCGCGGTGCAGACGTCGCTGACGGCGAACGACCTGCCCGACGATCTGGCGGCGATGCGCTCGGCGATCGAGGCCGCGGTCCCGCACGGCCGCACCAACAACGGCGGCCCCGGCGATCGCGGCGCGTGGCACGACCTGCCGGCGGCGGCGGCCGACGCGTGGGCGACGCTCGCGCCGGGCTTCCAGGCGATCGTCGGTAAGCACGCCAAGCTCGGCCGCGGCGTCGACGCGGCGCACCTGGGCACGCTGGGCACCGGCAACCACTTCATCGAGATCTGCCTGGATCTCGATGGCGCGGTGTGGGTGATGCTGCACTCGGGCTCGCGCGGCGTCGGCAACCGGATCGGTAGCTACTTCATCGAGCTGGCGAAGCGCGACATGCAGCGCTGGTTCGTGAACCTGCCGGACGCCGACCTCGCGTACCTGCCCGAGGGCACGGATCACTTCGTGGACTACGTCCGCGCGGTGAGCTGGGCCCAGGACTTCGCGCGGGCCAACCGCGAGCTGATGATGCAGGCGGTCCTGCGCGCGCTGCGCGGCCTGGGCGCGCTGCCCGCGTTCACGACCGATCGCCTGGCGGTGAACTGCCACCACAACTACGTCGCGACCGAGCGTCACTTCGGCGCCGACGTGCTCGTGACCCGCAAGGGCGCGGTGCGCGCTGGCGTCGGTGACCTCGGCATCATCCCCGGCTCGATGGGCGCCAAGAGCTACATCGTCCGCGGCAAGGGCCAGCCCGATAGCTTCTGCTCGTGCAGCCACGGCGCCGGCCGTGCCATGTCGCGGGCCGAGGCGAAGCGGCGGTTCACCGTGGAGGATCACGCCGCGGCGACCGCGGGCATCGAGTGCCGCAAGGACGCGGACGTCGTCGACGAGACGCCGGCCGCGTACAAGGCGATCGACGCGGTGATGGCGGCGCAGGCCGACCTGGTCGACGTGGTGGCGACGCTGCGGCAGGTGGTGTGCGTGAAGGGCTAGGACCGTGACCGTGACCGGGGCCGCGACCGCGGCCGTGGCCGAGGCCGCGACCGCGGCCGGATCCCGGTCCTGATCCTGGTGCCGATTCCTCAGCGGGATCGGGATCGGGATCGGGATCGGGATCGGGATCGGGATCGGGATCGGGATCGGGATCGGGATCGGGATCGGGATCGGGATCGGGATCGGCGACGGGCACGGGCACGGGCATGGGCACGGGCACGGGCACGGGCACGGAGCCGGGCACGGGATATATAGGAGCAACGACGATGCTGACGATCGATGGTTCGCAGGGCGAGGGTGGGGGGCAGGTGCTGCGCGGCGCGCTGGCGCTGGCGATGGCGACGGCGACGCCGTTCGCGATCACGCGGATCCGCGCGAAGCGGAGCAAGCCCGGGTTGCTGCGGCAGCACCTGACCTGCGTCGAGGCGGCGCGCGCGGTGAGCGGCGCGACGGTGACCGGCGCCAAGCTGGGCTCGACCGAGCTGACGTTCACGCCGGGGCCGCTGGTGCCGGGCGCGTACCGGTTCGACATCGGCTCGGCGGGCAGCACGATGCTGGTGGCGCAGGCGATCTTGCCGGCGCTGCTGGCCCAGGGCGGCGCGTGGTCGCTCGAGCTGATCGGCGGCACCCACAACCCGTCGGCGCCGTCGTTCGAGTTCTTCACCCGGACGCTGGCGCCGGTGCTGGGGCGGATGGGCGCGCCGGTGTCGGCGACGCTGCACCTCGCCGGCTTCTACCCGGTGGGCGGTGGCCGCGTGCAGATCGAGGTGGCGGCCGGCGCGCGACGTCGGCCGCTGGTGCTGCGCGAGCGCGGCGCGATCACCGCGCGCCACGCGATCGCGGCGGTGGCGCGGATGCCGACGACGGTGGCCGAGCGCGAGGTCGCGACCGCGACCCGGCTGCTCGGCTGGCCGCGCGAGGCCGGCGTCGCCGTCGAGCTACCGTCGCCGGGCCCCGGCAACACCGTGACGCTGGTGGTCGAGGCCGAGCGGGTGACCGAGGTGTTCACCGGCCACCTCGATCGCGGCGTCGGCGCCGAGGACCTGGCGCGCGAGGTGGCGCGCGAGTGCGGGGCGTACCTGGCGAGCGCAGCCCCGGTCGGCGAGTACCTGGCCGATCAGCTGCTGGTGCCGATGGCGCTGGGCGGCGGCGGCAGCTTCGTCACCGTCGAGCCGAGCCTGCACACCCGCACCCAGGTCGACGTGATCCGCGCGTTCCTCGGCGTCGAGGTCGAGCTGGCGCCCCACGGCGACGGCGCGTGGCTGGCGACGGTGCCGCCGCGCGGTTGAGCGGCGGTGTGGCGTGCGCCACGCGGACCTGGCCAGATCGTAGACCGCGGTCGTGATGGCTGCGACGCTCGAACGATGGAGCGAGTCGCGTGCGTCGGTGTGCGGGTGGCGTTGCCCGTGGTGCTCACGATCGGCGTGACGACGGCGCACGGCGACCCGCGGCATGGCTCGACGGGCGGCGCGACCGCGGCGGCCACGGCGGTGCAGGCGCAGGTCGGCGCCGCGATCGGCGGCGGCTCCTTCACGGGCCCCTACGACCCCGACTTCCGCGCGCTGGTGGTGACCGGCTACGGCGGGGCGCTGTTCGGGCACCACGTCGGCGTCGGCGTGCGCGCGATGTACCTCCACGGCGGGGAGACCGACGACGGCGGGCTGTTCCCGGAGTACGAGCAGACGCGGGTGCCGATCCTGGTCACGGGTCGGCTGCAGAGCCGCTACGTCTTCGCCGAGCTCGGGGTCGGCTCGACGCCGATCTGGTACGTCGACGGGCAGGGGCAGTCGCAGCGCGGCCCGAGCCCAGAGACGTTCGCGGTCACGGTGGGGCTGTCGACCGCCGACCCGACCGTGCGCTATCACCCCGAGCTGATGGTCGGGGCGCTGACGGCCTGGGACACGCGGCTGGTGTGGCTCGCCGCCGGGGTGTCCTGGCGGTAGCGGCGATCAGGCGGCTGTCCGGGTTGTCCGGGGCTGTCCGGGTTTGTCCGGGTTTGTCCGGTTTCGTCCGGGATTCGGACATTCCCGGACAGGCCTGCGGCGGTAACTGGGCGAGATGCCACGCGCTGGTGCGTGGCCTGTGGCTTGCTGAGCGCCGGGCCAGGCGCGCGATGTCCGCGCGCGAAGGGAGCGTCTCATGCGTCTGCGAAGCGTGTTGGTGGGGTGCGTGGCGTTGCTCGGTTGCGCCGAGCGCGATGATGGTGGCGGCGGCGGTGGCGGAGCGGGCTACGATCGCGAGGTCGCTGGCGGCGATCGGCTCGACGCCAAGGTGGTCGGGATCGCGCGCGATCGCGCCGACCTCGACCAGGTGCTCGGCGATGCGCCGAGCCTGCGCGAGGCGTTCGGCGATCTGACGGCGCGCGACTTCACGACGACGGCGGTGACGATGCCGACCGCGGGCGCGCGCGACCTGACCGCGGTGTTCGCGCAGCAGGCGATCGACGGCGTCCCGGTGCGCGGCGCGTACGCCTACCTGGTGGCCGGCGGCACCGACGCCGAGGCCCGGCTCCTGGCGACGGCCTACCACCTGTACCAGGGCGCTGCGGTGGCGACCGCGCCGACGGTGAGCCGCGCGCGCGCCGACGACGAGGCCCGCGATCACCTGCGGCTGCCCGCGAGCGTCGGGCTCAGCGGCGAGCTGGCGATCTGGCCGATCGACGGCGCGCTGCAGCTGGCGTGGGAGCTGACGGCGGCCGGCGACGACCGGCGCGCGCTGGTGATCGCCAGCGGGCCGCGGGCCGGGCGGGTCGAGGTGATCGACGACCGCGTCGACGCCGCGGGCGGCGCCGTGACCGGCTGGACCTGGGAGGGCGGCGCGCCGCTCGGGCGCGGCCACGCCGTCGCGCGCCCGCTGCCGTCGGCGTCGGTGTCGGCCACCGGCACCACCGCGCTCACCGACGCCGAGGGCCGGTACCAGCTCGACGTCACCGACGGCGCGCCGCTCCTGGCCGCGCTCGCCGGGCCAGCGGCGGTGGTGCGCAACCTGACGGGGCCGACGCTCACCGCCAGCCTGCCGGCCGCGCCGCAGGTCGACTTCGCGCTGGGGCGGGCCACGGTCGAGGCCGAGCTGGCGCAGGTCACCGCGTTCCGTGAGGTCACCCGCGCGTGGCAGTTCCTCGTCGACAACGGCGTCCCGGCCACCGCGCTGGGCGCGCCGCTCACCACCAACGTCAACCTCGCCCAGACCTGCAACGCGTACTTCTCGGGCGCGTCGCGCAGCATCAACTTCTTCCGCGCTGGCGGCGGTTGTCGCAACAGCGCCGAGGCGACGATCGTCGCGCACGAGTACGGTCACTTCGTCGACCACGCCTTCGGCGGCATCACCAACAGCGGCCTGTCGGAGGGCTGGGGCGACACGCTGGCGTGCCTGCTGTACCGCGCGCCGGTGGTCGGCGGCGACCTGTTCGACACCGGGCGGGCGCTGCGCACGTGCGACAACGCGTATCGCTATCCGGCCGGCGGCGTCGACGAGGTGCACGCGCTCGGCCAGGCCTGGGCCGGGTTCGCGTGGCACGCCCGCGCGGGCCTGATCGCCGCGCTCGGCGAGGCCAGCGGCGACGCCGCGGCGCGGGCGCTGATCGTGCCGTCGCTGCGCACCAACGCGCCGCGCATCCCCGAGGCGGTGCGCGAGGTGTTCTTGCGCGACGACGACGATGGCGATCTCGGCAACGGCTCGCCGCACTACGATCTGCTCTACGCCGCGGCCGAGCGCCACGGCCTGGGCTTCGTCGTCGAGCGCGATCCCGCGCCGCCGGCGACCGTGATGGACCTGGTCGGGCTCGCGACCACCCCGACGACGATCGCGCTGGCGTGGACCGCGCCGGGCGACGACGG
>Ga0075163_10004962_pt1 | contig 17824 bp, 18 predicted proteins | sample JI1023141ADNA_FD_71478 | JGI IMG/M metagenome (GOLD analysis project Ga0075163, IMG submission 71478) | Wastewater effluent complex algal communities from Wisconsin, to seasonally profile nutrient transformation and Carbon sequestration -... | ecosystem: Engineered > WWTP > Effluent > Algae...
CCCAGTGTGGCCGGTCACCCTCTCAGGCCGGCTACCCGTCGTCGCCTTGGTAGGCCATTACCCCACCAACAAGCTGATAGGCCGCGGGCCCATCCCACACCGCAAAAGCTTTCCACCACAACACATGAATGCTGTGGTCATATTCGGTATTAGACCCAGTTTCCCAGGCTTATCCCAAAGTGCAGGGCAGATCACCCACGTGTTACTCACCCGTTCGCCACTCGTGTACCCCGAAAGGCCTTACCGTTCGACTTGCATGTGTTAAGCACGCCGCCAGCGTTCGTCCTGAGCCAGAATCAAACTCTCCAAACAAAAACCCCCGGACAAACCGGGCAGAATTCAAATCAGAGAAAAATTTGAAACCAAACAACAGACACCAAAAACCGGCATCCAAAAAACCACACCCCTAAACGAGGAAAAAAGATGTGGCAAAAAACAACAAACAAAAACCACCAAACACACTATTGAGTTCTCAAACAACAGACCTGCATTTTGTCACCCGCTCGCAGGCAACCCTGCCAGCTTACTTCATGGTTCTCACTGTGTCAATCCGCTGCCGAGATTTTTTTCAGATCCACCGCAGCGGCTCACCAAGTGCGTGTCTCAGTGTACCCGTTCTATCTCCGCACCCAAACTCGCGAGGTTCTCCACGAACAGCGGATAGCCCCGATCGATGTGAAAAACGTCGTGGACCTCGGTCTCCCCGTCCGCGACCAATGCAGCGAGAACTAGGCCGGCACCTGCGCGAATGTCCGACGACCACACCGGCGCACTGGAGAGTTGAGGGATTCCGCGCACCACCGCATGGTGGCCGTCCGTTCGTGCATCAGCACCCAGCCGAACCATCTCCTCTACGAACCGGAACCGTGCCTCGAAGACATTCTCGGTGATCATCGAGGTGCCTTCAGCGATCGCCGCGAGGGCAATCGCCATCGGCTGAAGATCCGTCGGAAACCCTGGGAACGGCAGAGTCGCGATGTTCGCGGCCTTCGGCCTGTCGTACTGGACCACTCTGAAGCCGTCATCGGTCTGGGTGACAGTGGCACCCGCATCGTGGAGTTTGTGAAGGACCAACTGCAGGTGCGACGGATCGACACCGGTAACCGAGATATCGCCTCGAGTCATCGCTGCGGCAATCCCCCACGTCGCGGCAACTATCCGGTCACCAATCACTCGGTGCTCGGTCGGGTGCAGGCGCGGAACTCCGGTGATCGTCATGGTCGACGTCCCAGCACCCTCTATCTGGGCGCCCATCTGGCTGAGCATCGTGCACAGGTCGATCACATCCGGTTCTCGGGCGGCATTGTGGATCACCGTCACACCCTCCGCCACAACTGCAGCCATCAAGATGTTCTCAGTCGCGCCGACAGACGGGAACTCGAGCTGAATCTCTGCCCCACGCAAGACGTCCGCGCTGGCCACGACACAACCGTGTTCTATGTTGCAATCGGCTCCCAGCTGCCGCAGCCCCGCCTGGTGCATATCGAGAGGACGGGAACCGATCGCATCGCCGCCGGGAAGGGCCACCCGCGCCCGCTTGCATCTACCGACCAACGGGCCGAGCACGCAGACAGACGCCCTGAACTGCCGCACAGCGGCGAAATCCGCCTCATATTTGGGTTCTTCAGGCGAGGTGATCCGCACCACCGATCCATCGAGCTCGACGTGAGCGCCCAAGCCACGGAGCACCTCAGCCATCAGAGGCACGTCGAGAATGTCGGGGCAATTCGTGATCGTGGTCGTACCTTCAGCCAACAAACTTGCCGCCATCAGCTTGAGCACGCTGTTCTTAGCGCCGCCGACAGCGACTTCCCCACTCAGCCGATTGCCGCCGACCACCAGGAAACGCTCGCCCACGGCGACAGTTTAGAGGAATCGGCCCGGAGGTCCGAGGCAGATGGCCGCCTGTCCACCCGGTAGGTTTTTAACCATGGGAGTGCATCTGACCCGCATCTATACCCGCACCGGCGATGACGGAACATCGGGGCTGAGCGATTTCTCACGAGTCGCGAAAGACGATCCCCGCCTGATCGCCTATGCCGACTGCGACGAAGCCAACGCAACGATCGGGGTCGCCGTGGCTTTGGGGCGACCGCACCAGAACATCCAGAAGGTGTTGATACAGATCCAAAACGACCTGTTCGACGCAGGTGCCGATCTGTCCACGCCCGTGGTCGAAGACCCGGAATATCCACCATTGCGGATCACCCAGGCCTACATCGACCGGCTCGAAAAATGGTGCGACGAGCACAACGCGGGCCTGCCTGCACTGACCTCGTTCATACTTCCCGGCGGCACCGCGCTGTCTGCGCTGCTACATGTGGCGCGCACCGTGACCCGTCGCGCCGAACGCTCGGCGTGGATCGCGGTGAGGACCTATCCGGATACGGTCAGCCGGCTGCCAGCCAGGTATCTGAACCGCCTATCCGACCTTTTGTTCATCCTGTCGCGTGCCGCCAATCCCGAAGGCGACGTGCTGTGGCAACCGGGCGGCTCGAACGAACGACATTCGCACACGTAGAGCTCAGACGCTCCCGCGTCGGGCACGCGGCGATGGCCGCGACTCGACCCACGAGAGAAAGGCCGTCCTGGCACCCCGGTCGAGGGCCAATTCGTACCCGGCGTAGCGTTCCTGAGTCGTGTCCCGAAGCTCGAATACGACGATTTCTTCAGTCATGATGTCCGACTCGTCGCCATGCGGAGGACGTCGCGACACAACCTCCAGGCCACGACGGCTCAGCCGCCGATCTGGCCACAACCGCACACTCGACAGTCGGTAGAAGCGAGCCTCCCCACCGCGATAGCGGACAACTCCGTGCCGCCATCCATGACCGCCCACCGCAGGCATGTCCCGAAGGATCGCGGCGGTTCCGCCTTGACGCAGCTTCCACAAGCGGTAGCTCAGCGCCAGCACAACGAGCAACAGCACACTCACCAGCGCGACCATCGCAGTCATCGTCGCGCCCATTGCCCGCTTTCTCGACTAGACGAGTTGCCCCACCGCACGCAGCCGGGCACGGCCCCGAGCGGCGGTCTGCGGGTCAGCGGATGCAGCGTCAACCTTGGCTGCCTCTGCGTCGATTTCGGACTCGAACTGCGCAGACTCAGCCAAAATCGTCACCCCGGCATCAGTCACGGACAGAAAGCCGCCGTCAACCGCGATACGCAGATCGTCTTCACCTTCGCGCTCCACCCGCACCATCGCGTCGTCGACCAACTGCCCGACCAACGGAATGTGGTGAGGAAGAATGCCGATCTCTCCCGACGTGGTGCGGGTGAAGACGAACGTCGCCTTCCCCGACCAGATCTTGCGTTCCACAGCGACGATATCGACGTCCATTTCGGCCATCTCACATCACCTTTCGTTGACGGACAAAGCGCTGAACCCAATGTGCTTTGCGCTAGCGCTCATCAAATCTTCACGCCGAGGCTCTCGGCCTTCTTTGCCAAATCGTCCAGGCCGCCGATCAGGAAGAACGCCTGTTCCGGCAGGTGATCGAACTCACCCTTGGCCAGCTTGTCGAACGCCTCGACGGTTTCCTTGAGCGGTACCGTCGAACCGGGCTGACCGGTGAACTGCTCGGCGGCCATCATGTTCTGGCTCAGGAAACGCTCGATCTTACGAGCCCGATACACCAGGACCTTGTCCTCTTCGGACAACTCGTCGATACCGAGGATCGCAATGATGTCCTGAAGATCCTTGTAGCGCTGCAGGATCCTGATCACTTCCTGGGCGACGCGGTAGTGCTCGTCGCCGACAACACTCGGGTGCAAGATGGTCGAGCTCGACGCCAGCGGGTCCACCGCCGGGAAGATGCCCTTGGAGAACACCGCGCGGGATAGCTCGGTGGTGGCGTCGAGGTGCGCGAACGTGGTGGCCGGCGCCGGATCGGTGTAGTCGTCGGCGGGCACGTAGACAGCCTGCATCGAGGTGATCGATCGACCACGAGTCGAGGTGATGCGCTCCTGCAGCTCGCCCATCTCGTCCGCCAGCGTCGGCTGGTAACCCACGGCCGAGGGCATGCGGCCCAGCAGGGTCGACACCTCGGAACCGGCCTGGGTGAACCGGAAGATGTTGTCAATGAACAGCAGCACGTCCTGGCCCTGTTCGTCGCGGAAGAACTCCGCCATGGTCAGCGCTGACAAAGCGACGCGCATACGCGTGCCCGGCGGCTCATCCATCTGGCCGAACACCAAGGCGGTGTCCTTGAGCACGTTGGCGTCCGCGAGCTCGACCCAAAGGTCGTTACCCTCGCGGGTGCGCTCCCCCACGCCGGCGAACACCGAGGTGCCACCGAAGTTGCGGGCGATGCGGTTGATCATCTCCTGGATCAGAACGGTCTTTCCGACGCCCGCGCCGCCGAACAGCGCGATCTTGCCACCGCGCACGTACGGAGTCAGGAGGTCGACGACCTTCAGACCGGTCTCAAGCATCTCGGTGCGGGGCTCGAGGTCCGCGAAGGCCGGCGGCTTCCGGTGGATCGACCAGTGCTCGAAGTCCTTGCCGTAGCCCGGTTCGTCGAGGCAGTCTCCGAGCGCGTTGAAGACGTGACCCTTCACACCGTCGCCGACCGGCACCGAGATCGAGCGGCCCGTATCGCTCACCTCGACGCCACGGACCAGTCCGTCCGTGGGCTGCATGGAGATGCAACGGACCAGGTTGTCCCCCAGGTGCTGAGCAACTTCCAGGGTCAGGGTCTTGGCGAGCGCGCCGTACGTGATGTCGGCGTGCAGTGCGTTGAACAGTGCGGGCACGGAACCACGCGGGAACTCGACGTCCACCACCGGGCCCGTGATGCGGACAACCCGGCCAGCGGTCTTCTCTGCGGTAGCAGTCATTTCCTCTTCGCTTCTCTAGCTTTCGACGGGGGCCTAATGGGCGTCAGCCAGCGCGTTGGCGCCGCCGACGATCTCGCTGATTTCCTGAGTGATCTGCGCCTGCCGCTCGCGGTTCGCCGCGAGTGTCAGCGCTTTGATCAGATCGTCGGCATTATCGGTCGCCGACTTCATGGCACGACGACGCGACGCCGACTCCGATGCCGCTGCTTCGAGCAAAGCTGCGTACACGCGGGTCGCTATGTAGCGCGGCAGCAATGAGTCGAACAGTTCTTCTGCATTGGGTTCGAACGAGAACAGCGTGTGCGGTCCGGATTCCACCTCACCGACATACTCGACCACCATCGGTGCGATCCGGAGCGCCGCGGCCGTCTGCGACAGCATCGACTTGAATTCAGTCGACACGATGTGCAATTCATCGACACCCAGGATGCCGTCAGCACCCGGGTCGTCGCCCTCGTCGTCCGCTCCCGACATGAACGCGGTCACCAGGGTGTCCGCGATCGCCTTGGCGTTTTCATAGGTGGGCCGCTCGGAGAAGCCGGTCCACGATTCGACGACCGCGCGTTGCCGGAAACTGTAGTAGCCCAACGCCTTGCGTCCGACGACATAGAGCACAGGATGCTTGCCCTCATCACGGAGCAACGCGAACAGCTCCTCGGCACGACGCAGCAGGTTTGCGTTGTAGCCGCCGCATAGACCGCGGTCCGACGAGATCACCAGCACACCGGCCCGCTTCGGATTCTCCCGCGCAACAAGAAGCGGATGATCCAGAGCGCTCGCACCGGCTAACTCGGTGAGCATGTTGGTGATCTCGGTGGCGTATGGCCGGGCCGCATCGACCCGGGCCTGCGCCTTGGCGATCCGCGATGTAGCGATCAGCTCCTGCGCCTTCGTGATCTTTTTGATCGACGATGCAGAGCGGATACGTCCGCGTAGTTCGCGAAGTGTGGCTGCCATTTCCTTATGACTCTTCTGCTAGTTCTTTTTTGGCGCCGGCTTACGGACCTTGACGGATTCCTTCTCCAGGTCCTTGGGATCCAATGCCTCGGTATTCTCATCGCCAGGCACGACCGAACTTCCGTCGCTGGTGGCGAAGCCCTTCTTGAAGTCGTTGATCACCGCGACCAACTTCGCCTCGGCGGCCTCGGAGAGCTTCTTGGACTCCTTGATGCCCGTGAGGATGTCGGCGTGGCTGCCCTTCACATGCTCCAGGAATTCCGACTCGAAGCGCGAAACATCTTCGGCGGGAACTGAATCCAAGTGTCCCTGGGTGCCGAGGAAGATCGCGACGACCTGATCCTCGACCGCCATCGGGCTGTACTGGGCCTGCTTCAACAGCTCGACCAACCGCACACCGCGATCCAGCTGGGCCTTGGACGCGGCGTCCAGGTCCGAAGCGAAAGCTGCGAAGGCCTCCAGTTCGCGGTACTGCGACAAGTCCAGACGCAACGAGCCGGCAACCTCTTTCATAGCCTTGATCTGCGCCGCGCCACCCACGCGAGACACCGACACACCGACGTTCACGGCCGGACGCACGCCCTGGTTGAACAGGTCGGACTCCAGAAAGCACTGGCCGTCGGTGATCGAGATGACGTTGGTCGGGATGAACGCCGAGATGTCGTTGGCCTTCGTCTCGATGATCGGCAGCCCCGTCATCGAACCGCCACCAAGCTCTTCCGACAGTTTCGCGCAACGCTCCAACAGGCGCGAGTGCAGGTAGAACACGTCGCCGGGGAAAGCCTCGCGACCCGGGGGGCGACGCAACAGCAGTGAGATCGCGCGGTAGGCATCTGCCTGCTTGGACAGATCGTCGAACACGATCAGCACGTGCTTGCCGTTGTACATCCAGTGCTGGCCGATGGCCGAACCCGTATAGGGCGCAAGCCACTTGAAGCCGGCGGAGTCCGAGGCGGGAGCTGCGACGATAGTCGTGTACTCCATCGCGCCGCCCTCTTCAAGGGCGCGCTTCACCGATGCGATGGTGGTGCCCTTCTGGCCGATCGCGACATACACGCAGCGAACCTGCTGCTTGGGGTCGCCGGTCTCCCAGGCTTCACGCTGATTGAGGATCGTGTCGACGCACACTGCCGTCTTGCCAGTCTTTCGGTCACCGATGATCAGCTGACGCTGACCGCGACCGATCGGAGTCATCGCGTCGATCGCCTTGATACCGGTCTGCAGCGGCTCGCCGACGCCTTGACGCTGCACCACCGAAGGCGCCTGCAACTCGAGTGCCCGGCGCGCCTCAGCTTCGATGTCGCCCTGGCCATCGATCGGCTGACCCAGCGGGTTGATGACCCGCCCCAGGAAGGCATCGCCGACAGGCACAGATAGCACCTCGCCGGTGCGCTTGACCTGTTGGCCTTCTTCAATCTTCTCGAACTGACCCAGGATGACCGCGCCCACGCTGTGCTCGTCGAGGTTCAGCGCGACGCCGAGCACACCACCGGGAAACTCCAGCAGTTCCTGGGTCATCACCGAGGGCAGACCCTCGACGTGCGCGATACCGTCACCGGCGTCAATCACGGTGCCGATTTCTTCGCGTCCTGTACCGGCTTCGAAGCTCGCGACGTAATCCGCGATCGCGCCCTGGATGTCGTCAGCCGAGATTGTCAACTCTGCCATGGATTTTCGTCTTCCTGCTGTTGTTGTGGTCGTGGGGTCTGTTGCGCCGGGTCGTGACTAATCGGGAAGCTTGGTCTGCGCCACGGCAAGCCGGGAAGCAAGCGTCCCGTCGATCACCTCGTCGCCGACGGCGACCGACAGGCCACCGAGCAACGCGGGATCGAGGTTCAACTGCACCGACACGGGATGGTTGTAGATCCGGGTCAGCACCTCGACAAGACGATTCCGTTGCACCGCACTGAGCTCGGCCGCAGCATTCACATGCGCGACGATCTCACCACGGCGGGCAACCGCGAGCTGTGCCAAACGGGCCACCGCTTCGTCAGCCCGTTCACCGTGGAGTAGTTCCACCGTCTGGGTCAACAACGCGACTGCCTTTGGATTGGCACCGGTGTTTTGGTTGAGCACATTGTGCAACAAGCCAACTCGGCCGGCAGCGGGCGTCGTGTAGTCACTGAGCAGAGTGATCAGCTGTGGCTGGGCGTCAAGCACGCGACTGAACCGAAAGAGTTGATCCTCAACCTCATCGGCCTGGTTGTCACGTTCCGCACCCACCAACAGACTCAGCACGGCGATGTGAGCGACGGATCCTACGAAATCGGAGGTTGTCGACCACCGAACCGACACTGCTGTATTGAGGAGGTCCATCGTGGTCGTACTGACCTTGCCCGACAACAGTCGCCTCAAAAGCTGCTGCTTGGCGTTCGCGTCACCGGTGGCCTCAGCCAAGTGGCGAGCGAGGATTGCTTCTCCCACCAACAGCTTGACGACCGAGACGAGTTCGCCCGAGAGATCGGCCAACGCTGCACCGGACATCCCCGCTGACACTGCCTCGAATTTCGCGACGAGAACGGATTGCGCGTCGCGGCTCGCAGCGCGCAGGTCGCCAGCCGTATCCGGCGCGGACGCGGCCGGAGCCATCGAGCTCAGTTCGTCGAGGAACCGATCTACAGTGCCCGACTGTGCCTGCGCATCTGCGACGTATGCACGTACAAGGTCACCGGCGCGCCGCACCGACTCCGCGCCCAGGTCGCTGCGCAATTGCCGAACAAGTTGGGTGCGAAGCAGCTGAACTTGTTGCGCTCCTTGCACTTTGATCCGCTCCAATTCGGCATCAGCGTGAAGCCGAAGCTGCGCGGTGATGCGCTCGGCATCCACCCGTGCTTCCTCGGTGATCCGCTTGGCCTCGACCTTGGCTTCCTCAAGACGCTCGGCATGGTGCTTGTCGGCATCAGCCAGACGCTGAGCGGCGTTAGCGCTCTCCTCAAGTTGAGTACGCACGGTCGCCTGCTGATCACCCATCAGGCGACGCACCGGCGGCACGACGTATTTCCCGAGAAGCCAGAGAATGACCACGAAGCCAATCAGCTGACCGATAAAGGTTGACATTGCGTTACCGTCCCGGATTTGTAGAGGAACTGGCGAGGCCGCCGGAAACTGGGACACCGAGCACTCGACTCGCCAGGGTTGCCGACAGGGTTTCCACCGACGAGCTCAGGTCAGCCGTAACACTGTCGCTCTGTTGCTTCAGCTGTGCCGCAGCATTCTGCAATGCTGTCCCGACTTCCGCATTGGCGCGGCCTCGCATGTCGTCGAGAACGGCGCGCCCCTCGGCCCTGGCCTCGTCCCGAATGCCAGAGGCCTCAGTACGTGCCATCCCCATCTGCCGGTCGTAATCCGAGTCGGCGGCGGCTTCCAGCTCTGCGGCCTTCCGGTTGTCCTTACCGGTCTTGGTGACCATTTCCTCGCGCTCACCCAGCACCTTCACGATGGACGGCACAACGAATTTGCCGATCACGCCGAGCACGATCAAGAAGATGATCAGCACGAAGAAGAAAGTGCCGTTGGGGATGAGGAAGTTGCTGGTACCGCCCTCCTCAGCCGCCAATATGGTGGCGCTCACGTCACCCATGCCGACTAGGAGGCGCCGGGCGTAGCGAACACGAACAGTGCCATGAACGCCAGGTTGATGAAGTAGGCCGCCTCAACAAGGCCAACAGTGATGAAGAACGGCGTAAACAGCCGGCCCTGGGCTTCGGGCTGCCGGGCGATGCCCGAGATCAGAGCGTTACCGGCGATGCCGTCGCCGATACCGGCGCCGATGGCGCCGCCGCCCAGAATCAGTCCGCCGCCAATCAGAGCGCCGGCGACGATGGTGGGGTCTGTCATTCCTTATCCTCCTTGATTGCTGGTAGGTCTCCTACCAGACTGTGGGTCGTTCAGGGGTCGAACACGTCAGGTCTAGTGATGCTCCTCATCCAGTTCCATGGACTGGCTGAAGTACAAGATCGTGAGCAGGGCGAAGATGAACGCCTGGATCAAACCGACGAACAGGTCGAACGCCTTCCAGATCGCGTTGGGTGCCCACATGATGTAAGGCGGGAACAACGCAATCAGGGTGACCATGATGCCGCCCGCGAAGATGTTTCCGAAAAGCCGGAGCGACAACGAGATCGGCTTGGCCAGCTCTTCAACGATGTTGATCGGCGCGAGAAACGCAACGTGCCCCTTCACCACCTTGATCGGATGTCCGATAACACCACGCCGCCAGACACCAGCCGCGTGATAGCAGACGAAAACGAACAGGGCGAGAGCCAGCACGAAGTTGATATCGGACGCCGGCGGTTTCAGCAGCTCGTGGGTCCCGCCATCGGCTGTGCCGTACTGCACCGGGAACACCGAAATCCAGTTGGCGATCAGGATGAAGACGAACAGTGCGACAGCCAGAGGCAACACGAACGGCGCAATTCGCATGCCGATCGCGCCTTCGATCTGACTCCGCATCTGAGTGGTGATGGCCTCCCAGAACAGCTGTACTCCACCGGGAACACCGGTCGAGGTCACCTTCGCCTTCAAGAAGAAGGCCAACCCTATGACGATCACAGCGGCAATCGCGGTAGCCATGACGGTGTCGGTGTTGACTGTCAAACCGAACCAGTGGGCCGTCTCGTGGTGGCCAACTTCGATTGCGGCCTCAGCGAGAATTCGTTCACTCATCGCGCGCTCAACCCTTCGATGCTTCGTCGGCTACGGCGCTGACAACCGGCACAGCTGTTTCCGCCGTTGTTGTTTCGCCGTTGCGAATCTTCTTCCACACAGGCAGTGCTGTACTCAAAACGAGCAAAACCTGGAACAAAGCGAGGCCGAAGAGGACCCCGAGGCCGCCCATCGTCCGGAACAGGAATGCAATCACCAATCCAATGCCCGAGATGACAAGAAGCCGGGTTGCCGAGTTCACCGCCATCTTGCGCTTCAACGGGTGCGCCTCTGCAGTGATCGCCTCGACCGAGCGCTGAACCAATATTGCGTTGATCAATCCCAGGCCCAGTCCGACGCCGAAGAAGACGCCAAACATCACGTGGCCGAGCAACGCTCCCGCAGTGATCGCCAGAGCTGTCATCGCACAACAGATCACAAGTAGGCGAATAGGCCGAAACGCGACGGACGGGAACACCAACGGCGCGTCTTGCGCTGGCGTCGTCACAGCTTCACCTCAATCCCGCGTTGTCGAGAACTGGCCGAGTGATCGTGCGTGGGCCCGCCGAGCGTATCGGAGGCCATGTGGCCCGCTGGCATCACCCTCGGATCACCCTAATTTCAGCTTCCTGTCGCTGGTCGCAAATCAGCGTCAATTGGCTAAGACTGGCAGCAATTGGCAGCTGTTGGCAGCATGACGAATCGGCCCGGTCGGTCACTCGCGAGATTTTCCGGCAGCTACCTGCACCGTGCCATATGCTAGGCGACCCTCATGGCCCCTACTACCTGCTGTCGTAAATTTCGTCGAAATTGTCTTCGCCGCGACGTAACAGCGGGATCAGCGTGACGACGACTGCGACTCCGATGGCACCGAGCATCACTGCGCCGGTGTACCTCGGGTCGAAGAAGATGGTGGCTGCCGCACCGAAAGCGATGATGCCCACCCACAAATAGATCAACAACACGGCGCGGCGATGCGAATGCCCAATCTGCAGCAGGCGGTGATGAAGATGCATCTTGTCGGGGCTCAACGGGCTGCGGCCGGCACGGGTTCGCCTAACGATGGCCAGGAGCGCGTCCAGGGCCGGCACCAGCATCACAGCCACTACGAGCAGAAACGGGGACAAGAGCGCAAACACGTCGCGGACGCCGTAGGCGCTCTGCGAGATCGGCCCCGCTGCGGTGGTCGAGGCTGCACCCAGCATCAGTCCGATCAACATCGAACCCGAATCGCCCATGAAGATCTTGGCCCGATAGAAGTTGTGCGGCAAGAAGCCCAGGCAGGCGCCGGCCAGCACGACCGAGATCACAGCAGGCGGGTAGAACAGCACGTCACCGCCGTGATCGCGGAGTAACCCGATGGAAAAGATGCAGATCGCCAGCGCGGTGATGAGTCCGAGCCCCGCTGCCAGCCCGTCGAGTCCATCGACGAAGTTCATTGCGTTGACGATCGACACCGTTAACGCCAAGGTCACGAGGATCGACGACATCTGGTCGAGCACGATGGTCCCCACCCCACCGAACGGGATGTAGATGACGCTCCAGGCGACACCCATTGTGACCAGCACGCTGGCAGCGGTGATCTGGCCCGCGAACTTCGTCAGGGCATCCAGCCCCCAGCGGTCGTCGATCAGCCCGATGCCCATGATCAACCCGCCGGCAACCACTACGGCCGGCATCCCCGTCGAGTAGATGAATCCGCGGGCCAAAGCCGGCAGTTGCGAGGCGAGAAACACCGCGGCCACCACGCCGATGTAGATCGCCAGACCTCCCATTCGCGGGGTGGGCCGAAGATGCACGTCGCGCTCTCGCGGGTAGGCAAGCGCACCAATTCGGGTTGCGAACAACCGAACCCACCCGGTCGCGAGATACGTGATGATGGCGGCGCTCAGCCCGACAAGTGCCAGCTCGCGCAGCGGGACCCCGGCACCGCGGTCGGACAGCGCGAGAATCCCCGTCATGCCGTGAGTGACGCCACGTCAGTACCCAGGACGGCCGCGATCGTCGCCGCACTGATCGGGCCCTCACGCAGGACCCGTGGCATTTGACCGGTCAAGTCGACGATGGTGGACGCGGCCTGCTGCGGCGCGGGTCCGCCATCAAGATAGACCTGCACCAAAGGCCCCAACTGCTCGCGCGCCGCAGACACGGTGGTGGCCGCTGGACTGCCGGAGATGTTGGCGCTCGACACCGCCATCGGTCCGGTCTCGCGTAGCAGTTCGATGGCCACAGGGTGCAGTGGCATCCTCAGCATCACGGTTCCCCGTGCGTCTCCGAGATCCCATTGCAGCGACGGCGCTTGGCGGACGACCAGACTCAGCGCTCCTGGCCAGAAGGCCCGGATCAGCTCGCGGGCCGGCTGTGAAACCGCGTGGGCGAGACCCTCGATGGTGTGCCACGACCCGACCAGGACGCCGACGGGCAAGTCCCGCCCGCGGCCTTTTGCCGCCAACAGAGCCGTCACTGCGTCGCTGTCGAATGCGTCAGCGCCGATCCCGTACACGGTATCTGTCGGCAGAACGACCAACCTACCGCTCTTCACCGCACTGACCGCGGCGGTGAGACCCTCAGAGCGTTGTCTGACGTCGGCGCAGTCGAATGTCTGGCTCACCTCGCCTCCTCACTGTCGCGCCTGGATGCGGTCACGAACCGGGGACGGCCGGTCAGATCCTTTCGTGCTGTCACATCACCGAAATGCCCTGCCGCACGGAAAAGGTCCATGGTCTGGACGGACGTCGTGTCGTCGTGCTCAATCGCGATGATTCCGCATGGCTCTAACCAGCCCGCCGCCAACGTGACGATGGGACCGATCACGGCCATGCCATCGGTTCCACCGAACAGCCCGTGGTGCGGATCGTGCTGATCCACCTCCGGCTGCAACGTTGCGGCAGCGGGAATGTACGGCGGGTTGGCGACCACCAGACTCACCCGACCGGCCAACTCAGGCAGCAGACCGGGGTCGGTGACATCTCCCAGAACGAATTCCGTTCCGGTTCTGGCGAATTCGGCGTTGTCACGGGCGTACCCCAGCGCCACCGGATCGTCATCGACACCGATGACACGAGCATCCGGCCACTGCCGGGAAAGGGCGATGGCCAGCGCGCCGGACCCGGTACACAGATCGACAACGACGGAGTTGGGCCGAACCCGTTGACGCTGAGCCCATTCCAGAACGGCCTCGGTTTCCGGCCGGGGTATGAATACCCCGGGCCCGACTCGAAGCTGTAGCGGTCCAAAAGCCGCGGTGCCGATGATGTGCTGCAAGGGGATTCGTCGACAACGCTGCGCGATCACCGCGTCGAACCGATTGATGAAATCATCCCCGCTGATGTCGATCAGCGGCAACCGACCACGATCGGTACCGGCAACATGCGCGGCAAGGAACTCCGCATCGTTACGGGGAGAATCGATTCCGGCGGCCGACAGCACGGCGACGGCCCGGTCGATCACCTGCCGCAACGAGTGCTGCTGAATCATGCCTGTTGCAGCCTGGATTGCTTTTCAGCAGCCCGTAGCGCATCGATCATGGCATCGAGATCGCCGTCGAGAACCTGGTCCAGGTTGTGTGCTTTGAAATTGATCCGGTGATCGGCGATCCGATTCTCCGGAAAGTTGTAAGTCCGGATTCGTTCGCTGCGGTCGACGGTTCGAATCTGACTGGCCCGATCAGCAGAAGCCTCGGCGTTGGCCTGTTCTTCAGCGAGCAATTGCAACCGCGCCGCCAGCACCTGAAGCGCACGCGACTTGTTCTGCAGCTGGGATCGCTCGTTCTGACACGTGACCACGATTCCCGAGGGCAGGTGGGTGATCCGCACCGCCGAGTCGGTCGTGTTCACGCCCTGCCCGCCCTTGCCCGACGACCGGTAGACATCGATCCGCAGATCGGATTCATCGATCTGGATGGCTTCGACCTCTTCCGGCTCGGGATAGACCAGGACACCGGCAGCGGAAGTGTGCACGCGCCCCTGCGATTCGGTGACCGGCACCCGCTGAACGCGATGCACACCACCCTCGAACTTCAGCTTCGACCAGACACCGTCGATGGAATCGCCCTTGCCGGCTATTGCCAGTGTTGCTTCCTTGTACCCACCCAGATCCGAAAACGTCTCACCCAGCACCGTCACGCTCCAGCCCTGGCGTTCGGCGTAGCGAACATACATCCGGGCAAGATCGGCGGCGAACAGCGCCGATTCCTCGCCCCCTTCCCCGGACTTGACCTCAAGAACGATGTCGTCGGCGTCATGGGGATCCCGCGGCGCGAGCAGGTCGGTGAGCTGATTGTCCAACTCGGCTGCCTTGGCCTCCAACTCGGGCACTTCGGCGGCAAAGGACTCGTCATCCGCCGCGAGTTCGCGCGCTGCCTCCAGGTCGCCAAGCACGGCCTGGAGCTTGCGGTGCGCCGCGATCACCGGTGCTAATTGAGCGAATCGCCGCCCGACCCGGCGTGCGTTCGCCGCGTCGCCGTGAAGTTCAGGATCGGACAGCTGACGCTCCAGGTCGGCATGCTCGGTGAGTACGGCGTCGATCGCCGCTGCGGTCTTCGTCATGCGCCGTCCTCTCCCCCAGATCGTCCCTGCGCCAGTCAGCCCTGGAATGCAGAGCGACGCCCGGCCGTCCGCTGATGCGGAACGGATCGGGCGTCGATGCGAGCGCTAGCTTTCGGTTGACTCGGTGTTCTTCGACGGACGCTTTCCGTAGCGCTTCTCGAAGCGGGCCACGCGACCGCCGCTGTCCAGAATCTTCTGCTTGCCCGTGTAGAACGGGTGGCATTGCGAGCAGACCTCGACCACGATGTGGCCGCCCTGCTTGGTGCTGCGGGTCTGGAAGGAATTGCCACAGCCGCAGACCACGCTGGTCTCGCCGTATGCGGGATGAATGCCTTGTTTCATGATGTCCTCATCGTTGGTCGGTCGCCGGGTCGTCTGGCAGGTCGATACCGGATTTCCGTATCCGGACCAGACGTGAACCGGTACCTGAGGTGGTCAGCGATCCAGTATGCCAGCTTGGCCGCCACCAGCCCAAACACAGAGTTGGCAGCGCTTATTCCGCGACGTATTCGCTGGTGCGCGGATCTGCCAGCTAGTCAGCGTCCATCGCGCCCGGCGCTGTCTTCGAAACCTGGACCAGGAATTCGTAGTTGGTCTTGGTCTTGCGCAACTGGCTCATCAGCAGATCGATCGCCTGGTGTGAATCCAACCCGGACAGCACTCTTCGCAACTTGTGGACGACGGCGAACTCGTCGGCGGAGAGCAGCAACTCGTCCTTGCGGGTGCCTGACGGATTGACGTCAACAGCAGGGAACACCCGGCGCTCGGCGATCTTGCGATCAAGCTTGAGCTCGGCGTTACCGGTGCCCTTGAACTCCTCGAAGATCACCGTATCGCCGGTCGAACCGGTTTCCACCATGGCGGTGGCGATGATCGTCAACGAGCCGCCGTTCTCGATGTTGCGCGCAGCACCCAAGAAGCGCTTCGGGGGGTAGAGCGCGGTCGAATCGACACCACCGGACAGGATTCGACCCGACGCCGGCGACGCGTTGTTGTAGGCGCGTCCCAGGCGAGTGATCGAATCGAGCAGCACGATGACGTCCTTGCCCTGCTCCACCAACCGCTTGGCACGCTCGATCGCCAACTCCGCGGCCTGAGTGTGATCTGACGGTGGGCGATCAAACGTCGAAGCAATGACCTCACCCTTGACCGAGCGCTGCATATCGGTCACTTCTTCAGGCCGCTCGTCCACGAGCACGACCATCAGATGACATTCAGGGTTGTTGCGGGTAATCGCGTTAGCAATATCCTGCAGGATCGTGGTCTTGCCGGCCTTCGGCGGCGAGACGATGAGCGCACGCTGCCCCTTGCCGATCGGCATGATCAGGTCGATGACCCGCGTGGTGAGCCGGTCGGGCGTGGTTTCCAACCGCAGCCGCTGATTGGGGTACAGCGGGGTCAGCTTTCCGAATTCGGGACGCTTCCGGGCGTCTTCGACCGGTCCACCATTGACCGAGTCGAGCCGCACCAGCGGATTGAATTTCTGGCGCTGATTGCTCTGGTCGCCTTCTTTCGGGACGCGCACGGCACCGGTGACGGCATCGCCTCGCCGCAGGCCGTTCTTGCGAACCATGTTCATCGACACGTACACGTCGTTCGGGCCGGCCAGATAGCCGGAGGTACGAACAAACGCGTAATTGTCGAGCACATCCAGGATGCCGGCGACCGGCTGGACGACGTCGTCTTCGCGCAGTTCGGCGTCGCTGCCGCCGCCACTGCCACTGCCACCTTCACCGCCGGGACGATCGCCGCGGCGCCTGCGGTCACGGAACCGCCGGCCACGCCGGCCCTGACGTCCATCGTCGTCATCGCGGTTCTGCTGGCCGCCCGCGGACTCGGCACTCTGGTCGCCGGATTCCCGATTCTCCTGGTTGTCGGACTTTGCGTTCGCAGTCCGGTCAGCCGGCTCCTGTGCACCGGACTCTTTACCGGCCGCGGCGGACGCACCCGCGTCCCGAGCGGCCGCACGACGTTCCCTGGGTGGCCTTCTCTCCGGAGTCTTATCAGCGTTGGACCCCTCAGCGCGGGCTTGAGGAGTCTCGGACTCGCCGCCAGTCTGAGGAGCCTCGGACTCAGCGGTGGCGCCGCTCGAAATCTCGCTGCTCTGAGCCACCTCGCTGCTCTGAGCCGGGGCGGCCGACTCGGCAGGCCGGGTGGCGCCGCCGCCGCTCTGGATCTCCCGGATGGCGGATATCAGGTCACCCTTCCGCATTCCCGAAGTCCCCTTGACCCCCACCCGAGTGGCGAGGGCACGCAATTCCGGCAGGACCATCGCCGCCAAAGACCCGTTGGCAGCCTCTCCACCAGCAGCGGACTCACCTCCCGGCGCCTTCGCAGACTCTGCAGCGCGCGATGAAACCGGCGGATCGCCCGCGGTCGTATCAGACGGCTCTACCTGGGCTGCAGTGTGATTTGCGGCCGCAGTGGCACTGTCGTCAACTGAGATGAGGTCCGTATCAGTCACGGATTTCCTTTCTTCCCCTGTCGTTTCGCCAGACAGAGGGTTCTGGCGCTCAACCGATTCGTCGAGCGCGAAGTCTCACCGCCAAAACTGCGAGCGGTGATCGCCGGGGATTCGCGGAGGCATGGCCAAGCGTCAACCCACACGTGAAACACGAGAAGAATTGGTAGTCGTCCTAGTGTCGGCGCAGTTACAAGCGCTGCGATTGCCCGGACGGCATCGAGGATAGCCCGCTTTACCACCAGAAGCAAGAAGTCGACGTGCCTCACCTACTTTGAGCGCGTAGCAGGTGGCGGTGCCTCACGTACTTTGAGCGCGTAGCTGGGAAAGCTTGCCCAATGTGGAGGGCAAGATCGATATGGCTGCCAGGCGGCAG
>Ga0075163_10004965_pt1 | contig 17818 bp, 17 predicted proteins | sample JI1023141ADNA_FD_71478 | JGI IMG/M metagenome (GOLD analysis project Ga0075163, IMG submission 71478) | Wastewater effluent complex algal communities from Wisconsin, to seasonally profile nutrient transformation and Carbon sequestration -... | ecosystem: Engineered > WWTP > Effluent > Algae...
CTGATGCAAACCAGCACCACGCCTGTTCCCAATTTGTTCTTTGACATATATTTGAAAGAATTGAAATTAGCTGAACTGAAAGTTTTGCTAATCATCATTCGACAAACCCTTGGTTGGGCTGACAAGCGTGGGAGATTTGGTAGAAAAGAAATCGACTGGATTTCCGGTAGTCAACTCTGCCAGAAAACAGGTTGTTCCAAACGCAGTATTACTTCTGCAACCGATGTACTTGTAAGAAAAAATCTCATAATAATTTTTGATGAAAGCAATAATATTCTGAATACTCCCGAAAAGAGACAAGGTAAAACTAAGCTCTATTACCGCGTTGCCAATCCTGTGAATTACGCTGTGGAAAACAACTTGAAAAACTCATCAACTTCAGCAATTCTTGCAGAGGACATCAGCAAAAAATACACTTCACTTCTGCAAAAAATGCAGATAACAAAAGAAACCCTACAAAATTAAATCCTACAAAAAATTATTATTAAAATACAAAAACCCAAAAATGACCACCAAAACCTATCCGTATACCTATGACCAACTAAGATTCTTCCGAAACGAAATTAAAAAAGCCGGAGGAATTGATGAGCTAATGATTCTGAAAGAGGCACTAAAGAAAGATGGAAAAACAACATTGATTTTAACTCAGGAAAATATTGAAAGATACAAGAAAAAGCATATTGTTGGAGTTTATGAATCTTTGCAGAATAACTACAATACCACCGTGCCTTATGTCTTCTGGAGTAAGCTTTATGAGCTTGTTAGCAGGTTTAATGGGAAAACAATATAATTCATTTCACGACAAAAGTTTTAGATTTGCAACGCTCTATATTAATTTGCCCGCTAGCGCTATATTTTTGAGGTGCCACGCTTCTTCCATCAGGTCCTGTAACTATATTGTAACTTGCATTCATGCCAGTCTGTTCATTTACAAAATAGTTCTTAGTTCCTTCAGCAATATTGTAGAAGCATTGCGTTTGATTGGCTCCTAGAGTCAATGTTGATGCTGCATAGGCATCATAGTAAACATCTACAACTAGGTCTTTAGATGTTTTATTAGTAAAACAATAATCACCTGTTTTATTTATTTCACAAGCCTTATTAACAGTTTCTGGGTTATTGTAACTTTCATTCGAATTAAGGGGCACATTATTAAATCCTCTATTGCTGTTATTCAGATCAGTTGAGCCAACTGAAAACGATGTATTAATTCCCAACAATGCACCAGCATCGTTATCAAGAGGCAAATCTTTCATTGCTGCTGCTATTACAAAACCTGTCATTGCATCTAATGCTTTTGTTGTTAATTTCATTGTGGCACTTAAGATGGTATAATTTCCAATAATAATTGCATCTACTTCCAATAATTTCCCCAATTCTTTTGTTTTATCAACATCTATATAACCTTCAGCTATTAACTTATTTGCCTCAGAGATACTATTTAAATTTTCTCTGTCAAAAACTTGAAAATTACCAACATCGTTTACAATATTTATTGAGATAATATTTGCAAGATATTTTCCAGCAATAGTTGTTTGTTTGTTTATATCTGTAATAAATAGGACAACTACCCTTTTTTTTGCTTTAACATTGAGCTTATTAGAAATATCTGAACTGATTTCCAGAAGTGCTTTATCAAATGCACTTTGTGAATACGAATTGAAAGTAAGGAATAAAAGAAAAATAAAAAGGGGAGTTTTTTTCATAGATTAACTTAATTTAAAGGGATGAATATTGGCTAGAATAAGTGTAAAGTAATTTTTTGATTGCTATTTCTTTTGCCTGTGATTCACTGACACCATTTCCATTTATGTCTGAAATGGAAAAGCTTTGAACAATACTTTCATTTTGAGTACTGATAATGTTTATCGAAATACCTGCAGAACAAACAATCGTTCCAGCTTCCAAAGCCCCTGGGCGAAACGACAATTTTATTTCTCCAATAGCTAAATAGTCTGCATGTTTAGCAAGTCCAAGCATTTTAATAATATCAGAATTGCCCATCATCAAATCGTTAAACTCTGGCGTATGAATGAAAGAATTTTTTAATAATCCTATTGTTGTGTTGAATCCACTCTTATTATAAATATTTGCGATACTTTTTGAAAAAGGAGCTGAAAAATTTCCACTTTCATCAATAATTAAGACAGCAATATCAGTTCTTTCCGTATTCAATATTGATGAATTAATATACAATGAAAAATCCTCTTTTTCACTTTTCGCAGATGAGTTATTCCTTTGTTCGGCATTTGGCTGATGGATTTTATTGTTATTTTCAAAAGGTGTCTGTGAAATAGTATTATTTGGTGTATATATATCTTGGGTGGTGCCATTCAATGAATCAATTTGCTGTCCATTGAAAATGACACCCGTGTTATTTTTTAGGATTTTATCATTATCTCTCGAATTATAAAAGGATGATTTAAAAACGAAAAAACCACCAACAGAAAGTAAAATTAAAATTAGACTCCATTGTAGTATTTTTTTTATTGAAACGACAGGTTCTGATTCTTTTATTTTAGGATCAATTTCACCCAGTGTTGATTTATTGAGTATATTTTTATTGGAATTTTGTTTAAGAAAGTCTATTTCTGCTTTCTTAATATTCATTACAACTTTATTGATTTCGGCTGCAACTGCGGGAATATCTTTTTTATCATTTATTACAACTCCATTGTAATTTCTATAAAATCCGAGTTCAACAATTCTAGAATCTTTAGGTGAAATCTGATAATAAATTGGAAAAACATCATTTAATCCCTTGATTTTACCCTTGTAAATTATGCTTCGTTCAGATATTGAGTATGGACTTTTCAAAAAGTTTTCGCTATAAATAACTACTCCTATTTGGCTATTATCTAAAGCTTTTACAATATCCAAATCGCTATCAGCTGTTTTAGGAATTGAGTTTTTGTCATAGAAGGCTTTAACTCCCATCTCTTTCATGCAATTCGCAAGAGGCTCAGCTACATCCTCTTTATCAAAACTTGAATGACAAATAAAAATGTCCCACTCTTCTTCTGCCTTCATTAACCAGTATGTTTTGTGTGCTAAATTTATAAAATCTTTAATAATTCCTTGCATTCTTAAGCACTAATTTGCTATAATTTAATACGTTACCCTGCTAATTGGTAACGTATTATCAATAAATGATTTTATTTATATGTCACTTGAAAAACGAATTTCAACAATACGAAAAGCATTGCACAGTTCAGCAGAAGAAAAGGCATTAGGAGAGTTCAAAGACTCACCTGAAAAGAAACACTATGATGAGACAATAAACTTTTTCAGGTATCTTAAGGATTTCGAACCTGAAAAATTTGAACTAGTAGTAAAGATTGGAGCGGAGGGAAAAGAACTTAAAGATGAAATGGGTTTAGAAAAATATAAAATTTTTATGGACTCATGGGATAATATTTGTTCTCGAGATGAGGCTAAATTGAAAGTTGCAGGTTATCAAATTGAAAAAAGTGATATGCCACTTAAAGTGAAACAGGAGGAAAACATAAAATTGACAGAACGGTTCTATGATCAAAAGTCTGAGGAGATAAGGAGAGACCAAAACATTATTAATGCTTTCGAAGGAAAAGAGGATTTGTTAAATAGGGCTATTTTATTTACAGTTTCAACCGCTTTAAAAATGCTAAAATTTAATCAGGATGAACCTAAGTTTAAGATACTTGATCAAAAGGAGCACGAAAGCCTACAGACTAAAATCATTAAATATTTGCGCCGACTGAATTAGTTGGCTGTTTACTGTTTGCATCGATTTACTTATGGATTTGTAATTCGGATAATTCTTTTGCAATTCTTGTGGGGAGAAATTATTTACTTTTTCTTTTTTTTTCTCATTTTCTAGCCAGCTTCTATACTTCGCTTGGTGCTCAGTAAGATGCGGTCTTAGGATTTCATTTAAAATTTTAAGCGCAAATTCAATAGGATTATTCGAATTTTGTGGAACATCATATTCGAGAATCGGTAACTTTTTTATTTCATCTCTAATTATACAAAATAAGTTATACCAAGAGTTGTAAATCTCCTCAATCACATCCTTCTCAAAATCAATTGGGATAGCTGCTTTTCGAGTTATTAATTCGATATATATTCGTTTTGCAAACTGTTTAATTTTAATATCATCACTACTAATCTGATGATTAATTGGCAATTCTGTTTTGATCCTTGGTATACCAGAAAGATAATTTTCATAACTACTGTAAACTCTCAGTTTATTGTCTATGCTTTGAATAATTCTTTTTTGCCAGCTTTCAGTTAGGTCTATAAATAATTGGTTCGGCACCAGCTCCTCAAATGGAGCAGGGTTTTCCAAAACAAAATTATTCCAAGTATACTGCTTAATAAACAAAGAGCATAGCTCATTGAGACTTGTTTCCTTTAAATTTCCAGATGCGTCTTTTCCTTCCCCAAAAAATCTATCTAGTGTTCTGCCACTCAATATGCTTGTTCTTTCTATATCTAGCCTATCCTGAATAGTAAGAGGGATAAAATAATGTCCTTTTATCTTGAAGCATATAAGCGCTTTCAAAAGTTTTAAGTGATATGGGTTCAAATATTTTTTGGGCATCACTACAAAACTATAAAAATCAATTACCGAAAAAAACATTTTCCAAGTGGCAAATTGGTGGCGAAAGAAGTCAATGAGTTGGCGTTTTATTCGTCACAGAATACTTGAAAATTTGCATCGTAAATGAACGAAAGAATCTACATAAAGGAATTAAAGGAATTGCTGAATAGCAAGGATAAACGAACAAATCGCATGGTAAAAAGCTGGTGTGAAAATAATAATGTTGCTCTATACAGTGATATAGGTAGTAACAAGTTGTATGTATTCAGAGAAGAATTTGAGCGAGTTTATTTAGGACAAAAAAAGCAATACAACTGTCCTGAATTGATTAATTCAACGATGAAATTATTCTCGCAAACTGCAAATCTTAAATCCGAAAAATCACAAAAGCATGTTCCTCAATTAGAACATGAAAAAAGGTATTTAGCAATGTTGCAAAATGTAATCTGTACGCTATGATGCCACAGATGGAAAATAATGAACCATTAGATTATCCAAAATCAAAACAGCGAACTAAACTTTTTGCACACTGCGGTTTTTGTAAAATGAATTTAAGCACTGATATCTGTTTCGAAAATGGAAAGAAATTGAAGTATTGTGAGCATTTGGATAAGCATTATTTTAAAGTATATGTAAAGGTGCCAGGAACAAATAATAAAAGGAAAACAAAGAAACTAGATACCAGAGATGCAGATGAAGCAATTAAGATGGCAATTGATTTCGAAAGGGAAGTAAAAGGGTCAGTTACACAAGGATATAAAGCTCAAGAAATTAATAGAGAGTTAATCAAGACAAATGAAAATAGCTTCCCATTGTATCGTGTTTTTGCAAAATACTTGGCGTATTTAAATAATGAGGGTTTGCCTGATAGTTTAAAAAAGGAACGTGACAAAGATTATATAAAAGATATCGAGAGAGCATATACATACTTAGTCGAAAGTATGAGCAGGAAGGGTTATGACATGAATACATTTTCAGTATTTGATATCGATTATATATTTGTGGGAAGGGTTGTTGATGAATTAAAAGCAAAGAACTATTCAAATCGAACAATCAATAAGCATCTTACTTATTTCACTTCTGCCGTAAAATGGTATTCTGAATATTCAGGCAAAACAGTTCGGAATTTTTTTAAACATCGCAGGTTCGATACCAACTATATTCCAAAGCAATTTCCACGAGAAGAATTTGAAGCATTGCTTAAGCAGATTACGCCAGAAAATGGATTGGGTTATGACAATGGAATTAAGCCAAGACGAAATTATTTCTATCCATGGCTTGTATATGCTTTTAGATTGGCGCTTGAAACAGGCAGAAGAAGGGAGGAGCTTACAACGATGAAATGGAGTGACATACAATTAGTTAAAGGCAAATTGTGTATTCAGGTTTTGGATATTAAGGTGAATAGGATTAAGAAAAGACTCACTGAAGCTGAGAAAAGGTACAACCCAACACCAGTTACACCAGAACTGATGCAGTTGTTGAATGAAATGGGCTATGAAAAGTACAAGGGAACAGATAATTTCATTTTGGCGCCGGAAGTAAATATAAGCAGAGGCAAGGTTATGTGTAATATACTTAGTCGCTCATTTGCACATTATTACAAGCAACTTAACACGGGAAAAAAATTGACATTTAAGAGTTTCAGAAAGACCCGATTTACGGAATACCAATGGAAATTTGGGGATAATGCCCGTTTTATAACTGGTCACACTTCAACAAATATTCTTGGAACTAGATACGTTGACAGAAATGAAATTGCAGCAAAGGCAGTAGATATGATGGATGCGCAGAATGAATCTCAAAATCAAATGGAACTAAAAAAAGTAAGAGAAGAATCAAAAACACAACAGAAAAAAAAGGACCTAAATCGCTAAAAAATGATGACAATTCGAATAATCAGCACTCCAAACTCGCACTCTAGCGCACGCCAGTTTCAAATCGTTTATATATTGGTTGGAAAGAAAAAACGCTACAAAGCACTGTTTAAAGGCTTTGTAGCGTCTAGTACCCAGGGCCGGGATCGAACCGGCATGAGGGTTAACTCACTGGTGTTTGAGACCAGCGCGTCTACCAATTCCGCCACCTGGGCAATTCCTTTGGAACGGGCTGCAAAAGTATTTATTTTTTTGAAATAAGGAACATAAAATTCAATGCTGTTCCAAAATTAAAGGTGATTTAAAAAACTGCCTTTGCTATTTGGCGCACTGCTTCTGATTTTCCCATGGTATAATAATGCAAACAAGGCACACCAAATTTAATTAGTTCCTTTGATTGGTTTATGCTCCATTCAATTCCTATTTCTCGCGCTGCCTCGTCGGATTGTGCTTTTGAAAAAGAATGGGCAAGATCGAAAGGTATATCAATGCTAAAAATTTTGGGTAAAATACTTGTTTGCTTTTTTAAGGTCATTGGCTTTAAGCCCGGGATAATTGGTACTTGAATTCCCATTTCTCGAGCAGCTTTTACAAACTCAAAAAATTTTGCATTGTCGTAAAACAATTGAGTAATCACAAAATCAGCACCCGCATCAACTTTGGCTTTTAAGTTCAATAAATCAATCTGCAAATTGGGTGCTTCAAAGTGCTTTTCGGGATAGCCTGCCACGCCAATACAAAATTCGGTTGGAGTTGCTGTACCCATTTCTTCATCCAAATAGGCTCCATTGTTGAGTTCTACAATTTGTTTCACTAAATCAACAGCATATTTATTTCCATCGGGCTCAGGAATAAAAACTTGTTCAGTTTTGATGGGATCGCCGCGCAATGCCAATACATTGTCAATACCAAGGTACTGCAAATCAATTAAAGCATTTTCAGTTTCTTCCTTGCTAAATCCACCACAAATTAAATGCGGCAAAGCATCGGTTTTATATTTATTGATGATGGCAGCACAAATTCCAACAGTTCCCGGACGCTTTCGAATAAATACCTTTTCAAGATATCCACCACTGCGCTTTTTATATACATACTCCTCGCGATGGTAAGTAACATTAATAAAGCTGGGCTTAAAATCAATTAAGGGGTCAATACTTTGGTAAATAGAATCAATACTCTTACCTTTTATAGGAGGTAAAATTTCGAACGAAAATAGTGTTGATTTCGATTTGCTTATGTGTTCGGTTACTTTCACTGCTTCAATTTTGGAAAGCGCGAATTTACTGCAAATCCAATAAAATGCAAAACACCCGTTTGCGAAAGGTGTTTAGTTAAGTTTATTTACGAATTACCGACTCAACCCAAGATTTCCCCCAGTTTTCCAGCTCTTCGGTACTCCACAATTCCGGATAAAAAATTCGTTTTTGAAAACGCGGAGGCAGGTATTTTTGCCAGTTGGTTCCTCCCGTTGCAGGTACATCCGAATCTTCGGTAGATAAATAGCGGGCAGCACTTTTGTAATGACACAAAGGCCAGTTTACATTTACATTTACATCTAATTGACGCAAGGCATTTATAACATCTTCGCTTTGTCGATCTTCAGCGCTTAGCGACAAATACTTTTGCCACACATTTTTGGTTTTATACAAATGGGCCAAACCTAAAAACTGTTCGGTATATTTTTTTTCAAATTGCTTTAATGTCAGTGTTTTTTTGCCGGTTGCCAGTTCTGTTGCACCTTGTTTCCAGTAAATGTGCTCAAACATTTTTTCAATACTTGCAGATTTTGCATCCAGGGTTGGTCGTACTTCTTTATCAACCAAATAAAATAAATCGGTACTGCACATTTCAATCATCCGGTATTGAGCACTTTGAAATCCACTAGCAGGTAATAACGCCATGCGGTAAGTTAAAAATTGCTCTTTTTCCATACCATCTATCATGATGTCGAAACTTTTGGTAAGTGCTTCAAAATATCGATTGATGCGAGTTACACGCTTTACAAAAAAATCTTTGTCGAGAGTTTCCTTCCAACCTTTGTCGTGTCCGTTTTTTTCGACGATGCGACCATTATTCGCAATTTGCTCCAATTCGTGCAAGGACAATTTAAAATACAGTTCAGTAATTTGATGATAAATGATAAATATTAACTCATCCGGAAAATCAGTTTTAGGATTCTGTAAAGTGAGCAATTTATCAACGTGCACATAATCCCAATAAGTCAGATAATTGCTAATTAACAAGCCATCTAAATAGGACTTTAAATCTTGTCCCATGGCTTGGTATTTATCGTCGAGTAAATTTATTTTTTGAATAATATCAGGGCTGAGTTCCATAAAATTGTGTTTACTGACAAAAATAGAAATATTAATTAGCTGCCGAACTGATTGCAATCAGTTATTTCAACCGATTACTCGCTAATGCTTAATCAGAAATTTTGGAAATGGGGGAGGCTAAACCTGAGTAGGACTGTAAATCCATTTTTATTGAACCAACCAATATTTCAGCTTGAGCCCTGACAGGAATATGATTCGCATCATCGGTAATCCATACATTTAAATCTTCTTCCTTCTTAAACACGCGACCTTTTTGTACCACCGGACGAAATTTTAAGCATTTAAATACACCAAGATCCGTTTCAATGGTCTCTTTTCCGATGTATTTTATTTTCATTTCAAAAATTTCATTATCCACAAAACTTGGTATCGTAAATATATCGCCTTCCTTGGCTTTGCTGTAATCGATACATCTTGAATAATAGAAAGAGGAGAGCATATCTTGCACATTATCTGGAGTTTCGAAATGCTTGCCATCTGCGATTACTTTATTTTGAAAAGGATTAAACACATAATTCTGGTTGATTTTATAACCACCTTCATCTACCCGTCTTAAAAATACCCAAGGTACAATGGCTTCGGCATCAATAAAGGTTTCGTAGCGATCGCGAACTTTAAAAAACCAGTCAAATGCACCACGACTTTTACCGGTCCCAACAATGTGAAATGCGTCTCGGTTACCATATTTTTTTTCTTCATCCAATACTTCAAGTCTGGCAATACCGGCATCAATTATTCCATAATGCACACGGTAAGTAATAACCTCACCCTTTTTAAATGCATTGTTTTGAATACTGCGTAATTCCTGTGCTTGAGTAGTTGAAATAAATATCAAACTAAGCATTAAAACAAGTCTCTGAAGCTTACCGAAAGTTTTCATTTTTAGTTTTTTTGCGGGCCACTTACTCAAAAAATAAGCCAAGCTTTAACATTTGAATAAGTTGAGTTATTTCCACAAGTTTCATTCGAAGTTAAGGCTTACATTACAATATTCACAATTTTACCAGGAACAATAATTATTTTTTTCGGCGCTTTTCCTTCCAGTACTTTTTGAGTTTGATCGAGTGCAAGTACAGCCTTTTCGAGGTCTTCCTTGCTTAGCGACAATTCAAACTCATAATTAAATTTTGTTTTACCATTGAATGAGATAGGATAATTGAACGAATTTTCAATTAAGTATTCATCGTTGCATACTGGAAATGCGGCATAAGTAATGGATTCACTATGACCTAGTTTTTCCCATAATTCTTCGGCAATGTGAGGAGCGTAAGGTGCAACCAGCACTGCCAAAGGCTCAAGTATTTCGCGTTTGTTGCATTTGGCATCGGTTAATTCATTCACACAAATCATAAAATTGCTGACTGATGTGTTGAAGGAAAAACGCTCAATATCCTCAGTAATTTTTTTAATGGTTTTGTGTAAAGTTTTTAATTCAGACTTGTTGGCAGCTTCCTCAGTAACCAACCATTGTTCATCTTTTTGATATAATCTCCAAAGCTTGCGCAAAAAGTTGGAAACACCTGTAATTCCATTGGTATTCCATGGTTTGCTAAGTTCAAGTGGGCCTAAAAACATTTCGTACAAACGCAATGCATCAGCACCATATTGTTCCACCATTAAATCAGGACTAACCACGTTCCACTTTGATTTCGACATTTTTTCAACTTCATGTCCACAAAGGTATTTCCGATCTTCTAACAAAAATTCGGCATTCGCATAATCGCTACGCCATTGTTTGAAAGCTTCAATATCCAACATGGAATTATGCACGATATTTACATCCACATGCAAAGCACTTACTTGGTGCTTATCTTTTAAACCCGCAGAAACAAAGGTGTTAGAGCCATTTATGCGATACACAAATGCACTGGTGCCTTGTATCATCCCTTGGTTAATTAGTTTCTTGGCTGGTTCAGTTATTGAAATACATCCTAAATCGTTTAAAAATTTTGTCCAAAAGCGCACATAAAGCAAATGGCCTGTAGCATGTTCACTTCCACCAATGTACAAATCCACTTCTTTCCAATAATCAAGCGCTTCTTTTGATGCGAATGAGGTAGTGTTTCCGGCATCCATGTATCGCAAGAAATACCAGCTACTGCCTGCCCATCCAGGCATGGTACTGTATTCGTACTCGTAAACACCTTTGTATTTCCAATCCTTAGCGCGAGCCAAAGGAGGCTCTCCTGTTTCGGTAGGCAAGTAGGTATCTACTTCCGGCAACAGTAAAGGCAATTCGTTCTCAGCTAACACATGTGGAATACCATCTTTGTAATATACCGGGATTGGTTCGCCCCAATAGCGTTGTCTGCCAAAAATAGCATCTCGCAAGCGGTAGTTGGTTTTACCTTTTCCAATACCTTTTTCTTCAATTTTGCTGATTATTTTCTTTAAAGCGGCCTTCACTTCTAAACCATTCAAAAAGTCAGAATTGATAATGGTACCTTCTTTACCATCGAAGGATTCTTTTTCAAAGTCCCAATTACCTGCGGGTTGAATAACAATTGGTTTGGATAAATTAAAATGCGAAGCAAAAGCATAATCGCGTGAATCATGCGCCGGTACAGCCATAACCGCACCTGTTCCATACCCAGCAAGCACATAGTCGCCTACCCAAATTGGAATTTTTGCACCTGTAAATGGATGATCCGCATATGCACCTGTAAAAACTCCTGTAATTTTTTTAACATCACTCATACGGTCGCGTTCACTGCGGTTGGTGGCGTAGGTAATATATTCGTCAATTGCAGATTTTTGTTCAGCAGTGCAAATTTTTTGAACCAACTCATGCTCCGGAGCGAGGGTTAAAAAAGAAACTCCAAATACAGTATCGGGACGCGTTGTAAATACTTCTATTACATCTTTGCTTCCGGCGATGTTAAAATTGATACTCGAACCTTCTGATTTTCCAATCCAGTTTCTTTGTGCTTCTTTAATGCTTTCAGTCCAATCAATGCCTTCCAAATCACTGAGCAATCTTTCTGCATAAGCAGTAATACGCAAACACCATTGACGCATTAATTTACGCTCAACAGGATAACCACCCCGTTCACTAACGCCATCCTTAACTTCTTCATTGGCAAGCACAGTTCCAAGTTTAGGGCACCAGTTAACCATGGTGTCAGTTAAATAAGCCAAACGAAACTGCTGTAAAATTTGTTCTTTGGTTGCTGCACTAAAATCTTTCCATTGCTGTGCGCTAAATCCATCGTGATACAGCTCAAGGTCGCCGGTAAGCACATTGTCGGGAGTACCTTTAAAACCAGCTGTTTCAAATTGATGAATTAAAATTTCAATTTTTTCGGCCTTGTTACTTGTTGGGTTATACCAGGAGTTAAATAATTGAATAAAAATCCACTGCGTCCATTTGTAATAGGCTGCATCAGAAGTGCGTACTTCTCGCTCCCAATCAAACGAAAATCCTAATTTGTCTAATTGTTCACGGTATCGAGCAATGTTTGTTTTAGTAGTAATTTCAGGATGTTGCCCGGTTTGAATTGCATATTGTTCGGCTGGCAAACCAAAGGAATCGTATCCCATAGGATGCAACACGTTAAAACCTTTGTGACGCTTGTAACGTGAATAAATATCGGATGCAATGTATCCAAGCGGATGACCTACGTGCAAACCTGCTCCACTAGGGTAGGGGAACATATCGAGCACATAATATTTGGGTTTATCGGTTGAAACCGGGGTGCGAAATGTTTTTTTTTCTGCCCAGTATTTTTGCCATTTTTTTTCGACTTCACTAAAATTGTATTCCATACAGCTACATGTTCGTTTCACACGAATGTGAAAGGTTGATTTGAATTAATTTATGTTAGTTTGAATAGCCTAAGGATGATTCAAACCAAATTGATTTTGTACTTATTTTGGCTTGCGAAAGTAAGAAAAAAAGGGCTATACAAGGATGTATCTGAAGCATGCACTCATTGGCAGATACAATTTTTTATTACTTTAGCGCAAATTTAAAATCAGCTTCGTAGTTTAATGTCAAGGAAAGAAGAAAAGTACGCATTAAGAAAATTAAAATCCTCCTATTTATCAACAGTTATCAGTGTTTCGCTGGTGTTGTTTATGTTGGGATTATTAGGATTAATTTTATTGCATACCAAAAAACTTTCTGATTATGTTAAGGAAAATATAGGACTGACAGTAGTTTTAAAGGATTCAATCAGAGAGGCCGATATTAACCAGTTTCAAAAATCGCTTGATGCTACGCACTATGTAAAATCAACGGAATTTGTAAACAAAGAACAAGCTGCAGAAACTTTGAAACAAGATTTGGGCGAAGATTTTATTCAGTTTTTAGGATATAATCCATTGTTGTCGAGCATTGACGTGCATTTGAAAGCAGATTTTGCGAATTCAGATAGCTTGCGATGGATTGAAAAGGAAATCACAAAAAATGTGAATGTAAAGGAGATTTATTATCAAAAATCGTTGGTTGATTTGGTGAACGAAAATGTAAAGAAAATAGGTTTGATAATTTTGGTATTCTCATCGCTTTTGCTGGTTATTTCCATTGCACTTATTAATAATTCTATACGGCTTTCAATTTATAGTAAACGCTTCATTATTCGGACTATGCAGTTGGTTGGAGCTACACAAGGTTTTATTCGCAGGCCCTTTGTATTTAGTGGAATTCGACATGGAATTTATGGAGCCTTAATAGCAATTGCTTTACTTATTGGAATTATTTATTGGGCTCAAAGCGAAATTCCTGAATTAATTGTGTTGCAAGATGTTGATTTATTTGCTTCATTATTTGGAATCGTGCTATTTTTGGGCATCTTTATTACCTGGATATGCACTTACTTTGCGGTGAGAAAATATTTGCGGTTAAAAACCGATGATTTGTATTATTAATTTTTTGAAAACACAGTAAAAAGTAGAACACAATGAGTAAAGATAAAAAATCAACTGCAGCTGCAGCCCCTGTTCACAAAGGAAAAAAGGAAGGATTTGCTTTTGGTCCCGAAAATTACAAACTCATGATTATCGGATTAATTGTGCTTTTTAGCGGCTATTTATTAATGGTAGGTGGCGGTTCCGATGATCCTACTGTATTTAATCCCGAAATTTTTAGTTTCCGCCGAATTACTTTGGCGCCAATTGTAATTCTAGTGGGCTTTGTGATAGTATTGATTTCTATCATGAAAAAGTCAAAATCATAGCCCTTAGAAAAGTTTGCTAATCCTGCTAAGTTAGTCGGAATAATTCAAAAACATGACCCTAGTACAAGCAATACTCCTTGCTATTATAGAAGGAATTACTGAGTTTTTGCCTATCTCGTCTACCGGGCACATGATTGTGGCTTCTTCTGTAATGGGAATTGCTGCCGATGATTTTACAAAACTGTTTACCATAGCAATTCAATTGGGAGCAATACTTTCGGTAGTAGTGTTGTACTACAAAAAGTTTATTCAATCGTTTGATTTTTACAAGAAGTTACTTATCGCATTTATACCGGCAGCGGTTATCGGCAAGCTACTCAATGATTATATAGATGCCTTGTTGGAGAATGTAGTTGTAGTTGCAATAAGTTTGCTCTTGGGGGGTGTTATATTACTGTTTATAGATAAATGGTTTCAAAAATCTGCGGAAAAGGGTGAAGAAATTCCTTCGGATGCAAGTGCTTTAAAAATAGGATTGTTTCAATGCATCGCTATGATACCTGGAGTGTCGCGCTCAGCAGCTAGTATAATTGGTGGACTTACCCAGAACCTTTCGCGCAAAGCAGCAGCCGAATTTTCATTTTTTTTAGCTGTTCCAACTATGTTTGCGGCAACGGTTTATAAACTTTATAAGTATTTTAAAGACGGCGCAGTGTTAAATGCTGAGCAAATTAATTTATTTGTATTAGGGAACTGTGTAGCATTTATTGTTGCATTATTGGCAATAAAGGGTTTTATAGGTTTCTTAAATAAAAACGGATTTAAGGTTTTTGGTTATTACCGAATTGCAGTAGGAATTCTTATTTTACTCTTACACTTCTTTCTGCATCCACTAACTTTAGTATAATTGGTGTTTGTTAGTGAAAAAATGCGCAAAATCAGCAACAGCGAACTCAACCGAATTTCTAAAGAAGCGTATAAAACATCACCAAAGTTACCCATCGTTGTGCTTCTTGATAATGTTCGTAGTCTCAACAATATTGGTTCAGCATTTCGAACAGCCGATGCTTTTTTAATTGAAGCGGTTTATTTGTGTGGTATAACAGCATGTCCACCACATGCCGAAATTAATAAAACTGCATTGGGTGCCCAGAATACAGTTTCATGGAACTATTATAAAACGGCATCAGAAGCTGTCTTTGAATTAAAGCAAAAGGGTTATCGTGTGTGTGCCGTTGAGCAAGCAGAACACAAAGTATATCTTCAGGATTTTATACCCACTATTAACGAACCTTTAGCATTAGTTTTTGGAAACGAAGTAAAAGGTGTGGATGATGCTGTGATGCAAATGGTGGATACATGCATTGAAATTCCTCAGTTTGGTACCAAACACTCTTTAAATATTTCTGTGAGTATAGGAGTTGTTTTGTGGGATATTTGTTCCAAATTAAGAAAATAATTTCCTTGGTATAAATTTGCTTGTAAGCAAAAGCAATCTTGTTGCTTAGCCCATATTTTCTATCTTTGCCATCCCTTTTGGAGGGATTAACTGTTTGATTTTTATGTCTGATTTTAAACGAACTATAGTTACTGCAGCCTTGCCCTATGCAAATGGTCCTGTGCATATTGGTCATTTAGCCGGTTGTTACTTACCGGCCGATGTGTACGTGCGTTATTTGCGATTGATGGGTGAAGATGTATTATTTATTTGCGGCAGCGATGAGCATGGTGTGCCCATTACAATTAAAGCAAAGGCATTGGGAATTAGTCCACAAGAAGTAGTGGATAAATACCACCACAGCATGAAGAATTCGTTTGCAGAATTTGGGATTTCATTTGACCATTATTCTCGTACTTCTGCAAAGGTGCATCATGAAACAGCATCCGAATTTTTTACTACGCTTTACACTAAAAATAAATTTACAGAGCAGGTTACTAAACAATATTACGACGAAGAGCAAAAGCAATTTTTAGCAGATAGATACATCGAAGGAACATGCCCCAAATGTGGGAATGAGCATGCTTATGGTGATCAGTGCGAGCGATGCGGCACATCTTTGAGCCCTATGGATTTAATTCATCCAAAGTCAAAATTAAGTGGAAATAAACCTGTTTTAAAGGAAACGAAACATTGGTTTTTACCTTTGAATGAGTATGCAGCAGATTTACGAAAATGGATTTTAGAAGAGCATGCAAACGATTGGAAGAGCAATGTTTTAGGTCAATGCAAATCGTGGATTGATAGCGGCGATGGATTGCAACCACGTGCGATGACACGTGATTTAGATTGGGGAGTTCCTGTGCCACTGCCCGATTCGGAAGGAAAAGTTTTGTATGTATGGTTTGATGCGCCTATAGGTTATATCTCTGCAACCAAAGAATATTTTGCTGCTAAAAAGGGAAAGGAAGAAGAATGGAAAAAGTACTGGCAAAGTAAGGATTCACGCTTGATTCATTTTATTGGGAAAGACAATATTGTATTTCATTGCATTATTTTTCCGGCAATTTTAAAAGCACATGGCGATTATATTTTGCCGGACAATGTTCCAGCAAATGAGTTTTTAAATTTAGAAGGAGATAAGCTTTCAACTTCGCGAAATTGGGCTGTTTGGTTACACGAGTATTTACAAGAGTTTCCTCACAAGCAAGATGAATTACGTTTTGTGCTTACCTCTATTGCACCCGAAACGAAGGACAGTGAATTTACCTGGAAGGACTATCAGGCGCGCGTGAATAATGAACTGGTGGCCATATATGCCAATTTTGTAAATCGAGTGTTGGTATTGACACAAAAATACTACAACGGTATTGTGCCTCAATACAACGATTTGCATGACATTGATAAAAATCTATTAGAGCAAATCAAGGAAGCTAAGAAATCAATTAAGGAAAATATTGCCAATTATAAGTTACGCGATGCCTTGTCTGATTTAATAAATTTAGCCAGAAACGGGAACAAATATTTAGCGGATACTGAGCCTTGGAAGCTCATTAAAACGGATGAACAACGAGTGAAAACAATTCTTTATATGGGATTGGAAGTAACCGCATTTTTAGCTGCTTTAAGTGAACCATTTTTGCCGCATACATCACAGAAGATTTTGGAGATGCTTCAATTAAAAAAACTGAACTGGTCGAATGATTTGGAAGGTCATATACTAACACCCGGCCATCAGTTGGGAGAAGCAAAATTATTGTTTGAAAAAATTGAAGATGCTGCGGTTGAAGCACAAATTGCAAAGTTGCATGCTCCTACTGGTAATACAGTTGTTGAATCAGCGGCTGGATATGCTGCTTCTATATCCGAAGTTGCAGCACAAAAACCGGAAACAAGTTTTGATGATTTTTCAAAAATGGACATTCGTGTTGGTACAATTTTACAAGCCGAGCGTGTTCCCAAAACGGATAAGTTACTAAAGTTATTGATTGATACAGGTATTGATCAACGTACTGTAGTTTCGGGTATTGCAGCAAATTTTAATCCTGAAAATATTGTTGGACAAAAGGTGAGTATTTTGGTGAATTTAGCACCTCGAAAAATTAAGGGAATAGAATCAAAGGGAATGATTTTGATGGCAGAGAATGCAGCAGGTGAGTTGGATTTTGTTGCGCCATTTAAGGAGAATGTGAATAATGGATCGATGATAAAATAGAGGGATCAAATCACTATTGGCGCCATAGTTCAACGGATAGAATAGGAGTTTCCTAAACTCTTGATGTGGGTTCGATTCCCGCTGGGGCCACAAAACAGAATGAGAATGAGAGCGAAGAACGATTATTCTCTTTTTTTTGCTTCATTCTCATTCTGCTTCTCGCTCTTATTGCTTATCGTGACGAGGAATTAAGATTTACCAAAAGAACTAAATCAGAATTAATTAAGTTCGATTTTTGTCCCACTTACTCCAC
>Ga0075163_10004966_pt1 | contig 17816 bp, 20 predicted proteins | sample JI1023141ADNA_FD_71478 | JGI IMG/M metagenome (GOLD analysis project Ga0075163, IMG submission 71478) | Wastewater effluent complex algal communities from Wisconsin, to seasonally profile nutrient transformation and Carbon sequestration -... | ecosystem: Engineered > WWTP > Effluent > Algae...
CACGAAACGCTCGAGGATGCCTTCGAGGACAACCAGTCCCCCGCGGCTTGCATCGACGTCGGCAAGGACCTGTCCACCCCAGCCGGCACCCGCTACGCCACCGTGCTGATCATCTACGGTCCCGTCGACCTGGTCCCCGAGAAGCAACCCGACACCACTTCCGCCGGCCGACCGACGCTACGCAAGCGCACTCAGTCGGCTCGCAACGACTTCTATGTCCAGGCGCTTGGATCCACTGTATTGGCCACCGTCCGAGAAGGATTGGCCGTCGCCCCCAGCGTCACGGAACTGCGCGTCGTGGTGCTGCGCCGCGATCCCGGCGCCACCGATCCGGCGTCGTACCTTGAATGGATCTATGCCGGACGGTTCCCCAGAGCCTGGGTCGCGTCGATGCCGTGGGCAACCGTTAACCCCGCCGAGGCTCTCCTGCAGGCCCCCGAGGCCCGGATGCAACGGAGGGGTGCCGCAGCCCACATCGTCGGCCTTCCCCTGGACGACGAACCCGGCCTGGCCGAGATCGTCACCGAAGTCCGCAGCACCCTAACCCGCTAGCCGGAACATGGCCGCCGAACCTCGCACTACCGACGTTTCGTCGGACCCCGACGCTACCCTTACCTTCATGAAAGCATCACCGCGCCAACGACACAACGGCACATCCGGCGCTCCCCACACACGCTCGATGAGCCACGCTCACGCCTCACGGGTGGGCCGAGGACTTTTTGCCGTCGCGGGTTCGGTGACGATCCTGACCGGCTGCGCCACGGCCACAACGCCTTACAACGCCCGGCTCACCACGACGACGCAGGCCCCCAACCGCGACGCCGCCAACGCCGGGGCGAACAGCGCTGCACCCCAACCGATCTCCGCACCGCCCTCCCCGGCATCGACCTCCGGGTTGCTCGACGGTATTCCGCAGGTCCCGGCACGTAAGGGTCACGGTGACTACCGCCGCGCAGCCTTCGGCGAGACCTGGACCGACGACCAGGACGCGCCCGGTGGGCACAACGGCTGCGACACTCGCAACGACATTCTCGGGCGGGACCTCGTCGACAAGGTGTACACCTCAATTTCGCGCTGCCCCAACGCCGTTGCTACTGGAGTCCTGCACGATCCGTACACAGGGACCGACATCGCGTTCACACGCGGCAACCAAGTCGGCGCCTCGGTTCAGATCGATCACATCGTGCCCCTGGCCTACGCTTACGACATGGGTGCCCGCGACTGGACCTCCGAGATGCGGACCCGATTCGCCAACGATCCCGCCAACTTGTTGGCGGTCGATGGCAAGAGCAACCAAGCGAAAAGCGATAAAGAGCCCGCAAAGTGGTTGCCCGCCAACACTGCATACCGCTGCGAGTACGTCACCCGGTTCGCGGCCGTGCTGCGAACCTACGGACTCTCGATCGACGCCCCCTCGGCAGCCGTCGCGACCAAGGTCGCGGCCACTTGCCCGGCAGCGTAGCCGGACTCTGGCACTCGTACGGCAACAAGACGCGAACGAACACGTGGTGCACCGGAATCACCGCCTGGCTCTCAAGGGATTCCGTGCCCACCTGCCCGCAAACCGAGCATGTTGCGACATCGACGCCGCCGGCACGTACGACATCGCAGGACGACCACCGGCTACCAGTTCGCATCGGCATCACCCGATCGATCTTGTGCGTCAGTCCCTCACCAGCCGCAGGCCAACAGGCTCAAGATTGGTCATGATCGTGTGCCGGAGATCATCCGGGAGTTCCTGACCGATCAACGACGCTGGCACCGTGATCCGTACGTCGTTGACCGAGCGCAGGGCAGTGCGTGCCCGCGCCAAATAGCTGTATGCCGTTGTCGCACCAAGGAACTGCGGCCGGTGCCCAATCGGAACCAGCCCGCACCGCTGCCAGTACCGCATCAGCGCTTCTGCACCCGTCACCTCGGCCACGGCACTCACCCGAGGCGCCGCGGGGTCCGGGTACAGAAGGACCAGGGTGTCGATGGGGCTGGACATCCGGGCGATCACTTCAGCGACGAGCCACAGTCCGAGGTCCTGCCCGCGTAATGGTTCGGCGATCTCGACGTGCGTGACGATCAGGATTCGGTTGAAGGGCGCATCTTCCCACTGTTCCTGCACCGCAGGGGCGATGTCGGCGCCATCGAACAGCGCCGAGAAATGGTTTGCGTCCAGCGAATCCAGCAGATCGTCGATCGGGTGTCGCCGACGTTGATGATGGCGAATTCGGCGTATCCCCCGACGACTTGGGGCGCATCATCGTCGCGCTCATCGAGGTAACCCAGTTCCAGCTGCGCGCACCACGTGCTCATCGCGTCAAACTCACCGTCAAAGGTACTGGTGTATCGCACTTTTGGTGCGAACAGAGTGTAGTCGGTGGCCACGGTGTTCTGCATGGCGGCTACGGCTCGATGCGTTCGATGGCCGGGCCGATTGCGCCATGGCCGCCGTATCGGAGCCACTGATTCAGCCGCGCCCACGCGCATCGGGCCGCCACGCACGCGATCCCGGCGACGACGGCACCCCGGACGAGCGCGGGTGCGTGCGTGAACGACCCCGTGGCGTTCATTGCTTCCCACAGCGTGTGCCCGGCCAGGCCCACAACGATCAGGATGAGGCTGGCCTCCATGAGCCCGACCGGTACTCGGAACGTGGTGAACGCTTGGGCCGGTATCGGGTGGTCAGGATTGACGTTCATGTCAGTAATCATTCCCTACGATCAGACACCACACGTCAGCTGTCCGTGTCACGCTCGGTGTGGGCTGTCTTCGCGGAGCTGAAATTCACCCACGGTTGAGGCGGGTTCGCGGTATCGGACGCTTCAACACACGGCCAATGGCTGGAAGCGAGGAGGTAGGCGCCCCTGGGTCACTACTCCAGGGGCGGCGCGCGCAGCGCATCAGGACTCCACACGGGAAGGTGATGGCTTGTCCCGACCCTGGCGGCAACAGTAAGGCAGGGCACCGACAAACCCACCACACGGGGTTGCGTGCACCGACCGAAACTGTGCCACCTTCACGCTCACGCCGACCGCGCCCAGCCTCGCCCGAGGTTGGTCCTGATGCAGTCACGAATCGTGGGTAGCGCTCCGACGTCGATCTCGAACGTCAAATCTCCCATCACCGCAAACCTCGTGCGCTAGCCTCCACGCTGATGCGCACCCCACGAGCCGCCATGACCGCAGCCGCATTAATGGCTGCGTGTCTCGCCGCCTGCGGTTCCTCCACTCCGAACGATCCGCACCTCCAACAAGCAGCTCCACCACCGGCATCCCCTGCCCTCGCCATGACCATTCCAACCGGCCCGGTACCGACGAGTCTTCAGCAGCTCTGCGATTCGCTACCGTGGCCGCGTCCGATACCTCAGGTCGCCGGCCAACTCGTCGACATCACCCCTGGTTCGCTCGACTGCTGGCTGGACACACTCAAAATGATTGCGGCGGACGGCCACGACTTCGTCAGCAGCCCCGAAGACCTTCAAGAACGCCGAAGTTTCCGCGTCACCTCCGTGACTCCTGCACCCGGCACTCTGGCGGGCCGTGGCGACACCATCACCATCCACGGAACCGTCATCGAAGCCTCGGAAGTCGTCGCGCTTCCGCCGGCGACATTTCCGTGCAGCTGGCTCGGGGCGGACGAGGTTGCGCAGACCCTCAATGCCCAGAATGTCACGATCGACCCTACTGGCGACAAGGCTGGCGAAGGCGAGCCATTCTGCACTTACCTCTTTGACAACGATTCACTGACGTCGCAATTGTTTTCATCGGCCTCCCTGCCCGTCGACGCCGGCCACATGTTCGCCTTCAACACGGCCAGCAAGCCCGACGAACCGTACCTCGACGTCGAGGGCCTTCCCGGGCCCGCGCGCTGCGTCAGCACCAAGGTTGGAAGTAACGCTACGCCCAGCCACGCGCTGTGGGTCCTGCTCGACGGCAACCGCATCTATTGGCTGAACGCGGGCCTGCACGATGTGCCCTGTTTGACGCTAAAAGTGTTGGCGCAAAAAGCGATTCCACGAATCGGCAACTGAGGAACGCTACCGAATGACCGGCCCCGATCAACTATCGGCCGACGACCCCGCAGGCGGACCAACTCTGCCGCCAGGACTTCAGCACGCCGGCGCCGAACTCAACAATACCTACTGCTCGACACCCCTGGCGGATGCCTCCATTTCTTGCCGCTCCAGCAACTCCGCGATCGTGACGGCGTGGGGCAATGTCCAAGTCGCAGCGTCGTTTTCGAGCAGCTGTGTCCACGAGGGCGCTCCTTCGACTGCACGATTGGCAGCATCGGACCGTACCTGTATCGCCAGGCGGCCGACCCGAAGCAACACCGGCACGTTGAGGTGACGCACGCCGACCGCCGCCCCGCCTGCAACCGATGTCGCCACGGTCTGCGACAGACTGACCGCCCCGGCGGCGGCGTGCGCAGCCAGCAGCATCTCAGTCTGCTTCGCTCGTCCAGCGGTGCCCAGACGGGGGGTTTGTGTCTGCTGGTAGGCAGACAGGTGGGTGTGGGTGCGGATAATGACCTCGGCGGCAACCATGCCCAGCCCCGGGGTGAGGGCTCCCGACCGGAGATTGAGACCATCGCCTGTGTTACTTCCGGCGTAGGCCGAGTTTGCGAACGTTCGCAGATCGCGGTTAGGCATCTCCCGGAAGAGAGTCCAGCCCGGTAACGGCAGGCTCATCGGGGTCACGAAATCCGCCGCCCAATGTTTCATGAGCAGAACGAGCGCCAGGTGAGGCTCGCGGGCTTGGGCGAACGGTACCCCCGACCGAGTTGTTGTGATCCCTTCAGCGGCGATCTTTTTGCCGTATTCCCAATACGTGCCCGCGAAGGTGCCGGTACGAATCTGATTGAGCGCGTTGAAGAATCGCCCGATATCGTGGCCGGGCGACAGGACGCGGTGCGCGGGGCCGCCGAATTTCGGGCCGGTGTAATCGATGGCTAGCCTGGCCGCGTCCTTCTCCCACTGGCGCAGCAGATCGCTCTTCTTCAACCACGCCAGCCCCTTGAGGACGGTGGCGTCGACGTGCGCGTCGTATAGGTTCGCGAGCGCCCCGACCAATCCGGCAATGCCAACCGCGATCAGATCACCGCGGGTCCAAGCGATCCGCTGGGCTCGGCGCCATTCGTCGAGTTCTCGCAGAGCGGCGGCATCGAGCAAGTCCGCTATCTCAGGTTCACCCCACCCTTGGCTGGCGCGGCGCTGGCGATTGTGACTGGTGAGTTCGTCGTACGTCAGCCCCGTGGGAGCATCCGCAAGCTGCAGGGCCGCGGCGTGATCGGTGGGCTCATCGGCAAGCGCAGCGGCGGCGAGGGCTTCGATGGCGCGGAGGTCCCGGCCCACCGCGTCGAGGTTTCCGATGAGGTCCGCGTCGATCGATGTCGGCCGGTTCCCCTCGTGATCTGTCATGCGGCGTCCTCGAGATCATCGGCGAGTGTTGTGATACCCGCGGCAATGTCGGTGGCTGCCTTCTTGTCAGCGTCGATCTGCTCCAGCTCGCTGAGCAGGGCCTGCACCTCCTCGTCGTCGGGGCCGGTGACGCGCTCTTTGAGCCTCTCGGCCGCGAGAAGTAGGCGGCTCGTGCGCGCTTCGGCGTCTTGGCGCTTCTGGCGCTCTGTATCCAGCTCGGCCTGCTTGGCATCGAGCTGCGCCCGAACGGCTTCGTACCGCTCGGCGAGGGCCGCGACAACGGCGCCCAAGTTCGCAACACGCTCGCGCAGGCTCACGACAATGGCTTTGGCTGCGTCCTCGTCACCCTCGACGTCCCGGACAACAAGTTGCGTGACAACGTGCAGCCGGATCGCGTCGGCCGCGACGCGGGCAACGGTGAATCCACTGGCTCGACCGCCCATCGCCGCTGCGCCAGCCCCGACCATGCCAGTGAGGCCGGTGATCAGCGCCGCACCGCCAGCCATCCCGAAACCTCCCGCGGCGATCGAACCACCGCCCAGAGCTGCCATTCCGGCCGTGGTGGCAACGGCGCCCGAGTATCCGAGAAAGATCGATCCGAACGCCCCTGCAATCGCAGGGGCCGCGAGCCCGCCGGTGAGCACGCCCAGTCCGAGCCCGGCGCCGGCCAGAACCGCGTACTTGATCCACGGGGTCGACCCGGAGAGCTTCTTGATGGCGTCCGCGTATGCGGACGCCACCGCATCCAGGTCCTCCGGGTGCAATGCCTCGAGTGCCTGGTGGGCCTCCGCGAGTGTGTCGCCGCGCGCCGCCTTATCCCATTTGCCCTGATCCCAGGGCTCGAAACCGTACAGCTCAATGAGAAGCAGGAGGGCACGTGACCGCTTGCTCACCGCTGAAGACACCTGCGGCCCGACGCTCTCCAGTGCCTCCAGATCGGGGGCCGCACTCGCCGGCGCGATCCGATCGACGGCTGCAGCGACAACCGGTGACCAGTCGTCGTCATCACGCTGCGCCATGGCTTCAAGGGCGGCGGTGCGGAACGTGTTGCGCACCTGTCGCTTGGCCGGCAGATACTTGCCTTTGGATGCCGCGACATCGCGCTGCAGCATCCTGTACTGCCATGCGGTGAGAACGAAGTCCTCGTCGGCGGAGAGCTCGAGCTTCTGTTGCACATGTGCGGCGTCCACATCGATAAGCTAGCGGTCGCCACCGACAGGGGGACCATCTCGGACCGATTAGCCAGCCGCCAGCGCCGAAACGGCGGCACAGCGTGTTGCTCACCGGATCGCCTCCCGCTCAGGTATATCGCTGAGATGACTTCGCCGACAAAGACTCTCGTTGCCGCCGTTCCCCTCACCGGGTTGCTGATCATCACGGCGTGCAACGCCCCACCAGCCTGCAGGGACGACCCCGGCGCCGGCGGACAGCACCACGACATCCAGCACGGCTGCGCCGGCCCAAACCCAAACCCGATCCCGACAATCCGGGTCAGTTCCTGCCGAACGGGGCCGCGGCGAAGTCCGGGCTCAACCGATCAATCAGAGACGCCGGCTGGGGCCAGTTCGTCTCGATACTGCGCGCCAAAGCGGAAGACGCTGGGCGTACCTGGATCGAGTTCGACCCCCGGCACACCTCCGACCGCTGCGAAGCCTGCCAGCACGCACACCGGGGAACCGCGCGTCAGCCAAGCGGCATTCGTCTGTCAGCGCTGCGGGCACACCGCACCAGCTGATGAACATGCCGCACGCAACATCCTTCGGGCTGGACTGGCCCATCACGCCCGCGGGGCATGAAAAGAAGCTGGCGGCTTCAACCGCCAGAGATGTCACCTCGGTATTCATCCCCGCCGACGCACCGGAACTCGGATCCGCGTGGTCAGCCGACCTGGAGGTCGACGGGCTTTCCACCGGCAAATGCGTGCCGTGACGCCCAGGCAGAGTGATTGCTGCGATGGCGGCAATCCCCGTGTTCGGCAGCGGCTAGCACCCATGCCGCTGCAGATCGGTGACACCTTCGTCGGCCATCGCATTGAGCGGAGCTGGGCTCCGTCGGGATGAGCACGCTCGGCCATCTGGCACGCCGTGATTGGCTGGCCGAGACACCGACACGCGGCGTCCAACTACGCTGCAGCGCTTCTTGCGAACCGGGGCGGCCTATCCCGCCTATTCCTAGATTTGAGTCAACTCGGCGGGGTTGACACGGCGCAGCGTCATGGCGTCGTCAAATTTGACCATCGCGAACGTCCCGTCGCGGTATTTGTCGTACCGATAGAAAGTTCCTGTTCGGCCATTGCTGTCCACGACCCTGTCATCTTTGTTCATCGCCTGTCCTCCATTTTTCAGTGACTACCGGCCGGCGCACTCGCGGGCACTTGCGTTGTCGTCACGCGGTCAGATTGTGCTCTCCCGCACATTTCAAGAGTACCGCCGTACCACCCAGCAATCATTGAATCATGTTGCCGTCCAATCATGTTCGTCCATGCGCTGTGAACGCTGCAGACGGTGCGCATCAGTGTTCACAAAGCCCCGGATGTCACTCGGGCTGGCAAACGGCACATATCGGGAGGCTGCACTATTCCGGCATCCACGGCGCCTTCCCTGCGGAAGCACCCTCTAGGACTGAGCTGCTTGTAATGCCTTTGTCACGCTACGACTTCGACCTTGCGAGTGAGTAGAGCGTCGAGCAGTGCGGCCCGCACATCCCGAAGTCGGCTTACCTCAGCTTTGAGGCTGGCCACCGCCGTGGTAAGCGGTTCCAGCTCATCGACGATGGCCCGTTGGTCGTCGATGCTCGGCAGCCTGATCCGCATGGCCTTGGCTCTGGTGGCTCCTATGTGCAGGATGTTTACGCCGGGCGGGCAACTGTTGCGGAACGCGCCAGATTCGTAAGCCCACAGGCACCAGTGTCTGACGAATTCCGGCGTGGTTACGTTCTTAATTGCGCGGTATCTCAGGAGAGTGTTCTGGAAACATACCGCTCCTTCGATCTCACCGTTCCAAGCGGCGGGCATGCCAACCGCGTCAGCACCTGCGCTGCCTTCGGACACTAAGACGTCGCCGACTTCGAGCGACAGTCGCGCGCGCTCGTTTTCGTTGAAGTCCATCTCCATCACGTCGTCGAGGCGCAGCTCGTCGTGTCCGATATTTGCTGAACGCAAGTACTTGGTCATCGATGGCCCCGTGGCGCGTTCTGGGGAGCGCTGACGGCCGAGCCGGATTTCGAAGGCTTTCTCTGCCATCACTTGAGAGTGCCTGGGGTCGTTGGTGAGCACCTCGCGGCGCATGACGAGCAGCGCGGCGAGGCAATTGGCTTCGCGCTCGGTAGCTGCGAGCGCGTCATCGACTGCGGCGACGGTTTCGACGATCCTGGACTGGGTTCCGGGTGGTGGCAGGATCGCGGGTAAGTCCAGAAAGTCTGGAATCCTGAGGCGGTTGCGACTGACAGCCGTGGCTCCGTCTGACTTCATCAGCGCTTCCTGGGCGAACGACGGCGATGAGCAGTACAGCGCGAGGTACTCGGGGGTCGCGAGCTCGCGGTCGACGTCGAACTGGGGGAACTCGTTAGATGCGATGAGGTGGGCGAACTCGTCGGTGACGACTCCAAACGATTGCTTCCATGCGAATAGCTTGCTGTAGACCAGGGTCCCCGGCTTCAGCTGGTAGTAAGACTCCCCTTTTATGTCAGAGCGTCGCCCCGGTTTGGCGAACAGCCCTAGGCCGTACCAACGAATCCCAAGAGTGCTGACCTGGTCCTGGGGAGCGTGGACTGCTCGCGGCGGCTTGTAGAGCCTCAGGACCGCGCGCATGGGTTTCGTTGTCCAGCCGCTTTCACGCATCAAAGCCCCCGATACCTGCGCGGGTGAGCACCTCGGACATCTTCGCGACAGCCTCTTCGCGCAGCGTACGGGCCTCCTGGTAGTCGGCGACTGCGGTCTCCCAGTCGTGCTCCTCAGACTTGGGCCAGGGATTCGGCCTAACCCCGCGGCAATTGAGTTGGCCCGCCGCGTCATAGATAAGCGAACGCCAAGATCTGGCAGCCTCGTCCTCGGAACGGTCGCGGATCGCCCGTTCTGCGGTCTCAGCGATGCCCGTCCATCGTCCGGTGTCACGTCGGCCGGCACCTGACCGGACTTGGTGACCGTCGTCCTCCATATCCATGAAGGTGACCAGAGAGTCAGGGGCATGGCCGTTGCTGGTCTTGGTGAACCCAAAGATCGAGGTCTTCACGCCGCGCTGCTGCTCGAAGAACAGCTGCTGCGGCATGTCGATGACGAAGTCCAGCCTTGCTCGGGTCAGGATCTCGCTGGCAGCCTTTGTGTCTTTCGAGAGGGTGTTGACGGGCATGATGATGATGAGCCGGCCGCCTTCCTCCAGATACTCAATCGCCGACATCGTGAACTTGATCGGATTATCGGTCTCGTATGGGGGATTGATGATGCATTTCGAAGGGCCAAGTCCGTTGATGTAGTCCCGGAAGTCCTCATCGGCGTCGGCAATATGGAAGGTCTTGCCACGGGTCACCAATGAGTCACGGAATATCAGGTTGGATCGCCCGTCTCCGTGCAGAAACATGTTGCTGCACGCGAGTGCGAATAGCACGGCATCGACTTCGATACCCACAAGTTGAGTGTTGTGGATTTTGTCGATACGCCTCTTCGACCCGCCCGCCTTGGCGACCAATTGCTCCATTGCCTCCATGAGGAAGCCGCCTGAGCCCATGCACGTGTCGAGGACCACGTCGTCGCGGCCAAGTTCGGCGAGGTCCACCATGAGCTTCTTGATGTGGTCGGGGGTGAGGATGATGTTTTTGTTGTCCATTTTCCCTGCACGGGACAGGAAGATCTTGTACGCACGCCCGAGAAGGTCGTGTTTGGTCGACTCCTTCGAAGGCTGGTGCACGCGATCGTCGATGTCGGTAATGATCTGCTTGTACTCAGGAAGTGGAATGTCGATCGTCTTGACGAAAGCAAAGCGATCCTCCCAGTCGATTAGTTTGGACTCGGAGTTCACCTTCCTTATGAGTTGGCGAGTGACTGCCTGGACGATCTCGTCGTTGAGGTAGCGGGCCCTGACCATGCGGGGGTCGTCGGGCGCCACCTGTGACTTGTACACGCTGCGGAACTTGGAGTCGTCGAGCGCAATCATCAACGCCGAAAAGAACAGGGATCTGTCCGTGTCGCGGACACGCGAGTCCTTATGGAAGCGCTCATTGAGGTTCACCAAGAAGCGGCGTAGCTCGGCGTCTGATAGCGGATCACCATGGGCCAAGACGTTGTAGTGGCGGGTCAGGGTTTTTAGCCTCGATCCACCGATGAAATAGGCGGACGGCGGGTGTCGGAATAAGGAAAGTGCCCTCTGAGCTGGGATGATTGGAGTTCTCACACACTAATCTGACCAGCACAAGAAAGGCACTTCCGGTGATAGTGTCCCACAGGTTCAAGCCGGATTCGGCGGTGTTCGACGACGACCACCTCGTGTCGTGTGCGGGGTTGGTGCCGGTGATGACCCTGGCCGCCCAGACCGGCTTGATCGAGTTGTTGGACAGCAAGGTTCACATTGCCGAGCCGCGGATCACCTCCGGGTCGGCCAACCCCGCCCCGAAGCTGGCCACGGTGATCGCCGGGATGTGCGCCGGCGCGGATAGCATCGACGATCTCGACCTGGTTCGCAGCGGCGGGATGAAGACCCTCTTCGACGGTGTGTATGCGCCTTCGACCATCGGGACGCTGTTGCGGGAGTTCACCTTCGGCCACGCCCGCCAACTTGATTCCGTTCTTGCCGAGCATCTGCGTGGGCTGTGTGAGCGGGTCGATCTGCTGCCCGGCGCCGCAGAGCGGGTGTTCATCGACATCGACTCGCTGCTGCGCCCGGTCTACGGTCACGCCAAACAGGGCGCCTCCTACGGGCACACCAAGATCGCCGGCAAACAGGTTCTGCGCAAGGGCCTTTCCCCGTTGGTGACCACGATCAGCACCGCCGATTCGGCCCCGGTGATCGCCGGGATGCGGCTGCGCGCCGGGCGTGCCGGTTCCGGCAAAGGGGCCGGGCGGATGATCGCCCAAGCGATCAGCGTCGCCCGCGCTGCCGGCGCTACCGGGGCGATCCTGGTGCGCGGCGATTCGGCCTACGGTAGCCGCGCAGTCGTGGGTGCCTGCGTGCGCCATGATGTCGAGTTCTCGCTGGTCATGACCCGCAACACGGCGGTCCAGCGCGCCATCGCCACCATCTCCGAGGACGCCTGGACCCCGGTGGCCTACCCGGGGGCGGTACGCGATCCCGATACCGGCGTCTGGATTTCTGACGCCGAGGTCGCCGAGACCACCTACACCGCCTTCCCCGGGCGCCCCGAGGAAATCACCGCCCGCCTTGTCGTGCGCCGGGTCAAAGACGCAAACCACCTCGACGCGCTGTTCCCGGTATGGCGATACCACCCGTTCCTCACCAACTCGACGCTGTCCACCGTCGAGGCCGACATCACCCACCGCCGCCACGCCATCATCGAAACCGTGTTCGCCGACCTCATCGACGGCCCCCTGGCGCACATGCCCTCCGGGCGTTTCGGCGCCAACAGCGCCTGGATTCTGTGCGCGGCCATCGCCCACAACATCCTGCGCGCCGCCGGAGTCCTGGCCGGCGGCGATCATGCCAAAGCCCGCGGAGCCACCCTACGGCGCAAGATCGTCAACGTTCCCGCCCGCCTGTCCCGCCCGCAACGCAGACCCATCCTGCGGCTTCCCACCCACTGGCCCTGGTCAAACCACTGGCGCGCCCTGTGGCGCAACACGATTGGATACAGCCCGCCAACAACCGCAACAACCTGACCACCCGCCCAACAAGGCCCGACCGAGGAACAACAGGAAATGCTGGGCAGACCAGCAGCTACCCGCTACCCACAACCCGAAAACCGAACCAGTGACGACTCAACCCCACACCCCCCAGCCGATCGGTGGATCGAGGATTAGCGGATGCCGCGGCCCGCCGGCAACTGGAGGAACTGATGGGGGCGTCGATGCTCAGCGACACGGACGCCGAGCGCTGGCAACAACTGATCCACGCCAGCGGAGCAGTCGAATGGATAGAACAGCGCATCGAGGAGCGGTCCGTTTGGGCCGCAGACTCTTTGGAGTGCGCGGACATTCCGCCACAGGTTCGCGCGGCGCTGGAAGAGATGGCGATCCTGTGTGCCGAGAGGACAATCTGATGCGAAGTGTTGCGGGACGTACCGACAGAGTCGTCGTGGTCGGCGCCGGGCTATCCGGGTTGTCGGCGGCCCTGTACCTGGCCGGAAGCGGACGCAGCGTGACGGTTGTCGAACGCGCCGATCACCCGGGTGGGCGAATGGGGCGGGCCGACATCTCGGGCTACCGACTGGACACCGGTCCCACCGTGCTCACCATGCCCGAGATCATCGATGACGCCTTCGGCGCGGTCGGTGAATCTCTGGCGCAACGACTGGAACTGCAGCCCCTGCACCCGGCGTATCGGGCGCTGTTCGCCGATGGCAGCGCGCTGCAGGTACATACCGACCCCGCGGCGATGTTCACCGAGATCGAGAAATTCTCCGGACAACGTGAGGCGGATGCCTACCTGGAGCTCCGAGCGTGGCTTACCGAGCTTTACGACGTCGAGATGGATACGTTCATCGGGGCCAACTTCGACTCACCGTTTTCCCTGCTGACGCCACAGCTCGCCAGGCTCGTGGCGATGGGTGGTTTCCGCCGCTGGGAGAAGAAGATTCGCGGAATCGTGAGCGACGAGCGACTGCTTCGGACCTTCACGTTCCAGGCGTTGTATGCCGGGGTGCCGCCCCAACGTGCGCTGGCCGTCTACGCGGTGATCGCCTACATGGACACCATCGCCGGCGTCTATTTCCCGAGCGGCGGTATGCGTGCGGTGCCGGACGCCATGGCCGCCGCGGCGGCGCAGGCGGGAGTCGAATTCGTCTATGGCGCTGCAGTATCTGAGCTTGAGTGGAGCGGTTCGAGGGCGACTGCTGTTTGCACTTCGGACGGTCAACGACTTCCCGCCGACGCGGTGGTTCTCACCACTGAGCTCCCCGACACCTACCGATTGCTGGGACGAACACCAAAACGCATGTTGCCGTTGCGCTCTGCGCCGTCAGCGGTGGTAGCACACATCGGTTGCCGCGCCGTCGGCGAGGACGTCGGACACCACACGATTCAGTTCGGTGAGGCTTGGAAGCAGACGTTCCGCGACATCATCGACGACGGCCGTGTCATGTCGGATCCGTCACTGCTGGTGACCCGGCCGACGGCCAGCGACCCCAGCCTTGCGCCGCCCGGCCGAGACTTGCTCTACGTCCTGGCTCCGACACCGAATACCGATGTGGGGCAGATTGATTGGAACTCAAAAGAGTCGACCTACGTCGAGGAGATGATCGCGGCGGTGAATGCTCGGCAACCGGGCTTGATCCAGGACCCGGAGGTGCTGTCGGTCTTCACCCCCGACTCCTGGGGGCGGCAGGGAATGGCTGCCGGCTCACCATTCGCATTGGCACACACATTCACTCAGACCGGTCCCTTCAGGCCCGCCAACATGATTCGTGGCGTAGACAATGTGGTGCTGGCCGGATCGTCGACCGTGCCCGGAGTGGGCGTGCCTACTGTCATCTTGTCGGGAAAACTTGCGGCCGAACGGATTTCGGGGGCGGTCGCAGCAAGCGCCAAACGCGAGGTGCATCACCGATGATCGGATCCGAACTGGACGCGGCCGGAGTGCAGGACCCGGGACTGCGCGAGGCGTACCGACAGTGTCGCGCGGTCAACGCACGGGACGGCAAGACATTCTTCCTGGCCACCAGACTGCTGGCGCCCCGGCAGCGGCCCCCGGTGCATGCGCTGTACGGATTTGCCCGCCGTGCGGATGACATCCTCGATGACTTCGACGCGCCTGCGGATACCGCCGAGCGGGCCGAACAACTGCAGCAACTCTCCACGCAGCTTTTCAATGCTCTGCTCGGACGTGAATCGGCGCCCATGGACCCGACTTTGACGGCAGTAGTGGATACCGCACGCAAATACGGTATCGGGTGGGATCTCTTCGACGACTTCCTCGCCGCGATGAGGATGGATCTGAGCGTCACCGACTATCCGAATCGTGCTGCGCTGGAACGCTACATGTACGGTTCGGCCGAGGTCATCGGGCTGCAACTGCTGCCGATTCTCGGGACCGTCGGTCCGCGTGAGGATGCAGCGCCCTTCGCGGCCGCACTCGGAAAGGCGTTCCAGCTGACGAATTTCATCAGGGACGTGGACGAAGATCTTCGACGAGGACGCGTGTATCTGCCCGCAGACGAACTGGCATCGCACGGGGTTGACCGTGATCTCTTGCTCTGGTGTCAGGCGACGCGGCGAACCGACCCGCGCGTCCGCGAGGCGCTACGTGCGCAACACGCGATCGTCCGCCAGGTGTATGGCCAGGCTCAGAGCGGCATCGACATGCTGATTCCCGCTTCACGTCCGTGTGTTGCCACCGCGCTGGTCTTGTATTCAGGGATCCTTGAGCGGATCGAAGTCATGGATTTCGAGATCTTCAAGCAGCGGGCAACCGTTGGTAAGCCCCGGCGGCTAGCGGTTGCCGGCGCCGGGATCGCTCGTGCTTGGGGCGCCCGAGTTCGTTATGGGAGCGGATGAGCATGGATCGTTGGCAGTACTTGATCGTCCTGGGGGCGTGCCTGCTGATCACAGCCCCTCTCGAGTTATTCGGGGAGGGCGTCTACCGCCAGGCACGCCGTGCGGTGGCGGCGATCGCCCCGGTTGCTGTGGTGTTTCTGGTGTGGGACGCGATTGCGGTGCGCGCCCAGTTGTGGTGGTACAACCCGCAATACATTCTCGGGGTACACGCCCCCGGAGACCTGCCGCTCGAAGAGGTGCTGTTCTTTGTGGTCATTCCGCTGTGCGGGCTGCTCACCTATTCAGCAGTGGAATCGTCTCTGCGCTGGCTCAAGGGCCGGCGGTCCGGGTGAAGGAGCGGTGATGGGTCTGGGCTACACGCTGCCGGCTGCGCTGTCGGTCGTGTTCGTGTGTGTGCTTGAACTGGCAGTGTTACGCACCGGGTTGTTCCGGCGCCCGGCCTACTGGATCTCCATGGTGATCGTGCTCGCTTTTCAGGTCGTGGTGGACGGTTGGCTGACAAAGCAAAGCGCACCGATCGTCAGCTACGACGACGCGCACACCAGCGGTATACGGTTCCCGTTCGACATTCCGATTGAGGACTTCCTGTTCGGATATGCGCTCATTACCGCGGTGCTGCTGCTGTGGGAACGCCGCGGCCGGAAGCGCGACCGTCCGGCAGCGGATTGACCGAGACGGGGGGAAACTTGAGCTAACCCCTCCGGCCGATGCCGGCGGCATGAAGCTGCTGCACTTGCTCCGACGCCCATGGGCTGATGGCCCAGCCGAGGTCGGCGGCCACACGCAACTGGCTCCACGACACCCACCTGAAGTCCATCACCTCAGCCGGGTCCGCATCCACCGAACCGACGGCCAGCCCGCAGAACACCGGACATATCTCGTTCTCCACAACCCCCTCAGACGAGACGGCGCGGTACCGGAATCCAGGTAGAGCACAGCGCAGTTCGGCGATGTCAAGCCCCAACTCCTGGCGGGTGCGACGAACGACGGCATCTTCCAGGGCTTCGCCCGGCGCGGGATGCCCACAGAGTGAGTTGGTCCACACGCCTGGAAAAGTGAGCTTCCCGAGTGCGCGCCGGGTTAACAGCACCTGCCCGCCTTCGTCAAACAGATAGCACGAAAAGGCAAGGTGCAGCGGAGTCTGCTGATGGTGGACAGTCGATTTTCTGGCCGAGCCGATGGGCCGGCCCGCATCGTCGACCAATACCACCAATTCGTCGTCGCTCACGTTGACTGCTGCCGATTGAGATCCATGCTCAGTGATTCGTTGCGGATGCCGAATGGGATTGGTTGTGATTCGTCAGGTTCGGCATTTGTTGCGGTGAATGCCTTCACCGCAACAGGTTCGCCGTCACCGATGCGGTGACGACGTAGGCGGTGTGACTCAGGACCGAATTGGCTTGGACGTCAGCAGGCCAACGCCAGGGCGGCGGCGTGCCTCCCAGTAACGGAAAGGCCACTGAGGCCACGGTCATCAGCGTGCCTCCGAACAACAGTGTCGCGTACGGCTCACGGATTCTGTTGCGCAACAAAACATGAGCTAATCCGAAAGCGGACCCGTACGTCCAGCGCAATCCCAGTGCGATCGCCCGGGTTTCCGTGGGCGTCGGTTGGTCCCACTGAAGCAGGCTGGCGACGATCTGGCCTGGAACCATGGTGTCGTCATAGTCCAGCCCGATCTGTGACCAGAGCCCTTCGACGGGAGTGCCGTCGGTCAATGTCGCCGCGCCGGAATAACGGCCCCGACGCACGAATCGTATTAGGTGATACCAACTGGCCATTGCTGCTGTGCCGGCCGCGCCGGCCACCAGGCCACGACTGAACCACGGCAGTTGCGGCAACCGTCGACCGCTCATGCTTCGAAGAGTAGACGACCGGAGTCTGCGGAGTCGGCGTCTGTGGCGTCGAATCACACTAGGGTGGGGGAGTGGGTTGGCAGGCGGGTGATACGAAACCTCGCTGCCTGGTGACCGGGGCAACCGGTTACATCGGCGGGCGCTTGATTCCGCGACTCCTCGATCAGGGGTTCTCGGTGCGGGCGTTGGTGCGGACCCCTGAGAAATTGGCCGCAGTGCCGTGGCGGGACAGCGTTGATGTGACGCGCGGAGACCTCACCGATGAGGCATCGCTGCGGGCGGCTCTCGACGGCATCGATGTCGCGTTCTACTTGGTGCACTCGATGGGTTCGGTGAAAGACTTTGCGGCCCAGGAGCACCAAGCGGCCCAGAACTTTGTGAACGCAGCCCGGCAAGCCGGGGTGCATCGCATCGTGTACCTCAGTGGCTTGCATCCGGAAGAACGCGAGTTGTCTACGCACTTGGCGTCGCGTACTGCGGTGGGAGAGACCCTCATCGCGTCGGGAATCGAGACCGTGGTCCTTCAGGCGGGCGTGGTGGTGGGATCCGGTTCTGCGTCATTCGAGATGATCCGCCACCTCACCGACCGGCTTCCGGTCATGACCACACCCAAATGGGTGCACAACAAGATTCAACCGATCGCGATCCGCGACGCACTGTCCTACCTGGTGCAGGCGGCGACATGTCAGGTACCGGAGTCCCGAGCCTGGGACATCGGTGGCCCGGATGTGCTCGAGTACGGCGACATGATGCAGGTCTATGCCGACGTCGCCGGACTGCACCCACGGCGGATCCTGGTCCTGCCCGTACTGACCCCGCGAATCGCGGCGCTGTGGGTGGGCTTGGTGACACCGATCCCGTCCGGTCTGGCGCGGCCACTGGTCGAGTCGCTGCA
>Ga0075163_10004968_pt1 | contig 17814 bp, 17 predicted proteins | sample JI1023141ADNA_FD_71478 | JGI IMG/M metagenome (GOLD analysis project Ga0075163, IMG submission 71478) | Wastewater effluent complex algal communities from Wisconsin, to seasonally profile nutrient transformation and Carbon sequestration -... | ecosystem: Engineered > WWTP > Effluent > Algae...
TGACGTCTGGTGGCGGGCCACAGCTCTTGCTGCAGTCGATCTGTGACCGGTCGGCGAGGTTGTCATGTGATGCCCACCGGCGAGGTCGTTATGACGAGCGTCATCACGGATCTCGTTAGGACCGCGGTCATCACGAGGGTGGATCGGGGGATGAGCATCGACGGCGGGCCATCGCGCAGTCGATCTGTGACCGCTCGGCGAGGTCGTCATGTGATGCCCCGGCGAGGTCGTCAATCCGGTCCTACAGGCCGCCATGCGGTCCGTTTCGATTCGACGACTCATCGGGCGCGGAGCGCAGCCACAGGAACGCGAGCCCGAACCCGGACAGGAAGCCGATCCACCGGCTGCTGTCCAGCGCCTCGCGCCAGTCCGCCGGCGCCGCGAAGCCGAGCACAGCCGTGATCAGGTTGCCGACCGTGAGGAACAGACAGAGCACCCACCCGAGCCTCGACGTGCGAGGGATCGAGATGCCGAACAGGAACAGGGAGAGGTAGCTGATCGAGAACTTGGTCGACGACAGCGCCTCTTGGAACGCGATCGAGGCGTCATCGATCGGGCGCGCGTGCTCCGCCAGCGAGAGCAGCGACAGGATGTGGTGATCCTCGACGATGTCGAGCACGGCGACGATCGCCATCGCGCCGAAGCCGATCCACGCGAGCGTGCTCCTCAGGTACTTCGCGAGCGCTCCGAAGAACGCGGTGTAGAGCACGAGGAACGCGACATCGAGCCCCATCAACAGCCGCAACCCACCGGGATGCGCGAGCAGATCGCGGGTGTAGTCGGCGGCGGGCTTGTAGTGCTCGTGCGTCTCCTGCGTCGCACCCGTGATCGCAGAGACCGCTACCATCGAGAGCAGGACGGCTCCGGTGGCCGCGGCGAGCACCAGCGCCTGACGCTTCATGCGGGCGAGCGTAGGCCAGTCCGCGCGCGGCTTCGACGAAGAACGACGGTTCTCAGTCGTCGATACGCAGCGCTCCGCGCTCGTCGACCACGAACGCGAGCTGTTCCGGCGACCGGCCGATCGCGCGGAACCTGACCACCTGGCGTGCATCGCTGTAGCTCACGGTCCAGTCGGCATCGCGCAGCGCCTGTGCGTACGGCACCAGCGCGGTGCGCCGCGCGCTGAACATCGAGAGGAGCTCGCGCTCGGATCGCTGTTGCAGCCGCGCCGACAGCAGATCCCGGAAGCCGATCAGATCGTCGCGCTCGAGCACGTCGATCAGCCGCGCGCCGAACGTCTTGGCAGCGACCTCGTGCTCGGTTCGCGAGGCGGGCGCCGAATGTCCACCGCATCCCGCGATCGGGGTCGCGAGCGCGATGGCAAGGACCCACGCTGGTAGACCACGCATGCTCTTGAGATACGCGACCAGCGGCTGCGGGTGACATCACAGTTCGATTCGCTGCGAACCGAACGGGGCCTGCGACCAGCTCAGGTGACGACGAGACGCGTGCGCACAGCGTCGCGCTTGTCCTACTTGCCGGCGTTCGAGCCCTCGAGACCCTTGAGGATCTTGAGGATCCGCTTGCGAGACTCGCGGGCTTGCTCGCTGTTTCCAGATCCGAGTGCTTGCGGATAGATCAGCGCCGCATCGAGGTGCTGCAACACCTCGCGGGGCCGATCGAGGTTCATCAACGCGAGGGCCTGGTTGTAGTGGATGCCCGGGTGATTCCACGAGCGCAGGTCATCAACGTCCAGGATACCGAATCAGCGCCGCCGTCGGCCAGCCTTGTTGGTAGCTCAGGTCACCGCGAGCCGCGTACGCACCCGACCTGCCGGTCCGGCATCGACCTCGATCACGTCACCGGGGCGAAGCAGCGCCGTCGACGTCGCGTACATCGACACCAGCAGCTCGGCCTTGCGAAACCGATCCTTGACCAGCGACGCGACCTTGCGCTTGAGAGGAGACATCCGCAGGCCGACACCCGCCGGCGTGCCGGTGAGGATCACGTCGCCCTCGCGCAAGGCGCGCCCGAGGTGGGCCCTCGCCGCACGCACCATCGCGGCGAGGTCGTAGACCACGAGCTTGGTCGACGCCGACTGTCGCAACATCCCGTTGACGCGCGTCGTCAGCGTCAGCTCGGGCAGCTTCGCGATGCCCCCCGCCGGCGCCCACACGCGCGGCGCGACCGGCAGGAAGCCCGGAAAGCTCTTCGCGCACGCCCAGTAGTCGAGGGGGCGATCGGTGGTCTCGCCGAGCACCTGACAGAACCGCGCCGTCAGGTCGTTCGCGGCCGCGACACCGAACGGCTGCGGCTCGCCCTTCGCGAGCGCGGCGTCGTCGATGTCGCCGAGCGCGACCAGCGCGACCTCGCCCTCGTAGTCCATCACCGCCGGCACGATCGGCAGCCGGGCCCGCAGCGTCTCCGCGAGGCCGGGCTCGACGGCGTCGAGCGCCGCGAGCACCTCGGCCGAGTCGGGGATGCGCACGCCGCGCGACTCCACTTGCCACGCGCGGACATGCTTGGTGAACGACGTGGGCGGCGCCTCGAGATCGAGCTTCTGCCCGGTCTCGCGCACGTGATCGCCGTAGGTGAGTCCGAGCGCGACGATCGCCGTGACCTGCGGCCACGCGATGTCTTCGCCGGGTGTCGCCGAGGACGGGAGCTCGCGCGGCTCCGCCGTCTTGCCGTCCCACGGGATGTAATCGACATCCGGCAGCGGCGCGTGCTGGTGGATCTCGACGGCGACGCCGCCAGCGACGCGGCGATCATCGATCAACTTCCACGGCACGCCCGGCGCGGTGCGCGAGAACACCTCGAGCTGCGCGGAGCCGATGTCGCTCTGCGCGACCATCACGTCGCGGCCATCGGTGTCGCGATACGCGTAGCCGACCATCTCCTCGGGCTCGGCCCACGCGCGGGCGTGGATCAGCTTGCGCGCGCCTGCGACCGTCGACGACACCAGCCCGCTCGGCCGCGCCGCGGTGGCCGGTCGGCCGTGGAGGGGCGACGGACCGTCGAGCCGGAGCGAGGCCAGCCCGAGCGAGAACGTGTCGCGGAACGACACCGCCTGGACCTCGAGCGAGCCGTCCCCGATCCACGGCGCCCAGATCCACTGCAGCGTCGGCACGCGGCGCTTGCCCCACAGGTGCATCATCGTCGCGCGACCCGAGATCTCGACGCGTGTGCGGTCGCCGCCGAGCAAGACGTGCCCGCTCGCGTCGGCGTCGTGGACGATCGGCTGCGCGTGCGTGGGCGACGGCAGCCAGTTCGGGATCTCGGCGTGGACGTCGAGCCCGCCTTGCCAGCCGACATCCCAGGCGAGGCCTTCGACGCTACCGACCGCCGAGGTCGGGGTGAGGAAGCTGTCTCCCGCCGTGATCAAGCGATCGCCGTCGCCGAGCTTCAGATCGTCGAGGCCGAGGTAGCGCTTCGCCGCGAGCCGCTTCGCGCCGTTCGTGGTGGTGCCGTCGGCATCGAACCAGGCACCCCAGATCGTGGTGCGGCCATCGCCATCTCGGGGCACGAAGAAGGTCTGCCGGATCCACAGGGCCCGGCGCCGGCTCCGGTCGATGACGACCGCGAACCAGATCTCGTACCAGGGCCGCTGGCCCTTCCAGGCCGGTTTCTCCGGGGCGCGCGCCATTGCGGACTTCACGACTCTATACCACCCGGCATCGGCAACCCGTGGAAACGCAAACACTTCCGCGGGTGTCGCAGTATGCCCAACCAGGTGTCCACCAGCGTGGTAGGTCGTGGCTCTTAGTCTTCGCGTGCAGGTTCGAGGACCCCTATCGATGACCATTACGACCGGGACGACGGACGCCCCCAGCGTCCAGGCCGATGCTCGATCGCGCCTCCTGGCCGAGCTCGCCACCGGTCCCGCCCGCAAGGGGTACGGCATCGCGTACGACCTGCTCGGCAATCGGGCGGAGGCGGAGGAGGCGGTGCAGGATGCCCTCGCCCGGGCGTGCGAATCGATCGGCGATCTGCGCGATCCGGCCGCCGCGCCCGCGTGGTTCCTCCGGATCGTCACCACGCAGTGTCTGCGCACGCTCAGGCGCCGTCGCCTGCGCCGCCGGCTGTTCGGCTGGATCGGCAGCCCGAAGGGGGTCGAGATCGAGATCGATGCCGCCCCGATCCAGGAGACCGCCGGCGGTGACGACATCGCCGAGCGCATGCATTCGATGAACGGTCCGGCGCCTCGCGAGGCGCTGGTGGGTCAACAGGAGCTCGGCGCGTTGATCGGCCGGCTGCACGATCTGTCGCCGCAACAGCGGACGGCGCTCGTGCTGCGCTATGGCCACGATCTCCCCGTCGCCGACGTCGCGCAGCTGCTCGGCGTCGAGCTCGCGACCGTCAAGACGCATCTCGTGCGCGGCCTCGCGAGGCTACGCGATCTGATGGAGGAGCACCGATGAGCGAACTGTGTGAATCCGTGACCGAACGGATCGCGCTCGGCGAGCCACTAGGCGAGCTACGCGATCACGCCGCGACCTGCGCGCGTTGCGAGCGCATGCTGGCGATGCCCACGCGGATCGCCGCCGCCACCGAGCGTCCCGATCCGGGGCTCGGCTTCGCGGCGCGGATGACGATCGGTGCGCAGCACAAGCTGGTGCGTCGTCGTCGGCAGCGGATCGCCGCGACCGCCGGTGGCTCCGTCGCCGCCGCGGCCCTCGCGGTGTTCGCGTTGACCCGCTCGACGACGCCACCCGAGCCCGACAACAGGGCCGCGATCGAGACCAAGGTGCCGGCGCCGGTCGCCGATCAAGCCAAGAACGAGAAGCCCGTGCTCGTCGACAATCCCGAGCTCGTGCAGCTCGTCAACCTGTCCGATACCAAGCGCGCCGCCCGCGAGTCCGCTCGCTGGGGCCGCATCCGCAAACCGCTTCGCCCGTATATCCAGCTGGTCAAGGGAGTCATGCCATGAGCCGCGTCCGTACGATTGCTGTTGTCGTGATGTCGCTGCTCGTCGGTGGCGTGGTGTTCGAGGTCGGTCAGGGGCAAGCGGATCCGTGGGGCCAGCCCGCGCCGCCCGCGCCGCCGAGCGGCCCGATGCCGCCGGCGCCGCCCGGTCGCGCGCCGAAGGCACCGAAGCCGCCGAAGGCTCCCAAGATCCGCGTCGGCGCGGGCGGTGGGATCTCGATCTCTCTCCGCAACGGCAAGCTCCACATCGACGGCCTCGATCAGCTCGTCGCGGCGCACCTGCAGAACGTCCAGAACATCCTCGCGAACTACCCGAACCTGCCGAAAGATGTTCGGGACAAGCTCGTCGCGCGGGTGGATCGCGTGAAGGCGATCGTCGACAGAAACGTCAAGCAGCTCGATCTCAGCGACCCCGACAAGCTCGGCGATCAGATCGAGAAGATGGGCGACGAGCTCGAGAAGGCCCTCGAAGGTCTCGACGCGGATCTCGCGCAGCTCGGCAAGCTGGGCGACAAGATGGGGAAGGATCTGGCGAAGGACATCCAGAAGGGCCTCAAGGACATGACGAAGATCGGTCCCGACCCGGCGCAGGATCCCGACGACCCCGACGATGCCGATGACAAGGACGACGACACCGACGACGACAACCTGCCGAACGCGAGCGTCGATCCGTCGACCGACGACATCAACGCCGCCGTCGATCAGCTGAAGAACTTCGCGCTCAAGCCGGCGCAGAAGGATCAGATCGCGCGGATGACCGCCGATGCCGACGCGAAGGTCGCGAGCGAGCGCCAGGCCCTCGAGCTCGCGTCGCAGCAGCTCGAGACCGCCCTCGCCGACGTCAACGTGACGCCCGCGATCGTCGAAGGCTACGTCGACCGGATCACCAAGCACGAGGCGGCGATTCGCAAGGCGCGCCTGCTGACCTGGGTGCGCGCCCGCAACGTGCTCGACCCCGATCAGCGCAAGCAGCTCGAAGCCGTCCACCGCACGAAGTAGCGCGTGGTATATCGCCGGGACATGTCCCGGTTGGTAGTGCTCGTCGCACTCGCGAGCTGTTCGAGCAAGAGCGAGGCTCCGCCGGAGCCGCCGCCGCCGGTCGACGCGCCGGTCGCGCCGCTCGATACGATCACCGAGATCGGCAACACCGATCCGAACCGGTTCATCGATCCGGATCCCACCAAGCGCACGCCGGGCAAGCCGGGTCGCACGCGCCCGTCGCACCCGATCGACATCATCCTCAAGTCGTCGCCACCCGGCGCGGACGCTGCCGTCGACGGCGTGATCGTCGGACGTACGCCCGCGTACTGGTACGGCGAGGCCGACGGTCGCGAGCACGAGTTCACGTTCGTCAAGGGCGGCCACACCAGCGCGCGCTATCGGTTCGTGCCGATCCAGAGCGGCACCGTGCACGCCAAGCTCGAGCTGGTGTCCGAGGAGGTCCCCGACGCCGGCGTCCCCGATCCGGTGACATCGCCGAAGCAGCCCTCGTTCACGCCCGATCCCACGCCCGCGCCGATCGACACGCCGAAGCCGCCGGAGACGGTGATCACCCCCGGCTCGGGCTCCGCGCAAGGTTCGGGATCCGCGGGCTCCGGATCCAACGCCGGAGAATTCGGCGGGTTTCCCGGCGCCAAGGGTCCCCAGCCCTAGCGCTGCAATGTTTCTTCACGCAGGGCCGGCCGGTCGTGAAACAGCCGGGCCCCAAGGTGGTTTTCAAGGAAAGGAAATCACCATGATTTGTCTCGCTGTCGGTCTCGGAGTCCTCGGTGCGATCGCGTTCCGCCGCGCGCGTCGTTGCCATCATCGAGGCGGCTACGGCTGGCGTGGACCCTACGGGCATCACCACTGGCACGGGCGCCACCGCGGCCCGCGCAGCTGGATGCTGCATGCCGCGCTCGAACGCATCGATGCCTCGCCCGCCCAGGAGCGGTTCATCATCGGCGAGCTCGACAAGCTGGAGGACCGGGTCCACGCCGCGAAGGCCAACCTGCGCGACGTGCGCGGTGACCTCGGCGCCGCGGTTCGCGGACCGGTGCTCGACGACGCCGCGCTCGGGGCGGTGATGGGCAAGGTCGACAGCGCGACCACCGAGGCTCGCGCCGCGGGAATCGACGCCCTGCGCGCCATCCACGGCGTGCTCGACGAGAAGCAACGGGCGATGCTGGCCGACCTCCTCGATCGAGGGGCAAGTGGCTGGTGGCGTCAGGGACCCTACCGCTGAGAGAATGCTGCCCGTGCGCGTGCTCCTGATCGATGACGACGCTCGGCTTGCCGAGCTGCTCGACGGCTACATGACGCCGCAAGGCGTGGTGGTCGTGCACGCGAACGGCGGGCAGGCCGGGCTCGCCGCGCTGCAAGGCGGCGGGTTCGATGCCGTGCTGCTCGACGTGATGATGCCCGGGCTCGACGGGCTCGCCGTGTTGCGCAAGCTCCGCGACGCCGGTCATCGGATCCCGGTGCTGATGCTGACCGCGCGCGGCGACGAAGCCGATCGCGTGGTCGGCCTCGAGCTCGGGGCCGACGACTACGTCGCGAAGCCGTTCTCGCCGCGCGAGCTACTGGCTCGGATCCGCGCCGTCCTGCGACGCGCGCAACCCGAGGCCGTGGCGGAGAAGCTGTCTTCGGTGGGCATCGTCGTCGATACCGGCACGCGCGAGTGCTGGGTCGACGGCAAGCCCGTCGAGCTCACCGGGCTCGAGATCGATCTGCTCGTCGCGCTGCTGCGGCGCGCCGGTCGCGTCGTGCCTCGCTCCGCCCTCCTCGAGCTCGCCGGTCGCGCCGACGTCACCGTCGGGGAGCGCGCCGTCGACGTTCACATCTCCCGGCTCCGCAAGAAGCTCGGCGACGATCCTCCGACGAGGATCCGCACCGTGCGCGGGGTCGGCTACGTGCTGTCGCGCACCAGCGAGGACACATGACCGCCGATCCCCTGTCGCTGTGCGCACGGATGAGCTCGGTCGAGCGCGCCGGCCCGTGGGAGGTCCCCCGCGAGCTCGAGCTGCGCGCGACGTGGGGCAACCTCGAGCTCGACTTCCGCGAGGCGACGTTCGAGTCCGGCACGACCACGATCGACGTGCGCGTGACGATGGGCAACATCGAGCTGATCGTGCCGCCCTCGATCGAGGTGCGCCTCGAGGCCACCACGTTCGCCGCGAGCGTCGAGCAGACCGCGGCGTCGAGCTACATCGCGCCCCCGCTGGTTGCGGCGATGCCGGGCGAGGTGATCGTGCCGCCGCTGATCGACAAGCGCGTGCTGCGCATCACCGGTCACGTGCGGTTCGGCAACCTCGAGGTGATCCGGCTGTGGCCCGGCGAGACCCGCGAGGACGCCCACAAGCACAAGCACCGGCGCGACTGGCAGCACGAGGCCGTGCGCGGGCGGATCGCCGCGACCCTCGAGGGGATCGACGACAAGCTCGGAGGGCCCCCTCGCAACTGGCACGACCGCCTCCACGCGAAGATGGCGGTGCGCGAGGCCGAGCGCGAGGCCGCGATCGCCGCGGAGATCGACAGCGCGACGTGGACTCGCGACTCGCGCCAACGCCTCCGCGCCGAGCGCAAGCGCGCGAAGCATCGCCGCTGGCGTCAGCTCCACGAGGAGCGCGATCTGTGGCGACGCATGCGCGACCGCGGTGGCCCGTGGCGCCCGTGGTGGCTGATGGCGCGGATGCGCAAGCGCATCTTCATCTGGCTCGCGCTCGCGCTGGGTGGGGGCATCACGATCGGCTGGCGCCTCACCGAGACGCCGGCGTGGTGGTGGATCGCGATCGCGATCATCGTGCTGTCGATGGTCTCGGGTGCGATCGCGTTCCGCCTGACCCGCCCGCTGATCCTGATCATCAAGGCCGCGCGCGACATCGGCGACGGCAAGCTCGACAGGCTCGATCTCGATCACCACGGCGGCGAGACCCGCGTCCTCGCCTCGGCGATCAACGACATGGTCGAGAAGATCGAGCAGCAGATGGCGGATCAACGCCAGCTACTCGCCGCGGTCTCGCACGAGCTGCGCACCCCGCTCGGCCACATGCGCGTGCTCGTCGAGACCGCGCGAGAGCCGGGAGGCTCGGTCAAGGCCCTCGGGGAGATCGAGCGCGAGATCCTGACGCTCGACGACCTCGTCGGCAAGCTGCTCGCGCAATCGCGCCTCGAGTTCGGCAACCTCGATCGCCGACCGATGGATCTCGGCGAGCTGGTCGGCGAGCAGGTGATCGCGGCCGGCGTCGCCCCCGAGGCGATCGAGGCGAGCGACAACGTCAAGGCGCCGGTCGATCCCACGCTGATCCGCCGCGCGATCGCGAACCTGCTCGACAACGCGCGCGTCCACGGCAAGGGCGCGGTCGCGGTCCGCGTCGAGCGCCGCGCCGGTCAGGTCGCGATCGAGGTCGACGATGCCGGCCCCGGCGTCGCACCAGACAAGCGCGAGGAGGCGTTCCGCGCCTTCTCACCGTCGAGCGGTGGTGGCCTCGGGCTCGGCCTCGCGCTGGTCTCGCGGATCGCCGTCGCGCACGGCGGTGGTGCGTGGATCGCCGAGCGCCCAGGTGGTGGCGCGCGCATCGGCTTCACCGTGCAGGCGTGACTACTGACTGGCGCCGCAGTCGCCGCAGAACTTCGAGCCGGCCTGCATCTCCGCACCACAGCCGGTGCAGAACGCCTTCTTGACGCCGCTGCCCATCGGCTTGCCGCACTCGCCGCAGAACTTCTTACCAGGCGCGACCTTCGCCTTGCAGCTCGGACACGCCGACAGCATCTGCGCCGTCGGATCGATGCCGGCGACCTGATCGACGTTGCGCATCTTCTCGGCGATCTGATCCGCTGCGATGTGCGCCTGCTGATGCGCCGCTTCCTCGGCGAGGTCGGGCGCGCAGTCCTTACACATCGAGCGCGGGCCGTTCCAGCAGACGTCGGGACACACCCAGTGGCCGCAGCGCGTGCACTGGTGGAACTTCGGCTTGATCTCCTCGATCGCCTTCTGGAACGCGTCGTCCCACGACTTGCCGCGGAGGCCGTCCTTCATGTGATCCGCGGCGACGCCCGCCGCCCAGAACTTGCCGCCGCCGAACAGGCTACCGAGGCCCTTCGCGATCTTCGACCCGACGCCCAGCACGCTGCCCTGGAACGAGGACCGGAAGCCATTGCCGCACTTGTCGCAATTGAATTCGAACTGGTACCCGGTGTCGTTGCTGTGGTCCGCGTAGTTCCTCGTGAACGCGTGGTTCGCCATACGCGGGGCAGTCTACCTCAACCCCTTGCGATCTTTGGGGAGGCGTGGCATCGACGACGGATGCGTGGATTGGTCTCGTGTGCGGTGCTGTTGGGAACGGCGTCTCCGGCGATCTCTCAACCGAAACCTGCGGCCACGCTCGAGGGTGCGACCGAGGTCGCGAAGCTGACCACGCCCGCCGGCTTCATCGATGACGCGATCGCCATCGACGGGGACCGCATCGCGTACGTGGTCGCCGATTCGTCGTCGAAGGCCGAGCTTCACGTGCTCGTGCTCTCCACCAAGGCCGAGCAGGTCGTCGATGTTTCGGCGATCAGCCTGCACCCGCTGGCGGTCACGCTGGTCGCGCAGCGTGCGTTCGTCGTCGGTGAAGGCGCCGATGGCAAGCAGGTCGCGGCGATGGTGGATCTCGTCGATCGCGGCAAGCAGAAGCCCGCGGGAACGGTGCTGTACAAGGTCGCGCCGGCGACGCACATCACCGCGCTGCCCGGCAAGATCGCGGTGCATAGGGTGACCACCGGCGCGGCGTCCACCAAGCACGAGGTCGAGCTCCTCTCGATCGACAACGGGCGCCGGCTGTCGTCGCGCGTACTCGACCTCGCGGACAACGTCGAGAAGAAGCTCGATCTCCGCGTCAACCACTGGAGCGAGGGCTACAGCAAGGCGCACGGCCTCAAGGGTGGCGAGTGGGACAAGAAGGAAGACCAGCGCTCGCCCGATACCGAGGCGACTTACGACTTCGCGACCGGCAAGCTCGACAAGAAGAAGATCGACGACCTGTTCGAGCAGCGGAAGCGGTTCCAGGCCCTCGCGGACAGCAACGGCACCGCCTCGCTCGACTTCGTGCGCATCGGCTGGGACAACAAATCGCTACAGGCGTGGCGCGGCGGCAAGCTCGGCAAGCTCGAGCTCGATCAACCGCTCGCGACGTACGACATCAAGTCGATCCAGGGCATCGTGCTGCCCGACGCGGTGTGGGTCGCGGCGAAGGTCGATCCGGTCAATCAGGCCGCGGTCGATCGCAAGAAGGCCGACGCCGAGTACCTCGACATCTTCGTCGCGCGGCCGGACGGCGCGGCCACGCGCAAGGCTCGCGTCCCCGCGCAGGGCATCCGCCATCGCTTCGGCGTCACGCCCTCGGGGTTCTGGCTCGTCGAGCGCAATCAAACGATGGAGCGCGGCGGCAAGTCGCTCACCATCTACAAGCTCAACTAGTGGCGCGCGTCGCCCTCGAATCCACGCTGGTCGCGCACGGCCTGCCGTGGCCCGAGAACCTCGCCGTCGCGCGGGAGCTCGAGGCCACGGTTCGTCGCCACGGCGCCGAGCCCGCGACGATCGCGATCGTCGACGGCGAGATCAAGATCGGCCTGTCCGCGGCCGAGCTCGAGCGGCTCGCACAGGACGGCAAGGCGTTCGCGAAGGCCGGCGCGACCGATCTCGCGGTGCACCTCGCGCGCAAGAGCTGTGCAGCGACCACGGTCAGCGCGACGGCCATGCTCGCGGCGCGCGACGGCATCTCCGTGTTCGCGACCGGTGGGATCGGTGGCGTACATCGCGGTGACGGTAGCGATGTCTCGCACGATCTGATCGCACTCTCGCGCACGCAGATCGCCGTGGTGTCGGCGGGTGCGAAGGCGATCCTCGATCTGCCGCGCACGCTCGAGACGCTCGAGACGCTCGGCGTGCTGGTGATCGGCTACCAGACACGCGAGCTTCCCGCGTTCTACATGCGCAGCTCGGGCCTGAAGCTCGAGCACACGGTCGACTCGATCGACGAGCTCGCCGCGATCGCACGCGCGCACTGGGCGATCAGCACGTCCGGGATCCTCGTCGCGAACCCGATCCCCGAGGCGCACGAGCTTCGCGATGTCGGCCCCGCCATCGAGCAAGCGCTCGCCGACGCGACTGCGCTGGGCATCTCCGGCAAGCCGCTCACGCCGTTCCTGCTCGCGCGGCTCGCCGAGGTCACGCAGGGCGCGTCGATCAAGGCGAACCGGGCGCTCGCGCTGAACAATGCCGAGGTCGCCGCGAAGCTCGCGGTCGTGCTCGACTAACTCAGGGAACGCAGACGATCGCGATCGTGTGTGTCGCGTCGGGCTCGCCGAGCCACCAGTTGTTCGCACCGCCGCTCGTACAGCTGAAGTTCTGCCCCAGCCCGTAGCGCACGGTGTGCACGCCCGACGTGTTCGGGATCCGCAACGTGGTCGTCCTCGATCCGGTGACGTTCTGGTTCTTCTGGACCGCCTGGTCGAACGGACACTTCTGGCGATTGCCGGTGATGATGCCGACCTCGATCTGATCGATGCAGTTGCCCGGACAGCTCGAGTCGTGGATCGAGTAGTCGAACGACAGGGACACGTCGGTGTTCTTGGCCGCGACCTTCAGCGTGCTACCGCCGAAGTCGACGTCCGAGAGCGTGGCGCCCCACGTCGCATTGCCGACGGTGACCGTCGCCGAGGGCGCGGCCGGCTCGGCACCACACGGCCAGGTGTCGCAGCCATCCGCGACGGTGTCGTTGTCGGTGTCGATCCGGTCATCGTTTCCGGGGCAGGTATCGTCCTCGTCGCACACGGTGTCGCCATCGACATCGCCACACGCGGGCTGCGAGGCATCGGGCGTCGGCGGTCCGTCGGGTTGTGTGGGTGCATCACTGGCCACGTCGTCGCCCGCCGCCGGAGCCTGGTACTGGCACCCGACGACAACCAAGGCGAGCACGAGCCCTCGGTAAAAACCCATCGTTCTCCACGGTACCGAATCTCGGCGCTGCCAGCCACACCGAAGATCCGGCATTGGTTACGCCTCTCTAGGCGGCGAAGCGCGACCGGCGCGACGTCAACTTGCGCAGCGCGACGTAGAACACCGGCGTCAGCACGAGGCCGAACAGCGTCACGCCGATCATCCCCGCGAACACGGTGACCCCCATCGCGCGGCGGATCTCGGCGCCCGGGCCGTGCGACAGCATCAGCGGGATCACGCCGGCGATGAACGCGAGCGAGGTCATGATGATCGGGCGCAGCCGCAGCTTGCACGCCTCGATCGCGGCGTCGACCGTCGAGCGACCCTGGTGCTCGAGCTCGCGGGCGAACTCGACGATCAGGATCGCGTTCTTGGTCGCGAGGCCCATCAGCACGACGAGCCCGATCTGCACGAACACGTTGCGATCACCGCCGGCGAGGTGCACGCCACCGAGCGCGGCGAGGATGCAGAGCGGCACGATCAGCATGATCGCGAGCGGCATCACCCAGCTCTCGTAGAGCGCCGCGAGCACCAGGAACACCAACAGGATCGCGAGCGGGAAGATCAGCAGGTTCGAGCCGCCCTCGCTGACCTGCTGGAAGCTGAGATCGGTCCACTCGTAGGTGAAGCCGGGCGGCAGCGTCGGGGCGAGCTGTTCGACCGCCGCGATCGCCTGCGCCGACGACATCTTCTTCGGATCGGCCTGGCCGACGAGATCCGCCGCCGGGAAGCCGTTGTAGCGCACCACCGGATCCGGCCCGAACGCGGTCTTGACGCCGACCACGCTGCCGACCGGCACGAGATCACCCTTGAGGCTGCGCGTGCGGAGCTCCTCGATCTGCTCGGTGCGCATGCGAAACGGCGCGTCGGCCTGCGCGATCACCTGGTAGGTGCGCCCGAAGCGACTGAAGTCGTTGACGTACGCGGAGCCGAGGTAGACCTGCAGGGTCTCGAACAGCTCGGACAGCGCGATGCCCTGCGACTTCGCCTTCGTGCGATCGATCTCGAGCTCGAGCTGCGGCACGTTGGGCTGGTAGGTCGAGAACGGCGGCAGCATGCCCGGCGTCTGCGCGACGGCTCCCTGCAACATGCCGATCACCTGCGCGAGCTCGGCGTCGCCACGACCCGCGCGGTCCTCGACGAACAGCGAGAACCCGGCGCCCGTGCCGAGCCCGAGCACGGGGGGCGGCATGATCGCGAACGCGAACGCATCCTGGATCCCGTAGAACTTGCCGTTGAGCTCGCCCGCGATCTGCTCCGCGCTGTGCGCGCGCTGGTCGGATGGCGTCAGCGTGATGAACACGACGGCCGAGCTCGGCGTGTTGGTGAAGTGGACGCCGTTGAGGCCGGGGAACGCGATCGCGTGGGAGACGCCCTCGGTGGCGAGCGCGCGCTTGCTGACCTCGCGCACCACGGCCTCGGTGCGATCGAGCGACGCGCCTGCGGGGAGGCTCACGATCCCGATCAGGTACATCTTGTCCTGCGTCGGCACGAAGCCGCCGGGGACCGCGCGCATCATCATCACGGCCGCGATCACGGCGACCACGTAGACGGCGTACGCGGGCTTGCGATAGCGCACCGCCACGCCGACGGCGCGACCGTAGCCACGCCCACTCGCCTGGAAGCCACGCTCGAAGCGGCGAAAGAACCAGCCGAACAGGAGATCGATGCCGCGGGTCGGCAGATCGCGCGGGGCCCCGTGCGGTCGCAACAGCCGGGCCGCGAGCGCGGGCGACAGCGTCAGCGAGTTGATCGCGGAGATCACCGTCGAGATCGCGATGGTCGCGGCGAACTGGCGGAAGAACTGACCGGTCAGCCCCGACATGAACGTCATCGGCACGAACACCGCGCACAGCACGAGCGCGATCGCGATGATCGGCCCGGAGACTTCTTTCATCGCCTGGTGCGCGGCGGCCTTGGGCTCGAGCCCGGCCGCGATATTTCGCTCGACGTTCTCGACCACGACGATCGCATCGTCGACGACGATGCCGATCGCGAGCACCAGCCCGAACAGCGTCAGCGTGTTGATCGTGAAGCCGAGGATCAGCAGCACGGCGAACGTGCCGACGATCGACACCGGCACCGCGAGCAGCGGGATCACCGACGCGCGCCAGGTCTGCAGGAACAGGATCACCACGAGCACGACCAGCAGCGCGGCCTCGAACAGCGTCTGCACCACCGAGTCGATCGACTCCGAGACGAACACCGTCGGGTCGTAGGCGACCTCCCAGGTCAGCCCCTGCGGGAAGCTCTGCGCGAGCTCGGCCATCCGCGCGCGGATCTTGTGCGACAGCTCGACGACGTTGCTCCCGGGTGCCTGGAAGATGCCGATGCCGACGGCGGATTGGTTGTCGAGCAGCGAGCGCAGCGAGTACGTGCTGGCGCCCAGCTCGATGCGCGCGACATCGCCGAGCCGGGTCAGCTCGCCGTGATCGCCGACGCGGATCACGATGTCGCGAAACTCGTCCTCGGTGACGAGCCGGCCCTTGGCGTTGATCGAGAGCAGGAAGCTCGCGGGCTCGGGCGTCGGCGGGGCGCCGAGCTGACCGGCGGAGACCTGGACGTTCTGATCGCGGATCGCGCGCATCACGTCGCCGGCGGTGAGGTTGCGCGCCGCGACCTTGGTGGGATCGAGCCACACGCGCATCGCGTAGTCGCCGGAGCCGAACGCGATCGCGTCGCCGACGCCCGGGATCCGGCGGATCTCGTCGATCACGTGCAGCGTGGCGTGGTTGCGCTGGTAGACCGAGTCGTAGCGGTTGTCGGGCGACAGCAGGTGCACGACCAGCGTCATGTTCGACGACTGCTTCTGCGTCACCACGCCCTGCCGGCGAACGTCCTCCGGGAGACGAGCGAGCGCCTGCGAGACGCGGTTCTGGACCTGGACCTGCGCGTCGTCGGGATCCGTCCCGGGGCGGAACGTCACGCTCAGCGTCAGCGAGCCGTCGCTCGACGCGACCGACTTCATGTACATCATGCGCTCGACGCCGTTGACCGCCTGCTCGAGGGGCGCGGCCACGCTCTCGGCGAGCACCTTGGGATTCGCGCCGGGATAGAACGCGCGGACCTGGACCTGCGGTGGCACCACTTCCGGGTACTCGCTGACCGGCAGCAGCGGGATCGCGACCAGGCCGGCGACGAAGATCACGATCGAGAGGACCGCCGCGAAGATCGGGCGGTCGACGAAGAACCTCGAGAGATTCACGGCTTCACCGCCGGAGCGGCCGGTGCCACCTGCGCCTTCGCGCCGGGAAACACCTTCTGGATGCCACTGACGATCACCGCGTCACCCGGCTCGAGCCCGGCGGTGATGATCCGCTGGCCATCGACCACGCGACCGAGCTTGAGATCGCGGCGCCCGACGGTGTCGCCCTCGAGCACGTAGACGTACTTGCGATCCTGATCGGTGAGGATCGCCTTGTCGTCGACGAGCAGCGTCTTGGTGACGCCGCCCTCGGGGATCTTGACGCGCGCGAACAGCCCGGGGACGAGCCGCTTGTCGGGGTTCTTCAGCACCGCGCGGATCAGCGCCGTGCCGCTCGCCGGATCGATCTTGCTATCGACGAAGTCGACGATGCCCTCGTGCGGGAACCCGGTCTCGTCGGCGAGCCCGACGGCGACGACCGCCTTCTCGGTGCGCAGGTAGCGCAGGAAGCTCTGCTCGTCGCCGGTGAAGTAGACGTAGACCTGATCGAGCTCGACCAGATCGGTCAGCGATGTCGATGGACCCGCGGCGACGTAGTCCCCGATCACCACGTTCGCGCGACCGGCGCGACCGGCGAACGGGGCACGGATCTGCGTGAACTCGAGATCGAGGCGCGCGAGCTCGACGGTCGCGGCCGCGACCTGCACCTCGGCGGCAGCCTGGGCCGCGGCCGAGACCAGCGCATCGCGCTCGGCGCGCGGGATCGCGTTGGCCGCGAGCAGCTTCTCGCCGCGCGCGGCTTCGCTGTTCGTCAGCTCGACGCGCGCCTTGGTCCGCGCATGCTCCGCGGCGGCGCGGGCGAACACGGCGCGATACGGGCGGGCGTCGATCGTGAACAGCGGCGCGCCGGCGGCGACCGAGCTGCCCTCGCGATAGAGCACCGCGGTGACATAGCCGGAGACCCGCGGGCGCAGCTCGACGGTGCGCACGGCGGCGATCCGTCCCGACAGCTCGTTGGAAGGAGAGATGTCGCGCAGCGCGACGACGGAGACGCCGACGGCCGCGGGTGGAGGCCCACCCGGTTGGGGAGCAGACTCGCTGGTCGCGCAGGACGCGAGGGTGGCGATGACGGTGGTGGCGGCGAGAACGCCTGCCGCGGTGGCGAAGGAGCGTGCTAAGGATAGTGGAGTCATCCTCCGGTTCGTATACGGAGGAACCCTCCGGTTGGCAAGACGACGATAGTCGGTTTACTCATTCCTCCTGACTCACGCCTGTCACGTTTCACGATGACCACGACCCAACGCCCCCTCCGCGTCGACGCGAAGCGCAACTACGACCTGCTGATCTCCGCCGCCGAGGCCGAGTTCACCGAGGTCGGAGCCGATGCGTCGCTCGATGCGATCGCGAAGCGTGCCGGGGTCGGGATCGGCACGCTGTACCGGCACTTCCCCACCCGCGACGATCTGATCGCGAAGGTGCTGCACTCCGGCACGCTCGCGATCGTCGCCCTCGGTCACGAGCTGCTCGACGACGAGGATCCCGCCGATGCGCTGCAGCGCTGGCTCCGCGAGCTGGTCGATCAGACCACGTCGTATCGCGGCCTGACGGCAGCGCTCGCGAACGGCTACGTCTCGAAGGACAAGACCGAGCTGTGCAACAGCTGCGTGCACATCGAGAAGGCGGGTGCGGCGCTGCTCGAGCGCGCGCAGCAGGCCGGCGAGATCCGCCCCGATGCCGAGATGAAGGAGCTGATCCTCACCGCGCACTCGGCGGCGTGGATCGCGGAGCAGACCAAGGATCCGCAGGCCGTCGATCGGCTGCTCGGGATCCTGTTCGACGGGCT
>Ga0075163_10004969_pt1 | contig 17807 bp, 12 predicted proteins | sample JI1023141ADNA_FD_71478 | JGI IMG/M metagenome (GOLD analysis project Ga0075163, IMG submission 71478) | Wastewater effluent complex algal communities from Wisconsin, to seasonally profile nutrient transformation and Carbon sequestration -... | ecosystem: Engineered > WWTP > Effluent > Algae...
GTTCTTGTAGAACCAGTAGGTGTTGCCGACGCCGTCGTAGGCGCCCATGGCGGCGCTGTCGGTGCTGCTGCCGCCCTCGCTGAAGAGGCTCTTGCCGGGGAGTCCCTGGCCGCCGCGCAGGCAGGTCTGGCCGAGATCGTAGACCTGACGGGTCAGCGCATGGTGGATCTTCGAGTAGCGCGCCAGCAGCGCGCCGTCGCGCTGACCGACAAACACATCTTCGAGCGTCTGGCCCTCGGGGCCCTGATATTCGGCGACGGCGTGCCAGGCATTTACCACATCGCCGCGGCTGGTCGTAAAGACGGTGGGCGTCGGGCCGGCGTGCAGCACCAGCCTGCTCGCGCCCTCAGCTGCCAGCGCGCTCTTGACGGCAGCAGCGCCGTCGCCCGCGGCCACGGTCGCGCGGGCATTGGGCACCAGCTGGCCCAGGATCGCCAGCACAGCCCCATCGGGAGCGATGTGGGCGGCGATGTGGCCATGGGTCACGGCAACACCGTCGACGAGCTGCTGCATGCGGACAAAGCGGAAGCCGCTGCTGTGCTTCTCATCGGAAACAATCTGAAGATCGGTCCCAGCGGCCAGCTGATAGGTCGCGGCGAGCTTGCTCAGCACGAGCGACTTCAGCTCATCGGCGGCGCCGGTGCTCAGCGGAATGCGACCGGCGAGGTAGTTGACATTGCCATCGGCGCCGCGCTTTTCGCTGTCGATGCCGAGCGAGCGCAGCGTTGCGTCCTTGCCATCGGCCGACGGCGCCAGAAGCTCCTGCGGATCGAGCTCACCCTCGGAGATCGCCTCGGCGCCGCAGCCCACGAGCAGCGTGGGCATGGTGGTTGCGACGGCGAAAACGGCTGCGGAGCTGAGGATGTTTCGGAAGGACTTCATGACTGCTGTTCCTTTTCTGTTTCGCTGGTCAGCAAAGCGGTGCGTGCTGTTGGCAAGCGGTGAGAGCAAGCCTGGTGCCGCCGCGCGATAGCTCGCAAGTGCCTGAAATCTGGATGGCGACAATGTCGCACCTGATGTCTGCGCAAATCAGGCTGCCGCCTCTGCTCCGCAGCCGGGAGCTAGCAAGCACGGGCCGCAGATGTCAGCAGGCAGCAGAGCGCGCCCTGCGGCGATCCGGGCCCCGCTGCGCGCTGTCTTCAGGCGAGAAAAAGGAGTACGATGGCCCTGTTGCACTATTGAATTTAGAGCAGACCTGCCGGCGGATTTTCCGACGGAGCCGGCAGCAGGCCGGCGGTAGATTTCGCCAGCCCATTCGACCTCGCACATTTAAATAGGAACAATCAGCATGGCCAGAAACCCCGTGCACGTGAATCCCAGCAGCATCAGCATGGAAGCGCTGGATCAGACCACCGCAACCCAGCCGCCGGTCATGTGCAGCTATCTTCCGGAGCCGCTCTCCACGGTCGCGGTGCTGACGCTCAACCGGCCGGAGGCGCGCAACGCACTTGGACCGCTGGAGTGGCAGCTCATCGGACAGCACCTCACAGCCATCGCCGCCGAAGAGCGCGTGCGCGTGCTCATCATCAAAGGAGTGGGCGGCTCGTTCTGCGCGGGCGGAGATCTGCGCTCGCTGCCGGATCAGCTGGAGCGTCCAGTCTCGGAATTTCAGCAGATGCTGCATCAGGACATGCAGGTGATCCGCCTGCTCTATGAGCTGGATCGGCCGGTCATCGCGCAGATTCACGGGGCGTGCACAGGCTCGGGTCTGGCGCTGGCGCTGGCGTGCGATCTGCGCATCTGCGCGGCCTCGTCGAGCCTGGGAGCGCCGTCGCATCGGGTGGGAATGACTGGCGACTATGGCCTGATGTGGCTGCTGCCGCGCGTCGTTGGACCGGCGCGGGCCAGCGAGATGCTGCTGCTCTGCGATGTGCTGCCGGCGGTGCGCGCCGAGACGCTGGGTCTGGTGCATCGCGTGGTTCCCGATGACAAGCTGAGCGACGAAGTGCAGAACCTGGCAGCCAAGCTGGCGGCCGGTCCGCGGCTGGCGCAGGCCATGACCAAGCGGGGCATTCGCCGCGCGCTCGGGTGTGATCTGTCGACCATGCTCGAATGGGAGTCGCAGGCGCAGAGCATCTTGTCGAGCACCGATGACGCGCGCGAGGGCGTGCAGTCGATCCTGGACAAGCGCAAGCCGCAGTTTCGCGGGCGGTAGCGACAGCCCTCTGACTCCAGGCGGCAGCGCCTTCTTGCCTGATGAAATAGGAGTCAGAATGGTGTAAACGTTGCGTCATGAGCAACGCAACCGTCGCCGTCGGCCGTGTCAATCCGGATGAGATTCACGCGCAGCTCGAAAAGCTGTGCAAGCTCGGCGGGATGGCGCAGGCGCTCGACCGTCGCGCCCCGACCATTCTCAAGGACAATATCTCCTGGCACTATCCGTTTCCCGGCGCCAACACGACGCCGTGGCAGCTGGAGGGCACGATCCTCGCGCTGCGCCACGCCGGCTTTCGCGACCTGGTCTGCGTTCAGAACAAGACCGTCGTCACCAACGCCTTCAAAGGCGAGGATCTGAATCACTACGTTCCCATCTTCCGCGCGCATCAGGTTCCGGTTCGCTATAACTTTCGCAGCGAAGACATGCGCTGGGTGCGCTACGAGCCGCGGGCGCGCCTGCGCGTGCTCAACGATATCTATCCGAGCGGAATCTTCCTGCCCGACTTCTTCTTTGGCAAAAACATCGTTCATCTGCCGACGGTCAAGTGCCACATCTACACCACGACCACCGGCGCGATGAAGAATGCCTTTGGCGGGCTGCTGGCGCAGCATCGACACTACACGCACTCGTGGATTCACGAGACGCTGGTGGATCTTCTGGCGATCCAAAAAGAGATTCATTCCGGACTGTTCGCGGTGATGGATGGGACGACCGCGGGCAATGGACCGGGGCCGCGCACCATGAATCCGGAGGTGCGCAACGTGATGCTGGCGTCCGCGGATCAGGTGGCCATCGATGCGATCGCAGCCAAGATGATGGGCTTTGATCCGATGAGCATTCCCTATATCCGCCTGGCGCATGAAGCGGGTCTGGGAGTGGGTCGCCCCGAGGAGATCAACGTCGTGGGCGATGCCGATATCGCCCGCGAGTCGTGGGGCTTCAAGGTGGGCGACAACCTCGCTTCGCGCATCGGCGATGTGATGTGGTTTGGACCGCTCAAGCGCATGCAGCGGCTGTTTTTTCACACGCCGCTCGTGCACGTGTTCGCCGCTGGCTCCGAGCTCTATCACGACCACCTGCGCTGGCCGCTGCGCGACAGCCGCGTCTTTGAGCACTGGCGCGAGAACACCGGCTGGGGACAGCTGTTTCAGCGCTACGAGCACGGCGCGCAGGCCGCATCGACTCCGGAATAGCTGCTACTCGACGGCGCCGAGCGTGCACATGCTTGCGCGCGGCCTGCCGCGCTGATCGGTGGCGGGACAGCCGGTGCCCTTGCCCAGCGCCGGGCTGTCGGCCGCCGGGGCCTGCGTCCTGGTGGGACCGGTGTTGTCGGCGAGCTGGCCGAGCTTGGGATCGACCACGGTCACACCGTCGGCGCACGGCGCCTGCGTGGCATCGTCCGCACCGCTGGCCCACTTGGCCGGGTTCTGGATGTTGGGTCCACCCTTGCCCAGCTTCTTGGTGCAGTTGATGGGGTTGTAGGCGTTGCCAGCAATGTTGTTGGCAACGATGCTGTTTTGGAGCTTCACAAGGTCGAGTCCGCCGGCAACGCCGCCGCCGAAAGCCACGGTGCCCGGCGCCCGATTGTTGGCGATCGTGCAGTTGAGGATGGTGCCGCTTACGGGGTTGCTGTTCGGGTTGTCCGAGAGCACCAGCCCGCCGCCGAGGCTGGCCGTCGCGGTGTTGCCGGAGATCGTGTCGTTGGTGAAGCTCACGATCGACAGCGGTCCCATGAAGATGCCGCCGGCGCCGCGCGCGCTGTTGTTGGAGATTGTCGTCGCTGAGATGTTGGCGGTGGTGCCCTGAAGATAGAGCCCGCCGGCCATGCTGGGCTGACCGCTGACATCGGGAATGGAGTTGCCGTCGACGGTGCTGGCGTTGATGTTGGTGGGCTCTTTCTGGTAGCTGACGCGAAACAGGCCGCCGCCAAATGCCTTGCCCTGGTTGCCCGACAGCGTGACGCCGCACAGCGACACCGTCTTGCCCTGTCCATCGACGGAGACTCCGCCGCCATTGCCGCCATTGCCGGGATTGCCGCCGCTGCCCGTGGCCTTGTTGCCGGTGATGATGCTGTTCACGATGTTGAGCGAGTTTCCGAGGTTGCCGATGGCGCCGCCGTTGCTGCACGTGTTGTTCGTGAAGGTGCTGCCGACGATGACGGTCTCGCCCACGCCGTTTGAAAAGATGGCGCCGCCGGCGACATCCTGGCCGCTCTGCGGGCAGTCGTTGCCGTCGAAGGTGCTGTTTATGACGAGCAGCTTGCCGCCCAGCCGGTGGATCGCGCCGCCGCCATTGGCCACCGCGCCGGCCAGCGACTTGGTGCTGCCGCCGGAAAAGCGCAGGTTCTGCACGGTCAAGCTCGGGGTGTCCTTGTCGTAGGTTGAGCTGAGCTTGAGGATGCGCGACATGCCGCCGCCCGAGAGGGTCACCTTGCCGCCGCCGTCGAGAACCGTGTCTTTGGTGACCAGCTTCTCGCTGGTCACGGTCAGCGTGTAGGGGCTTGTGCCGCAGCTGAAGGTGATGATGCCGCCCTGCGCGAGGGCCGCGGTCAGGGCCGCTTCGGTGCAGCTGGCAGCGGTGCCGCTGCCCACGACGGTGGTTGGGGTCGACACATCGGCGGGCATGGCCGGCAAGGTGCAGCTGACCGGCGGCGGCGGCTGACCGCCATCGGGATCGCCGGGGCTGCCGCCGTCGGGCTCCATGCCGGTTCCGGTATTGGCATCGCTGCTACAGCCGCTGCCCAGCGACGCAGCAACAGAGCCAGCCAGCAAGAGCGAGCAGGCCACCTGGGCCACAGGAGATCGCCGCATCCACAGGCGCATCATGAGTACTCCTCGTCGGGAAGGTCCCGCATCGAGTGTACCATGAGCGCCTGGGGGAGCTCCTAGTCGAGCAGCGGGCCGCTCTCTTCCGACGAGATGATCGGCAGGCGGCCGATCTTGCGCGCCTGTCCGGCCCGAGGATCGCGGTTGGCCGCCAGCTGCCCGCAGGCCGCGTCGATGTCATCGCCGCGCGTCTTGCGAATGAACACGGTAAAGCCCAGCCGCATCGCCTCCTGCTGAAAGGCGTGGACCCGTGACGACTCGGGCCGCGCATAGGGGCTGTGCGGGTGCGGATTCCAGGGGATGACGTTCAGCTTGCACGGAATGCCCTGCAACAGGTCGGGCAGGCGGCGGGCATCCTCCAGGCTGTCGTTGATGCCGCGCAGCAGCACGTACTCGATGGTGATGCGCTGCCGACGCTCCAGCGGAAAGCGGCGCAGCGTCGCGAGCAGATCTTCCAGCGGATACTTGCGGTTGATGGGCATCAGGCGATCGCGCTGCTCGTTGGTGCTGGCGTTCAGCGAGACGGCCAGGTTCACCGGCAGCCCCTCGCTGGCCAGGCGCTCGATCGCAGGCACCAGGCCCGCCGTCGAGACGGTGATCCGGCGCTTGGAAAAGCTGCGCCCCAGCGGATGCAGCAGGATGCGCAGCGACCGCAGCAGGTTGTCCAGGTTGTGCAGCGGCTCGCCCATTCCCATGAAGACCAGGTTCGTGACCCGCTCGCCCCCGGCCCGCCGCGTCGGATCTTCGGGCGGCAGGTTCGCCAGCAGGCGATCGCCCAGGTAGACCTGGCCCACGATCTCGCTGACCGAGAGGTGGCGACCGAATCCGAGCTTGGCCGTGGCGCAGAAATCGCAGTCGATGGCGCAGCCCACCTGCGACGAGATGCACTGCGTGAGCTTGCGCCGCTCGCCCTCTTCCTCTTCGTCGCCGTCATCGCGATCGGCCGGTCCAGCCGCCGACAGCGTGCGCACATCGTCATCGGGGATGAGCACGGTCTCGATCAGGCGATCGTCGCCCGTGCGCAGCCGCAGCTTGCGCGTGCCATCGTTTGAGACCTGCTCGCGATCGATCTCCAGCTCGCGAATCGCAACCTCTCCCACGAGCTGCGAGCGCAGCGCCTTGCTCACGTCGCTCATCGCCGCCAGATCGGTGCTGCCGCGACCGTGCACCCAGCGAAAAAGCTGCTCGCCGCGAAAGCGCGGCTGACCGAGCTTCAGCGCCAGGTTTTGGAAGTCGCCATAATCGAGATCACGCAGGTCAACGGCCATGGTCGGCGACTGTATCACGGCTCTCCGCAGGCCACAGCACATGTACGGTGGTTCCGTGAGCGGCACCGACGGTGTCGGTGATCCAGATCGCGCCGCCGTGAGAGGCGACCAGGCCGTGGCAGATGAACAGGCCGAGCCCCATCCCCTTGACCCCGCCGGAGTCTCGCTTCAGACGATAAAACGGCTGAAACACCCGCTTTCGCTCCTCGATCGGAATCCCTGGGCCGTGGTCCCAGACCTCGACGTGGACGTACCTGCCCTCGGGCAGCCACTCCTCGACGGGCAGCTCCTCGGCGGTGCCCAGCGTCTCGCGAGAGAGCATGTGCACCCGGGCGCGGATGCCCACCCGCTCCTTGCGGGGCGTGTAGCGGCTGGCGTTGTTCAAAAGACAGCTCATGACCTGCTCAAGCCGCGCGCGCTCGGCCTTGAGCTTCGGCAGCTCAGGCTCCAGCTCGATCTCGGGAACGCGATCGGCATAGAACACGCGCAGCTCGTCTCTGAGATCGGTCAGGACCTCCATCAGGTCGACCTCCAGGCTGTAGTCGAGGAGGAGCTGCTGCCCCAGCAGCCGCGCAGCTTCAAAGACATTGTCGACCAGCCGGCTGGAGCGCAGGACGTTCCGCTCGATCGCCATCACTGATTGAAAGTTCTCGACGGCATAGCGCCGTGCGGCGGCCGCATCCATCTCACCGCTCGATTCCGCGGCCTGCATCCGTCCACGCAGCGCACAGACGTGCGACAAGGTCGAGTTCAGCGGGTTTCGCAGCTCGTGGGTGAGACATAAAAGAAGTCGATGGTCCAGGCGCGAACCCGCCCGTAGACATCGAAAGTGAACTGCCCTGCGCCATCTGGATTTTCGCCGCTGTAGCCCTGACATGACTCTTAATGTTGCACCTCCGCTCTGACTGGCCAGAGGGGCGTACTGCGGCGAAATTCCGCACTTTTGGAAGTAAACCCCCTTGGCAACTGACCATGGCATTTGCCCATGGAGGTGCGGCCGGGGCTTGCAATGCCGCGATTTTTCGCAAACTCTGGTCCTTGTGGACACACGCGCGTTCCTCCTCGGCCTCATCACCGCAGCCCTGCTCTGTGCGGCTGGATACCACTACTACCTGAAGCCCGCAGAGCCCGACCCGTGCCGTGTGTGCAGCACCGGGACGCGCTGCGCGGCCGGGCTGTGCGTCGCTGCGAACACGCCTGCGCAGCCGGTGGTGCGCAAGCGGCCGGGTCAGCGCCCGCGCCCCACGGGCGGACCTTCAGCTGGCAGCGGCACCTTGGCCACCACCGGCACCGGCACCGAACCCGCAGGCGCGGCTCCCAGCGAACCGCAGGTCGAAGCGCCGCCGCCGCCGCCGCCGCCACCACCGCTGCGTCCCGAGGAGCGCAAGCTCATCTCGGTGGGCGACAAGCTGACCGGCACCGAGATCGTGAACCTGGCCGAGTCTGGACCCGCCGCCGAGCGCGAGCTGAGCCAGGAGGACATCGATGCGGTGGTCAAGCCGCGTCAGTCCGCGATCGTCGGCTGCATCGATGATGCCCGCGGCGAAGCGCAGCTCGACGCCATCATCACTGTTGCCTTCCGCATCCGTCGCACCGGCGAAGTGGCCGGGGTGCGCGTCGAGGCCCCGGCCTACCTCATCTCCCATGGCCTCAACGACTGCGTGCGGCGCACCATCCTGTCCCTGCACTTTCCCGCTTCGTCAAAAGCGCAGATCGTGACCTACCCCTTCTCGCTGCACTAGCCTCCATCGCTGGCGCCAAACGCGCAGCGCACACCCACCAGATCCGAGCGCGGTTCCGCCGGCAAATGAAAGTCGCGCGCATACGTTCGCAGCTCGCTGAGCGGGCTTGCATACGAGCCACCGCGCCGGACCCGAAGTCCGGTCGCCGGCGCCGCCGCGGGTCCCGCGGGATCCGTGCAGCCGCTGGCGCAGGCGGCATAGCCGTCGGGGGCATAATAATCGGCGACCCACTCCGAGACATTGCCGGCCAGATCCAAGCTGCCTGCGGGCCCGCGCAGCATCACCCCTTGTCTGCCGTCGCTCACCGCAGGCCATGGACGCCCCGGACAGCCGGAGCCGGCAAAGTTTACGCCCTGATCGCACAGCACCGGCGCGCCTCTTCCCCACGGCAGTGAGCGGCCGTCCTCACCGCGCGCCGCCCGCTCCCACTCGGCCTCCGTGGGCAGCCTGCCGCCGACGGAGGCGCAGGCAGCTTGCGCTTCGCTCCACAAAAGGCACGTCATGGGCAGCGCCTCGTTGGCGCCGGCCGCAGCGGTCCAGGTCGCGAGATCCGGCGAGCAGCGCAGGCTGTCCAGCGTCTGCGGCGCGGTCGGCGGCGGGCACCTGCCCGAGGCCAGGCAACGGCGATATGCGCCCACCGAGAGCTCGGTCACAGCCAGGCAAAACCCCGCTGAGAGCGTCACCGGATGCGCGGGCTGCGCGTCGCTGCCGCAGTCGGGATCGCCGGGCTGGCAGCCAAGCGTGAAGCGCCCTCCACGAACATAGCTGCTGCCATCCGGACACACCGGAGCCACACAGCGCCCGGCCCGGCAGGCCAGCGCCGGCGCAGCCGTGCAGCCGCGATCGTCAAGGCAGCCAGCGCCAGCGTCGCCCGGATCCTCCGGCGCCGCACTGCACGCGAGCAGAGTCGCCGCAATCGCGAGCGCCAGCCTGAATCCGGAAAAGGTCAACATGGTTGCCGTTTTTGTCTCTAGTGCACGACCGGCAGCGAGCGCTTGCTTGTGCGCAGCACCGCCTTCTTGTTTTCCCACTGTAGCACCGAGAGCCCCTCCGCTGCCTGGGCCTTCTCGTCGCGGATGCGGTCGGGCTGCTCGCAGGTGCGATAGTTTTCCTGGTAGCGCGGCGAGCGATAGCGGCGCATGAAGCGCGCAAAATCGTACCCATCCAGCAGAAAGAGGAGATGCCCCACGTCTCCATGCAGCCGCCGGTTCATGAGCAGCGAGATGGAGTCGCGATAAAGGCCCCGCAGCTCGCTGTCTCCCTTCCACATCTCGGGCGCCAGGCGCGCGGTCACAAACAGCTTCTCCAGCGTCGAGGATGTGCTGCGCGGACGGCGCTTCCAGTTGCGCTCGATGCGGTCCAGAAGCAGCCCGGTTCCATACGCCTGTTCGTACAGCCAGATGTAGCCATCCATCAGCTCATCGCGGCGCATGTGGCGCGGCTCAAAGACGACGTGGCGCGTATCGAACTGATCCCAGCGCTCGTGATCCAGGCGCCCGGCGGCCTTGAACTCATCAAACAGGTTGGTTCCCGGCATCGGCGTGAGGATGCTGAAGAACGGATACAGAATTCCGGCCTGCTGGATGAAGTCGAGCGTCTGCTTGAAGACGCTGCGCGTATCGGTGTCAAATCCGACGATGAAGTTGCCGACGACCGTGATCCCGCGCGCATGTATGCGGTCCACCGCTTCGGGATAGGTCAGACAGAAGTTCACCGGCTTGTCCATGTCGCGCAAGGTCGCTTCGCTCACCGATTCAAAGCCGATGATCATCGTCGAGCAGCCGGCATCGCGAAACAGATCCAGCATCTCGTCATCATTGGCCACGTTGAGCGTCGTCTCCGCAGACCACGTGGGCAGCTGCCCGGACTGAAACAGCGGCACCAGCGCGCGCAAAAGGTCCTTGGTGTACTTCACGCGCGAGATGAAGTTATCGTCGACAATATAGAGCGGCTTGCCCGCCGCGATCGGCCCCCGACCCCGCGGAAACGAGCGGATCTCGTGCACGACCTGCTCGATGGGCTTGAAGCGGAAGTCCTGTCCCGAGATATCCGGAACGCTACAGAACTTGCATCGGAACGGACAGCCGCGCGTGGTCTGAAGCTGATGAAAAAGGTACTGGCTGGTGTCCACTGCGCGCCAGGCCGGCACCGGAATCGCATCCATCGGCGGAAAGCCCTGCGCATCGTAGCGCTGCCGCGCCCTCCCCGCTTGCAGATCGCGCACCACCTGCGGCCACAGCGTCTCGGCCTCGCCGGTCACCACCGTGTCGACGTGCTGGAGCGCCTCGTCGGGACGCAGCGAAGCGTGGATTCCGCCCAGCACCACCCGCGTTCCGCGCGAGCGAAAGCGCGAGGCCACGTCGTACGCCTTTGACACGCACGAGGTCTTGGCCGACAGCGCCACCACATCCGTGCGCATTCCGTAGTCGATGTCCTGAAGGTACTCATCGACGATCTCGATCTCGACTCCGGGCGGCGTGCAGGCCGCCACGGTCTGGATTCCCAAGTCGAGAAAGGAGCGCTTGAATCCCAGCACGCGCAGCATGAGATCCATCTCATAAAGCTCGCGCTCGCTCGGGTCGAAGTTCTTGCGTGTGGCGACGAAGGTTATCTTCACGGCAGCCTCTTGGGAACGGGCCTCTTGGGAGGGCGATTGAAACCCATTTTCTCTGCAATAGATTGCGTGGATTAAATTGGTATTACATCCAGATGACCAGACAAATTTTTCAAGCAAAATTCGCGCATCGATTCCATGTCAATCGCTCAATACCGGAGTGGGCCCAAAGCTCAAACAGACCCGATGTGGACTGTTACATTTCATTTTGACTAGACTAGCAGATCAGGCATTATGATTGCCAAAATAGATTTTTCAGCACAGTGCGGATCGCAGTGCCTGCCGCGCCGTACTCTCTAATCAAGAAAGGGGCATCCGACCGATGCGAATCCTGCTAGCGCAGCCCGCGCCTTTTGAAAAAGGGCGACTGGGTCTAGAGAATATGATCTGGATGAGCGAGCCCGTCGCTCTGACCGCGATTGCCGGCGCTGTTCCAGGTCATGAAGTCCGCATCCTGGATATGCGCATCGAAGAGGCAACGGTGTTTGCAGATACGCTGCGAACATTTCGTCCAGATGTGGTTGGAGTAACCAGTATGACCACAGACTGCTACCAGGCTAAGGCGCTACTTTATAGCGCCAAGCGCTGGTCTAGCGATGTTTTGACTGTGGTCGGTGGCCACCATCCAACACTATCGACAGAAGAATTTTTTGAGCCCTACATTGATGTCATCGTTCGCGGCGAAGGTGAACATACCTTCAACGAACTGTTGACAAGTTTCGAGCGAGATCGCGAAAAGCGCGGCTTCGCAGAAGTAAGCGGTATCGTTTATCGCGATGGCGATGGCTATCGGCGAACGGCGGCTCGCTCACAGAGCACGCAGCTCGATACCCTGCCGATGCCTGCGGCGCATCTGGTCGAGCACTATCGCAAGCACTACTTTTTCATGGTCGCGCAGCCCATGGCGTCGATCTTCACGTCGCGCGGATGCAGCTTTGACTGCAACTTCTGCGCAATCTGGGAGTTCTACGAGCGCCGCACGCGCTTCCTGTCGGCGGAAAAAATCGCCGATCAGATGGCGCGCATCAAAGAGCCCTTTGTGTTCATCCTCGACGATAACTTCCTGACAAATCGCCGGCGTCTGGAGGAGCTCTATCAGGTGCTCAAGGAGCGCAAGATCCACAAGTACTGGATGACGCAGGGACGCACCGACTTTGTCGCCGAAAATCCCGAGCTCATCGCCAAGCTCGCCAGCGTCGGACTGATGGGACTCCTATCCGGCTACGAGACCAACGACGAGGAGTCCCTGGTCGAGCTGCGCAAGAAGTCGAACAAGGACAAGAACGTGCGCGCGGCCGAGGTCCTGCGCGCAAACGGAATCGTCTCCACCGGCATCTTTCTGGCGCGTCCGGAGTTTGACGAACAGGACTTCCGCGATCTCTACAGCGGCATCAACAGCCTCGGCGTGGGCATGCCGATCGTCACCATCCTGACGCCGCTTCCCGGCACCGAGATGTACAAGCGCCGGCAGCAGGAGCTGATCACGGACGATCTGCGGCTGTACGATCTCCTGCACTCGGTGCTGCCGACCAAGCTCTCGCGCGAGGAGTTTTATCGCCTGTTCGCCATGAACGGCAACGAGACCGCGCCTTCGCTGTTTCAGGGGCTCGCGCCCAAGGTGCTGGCCCGTCGCTGGCGATTCTGGCTGGCCGCGGCGCCGAACTATCCGCGCTTTGCCTGGCGCTGGTGGCGATATCGCCGCGTTCACTACGATCCGCGCAGCTTCCTCCGCGATGAGGAGGGCCTGCTGCGCCGCTTTCCCAAGCGCGAGACGGCCGCCGCGCAGCCGGTCGCAGCGCCGCTTCCGGTGGAAAAAAGTGAAGCCGCGGGCAAGCCGGTGCGGCTCCAGGTGCTGCCATGACAGCGACGACAAACCGAGGAACGACCAGGGCGCAGCGATTCCTGAACGAGCTGCGCGAAGAGGTGCGCGTTCATCCCGCGGTCAACCATCCGTTTCTGGCGCGCGTCGCCGTGACGCCGTTTACGCGCCAGGACTATCTGAGCTACGGACTTCAGCACTATCCGCTGGTCCACATGTTCACGACCTATCTGGAGCGGCTGCTCTTGAACTCGCCCGACAGCGAAGCCAAGCTGTGGCTGGCCCGCGTGCTCGTCGATGAGTACGGCGAGGGCTCGGAGGGCAAGGACCACCCGACGCTTTATCGCGAGTTCCTGCGCGCGGCCGGCGGCGAGCCCGGTCAGGAGCTTCAGACCGCGCTCGCGATGGAGGTCACGTCCTTCATCTGCACCCACCTGCGGCTGACCCGACACGCTCCGTTTCTCGTCGGGCTGGGCGCGGTCGGTCCGGGTCACGAATGGGCCATCCCGCACATGTTTCCGCCGCTTATCCAGGGTCTGCGGCGGGCGGGATTCCGCGAAGATGAGATTGGCTATTTCACGCTGCACATCGCGCAGGACGAAGACCACGGCGCCTGGCTGGAAGAGGCGCTGCTGCGCTTTTCCGACACGCCGCAAGGTCAGGCGCAGGTGCGCGCCGGCACCATGGCCTCGCTGGAAGCGCGCCGCCGCTTCTGGATCGGCGTCGAGCGCCGCATCGTGGCGTGGCGGCAGCCGCAGAGCGCGCAGCACACGCTGGATCGCGCTCGCGCCGGGGTGTCGCGCACGCTGACCGAGGTCGCGGCGCTGGCCCCGCCCTGGGCCAAGGCGCCGCTCGCTCCGGTGCGCCGCCGCGTCGCCACCACTCTCGACGAGTTCCTCTCAGCCCACCACCCGATGCAGTAGCTTCGGCCCGCCCTCTTACGGCGCCGTGATCGCCGTAAAGCCCTCCAGCTGCCAGGTCGGCAGCTTCTCCAAGAGCTCGCCGTGCGTCAGATCCAGATCCAGCGGCGTCACCGATGGCACGCCGCGGTGCACAGCGTAGGCGTCGGTGCCCGGCGCATCCTCGGCCTGCTCGGCCGGCCCGCCGATCCAGTAATAGGTGTTGCCGCGGGGATCGGTGCGGCTGTCCACGTGCTCGCGGTAGGTGCGCTGCCCCAGGCGCGTCCACATGAAGGTGCCTGTGGGCAGGTCTGGCTTCAGGTGCTCGGGCCCCGGCACGTTCACGTTGAGCAGCGAGTGCGGCGGCAGCCCGCCCAGCTGCGCTGCCCGCGCCAGCGCATGGCAGAGCTGCGCAGCGTCGCGAAAGTCCACGCCCGACCGGTAGCCCATGCTCATCGCGATCGACGGCACCCCGCGCAGGGCCGCCTCGACGGCGCCGGCCACCGTCCCCGAGTAGAAGATGTCCGAGCCGAGGTTATAGCCGTGGTTGATGCCCGAGATGACCAGGTCCGGCCTCGGGCAGAGCTCCAGGATGCCCAGGTACACGCAGTCGGCCGGCGTGCCGCTCACCGAGTGCCAGCGCGGAGCCACCTGCACGACGCGCAGCGGCTCGTGGAGGGTAAAGGCGTGGCCAGTGCAGCTGCGCTCGCGATCCGGCGCCACGACATGGATGGTCCCAAGGTCCGCCAGCCTCGACGCCAGCATCGCCAGCCCGTCCGCGCGCACCCCATCGTCGTTGGTGAGAAGGATGTTCACGGCCGGAAAGATACCCCGACCGACCCCCTGCGAGGCGAGATTGAATCGCCGAGTGTAGGAGCGTATAGTTTAAGATAGCGTGCCTACAGAAAATCCTCGTGTCTCTGCGGAGGGTTCCACGCTGCCATCCCAGGCAGGCGCGCGCGTTTGCCCTGTGGGCGGCTGTGCCTACGCTTCCGAGGTTCCCGGCGAGCAGTTCTGCCCTCGCGACGGCGCCTACCTGGTCGATCCCAAGGACCTCAAGGAATCCGAAAACGACCCGCTGCTCGGCCGCCGCATCTCCGAGTTCGCGATCGTGGCGCGCGTGGGCACCGGCGGCATGGGCACCGTGTACCGCGCCATCCAGATCGGCATGGATCGGCAGGTCGCGCTCAAGGTCTTGCGAGCCGATCTCACCGACGATCCGCAGGTCGTGCAGCGCTTCCTCCAGGAGGCCAAGGCGACCGCCCGCCTCCAGCACCGAAACCTGGCCATCACCTACACCAGCGGCAGCACGTCCGATGCCCTGTTCTATATCGCCATGGAGTACATCTCCGGCGGCTCGCTGGCGCAGCTCATCGAGCGCGCCTGGGTGCCGGGCGAGGGCGGACCGACCTACACGCTGGAGCTCTCGCGGGCGATGCGGCTGTTTTTTCAGATCGTCAACGCGCTCTCGCACGCGCACCGCCTCGGGATCGTGCACCGCGATCTGAAGCCCGACAACGTGCTGCTCCAGCAGGACGACGAGGACGGCGAGCAGGCCAAGGTCGTGGACTTCGGCATCGCCAAGATCCTCATCAATCCCGACGGCAAGAGCGGCCTGGTCAAGACCGACGCGCACGCCAACCTGGGTACCGCCCTGTACATGGCGCCCGAGCGCTTCGCCGGTGCGCCGGGGGATCCGCGCCTGGACGTGTACGCGCTCGGCCTGCTCCTGCACGAGATGATCACCGGCCTTTTGCCCTTTGCCAACCGCTACGAAGATCGCGAAACACCGACGGTGCTCTTGCACAAGCGGCTGACCATGAACGTGCCGCACCTGACCGCGAACCGGCCGCTCTCGCCGCAGCTCGTCGCGCTGCACGCCGATCTGCTGGATCGCGAGCCGCTGCGCCGACCTGCCAGCGCCGGCGAGGTGCGCATGCGGCTGCGCGAGATTCCCGAGCTGGCCAGCGTGCGGGGCTCGCTTGAGACCTCGCTCGGGGTCAACATTCCACCCGCCGAGGCCACCGTCGGCGATGCGGGGCTCTCGCCGGTCGAGGCCGCCCGCTCGCCATCGCGCCCGCTGCTGCCGCCCAGCCCGGCCCACCGCCTGAATTCCGATCCGGCGCACCGTGCTAGCGACGAGCCGCCGCCGGCCGCCCGCCCGCCCCAGCACAACACCCCGCTCGATGGGATCTCTGGGACGCCGGCTTCGCGCTCGCTGCCCCTGCCCGTGACCGCGCTGTCGCCGGTCGCGCAGGTCTCGCCAGCGTCGGTCTCGGTGCCGCCGGTGGTCGATAGCCCCAGCGCAGGCTCGGCCCCGGAGCCGGGCGTGCAGTCGGACACCGCGGTGGTCAATTCGCGAACCTCCAGCCGCTCGCTCACGACGTGGCTGCTGGCGGGCTGCGTGGTGCTGCTGGTGCTGCTGGCGATGCTCGCGCTCTGGTAGCTGCTAATCGACGCTGCCGTTGCGATGCAGCGTCAGGCGCAGCACTGCGGCGGCATCGATGTCGCTGCGACGAAACAGCAGCGGCTCGTGCTTGCCGCTGATCCAGTTTTCCTGCTGGTTTGCGAAAAACGGGCTCGCCGGATCGGCGTCGTTGCCGCGCGTGAAGTTCACCTGGGCCTGCGGCTGACCGCTCGCATCGAAGCCAACGATCATGCGATACAGCGATCCATCCGTCGACGACCACTTGTCGAGCACGTGCCCCTGCCCGTCCAGCATCGAAGCGGACGACACATTGACCGTGCCCACCGAGCCATCCACCGGGAAGGTGCCGCCATTGAAGTCGCCGCCCAGCACATGGTCGAAGCGAGCGCTGTGCACGTCGCGCCACGCATACCCCGCTGCGTCCTCGGGCTTGGCGAGCTGGAAGCGCGTCTTCAGCCAGGCATACGCATCCGAGAGCGCCCCCACCAGCACCGGGCGAGCCCCCTCCTGGAGGATGCCCGTGGTGCCCGCGACCCCGAGCAGCGCCAGCCGCATCGGCTTGAGCGCGTAGGCCGGCGAGGCCTGAAACAGCGTCGGCAACAGCGCACCCAGATCGTCGGCCTCGGCGCGCTGGGCGGCAAAGTGCGACAGCGCAAACAGGGTGACCGCCTCCGGCGACTCGCGCCGCATGCTGCGATCCCAGCCCTCCAGCCGCTTGGCCAGCGCCAAGAGCTCGGGACGGTTGCGATAGGCCGCGAGCGCCGGATCGATATCGATGGCGCTGACCGCCTGGATCAGCGCCGGCACCAGATCGTCGGCAAGCGAGCTGTGGGCATCGCGCTGCAGCGCCTCCATGTCGGCGACGCCGATCTGGCCCGGCTTTTCACGGATGAGCCGAAGGAGCTCGCTCTCGATGCGGGCCGCCCGATCGCCGGGATCGTAGAAGTAGCCGTAATAAAACGGATCGTTGTCGACGCGCCCGTCGGCGGTGAAGCCCCAGGGCTCGTTGTTGGCGGTGGCCAGGTAGCCGCGCACCGGATCCAGCGCCTGCGGCAGCTGATCGTTGCTGAGGTGCGCGCCGCTCCACAGCGCCTGCGGATCGTCGCCGTCCATCAGCTGCCACGGCCGCAGCCCCTTGGCCACCCCGTCGCGGCGCGGCACATTGGCATGCACGTGATAGCGGATCGAGCGCTGATCCGCGGCAATCAGATTCACGGCGCCGACCTCCAGCCGATCCGCGGCGGCGTCCCAGTCGGCCAGCCCGCCCGCAAAGTCAAAGCCCAGGTACATCGCGGCCTCGTGCGTGGCGCCAAAGCCGGTCCAGTTGAACAGGATCGACTCGTCGGGCTTGAGCAGCAGCGCGTGCGGCACCGGCAGGAGCTCGTCGGGCAAGAGCACGCCCAGCCCCGCCACCACGCCGATGTCGACCTGGGCCACGTCCGCGCCGCCGCCGTCGGGGCTTGCGGCCGGGCCGCCGCTCGGGCGGACGTAGATCGTCTCGTGCCGCCAGGTCACCGGCGTCAGCTTGCCGCCCACGCGCACCTGGCTGCTGTCGACCCGCGACACCCGCCAGAGATCCATGACATCGGCAAAGTTTGTCGTCGCTGTCCAGCCGATGGCGCGGTTGTGCCCGAGCTGCACGCCCGGAGCGCCGGCAAAGCCGAACCCGACCACATCCAGCGAGCCGCCGCGCTCGGCGCTGTTCAGGTGCTGCGCAAAAAAGCGGCTCGGATTGCCCAGCGGCTGGTGCGGGTCGCCGGCGAGCAGCGGCCGGCCATTGTCGGTATAGCGCCCCGCGACTGCCCAGTTGTTGCTCCCCAGGCTCGGGACCAGCGGCTGGTAGTGAGCGAGCTGGCTCTGCCAGTCGACGAGATTCTGAATCGGCAGCTTCGCTGGCCTGGAAGAGCCGGGAGCCTCTGGCTTATTGGACTCAGTCCCAAGTTTCACGATCTGGGTGGCATCGGGCATCGTGAAGGCGGGCCGGTTGGGCGTGCACAGCGGAAAGTCGCGGCCGATGGTCGGGGCCAGGACGTTCAGCACCGAGGCCATCAGCT
>Ga0075163_10004970_pt1 | contig 17806 bp, 13 predicted proteins | sample JI1023141ADNA_FD_71478 | JGI IMG/M metagenome (GOLD analysis project Ga0075163, IMG submission 71478) | Wastewater effluent complex algal communities from Wisconsin, to seasonally profile nutrient transformation and Carbon sequestration -... | ecosystem: Engineered > WWTP > Effluent > Algae...
AAGGCGGGCCTGCGTTGCTCCCTCGCTGGCAGATGACGCTCTGTTGCTCGTCACTCCAGCGATGGCGGGAGTCCATGGCTCTTGGCGGACGAGGCAAGTATGTGGATACCCGCTTTCGCGGGTATGACGGGTCCAAATGGCAGAGCGAGCGTGTGTTGTCACGCGCTCGCGGATTCGACGGTTCGCTTGGCGACGGGCTACAGCTTGAACGCGGCCACCATGCGCGCAAGCTGATCAGCTTGCTCTTCCAGTGAGCGCGCCGCGGCTGTGGCCTCCTCCACCAAGGCCGCATTCTGCTGGGTGACCTGATCCATCTGGGTCACCGTGGCGTTGACTTGCTCGATGCCGGCGCGTTGCTCGCCCGAAGCAGAAGAAATTTCACCGATCAGGGTCGCCGCTTGACGCACTGCCGTTCGCACATCACTGATCGTGCTGCCTGCGGTATCGACCAAGGCACTGCCGCTTTGGACCTTGTTCACCGAATCATCAATCAGCCCTTTGATCTCCTTGGCGGCCTGCGCCGAACGCTGAGCCAGTGAACGCACTTCCGAGGCCACGACAGCGAAGCCACGGCCCTGATCGCCCGCTCGCGCAGCCTCGACCGCCGCATTCAAGGCCAGGATATTGGTCTGGAAAGCGATGCCATCAATCACGCCGATGATGTCGACGATACGGCGCGAGGAGGCTTCAATTTCATGCATGGTTTGCACGACACCGGAGACAACATCCGCACCGCGTTCTGCCAGCTCGGCAGCACCTTGCGAGTGCTGGTCCGCCAATCGCGCGTTGTCCGCATTGAGACGGACAGTGGCGGTCAGTTCCTCCATGCTGCTGGCCGTCTGTTCCAGAGACGCCGCCTGCTCTTCCGTGCGTTGAGAGAGATCATCGTTGCCACTGACGATTTCGCCGGACGCCGTGTAGATGCTCTGCGCTGTCTCGTTGATCTGACGCACCATCTGCGACAACTGTTCGACGCTTTGATTGGCAGCGACCTGCAGTTGCGAGAATGCACCCTTGAATTCGCCTTGCATGCGCTGGCGAAGATCCCCTGCGGCGACCGCTTGCATGACGACGGAGACGCTCTGCACACCGTCCTGAGTCACCGACATCAGGCGATTCAGTCCGCTGACCATGTCGCGGAAATTGAACTCAAACGCCGACTCATCACCACGTTCATGCAGCTCGCCTGCGGCTGCGGCATCACCCAGGCGGACGATCTCGTTGCGCAATCGGGAAAGGCTGTCGCGAACGGCATCCATGGCGGACGAAATCGACGCTTCTTCGCCGGGCAGTCTGTCCATGGCATCAGTGAAGTTGCCGCGCGCATAGTCGGAAGCGACCTCGACGATGCGGTGCTTCACCGCAATGTGCGAGGCGATCAAATCGTTCACGCCCTTGGCAATCCCGGCATACGCGCCGCTGAAACGCGCTTCATTGATGCGATGACTGACTACGCCACTCTGATGTTGAACAAACATGTCGTGCTGTTCGTCTTCGAAGCGGCGCAGAACCTTGGTCACCTGATCCAACTCATCGGCGATGTCTTGCAGTTCGTCACGGGATTGCAAGTCAATTCGTTGCGGAAACTCTCCGGCTGCCAGCGCTCGGGCGGCTCGACTCAATCCGCGCAAGGTCGCCGACAACGAGCGGGCGAATCCGAAGAAAAAGTACAAGGCGGTCAGCGAGGAAATCACCAGCGCGACCAGCGCAATCGTTCGATTGTGCTCGTAGCTGCCCTGTCGCAATGCCAGCTCATTGTCGAAGGCTGCAATCGCGCCATTACGCAAATCAAACAAGGCGCCCACGGCCGCATCGCCCGCGCTTCTAAATTGCGCCAAGTCGCCAGTTGATGCACCGCTAAGCCATGTATCCGCTGATTGCATGAACGTCTGCAAGGACGTTTGTGTGCTCGTGAACTTTGACTGCAACGCGGCAGCCACAGCGGGCCTTGCCTGCATGACGCGCTCGACCCCGGGCTGTGCCCGATCCAGCAAATTGCGTGCGACCTGCAACATACCCATGGCGCGCCCGATTTCAGCTACCGAGTGCGCCGTTGACGACGTTGCCTGCAAGCGCGCGCCGGTGTCGCGCAACTGCACCAGTTGATTTGCCGCGCCCGGATGTTTGAAGAACACGGCGTCCATCAGCACATAGGCATTGATCTCGGGGTCCAAGGTCAGGTTGGACGCGTCCGCCACGGCTTCGCCCAAGGTGATCAGCTCAACCATGAAGGCGTCAGCCACCTCGACACTTGGCGAACTGCCCAGTGTCTTCCACTGCGACTCGATTCGCTGTATCGACTCGCTCTGCGGCATATCCCCCGCATGCGTTTGATGCCATTCGCCGACCCGCTTCCACGCCTGCTCGAACGCTGCGGACGCCTGGGAACCGGCGCCGGCGCGCAAGTCGGCGACAGCGCTGATGGCTTGACCCAACGGCTCTGCCACCAGCAAGCCTCGACGCTCCTTGTCGATGAAGTCGATATTGAAGCGCAGCAGTGGCAGGAGCTGCAGGGTCAGGACGGCAATCGCGGCCACAAAGATCAGGCCAATAGTGATCAGCTTGCGTGTGAATCGCAGCCGATCCATCAATCGCGCGGCGGGCATCACCGCGTGGTAGAGCATTCTGGGAAGTCGCACGGCGTTGTCCGATGTGTGTGTTGGGGGGGCGGACGTGTGGACTACCAGCGGATGGACAGTCCCAGCGTCCACGCCCAATCGGGTGTTCGCTCGTTCAGTCCAAGACTGATGGCGGTGTCGAGTTGCAGATCGTCACTCAACAACCAGGCACCACCGACGTCGAATGCAGCCTGTGTGCCACCGTGTTCCGTCGCGGCGATCTGTGGCAGCTGGATCTCGGCAAATACGCGATGGTGATCACTCAATGCGCGCCCGATGACGGCGGAGGCGATCCACGCCGTGTAGCGACCTTCGCCATCGTGATCGCGAACCACACCGGGCATCACCCCCAGGGACCAGTCGTCGTTCAAGGCCCATTCGGCAACCAGACGTAGCGATGGTCGTACACCGGTGCCACGGAACTCGGCACTGCCGGTGTCCAGGTCGGCATGGACCAACCACGCCAGCGATGCACCCAGCGGTTCCGCCTGTACGTGGTACTTCAGACCCACCGCCAGATCGTTCAGGCCGTCAAACGTTTCGCCATCCGGAAGCCGAACGCGTTGAAACGTATCGCTCTCGAAGCGCAGTTCCCAGGAATCTCCCAAACCGACGCGCAGCAAGGCAGGAAGCAGCCAGGACGTACTCTCGCCCTCCGCGCCACGCTCGCGCACCAAACCCATTTCGATCTGCCATCGTCCTGCGCCGACGGTCGTGCTCGACTCGACGAAATCAGGTCGATCAGTGGCCATCGGATCGGCGTTCGCCACATTCGTCATCGCGCAAGCACAAAGGACCGCGCAGGTCGTCACGTGCAGCAAAGCTTGCTTGTTCATGTCCCCTCCCAAGCCCGCAAAGGCGAGCAGTCCGCGCTGCGTTGCAGGGCACGTGCCAGATTTTGAGGGTTGAACTGCGGCCAACACTTACGCTGCGCAGGGTGTCGAGATCATGCCATCGGGCTCAGCCTCACGCTGGCAAGCTAGACATTCCTGCCGCGTTCGGAATCAGGAGTCTCGCAACTTGCCGCTAAATGCGGAACTGCGCCACGGTCAGATTGAGTTGCTGTGCCTGCTCCTGCATGGAGCGTGCAGCGGCCGAGGCCTCTTCCACCATTGCGGCGTTCTGCTGCGTTGTCTCATCCAGATGCGTCACGGTCGAATTGACCTGTTCGATGCCGGCGGTCTGCTCAGCAGAGGCCGAAGAGATCTCGCCAATGATGTCGGTGACGCGCTTCACCGAGTGCACGATCTCGGTCATCGTCTGTCCCGCGCTGTTGACCAGCGCCGCACCGCTGCCAATCTTGCCTACCGAATCGGTGATCAGCGATTTGATTTCCTTCGCGGCATCAGCCGAGCGTTGTGCCAAGGACCGCACCTCCGAGGCGACGACAGCAAAGCCGCGCCCTTGCTCACCTGCACGCGCGGCTTCCACCGCAGCATTGAGCGCCAGGATATTGGTCTGGAAGGCGATGCCATCGATGACGGAAATGATGTCCACAATGCGCCGCGACGATTCATCGATATCACGCATGGTCGCCACCACTTTGTTGACGACCTCGCCGCCGCGTTCGGCGACATCGGCCGCGCCAATCGCCAGTTGATTGGCGGAACGCGCGTTCTCGCCGTTCTGCCTCACGGTGGCGGTGAGCTCTTCCATACTGCTGGCGGTTTCTTCCAGTACGGCCGCCTGTTGCTCGGTGCGCGTTGACAGGTCCGCATTGCCGGAGGCGATTTCGGTCGATGCCTGCCGGATCACATCGGCCGCCGTCTGAATCTGCTGTACCAGGCCACTCATGGACTGCACCGCACGATTGGCCACCTCGGACAACTCGCCGAACCGGCCCAACTGACCCGTCGGATAGCGCACGGCGAGATTGCCCTCTGCCACCGCTTCAAGAAAGCGCTGGGTGTCCGTCAGCACGGTATCGAAATGCTGCAGCATGAAGTTCATCGCCACCACCTGAAGCAGGTGGAATCCATCCAAGCCCGCCGTGTCGATGCGATAGCTCACGTCGCCTTCTGCAGCGTGTTCCAGCGCTTCGTCCTGAATTTCGTTGAAGTGTTCCACCGACTGACGCATGGAATTGACCGAATCGCGCAGTTCCGCGAACAGACCCGAGGCCTCGACATCGACCTTCTGGCCCAGTTGGCCTTTGGCAAGATGGGTTGCCGAATGCACCGCCGCTGACAGCACCCGATCCAGCTGTTGCAGAGAATGATTGACCGAGCGCGCCATCTGCGCGAAACGCCCTTGCAGACCGTCTTCGTTGACATGCCCGTCCAGCTCGCCGCGTTCGAGCTTGATTAGTGCTGCTTGCACCTCGCCCAAAGTCGCGTCCATCGTCGTCGCCGTACGATGAATGGCGTGACCAATGCTCCCCGCAGGCAGGGAGTTCAGATTGACTTGATTGACACGCTCACCCTGTGCCAACGCGTTGGCCACGGCGATCAACTGGTCGGGATCGGCGCCAAGAATCGACACCTCGCGCGCCAATTGACGCGCCATCACCACCAGCACCGCCGTCTCTGCCACCACGAACAACGCGTGAATCACCACAATGATGAAGCCGGTGTCTTTCGCGAACACCCACACCGGCCAGCCGTTGCGCTGCAGGAAATCAAACAAAAGGTGATGCACGGCGATGACTGCGGCGCCGAACACCAGTGGGCGCCAGTCTCGGTAGTACAGCAGCACGGCAAGAAGTACGAAGATGCTGAAGTGCATCTCGATCATGCCCTGCGCCTGATGGATGGTGACGCCAGAGAGAACCATGAACGCTGCGGCGATGGTCAACCGAGTCAACAAATGGGCAGGATTCAAATACACCTGTGCGGCGACCACCGCGACCGTGGGCAAACTGATCAGCAGGAAAGACGCCCATGTGGACGTTCCGGCCGCGAGGCCGAGCGACAACAACCCCATGACCACGGTCATGATCAACATCAAACGATCGGCTTTGCCCTGCAAAGACTGGATGTAGCTGGAGCCGGTGGCGGACTGACGCATGGGATTCCCCTGTTCTCGTCGCTAGGTTTCGTTCGGCGGGCAATCGCAACTGTCCGCTACGATGGGCGTGCCAAACGGTGCCTCGTTGGCCTGCAATCCCTGCGCCAGCACTGCGGGCAGAGACAGATGACCGCAGCCATCACCCAGACTGGCCGGTCCCGCATACAACAACTTGCCCTGGGCGGAGAACAGGGTCAGCGCGGCATGCGCGACAACGGGAAGCGGTGGCGAGCGCAACGTGCTTTGATCGACGATCCGCAAGCCCTGTGCCTGCAGATCAGTCCATGCCGAGGTGAAATCGGGGGCATCTACTTCGCAGCTGCAGGCCGCCGTCGAATTGATGATCAGCAAGGCTGTGGGTGCAGTCATCGAGTGAGTCGATGCCCGGAACCACTGTTCCCATTGCGCGACCTGCGCTTGCGTTTGAGCCGTAACCGCGAAACGCTGCTGCAGTGGTCGCCACTCGGTTTGCCAGAAGCCCCAAAGCACGAGCCCAAGCCAAAGCGCGCTCAAGCCCGAACCCAGCAGCAGACGAAGCGTGACGGCGTGCCCCGGAGCGACCATCGACACGGCGTACCTCGCTAAGCGGAACTCGGAGACGGTGGAATACGCGGCGCGTCGTCGTCACCCTCGACCGATGTCTCTGCTGTGCTCTCGGCGGCCAAGGCATCCGTCGGTGGTTCCGGCTCGAAGTCCTCGGGTTCAACCTCACCATGCAACGTCGTCTCAGAGACCGTTGGCTCGCCATCTGGCGCGCTGTTCGATTCGGGTGACGTGTCGCTCTGCACTGGCAGGCCATCAAGGGGAGAACTTTCCCGTTTTGGCGGCTGTATGTCGCCGGATTCGTCGCGCGCCTCGTCCGCAGCAGCTTCCTGCAGGTTCATTGCGTCGTGCGTGGCCGCTTCTGGCGAGTCTGACGTTGCCGAGGGCTGCTCCGTCTCAAGCAAGGTCGCTGTCGCGATCGGAGCGGTCTCGACACGCAGGACTTGCGCGGGACGCCTCGCTGCGGTCGCGCCAAGTCGCGACACGGCAGCCTGATCCAGACGGAACGCCGACACGGCGGCGGCGAGTTCTTCCGCCTGGTCCTCCAGCGCGCGCGCCGCCGCCGAGGCTTCTTCCACCAGCGCGGCGTTCTGCTGTGTGGCCTGATCCATCTGCGACACCGAGTCGGTGACCTGGGCAATGCCGTCGCTCTGCTCTTTCGACGCCGCAGAAATCTCGCCCATGATGTCGGTGACGCGCTGCACGGAGTGGCGGATCTCGCCCATGGTGCGACCGGCCTGATCGACCAATGCCGAGCCGCTCTTCACCTTGCTCACCGAATCGGTGATCAGCACCTTGATCTCTTTCGCCGCAGCGGCGGAGCGTTGTGCCAGCGAGCGCACTTCCGCTGCGACTACGGCAAAACCGCGCCCCTGCTCACCGGCGCGTGCAGCCTCGACGGCGGCATTGAGTGCCAGGATGTTGGTCTGGAAGGCGATGCCATCGATGACACTGATGATGTCGACGATCTTCTTCGAGGACGCATCAATCGCGCTCATGGTCTGCACCACATCGCTGACCACACTGCCGCCCTTCTCGGCGACCTGTGCGGCACCAATCGCCAATTGATTGGCCTGCAAGGCGCTCTCGGCGTTCTGTCGAACCGTGGAGGTGAGATGCGCCATGCTGACGGCGGTACGCTCCAGCGAGTGCGCCTGTTGTTCAGTTCGACCGGAGAGGTCGTTATTGCCCGCAGCAATTTCCCCCGCAGCGGTTTGAATCGCGTCGGTCGCTTGTTTGATCTGATGAATGATGCGAGTGAGGTTGCTGACGGTGACATTGGCGTCCGTGGCCAGTTGTCCGAACGCGCCGTCGTAGCTGCGCTGGATCGCCCGCGTCAGATCACCCTGGGCGATGCCTTCCAACAGATTGCCGACGTCGTTGAGACCCGCGTCGGCTTGTTCCATCAGGCGATTCAGCGCCAGCACCATGTCGCGGAAGTCGTGCTCGAAGCGACTGGCATCACCACGCGCGCTGAAATCGCCGCGCCCCGCCGCTTCGGAGAGACGCAGAATGTCGGTCTTGATGGCGGTCAGTCCCTGCTTGACCGCATCCACCGCGCGGGTGATTTCCAACTGTCTGCCTGGCAGGCGTTCCATGTCTTGCCGGAAGTCACCTTTCGCATAGTTGGCGATAACCGCCAGCACGCGCTGCTGCACCGCCAGTTGCCCATCCACCAGACGATTGACGGCTTCGCCCATCTCGCCATACGCGCCAGGAAATTCGGCAGCGTCCAATCGATGCTCGGTTTCACCGCGCGCAAAGGACTCGCCAAGATTGAGTTGCGCCTGCTGAAACGCGCGCAATTCGCCCTGCAAGGTGCGCATGTCCGCCAATAGCGATGGGCCATCGCCATGGGTAAGCACCTCGTGCTCGAGCTCACCATCCGTGATGCGGCGAACCACCTGCGCCGCATAGCCTGGATCACCTCCCAACTGATCCATCACCCGCCGGGTGATCCGCCAACCCCACATCAGCAATCCCACCGCCAGCAGCAGCAGTCCAAACAGTTGAGCAATCGTGACTTGAATGCGCACACGGCTGACATCGTCCGATGCCGTCACTTGCATGGCTTGGATTTGTTCGGTCAGTGCGGTCAATCCCGTGGCGACATCGTCATAGGCGTAACCGAATACCACGAGGATGCTGCTCGCCGCATAGGCGTCTTCTTCGGTGGCGATGGTGAAGATTTCTTCGGCTTGGCGAACATACTCATCCACCGGCGCCTGCAGTTTGGCAATGCCTTCGAGTGTCGCCGGGTCCAATGGCAGTGCCGCATTGGCAGCCAGTGCATCACGCAAACCTTGCGCGTGATCTTTGATCGCCTGTTCGATGCGCATGCCGGATGAGGGATCGGCCATGAACGAGGCGACCATTGAATCCAGCACATCGGTGCGCAGACCTGCGTGCATGCTGACCGCCTGTTGCTGGTGTTGCAGTGCCTGCACCGCAAACGAAAGCTGGCTCGCTGCCGAGGCGAGCCGTGCCTGGCCCCAGAATCCGATCAGCCCAATCAGCACAGCCGCGATCACGCCCGCCGCGCTGAGGCTCAGTAACAATTTTCTGAATTCCACGCTTCCCCTCCCGCGCTGTCTTGCCCCGTGAACGCACCAATCGAGGGCGTCGCATTACCACCGGAATATGGATACCGCTGCTTGCAAGTCCCGTGCTTGCTGCTCCATTCGATGCGCCGCCGCAGTGGCTTCTTCCACCAGGGCGGCGTTTTGCTGTGTGGTTTGATCCATGTGGGTAATCGTCGTGCTGACCTGCTCGATACCTTGGGTCTGTTCTGTGGACGCCGAGGCGATTTCACCCACAATGTCATTGACTTGCGTGATCGCGGTCAGGATGTCCTGCATGGTCTTGCCCGCACGTTGCACCAGTGCCGTTCCGGAACTGACTTTGCCGACCGAGTCGCCGATCAGTCCCTTGATCTCGCGCGCCGCCTCCGCCGAGCGCTGCGCCAGCGAGCGCACTTCCGCCGCCACCACCGCGAAGCCGCGTCCTTGCTCGCCTGCACGCGCCGCTGCGACGGCAGCATTCAGGGCGAGGATATTGGTCTGGAATGCGATGCCGTCGATGACCGCAATGATGTCGACGATGCGTTTGGACGAGCCATCTATCGCGGCCATGGTGACCACCACTTCCTGCACCGCCTGACCACCGCGCTGTGCCACCTCCGCCGCGCCGCTGGCAAGTTGATTGGCGCCCGCCGCGTTTTCGGCATTGCGACGCACGGTCGCCGTCAGTTCCTCCATCGAGGCCGCGGTCTCTTCCAGCGATGCCGCTTGCTGTTCGGTGCGCGATGACAGATCTGCGTTGCCACTGGCGATCTCGGCGGCGGCCGTATGAATCTCGTCGGCGCTGGCGACGATACGTTTGACCAGCGAGCCCAACTGATCCGACATGGCATTGATCGCTTGCTGGACGCGCGCGATCTCACCGCCAAAATGGCCCTGCATGCGCGCGCTCAGGTTGCCCGCCGCAATGTCGGCAGCCGTATTCGCGACCGCGGCGAACGCCTGTTCACTCTGCGCGAGAATGCGATGCAGCGCGTCGATCAGGGTATTGAGGAAGGGATTGTCCTGGCTGCGTTGCTCGATGCGGCGACCGAAGTCACCGTCTGCCGCTGCCGCGACCGCGCTCTGCAATTGCGCCTCGATTCGCAGGGTTTCGGTGCGATCCAGCCATTCCACAAACCAGCCCGCGCAGTGCCCCTCACTGTCACGGATCACGCTGACCGTCAGACGCAGATCGCGGTCTGCGATCCGCACGTCACTTTGCGCAGTGCGCTCGATGCGGTGCCAATCCGTCGCGATGCGCGCCAACTCGGGATGCAGGTCACCGATTGGCCGCCCCATTGCACCACGCCGATCATGCAGTGACTGCAAGACCTCCCCGCAGTGCTGCGCCAACACCGTCATCGCGCTGTTGACGAACACCAGTTTCTGTTCGGCATCGACGATCACCGCCGGTGATGCCGCTGCCACCAGACCGCGACGCACGCGCATGCCTTGCAGGGCCTGCTCCTGCTCACGCTCGATACGCTCACGCAAGGCGTTGGTGGTGGTTTCCATAGCGCGGTACAGGCGACCGATCTCGTCATCGCCCCGCGCAGCCATGTGGACATCCAGTTTGCCTTCCGCGACGGATTCCAGCGCGCGTACGGCCCCGTCCAATGGTCGTCCAAGCAAGCGCTGGACGATCCAGCTCAACGCGATGACCGCAACGACCAGACCGATGGCGCTGGCCAAGGCACTGATCTGCATCAGCGAGTGCAGTGGCGACTGCAATGCATCGAGTGATTGCTGATTGATCACCACCCAGGCCCAGGGCTCGAATCGCAGCGCCCGCAGGCGAACGCGCCCGACCTCACCGCCCAGGTCGACGTCTATCTGTCCCTCGCCGCGGGTAACCAGATTGGCCAGATAGGGCTTTCCTTGCGCATCCAGAAGGGTCTCGACCGTCTCACCTTCGTTCTGTCGACTGGCGATGACACGTCCATAGCCGGGACCTTCCGCTGCGTCGAAGGCCATCGAGAAGCCATCCCCTGCAAGACGCACCTCCCGCAGTGTCTTCTTCATGGTGACGAGATTGCTGCCAAAGTGCAGGCCAATGAAGCGCAGGCCGATGACCTCGCCGCGCGAGGTGGTCACCGGGTCGTAGCGGGTCATGTAGTAGGTGCCGAACAGCAGTGCCTTGCCCACATAAGGCTGACCACGCATCACCACCGCGTAGCCAGGATGGTTCCGGTCCAACAAGGTGCCGATGGCGCGCTTGCCGGCATCGTCAGTCAATGAGGTCGTGATCCGGACGAAGTCATCACCAGTGCGCGCAAACACGGTAGCGACGCCACCTGTCGCGCGCCGGAACTGATCCACTGTGCTGAAGTCCAGATTGAGCTGGTGCTCGCCGGCAAGCAGCACCGGCGTGTCAATGTCGCCGATCCGTACCGTCTGCGATGGATCCAGCGTGATCGCGCCATCCGGCAACAGCTCGGCGAAGGTTTGGGCCAGCCGCTTGGCATCGTCAATCAAGCGCTGGTGATACGTAGAGAGCAACTGCGACTGCAGTGCGGTCAGTTGTCCAATTCGGCTTGTGCTTGGTCGTCCAGAATGGCCACCGACCGACTACCCACAAGCCAGCCGACGATGGCCAAAGTCAGGCCGCCACAAATCATGATGGCGATCACCAGTTTGGCTGCGATTCCCCACGCGGATGGACCTTGCGCCGCACGGCGCAGCAGCGCCTTGGCATGATCTGCATTCAGAAGGCGCATACGGGAGGTATCCCGTGAAAGGTCCGCGTGGGACAGGATGGTCGCCTGACGTGCAAGACTTGCGCCGCTCATCTTCGTCACATTGATGACGACCACATAGAAACCGTATCCAGTGCCCGTCTTCGCGCCTGCTGACGCTGCAGCGAATCGGGCTTTCCGTCCTACCGCAACCTGCTCATCAAGTTCGCGCTGGCGACCTCCGCATCCACAATGCCGCGGACGCCAGCCAAAGCAGATACAGGGCAATCACGGTCTTCTGCAAGGCACCTCGTGGGGCATCGCGCCAAAGCACGAGACTTAAAAAGCCGACGACACACAGCACGCCTAGGGGCAGTGCCCAGCGCGCAAAACCGCCGCGCTGCCGACATCCCCACCATAGCCAACCCTGAACCGGCATGACGACGCCCAGACTGAGGAAACTCGTCATCGCAGCGAGTTTGTGCAGCAGATGCTCGTCCGCAGGCACCTGCATCAAAGGCGTACCGCCCGGATACATCGCCGTCAGGATCAGACTCAGTCCGCCGACGGTGCACAGCATCGGCACACTGATCAGCGCGAAGCGTTGCGGCCAACCAAGCACCGTGCAAACACCCTCATCCCGCGTGCAAAGCACATGGTCACGCATCGCCACACCCAGCATCGCCACGGCGAACGCCAAGCCCAGATACGCCGCCTGCAAGAGTGGTCCATACGCGCCACTTAGATAAAAGCTCAATGGCGCAGTCGACCACGCATATTCGTCGCGCAAGGCGTGCACAGCCACGGCAGCGAGCGCAAAAAGGGCCACCGCCCACAACATGAACCGTGCTGCACTGTCGATGCGATAGGTCAGGCGGCGGGCAGCCAAGGCAATTTCTCCAGATCGACATTTCCTCCGGAGAGGATGATGCCGAGTCGTCGCCCCGCAAACGTTGCGCGGTGCCGCATGACGACGGCCAAGGGCACGGCACTGGAGGGTTCGACGACGAGCTTGAGACGCTCCCAGAGCAAGCGCATGGCAGCGATGATCTCGGCTTCGCTGGCAAGCAGGATCTGCGCGCGATGGGTGCGCAGGATGTCGAAGGTCAGCGGCCCCAACTCGGCGCGCAGGCCATCGCAGATCGTGTCGGGAATCCAGCCTGTGACGCGCTCACCACGGCGCAGTGATTCGGCCGCATCACCCGCCTGCTCGGGTTCGGCCCCGAAAACGCGGATGGCCGGATCCAGTGCGTGCGCGGCGATCGCGGTTCCGGATAGCAGACCACCGCCGCTGACCGGCGCCATCACGCTGTCCAGTGAGTTGACCTGGTTCATCAGCTCCAGCGTGGCGGTGCCCTGCCCGGCGATGACTCGCGCATCGTTGAAGGGATGAATCACTTCCGCCTGGGTCTGCGCCAGCACCTCGGCCATCACCGCATCGCGCTCAGCTTGCGTCGTGCCGCTGGGGATGATGTCGGCACCGAACTCGCGAATCGCAGCGAGCTTGACCGCTGGCGCGTGGCGCGGCACCACGACGCGCGCGGTGATGCCACGGAGGCGACAGGCGAGCGCCACGGCGGCACCGTGATTGCCCGAACTCTGGGTCAACACGCCGCGCGCCGCCTGCGAATCGCTGAGCGAATACACCGCGTTGCAGGCACCGCGAAACTTGAATGCGCCGACGCGCTGCAGGTTCTCGCTTTTGAAAAACAACTGGCAGCCCGTCAGTGCGTCAAGCGAAGCAGAACGCAGCACCGGTGTGACCTGGGCAAACGGCGCGATGCGCGCAGCGGCATGCTGGATCGCATCGAAACCCGGCGGTGTGTGGAAATCCAGCATGGCGCGCGCGAGCAGAAGACGGGCCTGCAGTGTCAGCATCCGCTCAATTCGAAACAAGTGTCGGTTGACATCTGCGCAGTCGACATTCTGCTCGTCACGGCCAGCTCGACATCTCTCGCAACGCGGATCTCAGCGCCGCAGCGTCCAGTCCAGCAACCGATCACGTTGTGATTTCGGTAACGCCATGAATTGTCGCCGCGACTCGTCCGCCTCACCGGCGTGCCAGAGCACGGCCTCTTCCACGCTGCGTGCGCGGCCATCGTGAAGCAAGCCGAGGTGACCAGCGCGCGGCAGATGGGCAATGCCCCACAGCGGCGCGGTGCGCCAGCGACTCTTGATGATCTCGCCATCGAGGCGGCGGTCGGCCAACTCTTCGCCGAGATCATGCCGACGCAAATCGGTGTAGGCCGCGATGGCGCTGATGCCCTGGATACCTTCGACGGGCAAACTCGGCGCATGACACGCGGTGCAGCCGGTTCGCTGGAAAAGTTCAGCACCTTGCTGCTCGGCCTCCGCATCCAAAGGTTCGGCACGCGGCACAGCCAACACGGATTGGAACAGGGTCAGCGCCTGCAGAAAGTCCTCGGAAACTTCCGGCTCGCCCCCTTCGGGTGCCGCCGCGCAGAGCGCGTCGTCGCCGCAGTCGTCCATCGGATAGTCGGCGGAGTGCAAACCCATTTCGCGCGAAAAGGCTTTGGCAGTCTGGTCGCGTACCGACCGAGTACCCGCTTGCCAGCCGAAGCGTCCGGGCGAGTCACCAAGCGGCGTGAAAGCCCTCGGCGGCACCGCATCCAGCAAGCCCGACCCGAACAGCGGCGAAGCCATGCGCGGCTTCAGCACGGTCTGCGCCGACAATTCGGCCACACGCGGCCCCTGCAGTTGATAGCGCGGCTCACGCAGCTCGGCGCGGGAACCATCCGGATAGTGGACTTCGCGCAATTGGTAATTCAGGACGACGCCCCCCTCTGCGCGATACCCCTCAATCGCGACCGGATTCAGCACATCGCCCAGAGGCGTGGTCGCCGCGTCAGCCAGGCCCAGTTGCATGACGAATCCGATGGGCAGACGCCCCTCGTCCGTGGGTGCCGTGGCACGGGCGCCATTGTTGTGGCAGGCATCGCAACTGGTCGCGTTGAAGACCGGACCAAGCCCATCGCGGCGCTCGGCGCGTTCTGCACCGGCGGGCAGCCAAGCCGAATTGAATACCGCCTGACCCAACTGAAACGTCGCCGTCTCATTAGCCTCAACCGGCCTCCACGTTGGCGGCTGGCGCGAGTCGACAAACCTCTGGTGCACCGTGGCGGAGAGCTCGCCGGACTGCGCGGGGAACGCGAGCACAAGTAATAGCAGTGCGCCGCGCCGCCAATGTTGCACCTCAGTTCGCATCGATATGAGGAACGATGGTCACGTTCACCCGCGCACTGGTTGCACCACTGATCTGCAGCCAGAGGGATTCACTTGACGGCAAGTCGAAGAGCACGATTTTCGAGGGCTTGGTGCAGGTTTCCGCCCCACTGAACTCGCAGGGGTTGATCGAATCAGCACCGTTCACAACATAGATCCACGCCCCCGAATCGAGCGCAATCCGATAGCGCCCTGCAGCGGGAATCCGCAGGCGAAGCAAGCCAGAGAACAGGCCGTCTGCAAGCATCACCTTGCTGGGCGGAGCCGCCAACTGAACCGACTCCTGCGGATACAGCGCGACTTCGAACAACTCGCCAACCAGCACATCCGGCGCGGCACTAGCCACGCTGCCTGAAACCACGTGTGTGCCGTGCGCTGTCGAGAACAATGCCCGCTCGGTCGCGACATCCCATCGGAAGTCGTCGCAACCGCCAGATGCCTGCGCCAGGGCATCCACCGCCAACAACCACAACACGAACGCGAACAGACTACGCATCGACGGCTCCCGAGCAACGAAGGTCAGTCGGAGCTCAGGCTCCGGTTTGCGCTATCTTCTCACGGATACAACGAAGCGCGAATCCGAGTGCGCATCAAAACGTCGCCTCAATGCCTGAAGTGGCGACGCCCTGTGAACACCATCGCCATGCCCGCTTCGTCCGCTGCCGCGATGACTTCGCTGTCACGCATCGAACCGCCCGGCTGGATCACTGCGGCGATGCCCGCTTTGGCGGCGGCGTCGATACCATCGCGGAAGGGGAAGAAGGCGTCCGAGGCCATCACCGAACCCGGTACGCTGAGCCCCGCTTCGTCGGCCTTCAACGCGGCGATCTTTGCGCTGACCACGCGACTCATCTGACCGGCACCGATGCCGACGGTTTGCAAGTCGCGGGCGTAGACGATGGCATTGGACTTCACGTACATCGCGACCTTCCAGGCGAACTGCAGATCACGCAGTTCATCGGCACTGGGCGCGCGCCGGGTGACGACCTTGAAGTCCGCGATGCCGAGCGTGTCGGTGTCGGCATCCTGCACCAGCAGGCCGCCCGCGATGCGCTTGTATTCCAGCCCACGGAAGGCGCGCAGATCGCCACAGACCAGCACCCGGACGTTCGGCTTCTTCGCAAAGTGCGGCAGGGCGTCGTCATCCATGGCGGGTGCGATGACCACTTCGACGAACTGGCGCTTGAGAATCTCGGCTGCGGTGAGCGCATCCAGCGGACGATTGAAGGCGATGATGCCGCCAAACGCCGAAGTCGGGTCGACGGCGTAGGCGCGGTCATAGGCATCGAACAACGTGGCCGCCACGGCAACGCCGCACGGGTTGGCATGTTTGACGATGACACAGGCTGGCGCGTCAAAGGCTTTGACGCACTCCAGCGCAGCATCCGCATCCGCCAGGTTGTTGTAGGACAGCTCCTTACCCTGCAGGAAACGCGCCGTGGCCACGATGCCGTGCGGCGCATTCGGTTCGATGAACAACGCGCCGCGTTGATGCGGATTTTCGCCATAGCGCAGCGCATTGCCGAGCTTGAGCGACAGATGCAAGGTATCGGGCCATTCGGCAGGCTGTTCCGGTTGCTCGGCACGCGCCGAAAGCCATTCGGCAATCCGCCCGTCGTAATGCGCGGTGTGGGCGTAGGTTTTCGCCGCAAGACGACGGCGCAGCGCGGCATCGGTGCCGCCATTCTGCAAGGCATCGGTGATCGCGCCATAGTCAGCAGGATCCACCACGACCGCGACACGCGCATGGTTCTTGGCCGAAGCACGCAGCATCGCTGGCCCACCGATGTCGATGTTCTCGACTGCGTCGTCGTAAGTGCAGTCAGACTTCGCAACCGTCGCTTCGAACGGATACAGGTTGACCACCAGCAGATCAATCGGCGCAATGCCGTGCTCGGCCATCACTGCATCATCGATCCCGCTGCGCCCAAGCAGACCACCGTGAATCTTCGGATGCAGGGTCTTGACTCGGCCATCCATGATTTCGGGAAAGCCAGTCACCTCGCTGACGTCACGCACCGTGATGCCCGCGTCGCGCAGTGCGCGCGCGGTGCCACCCGTGGAAAGCAATTCGACGCCAGCGGCATGCAGCGCGTTGGCAAGAGGAATCAGGCCGGACTTGTCAGAGACCGACAGCAGTGCGCGGCGGATAGGTTGCAGGTTCGTCGTCATGGGCGGGGCACGTACAGGGGAATGGGATGGCGCCCCGTCCGGCGCGATCGCGCACAGACCGGGCGCGAGGGGAATGCTCAGGCCAGACCGTACTGGCGCAGCTTCTTGCGCAGCGTGGCGCGGTTGATACCCAGCAACTCGGCGGCGCGAATCTGCTTGCCATCACAATGGCGAAGCACTTCCACCAGCATGGGCCTTTCGACCTCGGCCAGCACCGCGTCGAACAGACCACCGCAGGCATGGCTCTCCAAGTCTTCGAGGTACCTTCGAACCACTCTGGAAACGCAGGTGCTCAACGGCGAGACCGCAACGGTATCGACACCGACGATGCTCGCCACGCCGTCTTCGCGCTGGGATTCTTCGACCGGATCCGGGGCGGAACGCAACAGTGAAAGATTCAAGCGAAGACTCCAGACGGAAACACCTATGAGGCGCGAAACGCAAAGCGAATCGCGACAGATAGGGTGTGGTTGGGGGGCTGGCAAGTCTAGCAGCTCAAAGGACCACCGCCCAAGCGCCATGCAGGATCAAACCGATCCCGTTCGTCGGAAACGAGATCCGCCCTGTTCAGAGGAAGTTGAATTCGTAGGCGATCGCTTGCTTGCCAGGATCCACCAATTCCAGTTCGATGGCGACCGGCTGGCCCGCGTCCAACAGTTTCGTGCTTGCCTTCTGTCCCAGATATTCGTCCGCCGTGAATCGCCTCAATGCCACGAGACGGCCATCCAGATCCGACAGGCTCAACTCCAACGTGGGCCATGCCTGCGGCCAGTTCGCGTCGTTGCGGAAACTAGCACTGATCAACAGCGCATCGGGAACTGAGGGGTGCGGTTGTACGTCACGGGTGAGCAAGTGAATCTGCGTCGGATCGCGAAAGGCGGGCAAGTCACAACGGATCACCGCGCAGAGGCGTTGCAACCATGGCCGCAGGCCCGGATCTTCCGCGAGCTGCGCGCGCTGAGACACAACGAGCTGAGCACTCAAGATC
>Ga0075163_10004971_pt1 | contig 17805 bp, 10 predicted proteins | sample JI1023141ADNA_FD_71478 | JGI IMG/M metagenome (GOLD analysis project Ga0075163, IMG submission 71478) | Wastewater effluent complex algal communities from Wisconsin, to seasonally profile nutrient transformation and Carbon sequestration -... | ecosystem: Engineered > WWTP > Effluent > Algae...
CGGAGTCCCTGCTCTCACGAGCAGGGCTACGGGCAGTGTGGCGCGGCGGCTATTTTTTCTGCGGCTCAGTGACGGGGGGCGTCCACGTGAGGCGTTGTTTCGCCTGGAGGAGTAGGGGGCGGAGGGCGGTGTAGGGGACTTTTTGGACGGAGGTTTTTCCGTCGATGGCAAGGGTGGCGGCGGTGGCGGCGCTTTGGCCGAGGAGCATGAAGACGGGTTCCATGCGGATGCTGCCGAAGGCGATGTGCGACGACGAGACGGCGACGGGGACGAGGAGGTTGGCACATTCGCGTTCGCGGGGGACGAGCGCGCGGTAGGAAACTGGATACGGCTGGGGCGTGGGCTTCTCGACGTTGCCTTCGGCCATGACGACGCCTTTGACGACGACGCGCGAGGTGTGGTGCGAATCCATCGTGTAGCTGCCGAGACCGACACTGTCTTCGGCGACGATCTTACCTTTGCAGTTGTGCTCGGTCATCACGTAGTCGGAGACCATGCGGCGGCCTTCGCGGACGTAGAGTTCGTGGGGCCAGCCGGCGGTCTCTTCAAATTGGTCGCGCGGGAGGCCGAAGGTTTTCACATGGTTGCGGAGTTTTTCCGGGACGGCGGCGTCGTGGGCGAGGAACCACATGTAGCCCTGTTGGTAGGTGACGTGGGCCTGGAAGATTTTCTCGCGCTCGGCGTAGTCGGCTTCGGGCCAACGGTTGCTGCCGCCGATGAAGTCGGTGGAGACGGGGCCGGCGTTGTTGCAGTCGCCGAGGTTGAGTTTCAGCGGGCCGTGGCGGTAGGTCCAATCCCAGACGAAATCGGCGGGGGCGGAGGTGAGGTAGCGTTCGAGGAGCGCGTAGTCGTCGCGGCGGTAACCGGCGGGTTGCGGGAATGGGCGGCCGGCGGCGGCGGTGGTGAGCCACATGCGAAAATTGTAGGCTTGGACCAATTTGTCGCCGGAGCCTTCGGTGCGCGGAGGTTCGGCGGAGATGCCGGGGAGGAGACCGCTGGAGGGATTGCCGGGGGTGCGGTAGGGATCGACGGGGAAACGGAACTGATGTTTGTCGGCGATGAAGTAACCGTTGAAGGCTTCGCCATAGGCGGCGTTGCCCTCGCGTCCCACATGATAGGATACGCCGGCGCGGGCGAGGAGATCGCCCTCGTAAGTGGCGTCGATGAAAACTTGGGCTTCGATGCGGTCGCCGTTTTCGAAGACGAGGGCGCGGATGCGGTTGGCGTCTTTTTCGACGCGTGCGAGGCGGCGTTCGAACCACACGGGGACGCCGGCCTCGGCGAGCATGGCGCGCATGGTGGTCTCGGCATCGGCGGCGCGGAAGCCGCTCCACTTGCCCATGCGGTTGAGAAATTCCTCGGCCATGCCGCCGATGGATTCTTTTTTGCCGAGGTCGACCGCGGTGAGGCCGGCGGCCGTGAGACCGCCGACGTGACGACGGAAGACGGCGAGCGCGGAGGTCTTGCCGAGACGGCGGGCCTGCACGGCGGCGCCGACGCCCCCGGGCGTGCCGCCGTAGACGCAGATGTCGACGCGGAGGGTTTGCGGCGAAGGGTTGGCGGGGAGCGGATAGTAGTGGCGCAGGCCGGGATTCGGAGTGGTGGGGGCGAGGGCAACGGGGGGGGCGGCGGCGAGGAGCGCGGCGGGGGCGGCGAAGGCGCAGAGGAGAGTGAGCAGCTTGGGCAGGGTTTTCATGAAGGTGTGAGAAGGGGAGGGTTTATGGGAACGTGCCTTGAAAGACAGACTCAAACCCACGGGCGAGACGCCCGTGCTACGTTCCGGAAAAGTCCAGAGATCAACCGACGCTGGTATCAGAGATCTTCGACGCGGGATTTTTTCTTGCCGGATTTTTTGCCGGCGCCGCGTTTGGTGGTGGCGTTGCGCTCGGCGGCTTCGGCGGTGACGGATTTCATGTAGGCTTCGCGGGCGGCGGGATCGTGGCGGGCGCGGAAGACGGCGAGCATCGGATCGCGCGTGGCGACCATCCAGGCTTCGAGCCGGGCGGTGAGCGCGTCGCGTTGGGCGCGGTGCGCGGGGAGCGCGATGAGGTTGTGAAGAGCGGCGGGGTCGGCGGCGTAGTTGTAGAGTTCTTCGGGGACGCGGTGCTCGAAGAGGTCGAGGCGCGCGGCGACGGCGGGATCGGTTTTCGCTAGGGCGACCATGCGGCGGTAGGTGACGGTGCCCTTGGTGGCGGTGGCCATGACGCGCGTGCCGTTGGACCACGGGTTGAAGAGGTAGGCGTAGTCCTTCGTGATGATTGTGCGCATCGGGTGGCGATGTCCCCCGGAGTTCTCGTTGTATTCGGCGACGACGAAATCGCGGCCGGTCTGCGTCTCGCCGCGGAGGACGGGCGCGAAGCTGCGGCCGTCGAAGCCGGCGGGGGCGGGAATGCCGGTGATCTCGAGGAGCGTGGGCAGGAGATCGACGGCGGAGACGAGGTGGTGGTCGTCGACGGTGGCGGGTTTCGTGACACCGGGCCAGCGGACCATCAGCGGCGTGCGCGTGCTGTGGAAATAGAGCTGCGTCTTGGCGAAGGGCAGGGGCATGCCGTGATCGGAGAGGAAAATGATGAGCGTGCGGGCGTCTTCGCCGGACTCGGCGAGCGCGCGGAAAATGGCGCCGAGGGAATCGTCGCCGCGGCGGACGGTGGAGTAGTAGAGCGCGAGCTCCTCGCGGATTTTGGGATCGTCGGGGAGAAAATCAGGAACGGTGATTTCGGCGGCGGTGTAGACGCGGCTGGGTTTGTTGACCTCGGGTTTGCCGTCCTCGTTGTAGAACGGTTTGTGGGGATCGGAGATGTTGAGGTTAAAGCAGAACGGTTTGCCGGCCTGTTTGGCGCGGGCGATGCCGTGCTTGGTCGAGAGGTAGTAGGACTCGGGATTTTTCGGATGGGCGGCAGTGCCGTCGGGGAGCGTGTCGAGGATGAGATCCCAGCCAGGGTAGGGTGTGTAGGGCGTGGAGTGGCTGACTTTGCCGCGGATGCCGGTGAAGTAGCCGGCGGCTTTCAGCAGATCGGCCATGACGGGATAGCCGGGATCGCGAATCTCGTAGAAGCCCTCGACGCGGTTGTTGTGCGGATAGCGACCGGAAAACATCACGTTGCGGGATGGCATGCAGTTGCCGACCTGCACGAAGGCGTGGGCGAAGCGCAGACTCTGCGACGCGAGGCGGTCCATGTGCGGCGTGAGATCGCGGGGTTTCGCGCCGTAGACGCCGACCGAGTCGCAGCTCATGTCGTCGGTGGTGATGATGAGGACGTTGAGGCGTTCGGCGGCGGCGGCGTGGGCCGGGGCGGCGAGGCAGGCGACGAGGGCGAAGAGGTAGACGGGGAATCGGAGGAGGCGGGGGAGCGTGGGCATGGGGTGGGCGGCGGAGGTAGTCAGAAAAATGGGGCAGAAAAATAACGGAGGAGGCGGAGGTGGACGAAGGAGAGGGGCGGATGAGAAAGCTTGGTCCGGATAGCTCTTGGCCCGATCCGTCCAAGGCAGGAGTCACAGAGCACACTGAGCGCGGACACAGAGATCACGGAGTCAAACACCTTGTCGGGGCAGGGGCTTGGGGTGGGCTTTGTGGCCAAATTTTGGTTAACGTGAGGATGCGTTATCCGAGGCTAAGAGAGGGGGCGATGGGAGCGGGAAGACTAGCGTGCAGGGGCCAGGAGGCCGCGGCGGGAGAGCCACTCGGTAGCGCGTTGCGGCCAGGAAGTGACGGGCTGTTCGGCGACGGGGCGGAGGCCGTAGCCGTGGCCGCCGATGTCGTAGACGTGGACTTCGGCGGAGCCGCCGACTTTTTTCAATTCGGCGGCGAGGAGCAGGGCGTTTTGGACGGGCACGCCGTCGTCGAAGGCGTGGACGAAAAACATGGGCGGGGCGTCTTTCGTGATGGCGAAACCGGGCGGGAGCGTGAGGGCGGTCTGGCCGCGCTGGACGAAATAGGCGGTGTAAATGAGCAGCGCGAAATCAGGACGGCAGGAGGTCTGGTCAGCGGCGTCGACGGCGGCGTAGCGGCGGTCGTCGAGGAGCAGAGAGGTATAGCCGGCGGTGGCGCCGCCGGCGCTGAAGCCAAGAATACCGATGCGTTGCGGATCGAGGCCCCACTCGCGCGCGCGGCTGCGGACGACACTCATGGCCCGCTGGGCGTCTTGGACGGGGGCGAGCCACGGCTGGGTGCGGTCGCGCGCGGGCACGCGGTATTTGAGCACGATGCCGGTGACGCCGAGGGTGTTGAGCCACGCGGCGACCTCGGTGCCCTCGAGGTCGTAGGCGAGAATACTGAAACCGCCACCGGGACAAATCACGACGGCGGCGCCGGTATCTTTTTCTTTCGCGGGGCGATAGACGGCGAGTTGGGGCGTGGTGACGTTACCCAGTTTGATGATACGGCGGCCGCCGACGAGTTTGTCGGTGTCTTTGGTCTGATCGGCCTCGGGCGGGAGCGTTTTGGTTTCGCCGGGAGCGGGGCCGGGCCAGACATCGAGGATGAGCGGGGCGGGGGCGGCGAAGAGCGGGGCGGCGAGGAGGACGAAGAGAGCGGGAAGAGTTTTGGGAGACATGGTGGCGGGAGATATTTGGAGGCGAAGCGGACGGACGGCGAGAACGGTGAGTCAGGGCACGGAGGTGAGATGGGCGGGTTTGGTGCGGGTTTCTTTGAGGGGGCGGGCGGGATCGTGGTGGGGATTGGGGCCGGGGATATCGGCGCCGACGGAGCGGAGCCAGGTGCGCAGGGTAGTTTGGAGCTGGCGGGCGCGGACGGGATCGGCGGCGGCGAGGTCGTGGGCTTCGGAGAGATCCGTGCGGAGGTTGAACAGCTCGACGCGAGCGCCGGGGCGGTAGCGGCCGGTGGCATCGACGGAGTCGCCAAAGTAGTCGATGAGTTTCCAGTCGCCGTTGCGAATGACGGCGCACGGCGTGGCGCCCCAGCGAAGTTCGTAGAACGGTAGGTGCCAGAAAAGTGGATGCGCGGGGACGGAGCCGCCGCGGAGGAGCGAGAGCAAGTTGGTGCCGTCGAGCGGGTGGGCGGCCGGGGGACGCGCGGCGGCGAGGGCGAGCAAGGTCGGCGCCCAATCGACGACGTGAATCGGGGTCGCGGATACGGTGGCGGGGGCGATCACGCCGGGCCAGCGCACGAGGCAGGGGACGCGAATGCCGCCCTCGTAGGGAGAGCCCTTGCCGGCGCGGAGCGGGGCGTTGCGGAATTCTTCGGTGGCGACGGTGAGCTGGGTCGTGGTGCCGGGGCCTTCGGTGAAGGGTTTGATGTCGTAGATTTGGTGGACGCCGCCGTTGTCGGTGAGGAAGACGATAACGGTGCGTTCGCGGAGGCGGAGATCGTCGACGGCGGCGAGGAGGCGGCCGATGGAGTTATCGAGATGCTCGATCGCGGCGAGGTAGGTGGCATTGTGGAGGCCGATGGCGGGCGCGCCGCGGGCGAGGTGTTGGGCGACGAGGGCGGGCGGGGCGGAGACTTTGCCGTGGATCGTGTGGTGCGAGAGGTAGAAGAACCACGGGCGGTCGCGGTGCGCGCGCATGAAGGCGATCGCGTGGTCGGTAAGGTAGTCGACGTGTTTGTCGCCTTCGTTCTGGGAACCGGGGCCGGGCGGCGCGACGAAATCGAAACCGTAGTGGGCGGCGGCGGCGGGCTTCAGGGCGACGTAGTTGCCGTCGGCATTCGTGGTGAGGTGCCATTTGCCGGCCATGCCGGTGAAGTAACCGGCGGCGCGGAGGGCCTTTGGAAACGTGAAAGTTTCGCGGGGGAGTTGCTCGGCGCAGGCGGGCTCGCGCACGGGTGCCCACGGCGTGCCATACCACGGGATGACGTGCCAGAGGCGGTTGCGGGCGGTGTGTTGGCCGGTCAGCAGGGCGGCGCGCGTGGGTGTGCACTGCGGCATCACATAGGCGTCGGTGAAGCGGGCGCCGTCGGCGGCGAGGCGGTCGAGGTGCGGCGTGGGCACGAGTTTGTTGCCGTAGCTACCGAGGGTGGGCCAGCCCTGATCGTCGGTGAGGATGAAAAGGATGTTGGGCGGAGGCGGTTGGGCGGCGAAGGCGAGGGGCGCGCACGCGAAGACGACGAGGGCGAGGAGGCGGAGGGGCGACATGGCGGGGTGCGGGGCGTAGTTGAAGAGGTGGGACGCGGGGCTCAGGGCGGGAGACACCACGCCATGCGGCGGGCGAAGTCGTGTTGGAAATCGGGACGCCAGCGGCTCACGGTGGTGCGTGGATCAAAGTTGGGGCGCGCGGGGAGATCGCGATACCAACCGTCGGGCGCGAGGGCGTATTGGCCACCCCAACCGGGTTTGGTCGGGTCGGCGGGATCGTTGCCGCCGAGCGGGAGGAAGAAAAACCAAGCGGGCGTGTCGCCCTCTTTGAGGCAGGCGTGAGGATTGGGGGCGGTCCAGGTTTTGGTGGGATAGAGTGCGCCGAGCGGGCCGGTGCTGCGGACGTGGCGGTCGATCCATTCGCGGGAGGTGAGGGATTCGTCGCCGGTGAGATACATGCCGCGATAGGTGCCCTCGCGTTTGTCGCGGCCGGCGGGTCGGGTGGCGAGGAGGTAGCGGAGGCCGGGAAACTCGGTGTGGAGGTAGTCGGCTATGCCGTCTTGGTCGTTGATATCGTAGACGCGGAAGAGGGTGACGAAGGCGGCGAGGCCAGTGGGGCCGCGGTCCTGTTTCACGCGCCAGAGGGCCTGGGCAAGATCGGTCTGGCCGCCCCAGATGGTGATGTTCAGCGGGCGCGCGGGAGTGCCGGCGTCGATGCGGGCGATGAGCGCACGGGAGCCGGCGGTGTCGTGAGTGGCGCCGATGGCAGGGCGGCCGCGTAACGGATTTCCGGAGACGATGCGGGCGCGGAGTTCGTCGGCGGTGGGCCAGCCGGCGGCGTGGCGCGCGAGGTTGGGGAGGACCTGGCCGTAGGCGTCGATGATTTGGCGGATGAGGTCGGGGCGGGTGAGCGGTTGTTTGAGTTCGCCGGGGGTGCCGGCGGCGCTGGCGAGGAGAAGTTCGAGGTCGAATTCGTTGGCGTAGACCATGAGGCGCACGAGCGACTGTTGGTCATCGGGATCGCCGCCGATGTCGGTGAGGACGGCGAGGCGGGGGCGTTCGGCGGCGGCGAGCGACGAGGCGAAAAGGAGAAGGCAGAACGTGCGCAGGAATCGCGGCATGGGAGGGAACGGGGTGACGATCGGGCGATCTTCCGGACCGGATGCGCGGACGGCGAGCCGGAAGGCGGCGCGCGGCGATCTGCGGGTGGGGGCGGATCGGTCAGCGCGGCAGGCCGCCGACTGCGGATTCGTAGTCGATGATTTTGCCGCGGCCGGTGCGGGCTTCTTCGAGGAGGCGGCGGTCGGTGGCGTCGCGGTCCCAGGGGCGGGCGCCGACTTGGGCGAGGACCCACGATTGAATTTCGGCGGCGGGGCGCGCGGTCAGACGCGGCGGCCAGAGCGGAGGCGTGGCCAGCAAACGCAGAGCGGCGCCGACCTCGTGGGCGACGAGGCCCTTCTCCCGATCGCGGCGCATGACGGAGACGGGCAATGCGGAGCCGCGCGCGTCGAAAAACAGATTGTCGTTCAAATGCACATCGGCGGGCCCCATGGATTCGAGGAACGCGATCGAGGCGGCGGTGCTCGGGCCTTGGCGCGCAACGTTGCCGACGATGACCATGGCGCCGCGCTCGAACGGGTGGCCCGTCCACTCGCCGGGGTTGAGCGCGAACTGCATCACGCGGCGGCCGGGATTGTGGATGAGGTTGTTCACGACGGCGCCGCGAGCGCCGCCTTTGAAGAAGGGATTTCGGTCGTCGTTGCTGATGTAGAGATTGGCGTAAATGAGAATGTCGCTCGCGTTGTCGTGGATAAGGGAGCCCTTCGAGTGCGAGCCCTTGGCGTGCGTGGAATCGTTCAGGCCCTCGCCGATGAGGCAGTGGCTGAACGTGATGCGATGGGAGGTGTTCTTCCGCCACTCGGCGGGGGTGGCGCCGTCGAAACGCGGGCCCGAGGCGCTGAGATTTTCGTCGGTGGCCCACGTGAGCGAGCAGCGGTCGACGATCACGTCGTGCGCGCCGCCGCCGGTGGCGAGGCCGTCGACTTCCCAGCCGCTTTTCGGGGCGCGCGTGCCGGCGCCGGGACGGATGCGGAGGTGGCGGACGATCACATCGTGCGTGGTGATGCTCAGGCCGCCATTCGTGAGCGTAATGCCGGGACTCGGCGCGGTCTCGCCGGCGAGTGTGAGGAAGGGCTTGGTGACGCGGAGGGATTTTTCGCGGAGGTCGATAATCCCGGCGACGGTGAACTCGATGACGCGCGGGCCCTCGGCGGCGAGCGCTTCGGCGAGGGAGCCGGGTCCGGTCGCGGCGAGCGTGGTGACGCGGAGGACTTTGCCGCCGGTGCCGCCGCGGGTCTCGGTCCAGCCGGGAGGCGGGGCCCACGCGGGCACGGGAGGCTGCGCGGCGAGCGTGACGGTTGCGGCGAGAGCGATGAGGAGGCTGGCGAGCAGCGAAGAGCGGAGAAGGTGGGACATAGGAAAAATGAGGGCGGGGCGGTGCGACTAGCGGGGCGTGGTTTTCAGGAGAAGGGTGGCGTCGGCCCAACCGGTGGGGCGGCGCAGCGTGGCGGTGGAGCGGGCGGGTGGAAGCGGGGCGAGGGCGAGGCGTTCGCCGGTCACGGGATTAAACCACTCGCCCGAGACGACGGGCGGGAGCGCGCTGAGGTCGAGGACGATTTCCGGGTTGTCGGGGAGATAGGCGACGATCAGATCGCCGGCGGCGCTGCGTGAGGCGACCAGCTTGCGCGGGTGTTCGGTGGCCTGGTTTTTCACGAGATCGGGCGCGGGCTCCAGTTGCCACCACGAGAAGCCGGCGAGGAAATCGCGGAGATGAGTCATGTGGGTGGCGCTGGGCCAGAGAACGGCTTTGCGCCAGTGGTCGTAGGCGGCGGGGTTGTTTTGAAAACCCCAGATGCCGCCGGCACCGCCGGGGACTTTGGGCGGAATGTCGCCGGCGCCGTAGGTGTAGCCGCGGGCGCCGGAGAGCCAGGTGATCCAGCCGAGCTTGCGCACGTCCATGCCGCGCCACGCGGGACCGTCGTCGTGGCCCCGGCCGTCATACATCGCTTCGAGATTGATGACGGGCTTCACGGGCGGGCGTTGCCACAACTCGAGGGTCCACTCGCGGGCGCCCTGATAGGCGAGGGCCACGTTGCCGCTGCGATGGCCGGACTGGAGACCGGAGAAATCGGCGTAGGGGGCGTCGTGGTAGCGTTTGATGGTCTCGTAGTGGGTTCCTGGATGCTGCGTGACGAGGTGAGTGGTGAGCGCGCGGAGGCGGGTGCCGGCCTCGTCGTTTTGAGCGTCGTAGCGCTGATCCATGCTGGGCGAGAACGCGACCATGTGGCCGGCGTAGCGGCCGGCCACGTAGCGGGCGAAAGCGGGCGGGCGCTGCTGGGCGCCGAAACCGGAGGGCGAGCTGCCGAGACCGACGAGGAGGACGAGGAGGCCGCGGTCGTTGGCGTAGGCGAGCTTCTCGTCGAGGGCGCGCCAGAAGGGAGCGTTGGGCGTGCCGTCGGCGAGGAAAGGCGCGTGGCCGCCGGGCGGGTTTTTCGTGCTGTTGGGCGCGACGGTGCCGGTGGTCACGATGTGGATGACGGAGAAACGCTGACGCGCGCGCGTATCCACATATTCTTGCCACTCGGCGGCGGTGGATTTCCAGGCGACGTTCCACGCGGTGTCGCCCAGCCAGAGAAACGGCGTGCCATCGGCGTGGGTGAGGTAGCGGTGGTTCGCGCTCACCCGGAGATCGCCGTGGCGGTAGAAGGCGTTGTCGCCGGTGTAAGCGGCTACGCGAACCTCGCCGGTTTGGCCGTGCAGGCCGGCATCGGAGGGATCGCTGCACGTGGTTCGCCAGCGCCAGACACCGGCGGCGGGAAACGCGGCGCGAAAACGGAAGCCGCGGTCGCCATCCCAGAAGGCGGGCACTTGAAACGTGGCGCCGGTCGGGCCGGTGAAGAGGACATCGACCTCGAGCGCGGAGGAGGGGGTCGGGGACGACTTTTGCGGAGTGAGCGAGCCTTCCCAGCGCTGCCACAGGCCGGCGGTGGCGGTGCGATCGGCGGGCGGCGAGGCGGTGTGGCAACCGGCGCCGGCGAATGCGCAGGCGAGCAAGAGGGCGACCAGGTGGAGCGAGAGAGAGGACGGGAAGGGGCGAGACGGCGTCATGGTTTCGTGGAGACGGTGACCGACTTGAGCGAGGGGAGGACGACGACGTCGTCGTTGGGCTGGGCGGGGCCGGGGGTGCTGCGGCCGTCGGCGACGATGCGATGGAGGAGTGCGGCGAGGCGCGTGGCTTCGGCGCGGTGGGTGGCGATGAGGTTGGTCGTCTCCGCGGGATCGGCGCGGAGATCGTAGAGCTGGGCGTCGGGCAGGCCTTGGCTGCGGGCGTCGGCGTCGCCGGGTTTGCCGTAGCCGCCGGAGCCGCCGCCAAAGATGAGTTTGTAGTGACCCTCACGGATCGAGAACTGGCCTCGAATGCTGTGATGCACGAGGGCGGGGCGCGCGAGGGACGGCGCGTTGCCGCGGAGCGCGGGGAGGAAGCTCACGCTGTCGGGCGCGGCGGTGGCGGGGAGCCGCACGCCGAGGAGGTCGGCGGTCGTGGCGAAAAAATCGCCGTGGCCGATCAGCGCGGCGTGGCGCGTGCCCGGCGAGACCTGGCCAGGCCAGCGCACGAAAAACGGCACGCGGTGGCCGCCTTCCCAGCCGTCGGCTTTGTAGCCGCGATATTGGGCGCTGGCGAAGTGGCCGGCGGCCTCGAGTTTGTCCACGCCGGCCTGGACGGCGCAGCCGTTGTCACTGGTGAAAACGACGAGCGTGTTTTCCGCGAGGCCGTGGCGGTCGAGGGCGGCGAGGATCTGGCCGACGGTGGCGTCGGTCTGCATCACAAAATCGCCGTAAGCGCCGAGGGGGCTTTTGCCCTGCCATGCGGGGGCGGGCAGAATCGGTGTGTGCGGCGAGGTGAGGGCGACGTAGAGGAAAAAGGGCCGGCCGGATTTCGCGGCGGCGGCGTGAGCGCCAAGATAGTCGACGGCGCGTTGGGTGAGGCGCGGGAGCATTTCGACCGGGGGAAGCCTTTCGATCACGCGGTCGCCCTCGATGAGGGAGGCCATGGTGCGGGCGTTGGAGCAGCCCCAGAAATAGTCGAAGCCGCGGGTGGTAGGGCCGCCGACGATACGCGAGCCGAGGGGCGGGCCGGCGTCGCCCATCGTGCGCTTGGTGCCGGCGGGCGACGGGGGCGGAGCGTCGGCGAGGAAGCCGAGGTGCCACTTGCCGAGGCACGCGGTGGCGTAGCCCTGCTGGCGGAGGAGCGCGGGCAAGGTCAGGCGGTCGGCGGAGATGAGCGGCTCGTCGCTGCCGCCGTCGAAGACGCCTTTTTGCAGGCGTGTGCGCCAGGCGTAGCGGCCGGTGAGCAGGCCATAGCGCGTGGGCGTGCAGACGCTCGCGCCGCTATGCGCATCGCTGAAGATCATGCCCTGCGCGGCGAGGCGATCGAGGTGGGGCGTGGGGATTTTTCCGCGCGACGGATTGAGGGCTGACACGTCGCCGGTGCCGAGATCGTCGGCGAGGATGTAGAGGATGTTGGGTTTGGCGGCGGCGGCGTGGGCGGGAGTGGCGAGGGACAGCCACGCGAGGGCGGCGAGCAGGAGGGCGGCGAGAGTGCGGAGTGAGCGAGGTGTGACGGGCATGGGCGGCGGTGTAGGGCTAACTCGGATATTTGAAACCAACGTTGCACAGGTTTTCTTCACAGAGGGAACGGAGGAGGCACAGAGCTTCACAGAGTAAGGCAGAGAGAGGGGGCTGGGCTCGTGCGCGGTGTTCGATCTCGGCGTGCGCGGCATGAATTATTGGGGTGAAGAGAGTGGAAAAAGTCGGGGCATAAAGCCCCTCCCACATTGGGCGGGGCTCAGAAGCGGCCGCGGAGGCCGACGGTCCAGGCGGCGCCGTAGCGGTTGACGACGCGCATGAGTCCGGGGGTGTTGGAGTAGGTTTCGATGGGCGAGTTCAGGATGTTGCGGCCGCTGACGGTGAGTTCGTAAGTGCGGCTGAAACGGTAGCCGCCGCTGAAATCGAACATGATGCGTTCATACTGCCAGATCTCTTCGCCCTGCGCGTTGGTGGTGTTGTAGCGCGGGGCGGACCAGGTGGCGCGGAGCTGGGCGTTGAACTGGTGGTTGCCGTAGCGGATGCCGCCGTTGGCGGATTTCGGCACGTGGGTCTCGATGCGTTCGCTGGCGGCGGTGCGCGTGACGGAGCCGAAAATGCTGAAGCCGCGGAAGGCCTTGGGGAGAAACACGAGTTGCTGACTGTATTCCAACTCGACGCCATCGAGGTCGATGGTGCCGGGGGCGTTGCTCGGGCGGAGGAAGGTGAAGGCGGAATACTCGGGATCGTCGGCGTAGCCGGCTTCGGCGGCCGTGACGCGGGCGGTGCCGGTGCCCATGTTTTCCACGGAGAGGCGGAAGGCGGAGAGGCTGAGCGTGCCGGCGGGCTCGAGGTAATACTGCACGCTGGCGAAGACTTTGTCGGAGGTTTCCGGTTTCAGATCGGGGTTGGGCACGCGGATGGTTTGGTTGGCTTCGTCGATGGTGATGACGCCGGCGACGTTGCCGTAGCCGGGGCGGCTGATCGACTGGCTGGCGGCGACCTGGAGGTGGAGGTTGCGAGTGAAGGCGTATTTCGCGCCGCCGCTGAAAAAGGTGTTGGCGTAGCCGCCCTCGAGTTCCTCGCGCCGGCCGTAGCGATATTGGTAATCGGTGTAGGGAATGGTGTTGGCGGTGTAGCCGGCAGCGCGGACCTGGGCGGGGGGCAGGAGATTGGCGGTCTTGCCGATGGTGGTGGTGGCCTCGTGGCGGACGCCGAGATTGAGGCGGAGGGCGCGCCAGCGAGTGTTGGCCTCGACGTAGGTGGCGTCGATGCGCTCCTTCACGGAGCGGGCGCTGTAGTTTTCGTTGATGTAGTTCGGGATCAGGTTGGGCGTGAAGTGCGAGGGGTTGGCCTTGAAGAGATCGAAGGTCGCGTAGGGGTCTGTCATGGGAATTCCGAGACGCACGATGTTGCCGCCGGTCTTGGCATCGTAGGGCAGGAGATTCGTGGTCGGGAGGATCGTGGTGGGCGCGACCATCGAGCCGGCGGCGCCGACGTAGGTGTATTGGAGCGCGCCGTTTTTCTCGAGGTCGTAGACGGAGAGTTTGGTTTTCACGCCGGCGAGGAACTGCACGGGCAGGCCGGCGATGGTGACGGATTTCTTCGCATCGAGGTAGCCGACCCATACCTGGTGGCGGGAGGACTGCGGGGTGGCGGAGACGTTGTTGGTGAAGGCGTCGGTGCGGTTGTAGTTGGCGGCATCGTTCCACGGGAGGCCGGAGGTCTGCGTGAGATTCCAATCGCTGTCGGTGGCGCTGCTGCGGCGCGCGGTGAAACCGATGCGGGTGAGGCGATGGGTGACGGCCTGGAAGTAGCCTTCGGTCATCTGCTCGTAGGCGGTGCGGCTGCGGGAGTAGCCGCCGCCGAGGGTGAGGTTCAGATCGCCGCGCTTGTATTCGAGCTTCGGGATGTAGGTGACCGTCGTATTCACTTTGTTGCGTCGGCTGGTGGTGTATTGGACGCGGGTGTTGGCGTTGGCGGTGGGCAGAGCGGTGAGCGACGTGACGGTGGAATCCGCGGTCACCTGCGGGGCGCTCACGAAGAACGCGGTCTGGCGGAGGTTGGTGCCGTCGTCGAAATTCGAGGCGGAGGTGCGCAGGGAAACGGAGAGGTTGGGCGAAAATTTATAGTCGGTGGTGAGGGCGAGGGAGCTGCGGTTGGAGAGTTTTGGCGCATCGCGGAAGGTGATCTGCGTGAGGACGGGACCGCGGCCGGCGAGGTTGTGCGTGTAGGCGTGGGTGACGCCGGCCTGCTCGGTGCCGACGGTGTTGCCGGCGAGGCTGAGCTGGACGCCGAAGCGGCCCTTGAAGGCGTCGGCGTAGGAGAACACGAAGCCGGGGCGGATCTTGTAATAGCTGTCGTTGTAGGGCCCGGGGGTTTTGCGGACATCCCACGAGTAGGCGTTGCCGGTGAGGGTGACCTGCGCGGTGATCTCGCGGTTTTTGCGGTCGAAGGCGCTGCGGCTGCGGAGATTGATGCGGCCGGCGGGAGCGTCGGCATCCATGCTGGCGGTGGTGGTCTTGTTGATCTCGATGGACTCGACGCCATTGATCGAGGCCTGCTCGAATTCGAACTGGCGCGAGGCGTCGCCGAAGCTCGCGGAGGGCGCGCTGGCCATCGACATGCCGTCCACGCTCACGCCGGTGTAGGTGGGGCTGAGGCCGCCGATGCGGGCGGTGCGGGCGTCGGAATCGACGTAGTCCATGACGACGCCGGGGAGATATTTGATGAACTCGCCGATGTTGCCGCCCGTGACGTCGCCGAAATTATCCGAGGCGACGACGCTCTTCATGTTGAGCGCGGCGCGTTGTTCCATGATGGCCTTGGCGTTGCCCTCGCGTTCGGCGGAGACGCTGAATTCGGCAAGTTTGACGACGGTCTGACCGGGGCTGGAGGTGGCGGCGGGCGGGGTGGCGGATCCGAAGACGGCGCCTTTCAAATCGAAGTCGCGCACGGCGGTTTGGCTGGCGCCGACGCGGAAGACGGCGGACGCGGGCTCGTAGCCAGTGTAGGTGACGCGCAGGGTGACGTCGCCAGCGGGGACGTTGGAAAATGAATACGAACCGTCGTCGGCGGAGAAGGTGACGAGGTTCGTGCCCTCGACCTGAATCTCGGCGTTGCGGACGTATTCCTGCGTGGCGGGGTTGAAGATGCGGCCTTGGATCGTGCCGGTGGCGGTTTGGGCGTGTGCGGGAGGTGGCGAGAGGAAGACGAGTGTGGTGAAGGCGAGGACGAGGCTGGTGACGAGTCGGCGGAGGGCAGGGAGGTGCGTGGGTTGGCGCATGGGGTGGTGGGGCTGGGGGGTGGGGAACAAACTATTTTCTGACCCCATTTTCTGACCAAAAAGAATTGGTGCGGGTGGGCGCAGGGAATCTCTAGTCAGAAAAATGGGGTCAGAAAGATGGCGAGGCAGTGGGGTGGACTACAGGCCGAGGCGGGCGGGGAGGTATTCGACCATGCGGCCGACGTAGTCGGTGTAGTCTTTGTTCTTTGAATCGACCAGGCGGGCGGCACGAATCGCGGGGATCAGCGGGCGGGCGCGGGCGCCGAGGCGATGGGCGGCGTTGAGAGCGGTGAAACGGGCGAAGATGTCGTCGGAGCGGAGCGCGGATTCGAGCAGGGCGAGGGTGCGGTCGAGGGCGCCGAGCGCGGCGAGGGCTTCGGCGGCGGTGAGACGGACGTCGGGCGATGCGTCATCGAGGGCGGCGAGCAGGGCGGACTTCGCGGGGGCGGCGTCGGCGCCGAGCGCAAGCAGACCGAGCGCGCCCCACCAGCGCACGGCGGAGTCTTCGGCGCGGAGGAGCGTGGTGAGCTCCGGCACGGCGCGAGGGTCCATGCGACCGGCGAGATCGGCGGCGCGCTGGAGCGCGGCGAACGGATTGAGGCGGGCGTCGGTGGCGATCTCGTAGGGCGAAGCGGCGGCGGAACGGGCGTGGAGCTCGCGTTCGGGCAGCAGGCCGAGGTCACCGGCGGCGCGCATCTGTGCGGCGAGCTCGGCGCGGAGGCGAGCGAGCTCACTGGCGTAGGCGGGATCGGCGGCGAGATTGCGCACCTGCCACGGGTCGGTGCGCACGTCGTAGAGTTCCTCGACGGGTTTGCGGGTAGCGAAGAAGCGCGCGGGCGGGCCGGTCAGTTTGCCGTCGCGGTGGAGCTGCTCCCAGGTGCGCATACTGGCGTGCTGCCAGTTGTAGCTCATGAACTGGGCGTGCGGCACGTGAGGGTGAAAGTTGCGCAGATACTGGAAGCGGCCGTCGCGCACGTAGCGCACGAGATCGACGGCCTCGCCCTGGCGGTCCTTGCCGCCGAAAACGAATTCGCGCGGCGCGCCGGTGGCGGCGCCAAGAAACGCGCGACCTTGGAAGTGCGCGGGCGCGGCGACGCCGGTGAGGCTCAACACGGTGGGCGCGAAATCGATGAAGCTGACGAGGCGATCGGTCGTGGTGCCGGCGGCGGCGGGCGCGAGGTGCGCCCATTTTTTCGGGAAGCGCACCATGAGCGGCACCTGCAGGCTCGGGCCCCAGGCCCACATCTTCACGCCGGGCATGCCGGTGCCGTGGTCGGAGAAGAAGAACACGATCGTGTCCTCGGCGAGGCCGTCGCGCTCGAGCTCGGCGAGCACGTCGCCGACCTGATAGTCCATCGCGGTGACGTTCTCATAGTGACGCGCCCACTCGGCGCGGAACTCGGGGGTGTCGGGATGGAAGGGCGGGACGGTGACGCGCGCGGGATCGCGGCGCTGGGCGGGCGTGAGGCGGCGGGTGTTTCGCGCGTAGGTCGCGTCGTTGCAGAAAATCTGGCTCTGGTGCGTGACGGTGAAATTGAAGACCGAGAAAAACGGCTGGCCCGGTGCGCGTTTGCGCCAGTGGGCCTGATTGGAGGATTCGTCCCAAGAGCCACGGGGGGTGGCGAAGTTGTAGTCCTCCTTCACGTTGTTTGAGGCATAGTAGCCGGCGGCGCGGAGGTAGGTGGGGAACGGTTTCACCTCGGCGGGCAACCGCGCCGTGGAGCGCATGTGGTGCGAGCCCAAGCGAAGTGGATACACACCGGTGATGAGGCAGGAACGGCTGGGCGCGCAGACGCCGGTGTAGGCAAACGCCTGCGTGTAGCGCACGCTCTCGCGGGCGAAGGCATCGAGGTTCGGCGTGACGGCGAACGTGTCGCCATAGGCACCGAGGAGCGGGCTGGTGTCCTCGCAGGTGATCCAGAGGATGTTCGGGCGCGCGGGCGCGGGAGCGCTGGCGGCGCCGGCGGACGCGGCGAAAAATGCGAGCGCGAGGAGGGAGGCTGTGAACAGGAGAGGGAGACGGAGGCGCATGGCGAGGGCTCGCGGACGACGGGGACGGAGAGGTGAGATTACTTCCGGGCGAGCAGCGTGTCGGCGTGATCGAGGAAGCATTTCCAATTGTAGGCGGTCAGGTTGTGGACGCCTTCGCGCATGTGGTTAGCGAGCGGGCCGTTGGTGTAGGGCGCGTGGACGAGGGGCATCTCGCGCGGGGCGGGGCGGGTGAGGCCGTAGAGCGCCCAGGCGGGTTGGGCCGCGACGAGCGCGAGCCAGGAGCCGCGCGGGTCGGCGTGAAGATCGAGGGTGGCTTCGCCGGCGTGGTAACCGCGCGGCGCGACGAGGGCGATGAGCTGGTGGGTGTCGACGGGCAGCGTATCCACTTTGTTGCCATACGTGGTGTATTTTGGGGTGAACCAGTAGGGGAAGTTCGTCGCGACGGCGTGGAGGGTTTCGCCGAAATTGCGGCGGGCGAGCGAGGGGCCGCCTTCACCGGCGCCGCTGAGGCAGGTGAGCGCGAAACGCGTGTCCTGCGCGCCGGCCCAGAGGGCGGTCTTCCCGGTGCGCGAGTGGCCGATGACGGCGATGCGTGCGAGGTCGAGGTCGGAGTCGGTCTCGAAATAATCGACGGCGCGCGAGCCGGCCCAGGCCCAGGCGGAGAGCGTGGCCCAGGTTAGCGACGCGGGTTTCGGGTGGTGAGCGCGGTAGAACCGGCGGATACCGGTCGTTGCCTGCTTCACATCGGGGTCCACGTCAGCGGCGACGTTGATGGCGGCCATCGCATAGCCGCGGGAGATGGCATACTCGGCGGGCCAGAAATCGGAGCGGATTTTACGGGTGGGATCGGTG
>Ga0075163_10004972_pt1 | contig 17802 bp, 12 predicted proteins | sample JI1023141ADNA_FD_71478 | JGI IMG/M metagenome (GOLD analysis project Ga0075163, IMG submission 71478) | Wastewater effluent complex algal communities from Wisconsin, to seasonally profile nutrient transformation and Carbon sequestration -... | ecosystem: Engineered > WWTP > Effluent > Algae...
GGGGAGTATAAAGTGGAAGCGATTCCCGATATGGCGGAGAGTAAGTAAACGGGGAGCATTTTTTTGAAGAGGCTGTTCTGGATCAGAACAGCCTCTTTTCTTTTGGAGGCATGGAGGAGTTGAAAAGTTGACGGGTTGACAAGTGATGTACTAAGAAACCCTCCTTGTCAACTTATTAACTTTTCAACCTGTTAACTTACCACCGGTCAACTTCCCCCTTCCCCTTTCCACCCAAAATCCTACATTTACGTACCAAAAAATTATCACACTATGCGTAAGCTAATTTTGTTGCTGTTGCTGGCACCGGTATGGGTCATGGCACAGACAAAACCGATCACCTTAGAAGATATTTACAAAAAAGGAACTTTCCGGGGCGAATTTGTGCCGGCAGTATTTGACACCACTCAAAAAGAACCGGAACTTAAACTGGATGATGTGAAAGATGAAACCGGCAAGTCATTTGGCCGGGCTGAAGATCAGTTAGAAAACCCGGTCAACAAGAATTTCTGGTTATTGAAGAAAGGGACTGAACAAATCTACCGCCGCTCTTCAAAATCTTTTGTGTACCTCTTTGATGTAGCCACTGGCAAAGCCATTAAACTGGAAAACGAAAAAGTACTACACCCGTCCTTCTCGCCGGATGGAACAAAAGTGGCTTATGTAAAAGACAATAATTTATATGTGTATGATATTGCCGCTGGGAAAGCCACAGCAGTAACAACGGATGGTAAATGGAATTTTGTCATCAATGGTAACTGCGATTGGGTATATGAAGAAGAGTTCGAGTTTACCCGTGCGTATGAATGGAGTCCCAAGGGAAACTTCCTGGCTTACTACCGCTTTGATGAAAGCCAGGTAAAGGAGTACAACATGACTATGTTCGATAATGCGCATAATAAGGACTATCGTTATAAATATCCCAAGGCCGGTGACGGAAATTCCACCGTGGATATTTATATCTATGATGTAGCCAAAGGCAGCAAGGCAAAAGCGCAATATGAACCAGGTGATATCTATATTCCCCGTATCAAATGGTCGCAGGATGACAATACACTGGTGGTATACTGGATGAACCGGCACCAGAATAACCTGAAACTGCTTTCCACCAACGCATCTACAGGTGCCAGCAGCCTTTTGTATGAAGAAAAGAATAAGTACTATGTGGAAATCAATGACGACTGGTGGTATCTCAAGGATGGTAAGAATTACCTGTTCACCAGCGAAATGAACGGATTTAAACATTTATACCTGTACAGCCTGGATGGCAAAACCAAAACACAGCTGACTAAAGGAAATTCCGAAGTCACGGAAGTAAATGCAGTGGATGAAGTCAATAAACGTATTTACTTCACTATGGCCTGGCCCCGCCCGATGGACCGCAACGTGTTTGTTACCGATTTTGCCGGAAAAAAGACCTATCCACTGACCAGTGGGGAAGCCTGGCACCGGGTAGAATTCAATGATGACTATACAAAATTCTTCGACTACCGTTCTGACCTGAATACCCCGCAAACCGTAACCCTGAATAAAATTATATTTGATAAAAAGAAAGGAATCAGTACGGCCGTGGAAAAAACGGTCAATGAAAGTGCCAAACAGAAAACCAAGCTCGCAGAATATGGTTATGGTAAAGCGGAATTTATCCGGGTTCCCAACAGTAAAGGTGATACCCTGAATGGCTGGATGCTGAAACCGGCCGGCTTTGATCCGTCCAAAAAGTACCCGGTACTGTTCTGCAACTACGGCGGCCCCGGCTCACAACAGGTGGCCAACCGTTTTGGCGCGGTCAGTTCCTGGCATCAGCTACTGGCGCAGAAAGGATTTATTGTAGTGAGTGTGGACAATACCGGTACTGGTTACCGTGGAGAAGAGTTTAAAAAGAAAACATACCTGCAACTCGGGAAGTTTGAAATCGAAGACCAGATTGATGCGGCGAAATACCTGGGCAATATGCCTTTTGTCGACAAAGACAATATTGGTCACTGGGGCTGGAGCTATGGCGGCTTTATGAGTTCACTGGCCATTACCAAGGGGAATGAAGTGTTCAGTGCCGCGGTGGCGGTGGCACCGGTTACCAACTGGCGTTATTACGACAACATTTATACAGAAAGGTATATGCGTACGCCGCAGGAAAATGCAAAAGGCTATGACGACAACTCCCCCATCAACTTTACGGACAGGATCAAGGGCAAGTACCTGATCATTCATGGTACGGCAGACGATAATGTGCATTTCCAGAATGCCACGCAAATGATCACCGCGCTGGTAAAAAGTAATATTGATTTTGAAAGCGCCTACTATCCGAACAAAAATCATGGTATCGGCGGCATGACAGATAATACCACATTCCACCTCTGGAGCAAAATGACCAACTGGATACTGGAGAATATGGGCAATGCCAATACGCAGGCTCCGGCTCAACCGGCAAAGCAGCCGAAGGGATTTTAGGATGATGAGTAATCAGTAATGAGTAATGAGTAGCTGATCGAATAGTACTAAAGAATAGAGCCCTCCGAAAATCGGAGGGCTCTATTCTTTATCGAATGATTGAATAGCTACTCATTACTGATTATTCATTATTCATTATTCATTATTCATTACTCATTCCTTCTCTCAGACTCTATCTTCCCTGAACGACTCCCCCCGGGCTACTCATTTCTGATTACTCATTACTCATTAAAAAAAGAACCCCCGATGAAACATCGGGGGACCCTAATCAAAAACCATTAACCATTAAACCTTATCCTATGAAAATTCATTGCTAATATCGGCATTAATGTGAAATGACAAAACATTTGTGGTGTATTTTTTACATGAAAAGGACAAAATCATCCCCAAATAGCCGATTATTTGATTTTACTCAACTCCTTCATAATGAGATTTGTAGCTAAGGAACTACAAACCGGGTGTGCAATCGTTTGCCCAAATAATTCTACCTTACGACAACATTCACCAATTTACAGGGTTATTACAGCACTATGAGAAAAATTGCAGTGGCCGTTACCGGGGCAAGTGGATCCATTTATGCAGACCTGCTGATCAGAAAACTGTTGGCGGTAAAAGACCAATGGACTGCACTTTCAGTGGTAATGACGACCAATGCACGTGAAGTCTGGAAAACCGAGCTTGGCAATGAGGCCTGGAAAGACTACCCGGTGAACTATTATACCACAACGGATTTTTCAGCTCCTTTTGCTTCCGGTTCCGGACAGTATGATACCATGATCATCATCCCCTGTTCTATGGGCACCCTTGGCCGGATTGCCACTGGTGTTTCAAATGACCTGATTACCCGGGCCGCGGATGTGGTATTGAAAGAAAGAAGAAAGCTGATCTGTGTGGTACGGGAAACGCCCTATAACCTCATTCATATTAGGAATATGGAAGCGGTAACCCTGGCGGGTGGAATTATTTGCCCGGCCACGCCCTCTTTCTACAGCCGTCCGCAGACATTGGAGGAAGCGGCTGCTACAGTGGTTGACCGGGTGATAGACTTAGCAGGAATCCGCATTGATACATACCGGTGGGGAAAATAAAAAGGGCCATACCAGCGACCTGGCACAGCCCTAAACATACACCATCATGAACCAACTAATCGGTGAACTTTCCTCCGGCGTTAATCCAGTTCGTTATTTTCTGACGTTCTGTTGCGGAGATTAATCCTGTAGGAGGCATAGCCGAGGGAGATGCATTTACAGCCCTGGCAAGGATCCTGTCTTTATTCGCTACAATATTGCAATCCACGGCCCAGTTCATCCCACCTTCCTGTTGTGAGTTGTTATGGCAGGAACTGCAATTATTCTGTAATACTGTTTTTACTTCCTGGAACAGGGGACCCGCTGCCAGGTTTGATAAAGTGGAAGATCCACTGCTGCCATTACATCCATTGGCATCTTTGGCCTGTACGGTATAGGTACCGGCTCCCAGGTTTAAGAAGACATTTGAGGACTGGAATGCACCACTGTTCAGGCTATACGTATACGGGGTGGCACCACCGGATGCGGTAGCCGTCAGGGACCCGTTATTGGACTGACAGGGTGTATTACCCACCACGGCATTGGATACAGTGATGGTTACGCCGGCACAGGGATTGGGAGCAGTAAGGGTGAAACTGTTACTGCCTGTACAACCATTCAGGTCCTTGGCTCCGATGGTATAGTTACCCGCCGCCAGACCCGTAAAATTGCCACTGGCCTGATACGCGCCACCGTTAATATTAAATGTAAAACCGGTACTTCCGCTGGCCGAAGCACTGATACTGCCATTGGAAGCAGCGGCAGAGGTGGGGTTGGTTGTGGTACCCGTTACCGCTATAGTGATACCGGCACAGGGATTGGGTGCAGTGAGAGTAAAACTATTACTGCCTGTACAGCCACTCGCGTCTTTTGCTGAAATCGTATAGACACCGGCAGCCAGTGCAGAGAATGTTCCGGAAGCCTGATAAGCCCCTCCATTAATACTATAAGTGAAATTAGTACTGCCCGTGGCGCTGGCATTAATGGCCCCATTGGATGAGCCGGCTGCTGTCGGGTTGGTAGTGGATGCCGTAACGGTAATAGTAATACCGGAACAGGGATTGGGAGGATTGGAAACAGTAAAACTGGCCGTTCCGGTGCAACCACTGGAATTTTTCGCTGTAACAATATAGCTGCCTGCCGCCAGGCCCGTAAAGCTGGTCGCCGACTGATAAGCCCCGGAGCCGATTTTATATGTAAATCCGCTACCCCCGGTTGCGGAAACGGAGATACTGCCATCGCTGCCGCCGATCGTGGTGGCATTCACGGCCGTACCGGTAACGGTAACGGTCACTCCGGAACAGGGATCAGGCGGTGGGGTATCGCCTCCGCCTTTCCCACAGGCAAATACAAAAAATACAATACTGATAATCGCCGCGTACGCGCGGATGGAAAAAATATTTTTCACTTGTGCTGGTTTTGTATTCTCAATCGCAGCATTATGAAAGCAGGTTGCCTATACAGACAGAACTATCTTTTTTGTTTACGGGGAACAAATGCAGCCGGCTGTACAGCCAATGAAAAAAGGATGCCGGTACTGTTGAGTTTCACTTTACCATACCCTACACCCGTTGCAGGAATACGCAGATAAGGCTCAGCAATCAATGAAATGCGGTCGGTGATTTTACGCTGATACCCGCCGGAGAAACCAAGCACGGTGAAGATGTGTTCATTCTTATTGCGGTAGTTGGAGACCCTGTTTTGCAACGCGCCCCAGGCTGATGTTTTATAATAATAATTGTATGTCTCCCGCTTCATGATATAAGAAGACAGGGATGCACTGACAAACCAGCCCTGTTTCTCACTTTGGCCAAAATGATAACCCACTGAAACCGGGATTTCATACACGCGGCAACTGGCGTCCACTTTTTGCAGATATGGATAATAGTTATAAAAATTGGGCGGCGGATTATAGGCATCCGGTGCTGCAGTATAAACCTTGTTCGCATTATAAAAGCCGGCCCTGATCGACACCCGTCCTTTATAATTATAGCCAATACCCGCCCCGGTTACAGGGATAATCCGACCAGGTTTGCCGGAAGGCGTAAAACTGGCATCCGGACCTGCACTGAGTGTCAGGAAAAACTGACTTTTCTTTTTAGATGTGGCCTTTTTATTTACAGCTGCTACAGACTTATTTTCCTGCACTGCACTATCTGATCCTTTGGCTGGTTGTACGGCAGCAAGTACGGTTACAGTATCAGTATGATCACCGGGAGTGGCCGGGGGTATAACGGTTGTTTTACTCTGTATACCTGCAGGTGCTGCGTCAGGCTGTTTATCAGATGAAGGTATTGTAGTTGCCACAAAATCATTTAATGGCTCTGCGGTACTGACTATTTTCGGAGTGGTTAATTGCTGACCCGGTTTCTTATTTTTTCCGGCAACTTTCCGTTGAGTAAAGGATGTGATAACTTTATTGCCGGCAGTCGTTGGCTGAACAGTCTTTGTATTAACCGGTGCGGCACTTGTCTGTAATTTCGTAAGGCCCTGTTCTTTTAAATTTACGGCAGATGGCTTATCTGTGGGTAAAATGCCCGGTTCAGCAGTACCCTGTTGAGGCGCTGCAGCAGCATGGGATGCTGCAGCAACGTCGGTTTCAACAGGTTTGGTTTTTGTTTCAACATCAACCGGCTTGTCCGGAGCAGTCCTGTTTTCAGGCCTGGTTATAGCAGAGGCAGCAGTAATGGGTTTATGTTCTTTTGAAATCAACGAATTCACGGTTATAAAAATACCTGTTCCGGCCAGCAGAAATCCGGCAAAGAAAAGCCAGATAAAACGCCTGCGCTTTTTCTCTTTCTCCGGCAGGTGTTTATCCAACAGCTTGTGCATTTTCGCCCAGGCCTGCTCATCATAAGCCGGGTGATGATGGTCCGCCGCCTCCATTATCTTCTTATCAAATTCCTCAAACTGCATTTTTAGCTATTGAAATTTCGTTTTTTTTAAATAATATCTGTTGCAACTGCCGGCGCGCCTTCGATAAATTCGACTTTGACGTACCCGTGGAAATGCCCAGGTGATTGGAGATTTCCTCATGACTTAATCCCTCTATGATAAAGAGATTAAATACTGTCCTGTATCCCGGACTCAGGTCCTGTACGGCGCGTATTATTTCATCATACGACAGTTTGCTCAACGCATCTTCCGATACGGAAGGAATATGGTAAACCCGGTCATCCAGCGAATTGACCAGCTGGTGCTTCTGATTCTTCCGGTAATGATCAATCGCCGTAAAAACCATTATTTTCCTCATCCAGCCTTTAAATGAACTGATCACATCGGCATATGCAGGTTTATAATGATGAATTTCCCGGAAAATCTTCAGGAACCCATCATTCAGAATCTCTACAGCATCGTCCTGGTTATTTACGTAACGGTCACAGATAGCCATGGCATAGCCATAGAAAGAGCTGTAGATAACTTTCTGGCTCTCCCGGCTGTTTAGCCCGCAGGCTTCAACATGGTAGGTTAGTTCATCTGCCGTTAACAATTCGGTGTGGTGTTTCAGATACATATCGCAACATGGGCTGGCCGGGTTGCCTGATTGAATGGTAAAATAGTAAAATAATACCTTGGTAACCACTGGTGAAGGAAATATAACCAGCCCGGTAAAAACGACCGGATCATTTTGTTAGTAATTTTTCAAATCGCTGTAATTCAGCTAGTTCTGCAACTGATAGTGGAGTATTATTTTCATACATGGACCTGAAATAAAGTACTCTCTTGTGAGTGGGATACCGTTCCAGGATCGCGGTTATGCGCTGACCGGTTGTTTCATCTCTTACATATAAAGGAGAACTACCGGGAAGAACGGATTTCTCCCGGGTTGACTTTTTCAGAATAATGGCTTCCAGCGTGGCCATTTTGGCTGGTGAAACAGAGGGAATCTTCAGGGCTTTACTGTACAATCCCTGTAACTGTTTTTTACTGAGCCCCCCTCTCTCTGCATATTGTTGATACAAACTTTGTATAAAGGCAGAATCAGGCCGCGCCAACAGCACAGCCTCCAGCAGGTCTTTTACAATATCCACATCCGGACGTATCCTTCTCATGTAGTAAAGATATTGCAGAACGTCCCCTTTTTTTTCATATCAGTCATTATGATCCAGCTGGAAATGCTGATGCCAGGCACTGGCGCCAATATGCAGGGCAAAAGCGGCAATTCCGGTATCCTTTAAAATATTGATAAGGGCCAGCTGACGCATTTCCTTATCGCCCGCATGCTGGTAATTGGGAAGGTGAATGGTCAGAATAAAAATCACCAGCAAAATAAATAACAGGTAACTGGAAAACTTCACATACTGATTGGTGAGGTAAGAAATAGCCACTAAGATAAAAGCGCTTCCTACAATATACGCCCATTTAATCCCGAGCGGCAAAAACTCAGGCACATATACCAACAGATCCCTCGGGTACATAAAATGAAATACCCCGAAAACAAACAAGACAACAGCCAGCATATAGATGGCGATTCTTGAAACGATGTGGTAATGCTTCATAAATGATGGTTTTGTGTGATTAAAAGGTACGACTATATACCGTAGAAAAAGATGACTTTTATCCGGGCCGTCCTGAATATCACCCTACATGTCTTTTTATATCACCCCGGAGAGTGATAAAGGTCATTCCCGGCCCGGGTTGGGCTGAGTATGTTGCAGCAGTATTTAAACACTGCTTGCTATGCTAACAGATATTGCCATCTCCCAGTCGGCACCCATCCGCCATATAAAAGATATTGCAGCAGCGCTGGGTATCAATAATAATGATCTGGAGTATTATGGGAAACACAAAGCCAAACTGCCATTAAAACTGATTGATGAGGATAAAATCAGGCAGCACCACCTGATCCTCGTTACCGCCGTTACCCCCACTCCTGCCGGTGAAGGCAAGACCACTATTTCTGTCGGGCTCGCGGACGGGCTAAATGCTATTGGGAAAAAAGCCATGGCCGTTTTACGTGAGCCATCCCTGGGACCGGTATTCGGACTGAAGGGCGGCGCCACGGGAGGCGGGTATTCCCAGATCATTCCAATGGAAGATATCAACCTGCATTTTACCGGTGATTTCAGCGCGATTGAAAAAGCCAATAACCTGCTGGCAGCCCTGATTGACCATAACCTGCAGAACAAAAAAAGAAGTCTGCAGATTGATCCCCGTACCATTGTCTGGAAACGGGTGATGGATATGAATGACCGGGCCCTCCGGCATATTGTAATCGGGCTCGGCGGTACAGCCAATGGAATTACCAGGGAAGACGGATTCAATATTACACCAGCCTCTGAAATAATGGCGATCCTATGCATGAGCAGTGGCATGAATGACCTGAAAAAAAGACTGGGCAATATCTATATCGGAAGTACATTCAGTGGTGAACCGGTCTTTGCCCGCGACCTGAATGCCGTTGGCGCCATGGCCATCCTGCTGAAAGATGCTATAAAACCCAACCTGGTACAAACACTGGAAGGAAATCCCGCCATACTGCACGGTGGTCCGTTTGCCAGTATTGCACAGGGAACTAATTCCATCCTGGCAACCAAAATGGGTTTATCACTGAGCGAATATGTGGTCACCGAGGCCGGCTTTGCCGCCGACCTGGGAGCCGAAAAATTCTTTGATATCAAATGTGTCACTGCCGGTCTCCGTCCGAAAGCGGTAGTAGTCGTTACCACGGTACGTGCCCTCCGTCATCACGGCGGGGCTAAAAAAGATGAACTTACCACACCTGATCTGAAACGGGTGGAAAAAGGGTTAGCCAACCTGGGCAAACACCTGGAGAATATGCGTCTGTTTGGAATGAAAGCCGTGGTGGCCATTAATCATTACCCGGATGACAGTACGGATGAAATCAGTGCCATAAAAAAATTCTGTAACCAATATGATACAGAAGCCATCAGTTGCACCGGTTTTACCGATGGTGGAAAAGGCATGACAGAACTGGCTGAAGCGGTGGCTGAACTGATTAATAAAGATGAAAGCGACTTCCGGCCCTTGTATAACGGGGACCTGAGTATGGAAGAAAAAATATACCGCATTGCTACCAAAGTATATGGTGCCGATGCCGTGGAATACTCGGTAAAAGCCAAATCCCAACTGAAACATCTTCGCGAACTGGGATTTGAATTTATGCCGGTCTGTATGGCCAAAACACCTAAAAGCCTTTCAGACGATGAACGTAAGATCGGACGGCCGGAAAATTTTATCGTCACGGTACGTGAATTTGAATTTGCAGCCGGAGCCGGGTTTGTGATACCCATACTTGGTGAAATGATGCGGATGCCCGGTCTGCCCGCCATCCCGGCCGCCGAGAGTATTGATATTGATGAGAACGGACTGATTACCGGTCTCAGCTAATCAGCCAAACTGCACCGAAGTCATATTCAGTGAACCGGCTACCAACTGATCATTAAAAAAGACAGGGACTTCATTTTTTCCCTGCAAGGCGAGTATATACATCAGCGGGTAATAGTGATCCGGCGTGGGGATCGCGAGTTTTGCCGATTTACTGAGCGACTCATACCGGATGAGGGCCGCATGATCCCCTTCAGTTATTTTCTTTTTAAACAATTCATGCATTTCTATGGCCCAGTCAAATCCATAGTTGGGTGTCTCCATTTTATCCCAGGCAATCATACGCAGATTATGTACCATATTGCCACTGCCGATTATCAGCACGCCCTTTTTCCGCAACGCCGCTAATTCCTTTGCCAGGTTATAATGGTATTCAGCACCCTTGCTGTAATCAATACTCAGCTGTATAACCGGAATACCGGCATCGGGATACATTTTACGCACTACTGTCCAGGCACCATGATCCAATCCCCAATCATGATTCAGGCCAACATTCGTAGACGTGATTAATGCTTTTGTTTCTGCAGCCAGTTGTGGATTTCCAGGAACGGGATATTGCACGGCAAACAATTCTGGTGGAAATCCGCCAAAATCATGAATGGTGCGCGGCCGGTCCATAGCCGTTACAAATGTTCCATTGGTCAGCCAGTGTGCGGATACCACCAGTATCGCCTTGGGTACCGGAATATTTTTAGCCGCCTTTTCCCATTGCTGACTGAACGCATTATTTTCTATACCGTTCATGGGAGAACCATGCCCGATAAACAATACCGGCATCAGGCTGTCTTCCTGCGCCAGTCCATCTGTAAATCGTTTTAATCCCGTTAATGCGGTCATAGTAAGCAGTCCTCCCGTAACTGTATATAAAAAATCTTTTCTTTTCATTTTCACACTAAAGATAGGGAAAATTATCCTAATCAATGTTTGAACATCAATAAGGAAGGGTTAAAAAAACTGCTTCCGGCTGACTCACCCTTCGGCAAGCTCAGGGTGACATTCGTTGTCATTGTGAGCTTATCGAACAAAACTCCGGCAAGCTCAGGGTAACATCGTTTGTCGTGCTGAGCTTGCCGAAGCATGGTGAATCAAAAACCAAAAGCAGTACTCCTATTATTTTACAGCCTGACTGCGGATCACATTCAGCGCCCCGCCTGCTTTAAACCATTCAATTTGCTGGGCATTATAGGAATGGCTGGCAACGATTGATTCACTGCTGCCATCTTTGTGATTTAATACCACGGTAAGCGGGGTACCCGGAGTAAAACTGGTCAGTCCGTTAATATCGATACTGTCATCCTCCTGGATTTTATCATAGTCCTCCTTATTGGCAAAGGTGAGTGCCAGCATCCCTTGCTTTTTCAGGTTGGTCTCATGAATACGGGCAAAGGATTTCACCATCACCACACGTACACCCAGATGGCGGGGCTCCATGGCCGCATGTTCGCGTGAAGAACCTTCACCATAATTCTCATCACCTATCACAATTGACCCCACACCAGCGGCTTTATAAGCACGTTGGGTGGCCGGTACAGGACCATATTCACCTGTCAGCTGATTTTTTACATTATCCGTTTTTTCATTGTAGAAATTTACCGCCCCGATCAGCATGTTGTTACTGATATTATCCAGGTGACCGCGGAATTTCAGCCAGGGACCCGCCATTGAAATATGGTCGGTGGTACATTTCCCTTTCGCTTTGATCAGGAGTTTTAATCCTTTCAGATCGGTACCTTCCCAGGCAGCGAACGGATACAGCAACTGAAGACGCTTGCTATCGTCTTTTACATCCAGTACCACGGTACTTCCATCCTCTGCGGGTGCCTGGTAACCGGCGTCTTCCACAGCAAAACCTTTTACCGGTAATTCATAACCGGTAGGCGGATCCAGTTTTACCTGCTCCCCTTTTTCATTAGTCAGGGTATCGGTCAGCGGATTGAAAGTCAGGTCGCCGGCAATGGCCAGGGCAGTGACAATTTCAGGACTGGCTACAAACGCCAGTGTATTAGGGTTACCATCGGCCCGTTTGGCAAAGTTGCGGTTAAAGGAATGCACAATGGTATTGCGTTCCTGTTTCTCTGCTCCCATACGGTCCCACATACCAATACAGGGTCCGCAGGCATTGGCAAATACGGTGGCCCCGATTTTGGCAAATGTCTCCAGGAATCCATCCCGCTCAATAGTATAACGCACCAGTTCAGAACCGGGTGTAATGGTGAATTCAGCTTTTGTTTTCAACCCTTTCTCAGCCACCTGTTTGGCCAGACTTACTGCCCGGCTGATATCTTCATACGAAGAGTTTGTACAGCTGCCGATCAGTCCCACTTCCACTTTGACAGGCCATCCATTCTTTGCGGCGGCTTCTTTCATTTGTGAAATGGGAGTAGCCAGATCCGGAGTAAAGGGACCATTCAGATGCGGCTCCAGTTCACTCAGGTTGATTTCAATAACCTTATCAAAATATTTTTCAGGGTTTGCGTAAACTTCTGCATCTCCGGTCAGGTATTCCTTTACAGCATCCGCCGCATCTGCCACTTCTGCACGGCCGGTTGATTTCAGGTAACGGGCCATGCTTTCATCGTACCCGAAAGTGGAAGTAGTGGCGCCGATTTCCGCACCCATATTACAGATAGTTCCTTTCCCGGTACAACTCATCGAAGTGGCCCCTTCACCGAAGTATTCGACAATGGCATTTGTTCCGCCTTTAACAGTCAGAATACCTGCCACTTTCAGAATCACATCTTTCGGCGATGTCCAGCCACTCAGTTTACCCGTCAGTTTCACACCAATCAGCTTTGGCATCAGCAGTTCCCAGCTGAGACCGGCCATTACATCACAGGCATCCGCTCCGCCCACACCAATGGCAATCATTCCTAAGCCACCAGCATTCACGGTATGTGAGTCGGTACCGATCATCATGCCGCCGGGAAACGCATAGTTTTCGAGCACCACCTGGTGAATAATACCGGCTCCGGGTTTCCAGAAACCGATACCGTATTTATTGGAAATGGAAGACAGAAAATTATAGACTTCTTCATTATCAGAAACCGCCTTGGTCAGATCCGACTTTCCTTCATTTTTGGCAACAATCAGGTGATCACAATGGACTGTACTGGGTACTGCCACTTTTTTGCGACCAGTTGTATCAAACTGAAGTAAAGCCATCTGCGCCGTGGCATCCTGCATCGCCACCCTGTCCGGTGCAAAATCAACATAGGCTTTGCCCCTTTCATATTCCTTTACTTCCACCCCTTCCCAAAGGTGGGAGAACAAAATTTTCTCTGCCAGGGTCAGGGGACGTCCTAATGCTTTGCGGGCTGCATCCACTCTGGCAGGCATTCCGGCGTACGTCTTTTTAATGAGGTCGAGGTCGAATACCATGGAGTTATTGTTTTTCAGATGATTAAAACGAGGGCAGAAACCGGGATTCCTGCTGTATCCGGCAAATTTAATCAAAAAGCGGCCTCCAAAAAAATGCCATCAGTACAGCAGGCAGAACGGCTTATACTAAGTTTTCACTTAGCCGGATATAACTCATCCGCTTATTTTTCAAAATGAATCCGCTCCAATGAACAGCCGCATCATATTAATGGGGAACTTTAAGCGTGTTCCAATCCATCCTTTGTAAACCCATGCGGGCAACGCCATTATTTATTGCCATTTCAGCATTCAGCTGGTTGCTCAATCCGGCATTTGCCCAGTCCCCGGTGTGGCAATTTTCTATGGCTTATAGCAAATCGGATTCATCAGCTTTTTCATACGACAAACTGCCAGCCAGTCCGGGCACATTTTCCGGCTGCAATTCTACTGTTTACCGGTATAACTGGAAACAGGGAACAGACAATCTCTTAAAACTGATCAGTTTTACCGCCAATGCCAGTTCGTTTACCGTATCCGGCAGGCCCGATGCCGACATTCGTATCCGGCGGGTGAATAACAGCCAGGCCATGGGAAACAGGTGTATCATTTATGGGGAAACGACGCTGACCTCCGCCGTCCCTTGTGTGAATCCGCTGCAACTGAATTTCAAAGTACCTTACAATGATGATATGAGTTCATTTCTGAACAACAATGTCATCAACCAGGGAACCGACAACCTTTTTACAAATAGCAATAACGGAGATGGCAACAACAATAATATTGAAAGAATGGATGTGCTGTTCACGGCCGGGCTTGTCACCAGTTATACCAGTGAAGTCGGATTTATTCTCTGTGAACGGGGCAACAATAACGCCCATGACGGATTCCGCATAGCCGCCATTACGGGAGTTGACCTGAACAACGACCCGGTCAGCTTTGGCGTGGTAAAAACCTGCACGGCGGGAAACGGTGCCAATAATGGCAGTTGGGGACACCCCAGCCTGGCAAACGGCAACAGGCAGATTGCCGCTTATGTGTTACGGAAAGATGAAACAGAAAACAGGTTGAGGGTTTCCTCCAATGTAAACCAGGAGATCGGAGCTGTTTACTTTTCACTGGCTGATCTCGGTATAGCTCCCGGTCAACGGATTTATGGATATAGCCTGTTAGGTCCCGATGGAACCGCAAATCCATCAAGCGACCAGATAATGAACCTGGCAAATACATCCGTTTATCCCACCGGTACCACCGAAGCCCAGGGTGGCGGACTTGACCTGATAGCCATCAACACCTATTTTATGACCGGACAGGCACTGGCAGAAAATACCATCCGTGGGTTTGCCGTGCAGGAAATAAACGGACAGGTGCTCCTGAACTGGCAGATAAATACCCCGGACGACTGTCAGCAACTGACCATTGAACGTTCCGCGGATGGCATCCATTTCGGCACAATAGCTGAGTTGAAACCAGAAACAGATCAATTTACGGATCAGCCGGATGGGCGGTTTATTTATTATCGCCTGAAACTGGAAACAAAAAACAAGCAGGTTATTTACAGCCCCGTACAACTGCTTGCATTAAAGAGCCCTAACCACCAGCCCAGACTTTATCCTAACGTTCTCTCAGGCGAAACCAGCCTGATAGCTGAACATATCCCCGCCGGGTTATATACGGTGCGATTAATACAACCGGATGGCCGTCTGGTCCGGCAGCATACCGAACGTCTTATTGAAAATCAGTCAACAATAACAATCAGTCCGGATAAAAACTACAAAGGAGTCCTGTTTATCAACCTCACCAATAGCCAGAACGGGCAAGCATTTTGCTTCCGTTTACTTATACAGTAGCGGCAAATGTCCTTTTGAAATACGGGAAATCTTTGTACTTTCGGAATATGAACAATTTTAAAGATTTCGTTGAGTGGAACGCTTTCGGGGTTTGCACTGCCATTGGCAACAGACTGGGCATTGCCACCAGCAAAATCAGGCAGTATTTTATGTATGCCTCTGTACTGACCATGGGTTCGCCGATTATCCTGTACATGGTCCTGGCCTTTTTCCGGAATGTCCGGAAATATGTAATGGCGGCCAAGCGCAATCCCTGGTATTACCTGTAATCAAACCTATTTCATAAAAGAAAAACGGGCTGCTCCTTTTCAGGTACAGCCCGTTTTTATAGCGGTTTTTCCGGTTTATTTTTTTGTCCGGATCAGCAGTACGCCATTCTTCCCTTTGTCTCCATAAGCCGCTGTTGCTTTCTCTCCTTTCAATACATCGATTGATTCAATCTGTTCTTTATTCAGTTTATCCAACGCTTCTCTTGTTGAAATTTCTCCATCAATCACATACAAAGGCTGGGCATCATATTTTAATTTGATCTGAACCACGCCTTCCCGGGCACTCTCACCATACAGCGCCACTGCGGAATTTCCTTTCAGTATATCCACTGAAGCTATCTTATCGGGATTAATCTTTTCCATCTCATATTTGGTAGTAATTATTCCATCGATCACATATATCAGGTTATCAGGAAGGGGTTTGCCTTCCACTACTTTAGTACCTGCTGTAACATTTACAGGATAACCGTCCACCCGTACTCCATTTGCAGGAGGTGGTGGTGGTGGCGGCGGAACCGGATATTTTGCTTCAAACTTTTTTTTATCCTCCGGATTGGTCAGATCATATTCTTCTCTTTTACCGTTTTTTAATTCCACAATGGCTTTCCCGCCATTGCGGACATTGATTGACTTAACATGTTCGGGCAATTTCACGGGTTTGGGTGTGGATGGATAGCCGGTTACCACCACTTCTTTGGGTGCTGAAGCCGGCAAGGGATAACCCTGTACCGTTATTGCTTCCTTTGGTGCTGAGGCCGGTTTGGGATAACCTTGTACTACAATCGCTTCCTGGGGTGGTGCCGGTGGCAAGGGGTAACCCTGAACCGTTACCACTTCCGCTGCAGCGGGTGGTGCAGGAGGTTGCGCAGGAAGCGGGTATCCCTGAACCCATACTTCCCGATGTTGTCCCGGAGGAGGTGGAGCCGGCATAGCACCGGGAGGTTCCGGGAACATGCCATACTTTTTCGCACCGGCTTTCATTTCAGCCACATTATCTGTATGATATTCCTCTGTGGTACCATCTTTTTTCAAAACCATAATCATCGACACTGTATTATCCTGACCATACACCCATCCCAGGTTTTTTACAGCAGGATTCTTGCCGAGAAAATCCTTTAATGTATTATTTACCTGACTTATCGGTTTCTCCGCGCCCCCTGAATTCTTTTCGGGCAATGTATCGGTTGAAACCATGTTCCCGTTTTCAAGACTTAACCGATTATATACCTTCATTACGTTTTTATAATCCAGTGCATCCAGTGATGCCGCATTCCCCGCCAGTGAAGAAGATCCGTAGTTCTCCTTTTTTTTATCGGACAGGGCAAAAAACTCATAGGAGTACGCATACTTATTCCGGATGGCTGGCTCATAAAAATTCCCCCAGTTCTCCTGTTGTTTTAACCCGTGAAACCCGTCTTTACTCAATTGCAGACTGAACTGTAACGGCCGGTTTTCATACGGGAGATGAATGATATAATACCCGTTACCATCCGTGCTGACCGATATATCTTTTTCCGGGCAGTAAATCTTTACACCAGCCAGTGGCTTACCTGTGGAATTATCCACCACCAGTCCGGCAATACTGACCTTGTTTTCAACCGGTGTAAACGACCTTTCATTCCATTGGTTCCGGAAGGCCAGTAATAAAACGGACACCAGGGGAAGAATAAAAAGGAATTTGACCAAATGGAATCGTGCAGTGCGAAGTTTGTTCATCATGGCTATTCTTTTTTTAAGTGACGAAAAATTGAATTGATTGGCTATACTAAAATGATTGTTACCGATAACTTTCAACAGGAGATACTGGTACTGCTTCCGGTCCATCCCCTGTTCCAGTACATGCCGGTCGGCAATAAATTCCAGGTTCTGCCGGATCGCTTTTTTTAAGAGCCAGGCAAAGGGATTATACCAGTTAAACAGACAAAGTAACTCGCCCCAGATGATGTCCACACTATGCTTCTGTTTTACATGTACAAATTCATGACGTATGATCTCTTCCAGCTCATGAATGTTATGCTGATCTTTATTAATAAAGATGGAATCGCCAAAAGAAAACGGAATAATCGCAGCATCCACCTGGTATAAACGCATCCCATCCTCACTGAGCAGCACCGCATTCCGCCGCATCCGGCGGATGGACCACAACTGTATACAAAAACGGATCAGCATGATCAGTATACCGGTGATCAGGACAAGTCCTGCATAATCCCAGGCTCCGAGTGTAACTGATTCCTCCGGTTCATTTATAAAATTCTGCCCCAATACAGGTACCCAGGTGATCACCGCGTTATCTTTTATAGCCGATTGCTCAAGCGCTATGGAAATATCAATAAACGGCAGAAAAAAACACAGCACGGAATAACCCATAAGGTACCAGCGGTTCCAGTTGTAAAAGGTCAACCGGCGAAGTACAAGATGGTAAAAAAGGAATACCACGCCAAGACTTAGCGATACTTTCAAGATATA
>Ga0075163_10004973_pt1 | contig 17797 bp, 14 predicted proteins | sample JI1023141ADNA_FD_71478 | JGI IMG/M metagenome (GOLD analysis project Ga0075163, IMG submission 71478) | Wastewater effluent complex algal communities from Wisconsin, to seasonally profile nutrient transformation and Carbon sequestration -... | ecosystem: Engineered > WWTP > Effluent > Algae...
CGCCCAGCAGGATCAGCACACTCGCCAGTGCGATCAATCGAAACAGTGGTCGGGTCTTCAGAAACAGCAGCGGCGCGAGCAACATCGGCAGAAACATCGCGTAGAACACACCCGCGCGATTGGCCGAGTAAAAATCCGGTCCGAACGGGCCAGCAGCACGATGGCTTTCGACATAGCTGCCAATGCCATAGGAAATCGCTTCCGACCAGGCCTCCAGACCTGCGACGACGGCAACGAACAAGATCGCTGCAAGCCACAGGCGGGTTCGCATCAAATCGCGTGCCGCGTAATAGAACAGCCAGTAGTAGAGTGGATAGAACACCAGTGTTTTCAGATAGGTCAGATCCGCCATCAACCCCATGGGACGCACCCAAATGGCAATCAGCGTGGCGATGGCCATCATTGCAAAGTAGAACTTCAACGGGCCGCTGAGGCTGGGCTTGGGCAGACGTGGGCCGCGCGCCAGCAAGATCACCAGCACCATGCCAAGCATGAAAATCAGGTTCAAGGCATTGAGGCCGGGTAGCCCAAGGTCGCTGGGCAAGTGCAACTGGTTGACGGTGTAGAGGATCAACAGACCCAACCAACCCAGCAGGATCATGTCGCGCTCCGATCCACGAAGCGGCGTGCCCAAAGCTCAAGACAAAGCACCTGCCACAGTGTTTCGGCGTGATCGGCGCGACGCTGACGATGCGACTGCAGCAGGGAATCCACGGCGGTTGCCTGGACCCAACCACGCTCACGGAAGGCACGGCTGGCAAATATGTCTTCGGCCATCGCGCCGAGACTGGCACGGAACCACTCGGGCAGCGGAATGCCGAAGCCCTGTTTGGGTTTGTCGAGCACGGCAGATGGCAGCCAGCGCCGCGCCACCTGACGCAGCAGGTGTTTTCCGCGTCCATCACGAACACGCATCGTCACTGGCAAGCGCACGGCAAATTCAACCACCCGATGATCCAACAAGGGCGCACGCCCTTCGATGGAAGCCGCCATGCTCATTCGGTCCAGCTTGACCAAGATGTCATCCAGCAGATAGCTGTGAATGTCGGCGTCGACGATGCGATCCAGCATTGGGCGTCGATCCTGTGCAGTGAACAGCGCATGCAGGGCATGGTAGTTGGCCTGTTCTGGACGGCCCAACAGAGCCGCCAACTGCTGCGGTCGCGAGAGTGCCACGCCACTCAGGTAGCTATCGGGAAACGGCTCACGCAAGCGCTCGGCAATGCGCCGCAAGCGGAAGCCAACCTCACCAGGCAGCAGTCTTCCGGTGATCGACAACGCGAGCGCAAGCGGTGCCTTGGCTGCACCCAGATGATCCAGTTTGAGAAAACGCAGATAGCGATCGTAGCCTGCAAACGCTTCGTCACCGCCATCGCCAGAGAGCGCCATTTTGACGTGTTGCCCCGCCAACTCAGAGACCAGATAAGTGGGCAACGCCGACGAATCGGCAAAGGGTTCATCGAGATGCCAGACCAAGCGCTCAATCAAGCGCGTGGCGTCCGGATCGACGATTAGTTCGTGATGCTCGGTATGCAGGTGCTCGGCAACCCTTCGAGCATCCGACAGCTCGCTGTAGCGCGCCTCATTGAAACCAATCGAGAAGGTCTTCACGGGCTGCGTCATGTGCTGCGCCATCAGTGCCACGACCACACTGGAATCCAGGCCGCCGCTCAAAAATGCGCCGAACGGCACGTCCGACACCAGCCGGGTTGCGACGGCCTGATCGAGCAGTTCGGCAAGTTGTGCCCCGGCCTCGGCTTCACTGCCCGTAAATGTCGGCGCGAAGTCGAGCTGCCAGTAGCGCGTCTCGCGTAGCTTGCCCTTGGCATACACCGCGTAATGCCCGGCAGGCAGCTTGCGCACTGCCTGAAAGATGCTGCTCGGCGTTGGCACGTAGCCGAAGGCGAGATAGGCGGGCAATACGCCGAGATCAACCTCACGCGCAAAACCGGGCACGGCAAGCAAGGATTTGAGTTCACTGGCAAAGCCGATGCCTTCGGCGTGCTGCCACAGAAACAGCGGCTTCTTGCCCAATCGATCGCGCGCCAACAACAGCGATCGCGTGCGTCGATCCCAAATGGCAAATGCGAACATGCCTTCGAGCCGTGCGACGGACGCTTCGCCCCAGGCCAGGTAGGCCTGCAGGATCACCTCGGAGTCGGAGGCGCTGCGAAAGTGATGGCCACAGGACTGCAGTTCGGCCCGCAACGCGCGGTAGTTGTAAATCTCGCCGTTGAAGACCAGCACCACCTGTCGATCGTCACTGAACATGGGCTGCTGGCCACCAGCAACATCGATGATTGCCAAGCGGCGCATGCCCAGCATCGCTTGGTCTTCCCGATAGACACCGCCACCGTCTGGTCCGCGATGCCAGATCGCCGCGTTCATGGCGTCGCCGATAGCCTGCGCGGGCACCGCCTGCGCACCCGAGTTGACCAAGCCAATGATGCCGCACATCGTCAGCGTGCTCCGACCGGCGAGCGATACAGGGTCGCAAGTTGACCTGTGACCGCCGAGATGGAGGCGCGTGCCAACACATCCGCGCGTGCTTGCTCGCCGAGCAAGCGGCGTTGTGCTGCGGGTGTACACAAGGCGTCGGACAGGGCCGCCGCAAGGTGATCGGCGCCGTCCGGTTCGCATAGCCAACCATTGCGGCCACTCTTTACGAAATCCTCGCTGCCACTGATTCGCGTCGCCAGCATTGGCAAGCCAGCCGCCATGCATTCCAGCAAGGTGTTCGAAAGTCCTTCAAAACGCGAGGCGAGCACACCGATGTCCGCGCATGCCAGTTGTTCCTCGACGTTGGCGCTGGCCCCGTGGAATGCCACGCTGCCGGCGATCCCAAGTGTCTTGGCCTGCAACGCCAGTGCATCGCGTAACGGGCCGTCACCGACCACCAGCAAACGCCAGCCCTCACGTGCCGCACCGGCCATTGCCCAGGCCTGCAGCAAATTGTCCAAGCCTTTTTCCGGCACTAGGCGGCCAACGAAAATGACGGTCGGCGGCTGATGGCCTTGGTCGGGATGCGTGATGCGTTCGAATCGGCTGGTGTCGACAGCGTTGGGATTCCAATGCAGGCGCTCTGGCCGAAAGCCGTAACGCTTCAGGTCCTCGATGAACCGCGTGCTGATGGCCTGCACACCACTGGCGCGACGCAGCATCCAACGCGACAAGGCGGCGCCAACGCCGCCGTCAGGCCGCAGGCAGCCGCGTTCGAGCTCCCACCAACCGGAAAATTTCAGCACCACCGGCTTGCCCAGCAATCGACCCACAACCGCCGCCACCGCGCCCATGTGATGCGCGATGTGGACGTGGATCGCGTCATAGCTGGCACGCTCACGCCACAGCCAATACGCGAGCTTGACCAGCAAGATGACGGTGCCAAGCACGCGCCATCGGGGGTAGTCGATGCGCCACAACGCCAATCCATTGTGCTGGTCGGCACCCGCCGGATACTCAGGCAACAACCGTGGCAACAGCACGCGAACCCGATGGCCTTGCAGCACCAACGCACTGGCCAGGGTCTCAAGCTGACGCTCGGCGCCGCCGAATTTCGGGAAGTTGGCTTCCATCACCATCAGGATTGACGTATCCAACCTAGCCCTCACCATCCAGATGTTGCCGCATCCAAAGTTCCAGTATGGCCAACTGCCACAGCGGACCTGAATAGTCCCAGGCACCGGCCACGTGACGATCAAACAGCTGTTGAATAAACGCCGCGTTGAACCAGTCGCGTGCGCGGCTGCGCGGCGACAAGAGCAGATCATGCATCCAATCGCGAAAGGCTGGTCGCTGCGCGATCCAGACACTGACCGGCAGCCCGAAGCCCTGCTTGGGCTTGCGCAGAATCGCTTCCGGCAGAATGCCCTGCACAGCGCGCTTGAACAGGTGGCGCTTGTCGAGTCCGCGAACCTTCCAATGCGCCTTCAGGCGGCCGGTGTGGGCGACCAGATCTGGATCCAGCAGAGGAAAGCGCACGCTGATACCGGCATGTCGGCAGGCGCCGTCGACTTTCACCAGATCGTTCTGCGCGATCGCCAGTTCCAGATCAAGCGCCATGATCCGATGCAGTTCAGCGCGTGCGTCCGACCCGGCGTAGAGCTCGCGCATGAACTGCAAGGACAGATCCGGTTGCAGGCGGACGCGCAGCGAAGCGCTCAGCAGATCGTCGAATTGCTCGGAGGCAAACGCGTCATCGGTGTAGAAGCGATCCGGATTGGGCAGGCTGCCGCGACGGGTGAAGTTATCGATGCGGTTCAGAAAATGCGATGAGCCGCCACCCAGCGTGCGGCCCAACCAGCGGCCCATCGCCTTCATCGGGCGGGGCAGGTCATAAAAGCGCTGCATGATCTGGTCTTTGGCATAGCGTTCGTTGCCGCCAAAGATCTCGTCGCCGCCATCGCCAGCGATCAGGATAGAACGACCGTCCAATGCGGCCAACGCCGCACAGGCGCGGGTTGGCACCGACGACGCATTGCCGAATGGCTGGTCAAAAAGCTCGGTCAGGCGTGGCAGTACCGCCAGTGTCTCGGCCTCATCGACACTGCCGAAATGCCCTTCGGCGCCGCAGGCATCGGCGGCGATTCGCGCGAAATCCAGCTCGTCAAAGCCCGCCTCGGCAAACCCGATTGAATAGCTATGCACCCGCGCCGCCGGATGCTGCCGCGCGAGGATGGTCGTCACACTGGAGCTGTCGGTGCCGCCACTGAGGAAACAGCCCCAGTCGTCCCCTTCGGGTCGGTAGCGTTGCACGGTGGCGACCAGATGCTCGCGCAGTTCGCCGGCCAGGCTGTCGACGTTGCCGTCCAGGTCCTCGGCGTAAGGCGGTCGCCACCAGCGCTGCAGGTGCAGTTGGCCGGACTGCCAGCGCAACAGACTGGCGGGCGGCAGGCGCTGCACTTCCGGCACGATGGTCAATGGCGCCGGAATGCAGGCGAAGTTGAGGTAATGAAAGATCGCCGCGGGATCGGGTTGACGTGCACACCACGGTGCCTTCAACAGAGGCGTCAGGGTGTTGCCGATCAGCAGCGCATCGCCGTGTGCGCTGTAGTAGAGCGGCAGCGTGCCAAAGTGATCGCAGACCGCAAGGCAGTCGCCGCTGGCGTCATCCCGCAGCACGAAGGCAAAGCGTCCGCGCCAGTGTTGCCAGGGCGTGCGCAGTTCAGGGCCACACAGATCCTCAACCCGACCCACGACCAGATCGAAGATGCCGACCACGCTGCGACCGTGCCCGCGCAACACGCGGACGCAGCCGTCACCAGCGCTCGCCAATGGCGAATCCAGAGCCGGCATCGCACAGCGCAGTGAGGTCACGTCAAGCGCGCCAAGTGCACAGACAAATCGCCCGACGGCCGGACCGGGCGCGGTGCGGGCCTGCAACATGTCGCGAATCGACAGCGTGTCATGGCGTTGGGGATGGTTCATCGTTTGCCTCCCTGCAAACAGCGGCGATAAATGACCAAGGTGTGATCAACCATCGCATCTTGCGAAAAACGCGCCAGCGCATCCTCACGCGCCGTTCGACCAAGGCGTTCGCGCAGGCTCGGATCGTCGAGAAGACGCCGTAAGGCACTCGTCAACGCTGCATCGTCTTCGTTTGGCACCAGCAGGCCATTCTCTCCCTCACGGAGCAGTTCTGGCGTGCCGCCCACGGCAGTGGCGATGATGGGAAGGCCACTGCCCATGGCTTCGATGAGGACATTTGACAGTCCCTCTTCACGCGAGGGCAAGACGAGCAAATCCGCCGCCAGCATCAGATCGGCGGTGTCGTCACGTTCATCCAGAAAGCGCACGTCATCGCTCAGCTCCAGCCGTTCGCGCAAAATCAGCAAATCACCGCGGTCGGGACCGAAACCCGCGATCCACGTCAGCGGGCGCACGGCATCGGGCAGCTTGGCCAGGGCCAGCAACAACATGCGCACATTCTTGTTGTAGACCAGTCGACCGACGAACAACAGGCGCAGCCGGTCGGCAGACTCCCAGCCGACTTTGCCGCGTGCCAATGCGCGCTGCTGACTGCTGACATCCTCCGCCAGGGCCGCACCGTTGTGAACCACATCGATACGTTCGGCCGGAAAGCCGCAACGTTCCTGCATCAAGTCGGCGCCGGCGCGACTGTTGGAAATCACCGCGTCCGAGCCGCGCATGACCCAGCCTTTGGCTTGCCAATGCCAATCCGGAAAGTCGAGGCCCAGTCCGCGGACCGAACTGATGAAACGGGTGCCGCGCACCAACGGCTTGACCAGGCGGGTCCACAATTCGGCGGTAATTGAAAAACAATGCACGACATCAAAATGCCCGCTTTGCAGAAAGCGCCACAACTGCCAGACGAACCGCAGATCGACAGGCTTGTGCTTCTCGATCTGATGCACGGCAATTCCTGCGTTGCGCACGGCGTCCAGCAGGAACGAGTGCTTGCGGAAATACAGCAGGGAGACATCGTGCCCACGCGCCTTCAAACCTTGCAGGAGGTGCACGATCTGGCGTTGGCTACCACCCACTTCCATCTCGTCGGTCATCACCAGAATGCGTAAAGCTCCACTCATTGCGCACGCTCCCAGGCACGTCGAGCCAGCGCGCTGGCCATCTGCGCGAGCAGGCGATCCGCCTCGCTGTGGGCGTCGAACTCGCACTGCACGCGCTTTCTGGCTGCTTCACCCAGACGGCGCCGCAACGCGCCATCCTGCAGTAAACGCTGGATTGCATCGGCCAACGCGAGCGGGTCATCCGGCGCCACCAACAGGCCGTCGCGCTCATGCTCGATCAGCTCGGGTATGCCGGACACGGTCGTGCTGATCACCGCAGCACCGCTCGCCATGGCTTCCATCAATGCCACCGGGATGCCGTCCTGATTGCCTTCGCGCGTACGCACGCTGGGCATCACCACGATGGCGGCCGATTGCAGTTCGGCGCGCACGCGTTCCTGTGGCTGTGCGCCAGGAAAGTGCAGACGGGTGGTGAGTCCGGAGCGATCACGGGCGGCTTCCAGCTCGGCACGCTGTGGTCCCTCGCCGATGACTTCGCAATCGAAGATCACGCCGCGCTGCAATAGTTGCTGCAGGGCGGGGATTAGAATATGGAAGCCCTTGATCGGGTCGAGTCGACCCACGCTGACGATGCGTCCTGCCGTACGGTCGTCGAAATGCGCCGCTAGCTCGCTGAAATCGACACCGCAGTGCACGACCTGCAGGCGATCCCCCAGTGCTGCCGCACCCCAGCGGCCGAGGTAGGCGACGTTGTACTGGGATATCGTGACTGCCAGATCGGCATCGGCCAGCTTACGGCGCAACAGCTGATCCTCCACGAAGATGTCGTGGGCATGACTGGTAAAGGAAAACGGTCGCGCCAGCAGACGCGATAGCGACCAAGCCATCGTCGAGGGATAGGTCGCCCAATGGGCATGAATCCATTGCGGGTCGAATTCACGCAGCGCAGGAAGTGCGGCCAGACTGCGCCACAACGCAATCAAGCTCTTGCCGAGCGCAAGCGGTTGCGACCACAGGCCCACGCAGAGTTGCCACACGATGCCAAGCAGCATCGCTGGTTGGCGGCGCACTTCGCGCCACACCGAAGGCAACTCGTGCAACCAGTGACGCGGCCCAATGACGCGGCCCATTAACGCCTGTGCCCGTGCTTGCACAAGCTTTTCGCTGGGCGGCTTGAGCGAAAGGACGCGGATATCGACACCGCGAGCAATTAGTTGCTCAATCTCGCGCACGATGAAGGTCTCGGACCAGCATGGAAACAGCGAGACCACGTAGAGCACGCGTTGTGGCATCGGGGCGGCGAGCGATTCACTCATCGCATTGGTACCGAGGCGGCAGGCCCATTGGCGGTGATTTGCCAAAGATGGGCGTCACGTCGCCGTAGATAGTCGATGGTACCCAGCAGGGCGTAGTAATTCATGTCCAGAAACGCGCTCAGAATTCGGATCGGAAACCATTGACGCAGGCGTGGCATGGCCATGCCGGCCAACGCGCCGGCATAGGCCAGAAGCTGCAGCATAACCAGTACGCCGTAGAACGAATTATCCAGTGCGAGAAACGCGCTTCCAAGGCCAACGCTCAGCAACATCCAGGGAGTCAGCAAACGCAGCAGCTTGTGGCTCACATATCGCCACCAGAGTCGATTGCGCCAAGGCAGTAACAAGCCTGGCCAGACCGCCAGCAACTGCCAGTTGCCGGCAAGCGTTCTGCGCTTGCGAACAGATTCGACAGCAGGGGGGGCTCGGCTGATCCCACACCACAGCCGCGCGCTCCAGACCGATCCGCCCACCCTGCGCGGCGATTTGCAGTGGCACCCAGAGGTCGTCCAGCACGATACCGGCGGGCGGTAGCGGCATGTGTTCCCGTCGCACGGCATACAGTGCACCACTCACACCCACGACCGAGCCAGTCTGCGACTCCATTTGCCGCAGCGCACTTTCATAGCGCCAGTAGGCGTCGGTGGAGACGGACTCGGGTGCAGAAGCGAGCTCAGGATCGTCAACTGTAAAGCGCAGCAGACCGCTGACGGCACGTAGTTCACCACTGGCAAGTGCATTGGCGAGACGCCGCAGCGCATCCGATGAAACGCGCTGACGGATGTCGTTGAAGACCAGTAGCTCGCCTGTGGCCGCTTGAATGGCATCGCGCAGACAGGTCGATTTGCCTCGACGCTCCTTGTGAATCAGCACCCGCAGGCGATCATCCTGCAGTGCATGCAGACGCTCGGCGCTGCCGTCGGTCGACCCATCAGAAGCCACCACGATTTGCAGTTTTTCCTGCGGATAGTCGAGCGCACGCAGCATCGCGATTTTGCGCTCCAGTTGCGCACCCGGATTGTGCGCAGCGATACAAACGCTGAGGGTGGGTGTCCATTCCTGAGGTGAGACGGGCTTTGGTCGCACCTTCGACAACAGCCACAGGAGCAGCGGATAGCCCGCGAACGTATAGGCCAGCAGGATTAGCCCTGCCCACACACCAAGGTGCGCGAGCAGCGTCACTGCGCGCTTCCAAGCAGGCGCGCACGAACCTTTTCATAGCGCCCATCGCCCAGTAGTTGCTTGGCAAGGACGAGACCTTGGTAGCGAATTTGCAGGGGCAACAATGCCCATTGACCGCGCTGGAACCACTGCACGACCCGCGGACTCAGATGTCCTGCCGTGACGGCCACGCGCGGCAGTATGGCAGTCGGATTTTTCGCCGCAGGCCAGCGCGCTATCCCCGGCGCGGAGCCGAGCACGGCGCTGTAGCCGAGTGCCTGCGCTGTCGCGGCGAGGCCACTGGGTGCGCGACCACCGGGCGGTGCCAACAGCGTCACGGGCTGTCCCAAATGCTGTTCGATCTCAGCCTTTGAGACGCGTAGTTCTTCGCGGAGATGCGATGCATCCAGGTGTGTGAAGTAGGTATGTGTCAATCCATGCGATTGAATGCTCATGCCCGCCTCGGCCATCGCGCGAAGTTCGGACCAACCGCAGTAGCCAGCCGTGCCCACCCGCGCGGGGTTGACGAAGAAATCGGCCCGAAGTCCGCGTTCTTGCAAAATCGGCAGCGCCTGCGAATAGTTGCTGGCATCGCCATCGTCAAAGCCGAGCCACACCGCGTGGCTACTTGCCTGCTGCAGGCCGTCGCGCGCGCTGCCCAGGTGCGCGCCCGCCGCCGTCAGGGCATCCAGGTGATCGGCAAAGCAAGTGGCTGCGATCGTGTAATGCGGGTCCGCGCCAAGTGGTGCGGCGGCATTGGCGGAAAGTCCGTGATACATGAGGCAGAGGGCGCGTGGCATGGTGATCAGCGGATGTAATTGATCGACAGCACGACGCGATTGTCGTCATAGCCTTGCAGCGGATCGCTGCTGCTGCGTTCGTTGTGGCTGAGATCCAGACTGATGCCGAAGCGGCGTGACCAGCGCCAATCGGCCGTCGCGCCATAGCGCAGTTCACGATCATCGCGCAGCAACGCGATGTAGTCGCGCCATTCGCGTGCGGCATAGGCGCCGACGGCGAATTGCGGCGTGATCTGTCGATTGATGCCCACGCTCAGACCATTCGCGTCCTGATCCAGTTCGGGATTGATCTCGTAGCCGAAGCGGCGCACATACGCATCCATGCGCATGTAGACCGTATCGCTGCGGCGCGCCAGACCCAAGCTGGCAGACTTTTCGTCGTAAAGATCCGCACTGACGGCGGTCGTCGACAGATTTGGCAGGCCGATGGGCAACTCAAAGTCGGTGACCGTTGGTGCGCTGCCCAGCAGGTATTGGCTGCTGTCGCTGAACTGGCGCAGCAGGCTGGCTTCCAGCCGCGTGAGTTCGGTCAGTTGCAGGCCACCACGCACGCGCAACAACGGGCGCGTCTCATCGGCAACCGCATCCGGATCCGCGTCGTCAAAGCGCACTCGGGTGACGCCCAGATCGGCCGACCAATCGCCGCGACTGCTGCGGCGGTCATAGCGGGCAAACACGTCCTGTCGCTGATAGTCGGCGTTGAAGCTGGATGCGACATCGAACTGCGCATCGAGATATTCGGCATTGAATGACAGTGTGCTGACACTGTTCAGTTCCCACAGTCCGCGCGCCGCGGCGCTCCAGCGGTCACTGTTGAAGTCGATGGTCTGTTCGGCATCCGTGTTGGTATAGCGTGCTTCCAGCAGCAATCGGGTGCGCGAGGTTGGTCGCAGAGCGAGCGTGGGACCGGTCACCAGCAGACGGGTGCGTTGCAGGTTATCGGGCTGTTCCACGGCAAACACGTTGACGGGTTGATCGCTCAGGACGCCGTCCAACGCCCAGGTCAATCGTTCCGGCAGCAAACGCCAAGCTGCACGCATGCCGACCCGTGCACGGCTTTCATCCGCGAAACTGTCATCAAGATAGCTGCGCCGTTCTAGGTCACCCGCTGCCTGCAGGCTCAGCAGGTCGCCTTCCTGGGTCAGTGCGAAGCCGATGTAGGGGGCGATCGCGGTGTCACTGACGATCGGACCAAAGGCGGGATCGTCGGTGACCGGCTGACGAGCGATGTTGTCGCTATGCTCGGCGAACAGGCCAATCCGATAGTTGAGGTCGACGGCAAAGCCGGGACAGCTGAGCGCGAGCAGACAGACCGTGCTGAGGCTGCGTCGCAGGATCGTTGCCGGGCGCGGCAAGGTTGTCGCCGTCATGATGAGGGCTCCTTCGGGCAGGGTCGCGTCATGGCACACGGTTGAACACCACGCCCGCCAAACGCTGTGGATCCAACACAGCGCTTGCGCTCTGCACGGCGGCGGGTGTGTCGCGGCCATAGCCCGCGACCAACACACAGCAATCGGTCATCGTGGCAAGAATGCGGGTGTCAGGGGAGGCATTGGCGGCTGGCGCATCAAGGATCACCGTGACCTTTTCGGCGACACTGCGCAGCGAGTCGATCATGCCGCGCATGCGGGCGTGGCCGAGTAGATCGCCACTCGCTTCGCGGCGCGTGCCGACCGGCAGGAGCGTCAAGCGCGCCAGACCACTCGGATACAACACGTCAGCCAGGTTGTCGACGCGACCCTCTAGGTAATCCACTAGGCCGCCGTTGCGCACTTCGACATCCAGACGCTGATGCAAGCAGGGCTGACGCAAATTGCAGTCAACCAAAATAACTTGCCGGGTTTCATCGAACGCGAAGGCTGCGGCGAGATTGAGTGCGACGTAACTGCCGCCGCTACCTCTCGCCACGGGCGCCACCAGTAGCACCTCGACGCGGCTGTCAGTGCGCGCCAGCAACTGCGTGCGGAGATCGCGGAAGGCATCGGCGGGGCGTGCGTCCTGCATATCGTGGCGGACGATTCGGCGCGCATCCAGTTGACGCGAATCGAGCCGCTGCACGGCCGATTCGCTGGGTACCAGTGCCGCCGAGCGTGAGTCATTGTCAGAAGTCATCACAACAGCGCTCCTCGACTGAAGGCGAGCACAAAGTAGACGCCCAACGCGGATAGCACGATCACTGCGGCCATCCACAGACGCAGCCGTTGTTTCCGCTGATCACTGCGCGTCTGGTATTCGGGAATGCTGACCAGTACCGGCAATCCGCTGAGCTCGGCCAATTGCCCGGCATGCCGGGCACGCGGATCAAACTGCACCAGCAGGAACAGGATCAACAGCGGTACAGCGATGGCCCCCAGCACCCCTGCGACAGCAAAGTGCAGCAGGCGCAACCCGCTGGCGCGCAATGGCAGCGCCGCAGGCTCCTGGACGCGGAAACTCAAGCCGCGCTGCTCGGCATCCAGATTCATCGACACGCGGGCGTTTTCGCGCCGCCGCAGCAGATCCTGATAGATGTCACGGTTGACTTCGTAGTCGCGGGTCAGTTCGGCGAGCGCGGCTTCGGAGTCCGCGACACGGCGGCCACGCTCGAGTTCTTCCTGCATGATGCCTTCGTTGTCACCAATGCGGGCGCGCAAAGCAGCCATCTCGCTGCGGACTTTGGCGAGGTCCGAGCGCAGTTGCTGGTACAGCGGGTTGCTGGTGGCGGCGTCGTCGTTTGCGGTGCCATTGGCCTGTGCAGTTTCCTCGCGTCGCAGCACTGCTTTCAAATCGTCGATCTGGTGACGCAGACGCACGACATCGGGATAGGAGTCCGTGTAGTCGAGCAACAGGGTGTCGAGCTGGTTTTGCAGTTCCAGCAAACGGAGCCGGGTTTGCGAGGCACGACTGCGCACATCCGAGACTTCCGCTTCGCCCGACATTTGTGCCTGCAATGACGTTTCACGCATCTGCATTTCAGCGAGATCCGTGCGAGCGGTTTCGATCCGTCCGCGAATTTGCGAGATGCGTTCGCGCACATCGACGTCGGTACCTGGGCGCGCATCCAGATTGCCTGCGCGGAAAGCCTTCAGTTTGTCTTCGGCTTCGGTCAGTTTGGCGTGGTATTCGTCGACGCGCGCAGCAATGAACTCATAGGCTTCGCGACTCTCACGTTCTTTGGCGGCGAGACTTTCACTGATGAACAGATCGGCGAAGCGCTGCGCCACCTTGAAGGCGCGCTCGGGCTGACTGTCGTGGTAGCTGATCTGGATGAGGTTTTCACCCGGGCTGTCGATCAGGGTGCGTTGCTTGATTTCCTCGCCGATGCGTTCACGCGCCAACGCATCCGGATTGGACGCCGACCAACCACCCGTCGTCAGCACGTCTTCCATCAGTCGTCGACTGAAGATCACCTCACTGGCAATTCGCGCACGGTCACCGACACTGGTGGCAACTGCGCGACCTTCCATCAGTGGCGCGATGATGTTGCCTTCGCCGACGAGGATGGTGGTGGCTGACACGAACTTCTTCGGCCAGAGCACGCCAATCCCCAGCGTCAACAGTGCGATCAGCGCAAAAATGATTGCCAGCAGCAAGGCGTTGCGCTTGAGCTCTCCCCACACGGTGGGCAGTCGACTCAGCACTTCTTGCACGCCCCCGCCCGGCGTCTCGACTGCCATCGGAAAGTTCACAGCGCACGCTCCGGAACCGTAATCACATCGCCCGGCTGCACATCGATATTGGTATCTAGTTCACCGGACTTGAGAATGTCGCCCAGCTTGATGGCCACACTGTGGGTCCCGGCGCTCGCCTGTTTGCGAAACAAACGGGTGCGGTTGGGGGCCGCGAAATCGGTCACGCCGCCAGCTTCCAGCACGGCATCCAGCACCGTCATGCCCTGACGATAGGGAATGGAAACCGGCTGCCGGACCGCACCCGTCACCCGCACGCGGGAAATGAACTCGTGGCTGCGCAATTCGGTGAGGATCACCGCCACTTTGGGGTCGCGCACAAAGGCCGCCAATCGCGCTTGAATGTCGTCGGAAACCTCTTGCGGCATCCGGCCGCCAGCGATGACATCGCCGATCAATGGGACCGAGATCCGTCCGTCCGGACGCACGGGAACGCTGACACTCAACTCCGGATTGCGCCACACGGCGATCTGCAGTTGGTCGTCGACACCGATGCGGTAGATGCCAGCGGTGTCGTTGCTGTCAGCAGTTGCTGCCTCGGGAAGGTCATCGGTCTGTGCGGCGGTGGCCAGAATGGGCGTGCCAAACAAGGCCAGCGCCATCAATAGCAGGCTCCAGACGCACTTCCGGCAGCAAACCGTTAGGGCGTTGCGGGATGAAGTATTGAACATGCACGACTCCAATTCTGAGGGCATTTTCTGAGAGCATCTGGTCGGGTGGCTGGACGGGCCAGAGGAGGTGAGGCTGGAACTGCGCCGATGTGCGAAATTCGGCGCGATGCGACATCGCTGTAACAATCGCGAAAACCTGTTCGGCACCGTCGCTCGGCACGCCGACCACACTCCGCATGCGGGTCAGGCCGGCGCCCTAGGGCGCCGGCTGACCACCAGCTGCACAAACTCAGCCAGCCTGCGATCATAGTGCAGCTTCCAACGTTTTGTGAGCCCCATCACATTTATTTGCGGTCTTTGGATCCCCGTGCCCCATCTACACGACTACCTTGCCGACTACCGACGCTTGGGCCTTGCCGCGGACTGCAGCTTGCCCGAACTGCAGCAGGCATGGCGTCGCGCAGTGGCTGAGAATCACCCGGATCGCGCACGGCAGGGTGCATCCAGCGAGGCGTTAGTGGAGGTGTCCCAGGCGTATCGCCGCTTGCGCCGCTTCGAGCGCCGCTATGGCCGACTGCCGGGACAAACGCCGGAGACCGCCGCCCGCGCGACGCGTTTGGACACGACGGCGGCGCGCAGGGCCGAGAATGCCCTGACGTCGTCACCGCGGTACGCCGTGGCACTATGTTGGGGCGCTGCCTTGCTTGGCGCACTGCTGCTTCTGCAATGGGCGGCATCGAATCGCGTACCCCGCTCGCTGGAGGCGCCGGTGCGGGTTGATCTGCCGAGTCAGACCCTCTCACCACGGGCGCCGGATCGTGTGATCCGGATCGGTGACACGGCGGCGGACGTCCATCGCGTGCTGGGAGAGCCGATCCTGCGTGAGGGCGACACCTGGGAGTACGGGCCGTCACATGTCCGCTTCGAACGTCAACGTGTGGTTGGCTGGTACAGCTCCCCGATGGCACCGCTGCCGGTCGATTCAGGGTCAGCTCCCACCGCGACCCGCTGATCGGCAGGCAGCGTTGGCGAGCCGCTGGACTGGCGTTGACTGCGCGGCCGAGCATCAGCGTGCGCCTTTGCCAAACACGACCACTTCCACGGTCTGCAGCAGGGTCAGCAGATCGAACATGAAACTATGGTTCTTGACGTAGTACAGGTCGAACTTGAGCTTTTCTTCCGCATCCTTGACTGATGCGCCATAGGCATATTTGAGCTGCGCCCAGCCTGTGATGCCCGGCTTCACCGCATGGCGCAAACCGTAGTAGGGAATCTCGCGCTCGAGTTGCTTGACGAACGTGGGGCGTTCGGGACGCGGACCGACGAAGCTCATGTCACCGCGTAACACGTTCCAGACTTGTGGCAGCTCGTCGATACGCAGTTTGCGGATGATCTTGCCAACCCGGGTGACGCGATCGTCGTCAGTGCTGGCCCAGCGCGCGACGCCATCTTTTTCCGCATCGATCCGCATGCTGCGGAACTTGATCACATTGAAGCTCCGCCCACCGAGTCCGACGCGCTCCTGACGGTAGAGGACGGGCGCGCGCAGTCCGGATTCGAGCAGGATCGCCATCGCGGTCAACAGCATGATCGGAGTGGCCAGAACCAGCAGACTGCCGGATGCCAGAATGTCAAAGATCCGCTTGGTGGTTGTTCGGAATGCGCCCGTGTCAAAGCCTTCTGCAAACACCAGCCAAGAGGGATTTACGACTTCCAGTTGGATACGTCCGGTCTCGTTCTCGATGAAATTGCCGATGTCGTTGACGGTAACGCCGAGCATGCGACATTGCATCAACGCATCCATCGCCTCGCCGGCACGTGCGACGTCCATGGCGACCACGATCTCCTCCACCTCCAGATGGGTCACCAGTGCGACCAGACCGTCGGGCGTCTGCAACTGCAACTCCGCGGGAATGACCGAGGTGTCATCGCCGCAAGGCACGTAACCCACGACGCAAAAAGTATGTCGATCACTGACGCGGCGCATCCGTACGTGAATCTGCGCGGCGTGCTCACCGGTGCCGAGCACCAGCACTTTGCGTTGCAACAACTCCTCGCGCAGCGCACGCAACAGAATCGCCCGCGAGGTCAGGATGATTACCAATCCGATACCCAAAGCCAGGGCAAGCACACCTCGGCCGATCGTGCTGAGCGGCATGATGTACTGCGCCACGATCAACACCGCACCGCCAGCAATCGTCGCCGCGATCGCGCGAACCGCGTGCCCGTTCAGTCCTTCGCGACTGTGCATCACATACATTCCGAACGCAGTCATCGCAACGACGAGCACGGAAGCAAACACCAACGCACGTTGCAAGACATCGCCAAAGGCGAGCGTAAGCAGTTGTTCATTGCCGAAGAACCGGATCCAGGCGGCCAAATAGAAGGCCCCGACCAGCAGGGCATATTCGACTATCGCCAGGATGACCATCCATCGCCTTGCCGGATGCAAAGCATCACTCAACGAACGCATAACTACCTCGAAGCACTTCCTCACAACGGTCGGCTGACCGTTGTGCACGCAGGGCGCATACCATACGTCCCTGCGCGAGAGTTTGGGCACTTGCCAACTGCTATGCAGATGAGCAATTGCTACGAATTGTCAATCGCGGTGTTTGCGATCGGACTCGCTGCACAATCGAACGAAGGTGCTGGAAACTGGCATGACAGCATGGGCTGCCGAATTGCGATCAATGAAGGCCGGTACTGGTCGACAGCGCAGCTTGGTTCGCCGTTTTGCGTCGCTTTTCGACGAAGTTTGCTGCATGTGGGCGCAACGAGGTCGGCAATGATTGCCGGACCATCCACATGCAGGACGGAAATCCAGCGCGCTGGCGGTGCGGCATGCGGCGCGGCAGTAGATGTAAAGAATCGTCATACCTGAGCACCGGGAATCGTCATGAGCATCAGCGTGGAATCAGAGAAGCTTCGTTTGGGCATCATCGGCTTGGGTTACGTGGGCCTTCCGCTGGCAGTGGAATTTGGTCGTCACCTGCCGACACTGGGATTCGACATCAATGCGCAGCGAATTGCCGAGCTGCGTTCAGGCGTCGATCACACCTTGGAAGTTGAGCCGCAGGAGCTGCAGCGCGCGACCCACTTGAGCTACAGCGCCGAACGCGATGACCTGAACGCGTGCAACGTCTATATCGTCACGGTGCCGACGCCGATTGACGCCGCCAAGCGTCCCGACTTCACACCGTTGATCAGCGCCAGTCGAACGGTCGGACAGACCCTGCGTCGCGGCGATGTGGTCATCTTCGAGTCCACGGTGTACCCAGGTGCGACCGAAGAGGTTTGCGTACCGGTCATCGAGCAGGAATCCGGCTTGACCTACAACGTCGACTTCTACTGTGGCTACAGTCCCGAACGCATTAACCCGGGCGACAAGGCCCATCGCTTGCCAGACATCGTCAAGGTAACCTCTGGTTCAACGCCGGCCATTGCCGAGTTTGTTGACGCACTGTATCGCCGCATCATTCGCGCAGGCACGCACAAGGCCTCCAGTATCCGCGTGGCCGAAGCGGCCAAGGTGATCGAGAACACCCAGCGGGATTTGAATATCGCCTTGATCAATGAGTTGGCGCAGATCTTTTCAAAGCTGGGCATCGATACGCTGGAAGTGCTCGAAGCGGCAGGTACCAAATGGAATTTCCTGCCCTTCCGGCCGGGGCTGGTCGGCGGGCACTGCATTGGTGTGGATCCCTACTACCTGACCCACAAGGCGCAGGAGATCGGCTATCAGCCCGAGGTCAT
>Ga0075163_10004974_pt1 | contig 17789 bp, 18 predicted proteins | sample JI1023141ADNA_FD_71478 | JGI IMG/M metagenome (GOLD analysis project Ga0075163, IMG submission 71478) | Wastewater effluent complex algal communities from Wisconsin, to seasonally profile nutrient transformation and Carbon sequestration -... | ecosystem: Engineered > WWTP > Effluent > Algae...
AGCGAAAAATATTTAGGAAAATTTTCAACCCCCAACTCTCAATATTCAATTTTCAATGGTCGTCAATGGATGTATGCGTTCCCAATTAGGTTGAGTTATTGCAGGTTTTTTGAACAGCGATAAAAATTCTCTATTAAAACGAATCTCATCACCGCAGGTGATGGCTATGTGAACTCAACCTGTGGTCTGGAATGACCCCAAAACCGATGAACACGTTCCATTGAATTCTATGAAACCTATGTACCTATGTGACTATGTGTGATGTGAGATGTGTGATATGTGTTGACAGCGCCTCCGGTGAATCAACATGTCCCATTCGACCGAAATCTAAACGACTAAACATCTCAACCCCTCCACCTTTCAACTTTTCAAAAAAAACATTTACCTTCCTGTATAATTAAACCCAATCAACATGCCTGCTCCTTCCACCAAACCCTCCACCTTTTTATTATTCCCCTGGGGATTACTTTCCATTGTACTCGTTCTTGGTCTTAACCTGGTGCTCGACAATGACTGGTTCAGTAAAAACTGGAGCTGGATTGCGCTGGTGCTGATTATTCCGGCCGCCATTCTGGAAAACTTCAAAGTGGGGTATTCCACCATGCGCATCATGTTTATGAAAGTGGTGTACTCGCTGATTTCATTTCTACTTGTAGGCATGGCTTTCGGATCAGCCCTCACCGGATGGCATATTGACCGATTTCAGAAAATTGCTGGTGTAAAAACCATTGAACTGCCCTGGTACGTGGTACTGGCGCTTTCTGTTTTACTCCTGATACAGGTTGCCCAGTTGTTCAGTATGCTGAAAGCCGTAAAAAGGGAATTTATGCAGATGGACCCTGATCAGTAGAAATCAGGTGACTGGTGCCGGGTGTCAGGAACAAAATAATGAATGTAGCACCGTACTTCGTACCTCGTACCTCGTACCTCGTATTTTGTTTTTACATCAGTTGTTTTACAGCTGCTTTCAGAAAAGGCCATGTCGGCAGACTGGAAATAATCCGCAGTTCTTCCCCGATTGAGCTTTCATTATCCAGGAACTTCAGCACCTGTGCCGCTTTATTCTTCCTGAAGAGTGTGGAGAATATTTCCCGGCCGGGCAGTGTATCGTGATGCAGAATGTACAACAACGTATTATCATAAAAACGGAAACGTGCCGGGGTATTGCTGAGTCCGGAGAGAGACTGACCGGAAAGCAAGCGCTCCAGTATTTCCTGTGACTGGCGTTGCACAAACTGGAAAGTATAACCGCTGGAAGCCTTGGTTCGTCCCCCGGCCGTACCGATGTGACAGACCCCATCCCGCCAGACACTGAATTTTTCATTGGTCATGGGAATGACCCCGAACTCTTCCTCTTTTACCGTATAGGCTCCGGGTTTCAGAAAATCCCTTATATAATTTCGCAATTCAGCATCGTATTGATCTGGCTCCAGCAACTGTGGCGTAAACATGGTATATTCCACCAGGGCGGTATTCCGGCTGAAGGGCAGGACATACGCAAAACTGGTACCCTTATCCTGGTGAACCCGGAAGTCCATCAGCGATGCCTTATCCTGATCAAAAACAGGGTCGGCCGTTTCGATCACCCACCCTTTGAAATGCTGCTTCACATTCAGGCTGGCATGACCGGGGGTATACACGGAATTAAACAGGATAGCCGGTGGAAAGATGTATTCCTGACCGTTCAGCAAAAGGCTGGTGTGTTCTGCCGTTACCACACAATGACCGATTTCGCCATATACAGTTTCAATATGTGGCTGCCTGCTGATTTCCTGAAAGCAACGCGTATAAAAATCAATACCCCGTATCATTTTATAAGAATAGGGATTGATTTCCAGTGTCTGGTTCCAGGTATCGCTGAAAAAATCAACACGGGGCCATTTCCGGTAAACGATATCTTCAAAGAAACCATCGCCGGCTTCCCAAAAGCACCAGGTGCGGTCGTTGCTGGTTTTGGGCGCCTTGTCGAGCAGGAGGATTTTTTTATCTGCAAACTTTCCGCTGCGGATCATGCGCATCAGCAGGCTGAGGGAAGACAAGCCCGTCCCGCAGAAAATATAATCGTATGATGCAGATCTGAACAGGATTGTAAATTATGCTTCTTCTTTTTCCGGTGCGTATTCCACCCGGCGGGCACCGGCCATCAGGTGTTTGTCGCGCTGTACTTTATCCCAATACTTTTTAGCCACATACAGGAACCCAAAGCTTTCGCCATGTTCCTTTCCCAGGTGCTTATGGTGCATTTTGTGGGCCCAGCGGATAGCGCGGACATAGGTATTATTGCTGCGGCTGAACCATTTGAACCGTTGATGGATAATCACGTCATGCACCAGGAAATACGCGATACCGTAGAGCATGATCCCGAAACCGATGGATTGCATCCACCAGTGCTGTTCATAGGTGCCGTAATAAATCAGCAGAAAACTCGGGACCGCAAAGATGAATGCGAACAGGTCATTCTTTTCAAATATGCCGGGGCGCACTTCATGATGGTCCTTGTGCAGGTACCAGAGGAATCCGTGCATGACAAATTTATGCGTGCACCAGGTGATGCCTTCCATAATGATAAACGTGCCCAACAGCACCAGTATATACCTTACAATATCCATCATACAACTTTTAAAGAACCTTGTTATCAGGCCGCGTACTGCGCCTGCCACCAGTCCCTGATTTTAGGAAAAGCAATCCGGAACCAGGCTGTATACAACCCGGGTTCCGTGTCCATTGATTCGGCAATAGCCGGTACAGACAGGTAACGGACGGCCATCACTTCTTCCGGATTCATGTGAATATCGCCTTCGTATTCGCCGGCAAACACATGATCGAATTCATATTCCGTGAGCCCGTTGTCGAAACCGGCTTTATAAACAAAATCAAAAATCTTATCGGTAAATGTATCGAAGCCCAGTTCCTCCCGGAGCCGGCGGTGTACCGCGTCGATGGTGGCTTCGCCAAAAGCGGGGTGGCTGCAGCAGGCATTGGTCCACAACCCCCCGCTATGGTATTTCTCCTGCGCCCGTTGCTGCAGGAGCATTTCTCCTTTACGGTTAAATATAAATACGCTGAATGCGCGGTGTAAAAGTCCTTTCTCGTGTGCTTCCATTTTTTCGCAGGCACCCAGGGCATTATCCGCTTCGTCTACAAGAATAACTTGGGTCAGGTCCATATCAGATCAGTCTCAGCTGGTTTTTAACGCCGGCCCTGAAAACAATCAGGGCTTTCAGGTAATTGGGAATCCGGATGCGGCTGTCCATCACCCTGGCCGGTTCCAGGCGCTTTATTTTTTTAAAGAGCGAAAGATAATATTTGTAAGCCACATATACACCGAACCTGGCTTTCAGCGGCAGGCGCTTAATGCCTTCATAAGCGGCTTTAAAATCATGCTGGATATCTTCCTCTATGGCATTTTTATCCTTTTCCGAAAAATTGGAAAAATCGCAACCGGGAAAATAGACTCTGGACATCCCATTATAATCCGCTTTGATATCCCGGAGGAAATTCACTTTCTGAAATGCGGCGCCCAGTGCACGGGCGGATGGTTCGAGTTTATCATACATCTCTTTCCTGCCATCGCAAAATACATACAGACACATCAGTCCCACCACTTCCGCAGAGCCATAGATATACGCGCGGTATTCGTCACAGTCATAGCTTTTTTTCCCGAGGTCCATTTCCATGCTGTGAAAAAAAGCTTCCACCAGGGCCAGGTCAATATTGAATTCATTCACCGTACGCTGAAAACTGTGCAGCACCGGGTTGAGGCTGATCCTGCGTTCAATAGCGTCATAGGTTTCCTTTTTAAACTGAGCCAGAAGGATATCCTTATCATAATCATGGAAGCTGTCCACAATTTCATCCGCGAAGCGCACAAACCCGTAAATATTGAATATGGGTGTACGCAGATCGCTGTGCAACATACGGATGGCGGAGGAAAACGAAGTACTGTAATTTTCCGTTACAATCCGGCTGCAATTCTCACTGGTGGTATGAAAAAGTTGTACCATGCCTGAATATAAGTATTTATTTTATTTTTCTGATTACCTGTTTAGCCACCACTTCCCCGCTGATCAGGGAAGGTGGAACACCGGGGCCAGGTACGGTCAGCTGCCCGGTATAAAAGAGATTTTTCACTTTCCGGCTTTCGCAGGATGGACGGAATATCGCCGTCTGCATCAGGGTATTGGCCAGGCCATACGCATTTCCCTTAAAGGAATTATATGCCGAAACGAAATCAGACACCGAAAAGGTCTTTTTATACACCACGGCATCCAGTATCGATTCACCGGTCTTCTCTTCCATTCTTTTCACAATCCGTTGAAAATATTTTTCCCGCAATTCCTCACTGTCCTGTTCCAGTCCTGAGGCCACCGGTATCAGGAATACTATATTTTCATGACCGGCCGGCGCCACATCTTCATCTGTAACCGATGAAACGCTTACATAAAATAAAGGTTCAGTCGGCCATTGCGGATTTTTATAAATCTCTTCCCCATGTTGCTCAAAAGGCACATCAAAAAACAGGGCATGATGCACCGGATTTTTCAGTTTCTTATTCAGTCCCACATAATACATAAGGCAGGAAGGCGCCATCACTTTTTTATCCCAATAGGCATCGGTGTAGGATTGCGATGCCGGGGGCAATAATTTTTTCTCGGTAAACTGGTAGTCGGCCCCGCTGATCACGGCATCGGCTGTATAACTGCCTTTACCGGTTATAACCTGCCGGGCGGTATTGCCGGAAACGGAAATACCCGTTACCGCTTCATCAAAGCGGAATTCAACACCCAGCTCCAGGGCCAGCTGATACATGCCTTCCACGATAGCATACATGCCTCCTTCCGGATACCAGGTTCCCCCTTTAAGGTCGGCATAATTCATCAGGCTGTAAAGGGCCGGTGTATCTTCCGGTAATGCGCCAAGGAACAGGACGGGAAACTCCATCAGCTGACGGAGTTTGGGATGCGTGAAATACTTCTGTATATGTTTCTTTATGGAAGTAAATACTTCCAGCCGGAACATCCCGCTGATTGTCGGCCAGTCCATAAATTCCGTCAGGGAACGACTGGGTTTATAGACCAGCTTATTCACGCCCACTTCATATTTATACGCCGCTTCCTTCAGGTATTTCTCCAGCCGGGCACCACTTCCGCGTTCAATCGCTTCAAAGATATTTTTCAGCTCATTGAAATCAGCCGGCATATCCGTATATCCCTGGTCCCAATAAACACGGTAAGAGGGATCCAGTCTTTTCAACCGGTAATAATCACTGACTTTTTTACCGAACTGATTAAAGTAGCGTTCAAACACATCGGGCATCCAGTAAAAACTGGGGCCCATATCAAACGTGAAACCATTTTCCTTTAACTGACAGGCTCTGCCGCCGGGCATACTGTTTTTTTCCAGCACGGTAACATGCCAGCCTTCCTTCGCCATGAAGGATGCCGCGGACAATCCGGCAAACCCGCTGCCGATAACAATTACTGATTTTTTTTCTGGCACTTTACTGATTTAATAACGGCTGATCTGTTCCTTTAAGAGTTTGCGTGCAAAGTGAATCCGGCTCTTGATGGTTCCCAGGGGTTCATGCAGGGCTTCCGCGATTTCATTGTATTTATACCCGTCAAAGTACAATAAAAACGGGGTTCTGAATATTTCAGGAAGCTGGGTAATGGCTTTGTTGATTTCCTTTATCCGCATATCACTCTCCGCCGCATTCGCCACAGTCGCCTGTTTCTGATTAATCAGAAACTCGTTAGGCGAATTATCAAAGATGGTCTTTTGTTTAGCCTTCCTGCGGTAATTATTAATAAAAATATTCCGCATAATGGTAAACAACCAGGCCTTAATATTCGTCCCCACATTATACTTATCCTGATTGGCCAGGGCCTTGTACAAAGTCTCCTGGTACAGGTCATTCGCGGCTTCCGTATCTCTGGTAAGATTTACGGCAAAAGGCTTCAGAAAATCTGCATGCTGCAACAGCAACCGGTTAAATTCTACATTGGCCATAAATAATTGTTTAATTATGTTCGATGTAAAATTAAACAGAATTTAGCCAGCTTTATCTTTTTTTGTTTAATTATTTTGTTAAAAAATTAAACACTATAAATCAGTCAGTTAAACATTATTAAAGAGTACCCAGGTAGTCAATCACCTCGGGAAGCGACTTTTTGAAGGTTATACCGGCAGGAATTGCCCGGTTATATTGTTGAGCCGGGGCACCTGAAACCACCATAGGAATGCCTGCAAATTGCACCGAAGCATTCGTTAGCATCCGCTCCATATTAAAGCCGGATGTGGTAGCCGTCAGGTGAGTGAAAATAAGATCCGGCTTTTTGAGTTTAGCCACATAGGCCACATCTTTCATGGGCACATTGGCCCCCAGGTACAGGGTTTTAAGTCCTCTGTTTTTAAGCATAAAATACATGAACAGGAGACCCAGTTCATGATGTTCACCTTCCGGAAGAAAGAGCAACACGGTTTTTTTACGATCCAGATGCGTTACACAGCCTTCAATGGCCACCACCAGTTTCTGCCGGATGATATTGGTGACCAGGTGCTCCTGGGCCGGGTTAATATGTCCGGTTAACCAGAGAATCCCGATTTTTTCCAGGAAGGGAAAAAGAATCTGCATCACCGTCCGCTCAATCCCTTTCTGCGCAATATAGGAGGTGAGAATTTTTTCAAATTTTTCAATCTCGAGCTCCACCATCTCCTGCACCAGTTCATTCACAATACGCTCCTGCATGGCCTGTGCGTCACCCAGTGAGAGGATACGGGTCCGGATTTCATCCGGTTGCATTTTATCAATATGGGAGATCTTATACCCGTACTTATTCAACAGGGCAATATTCAATATCGTTTTCAGCTCATCATTGCTGTAATACCGGATATTGGTATCGGTGCGTTGTGGCTTCAGAAAATGATACCGCTGTTCCCAGATACGGATGGTGTGGGCCTTAATGCCCGACAGATTCTCGAGGTCTTTGATGGTAAAAGCATTCATAACAGGATAGTTACAAATGGGGAGGGAAAAGGTTTAGTTGTTGAGGGGTTTAGTTGTTGAGGGGGTGAGTTGTTGAGTTGTTGAGTTGTTGAGTTGTTGAGTTGTTTAGTTGTTTAGTTGTTTAGTTGTTGAGCTGTTGAGAATGCCACTTAGAAGGGGCTGTTGACTACTAACTACTATCTGCTAACTACTAACTAAAGAAACGCGTTCCTGATCTTCCCCGTATCCATCAGTTTCCGTAACTGTGCACCGAGGGCGGGACTGTGCAGGGCTTCCAGGTGGCGGAAATGGTGCATGTCGGTACCGACCAGATCATAATAGTTTTGCTTCACGAGATAATTGGCCAGTTCGGTAACCGTACGCCCGTAATAACCGGCCAGGGAGAGGAGGTTCAACTGGAAAAGGCATCCGGTTTCCTTGAGCTCACCATAAAAAGATTTATTCTGTTCCAGGTAGATATACCGTTCCGGATGCGCGATTACCGGCTGGTACCCCTGCATCTGCATATCAAATAATATATCTTTCAGGCTGTGGGAAGGATAGGCCATGGAAAATTCCACCAGCACCATTTTCCCGCTGATAGTCAGCAATGGTTCATTATTGGCGAGAAGACCGGCCACATAATCATCCAGGAAGTATTCGGCACCGGCATGTATTTCAATATCCAGTTCCGCTTCTTTTACGGCGGTACGTACCCATTCCAGTCTTTCCAGGATCACTTCCCGGGTATTCTTGTACATGTCCCACATGATATGCGGGGTGGTGATAATTTTTTTATACCCGAGTGCATGCAGGCCTCCAATCAGTTGCAGGGAAGTTTCAATATCCGGTGCCCCGTCATCAATACCCGGAATCAGATGCGAGTGCATGTCGGTTTGCAGCAGGCCGATCGCCGCCTTATCCGCGGCTTTATCCGGTTTTGATCTGGAGAAAAATTTAAACATGCAGGGTGACGTCTTTGAGGCCGAAATTACAACTGAAATTCATCTTTTGTTCAGAAACTTCTTTTGGGCAGGGAGGGAAACACTTTATACACGAGATTACTCTTCGGAAAAACCACATACCAGGCCGTTAGAAAGAGGATCATAAAGTCTGTGTAGAAAGTCTGGTGCTGCTGGTACCAGACTTCCAGCGCGCCTTTATAAGGCAGGATAATATCCCGGTAACACTCCTGCGGCGGCAGTTTACTTTGCGTGATAATCAGTTCTTCATCGCGGAATACGATGGAGCCAATGCCGGTAAGCCCGGGCTGCGCATTATACACTTTGGATTTCATTTCATCGGAATAACGGTCAAATCCCACTTTCATCAGCGGACGGGGACCAACAAACGACATATCGCCGGTCAGAATATTTATCACCTGGGGCAGTTCATTGATCTTGCTCTGACGGAGGAAACGGCCGACAGCCGTGATCCGCGGATCTTTCCGCACGGTCATGTCCCCATGTCCCATATTGGGACTGTTCTTAAGCATGGTCGCGAACTTCCATATTTTAAAAATGGTATTCTTATATCCTACCCTTTCCTGCAGGAAAAACACTTCATGTTCTCCGGTCAGCAACAGCAGGATAATGATCGGTATAAATACCGGCAACAGGATCACGATTGCCAGAAAGGAAAACAGCAGGTCGAAAAAACGTTTAATGATTTTGTACATACACGTGAGTATTGTCCGGGTTACCCGATTGCCGCTTTTATTTCCCTGGTTACAATCGCCAGTTCCTCATCCGTGATATTGGTGGAACTGGGAATACTGAGACAGGTAGTATAAATATAATCCGACTGATCTTTATTACTGATATAGACACAGTCTTTATACATCGGGAGTTTATTCATCGGCATCCAGAACCGGCGGCTCAGAATTTTATTGGCATTCAGGTGATCCAGCAGGGCCTGTTGTTTTTCTGTTTGTATGGTAAACAACCAGCCATTGGTATTCACGTCCGGCAGTTCCTGCTGGAAGCGGATATCGGCCACACCGGTCAGTTCCTGCTTATAAAAAGCCACAATCTGCTTTTTCCGTTCAATAAAGGATGGCAGTAATTCCATCTGGGCCACACCGATGGCCGCCAGTACATTCACGAGGCGGTAATTAAAGCCTACTTCATCATGGTAATATTCATCCGCACTGGCCTTGGCCGTTGTGGTCAGATGTTTGGCCTTTTTGGCCAGCGCCTCATCATCTGTAACAATCACCCCACCACCACCGGTGGATATGATTTTATTACCATTGAAACTGAAGGCCGCCATTGGACTGAAAGTACCCGCGCTTTTTCCTTTATACGTGGTTCCCAGCGCCTCTGTAGCATCTTCAACTACAGGCAACGGATATTTAGCAACAATGGCAGTGAAGCGATCCATATCGCACATATTGCCAAGAATATGTACCGGCATAATCGCCCCGATCCGCCGTCCGTCTTTTTTATAAAACAATTCATTTCCTTTCACTTCGGTCTGCGTGGCCAGAAAATCCTCCAGCAGGTTCAGATCCATCTGCCACATCAGCGGATCAGCGTCAATCAGCAGGGGGTCTGCCCCCAGGTATTTAATGGAATTGGCCGAAGCCACAAACGTAAGATTGGGCAGTATCACATAATCATGCTGCTTCACACCGGATAATAATAACGCGATATGCAGGGCGGCTGTTCCGTTTACCGCGGCGATACCGTATTTCGCACCGGCGAAATCAGCGACCATCTGCTCAAATTTTGTCACATAGGAACCCACGGAAGAAATCCACCCGGTATCCAGGCAATCCTTTACGTACTTCCATTCATTGCCGGCCATATTGGGCAGGCTCAGCGCGATAAATTTATCGTTACTCATATACCAGTTTTCCGGATTCAAGATATTGATTGTACCAGTCCACCGTAATTTTCAATCCTTCCTTCCACATCACTTTCGGCTCATACCCCAGCTGGGTACGGGCCTTGGTGATATCCGGACAACGGCGGCTCACCGAACCGGGATAAGTAGGTGCATTTTCAAATTCACCTGTAAAGTCCATCAGTTCGCCTGCATAATGAATCAGATCGCCAATGGATATTTCATCCTGTGTACCGATATGATAGGTCTCCCCGTTGGTATTGGGTTTTTCCATCGCCAGCACGGTGCCTTCCACCGCATCGCTGATATAACAGAATGCGCGTGTCTGATCATGCCCGTACACTTTGAACGGATTCTCTCCTTTGCGGTAACGCACCACCAGGTGAGGAATCACGTGTTTGAAACCCATCCGCGGTCCATATACGTTGTGATAACGGACAATAGTGGCTTCAAAACCGAGTATGCGTGCATAGTTCAGGAACCCGGATTCGCCCAGCATTTTGGTTACGGCATAGGTGAAACGCGGATGCCCGATATCCTGAATACAAAGGGGCACTTCTTCCGGAGTGGGCGTGGTATAACCAAATGCTTCAATGGTACCCGCGTAACATTCGCTGGTGGAAGTAAAAAGCACTTTTCCGATCTTACTGCGACGGATCCACTCCAGCGTATTAAAAATAAGCGCGGTATTGATCCGGATAATCTCGTGCGGAATGGAATTCGCATTATCCACACCCACCACAGAGGCGAGCATGTATACCTGGTCATAGGTATCATCCAGCAGGTTGTAGGTAGCCGGGTCGGTAAAATCACCAGGCACCACCCGGATGCCATGTGTATTCACCAGCTCCGTAAAATAATCATCCTGTTTTCCCCGTGCGAAATTATCCGCAATGGTCAGTTCATAATCGCGGTTTTCCGCCAGGTATTTCGTGATATTGAATCCGATAAATCCGGCGCCGCCGAGGAGGAGTACTTTTTTAGACATGGATATGAGTTGTAAGTTTTAAGTTATAAGTTGTAAGAGAGAACATAAGCTAAAAGAAACCGTTGATTAAATATATTAAGCGCCGGAATATTCAATACTCAATGTTCAATATTCAATTATCATTTCAGGGCTGCAACCAGCTTCGTATTTTAATTTGTTATTCAATTCACTGAATGTCCTTGTCACCCTGAGTAGTCCCGCAAAAGTAATTCTTCAGGGCTTATGAATATATACATGCGGGACGTATCGAAGGGTCGTATTTTCTAAAGATCGCCGCGTCCGATCACTTTCACCACATGCTTCAGTCCTACCTGTTGTATTTCTTCATTGGTCAGTACGCCGATCGTATCATACACAAAGCAGGCCGGTTGTCCGCTGATTTTATTCAGCAGGTCGGGATTGCTCCGGTAATCTTTATGCCCGGTAGTGATCACCACCACATCGTATGTGTCATTCAGCAGGCTGCCGAGGTCCTGATTAATCCACAGATCTTTTTCTTCCCAGTATTTTACATGCGGGTCATGCAGGGTTACGGCGCAGCCTTCCTCCAGCAGATGATCATAGAAACCTTCCACCGGGGTATAGCGGGTATCACCCACATCATTCAGGTAGCTCACACCCAGCAATAATACTTTTTTGCCCGCCAGTGAACCCGGGTATTGTGAACGCAGGAATTCAAAAGCGTAAACCGGCATTTTATCGTTGATGTGTACCCCTTTTTCACTTTGTCCCAGTCTTTCTTCGCTGCCAAACAGATTCATCCGGGCCCAGCTGGCCAGCAAGGGATCTTTGGTGAGGCAATACCCGCCCACACCCAGTCCGGGCAACATGATGTTTTTATGGGTAGGCCGCATCCGGATTGCGTTCACTACTTCATAAATATCCACACCGGCTTCTTCGGCAAAGCGGCTCCATTCCACCATAAACGCAATATTCATGGCCCTGTAGGAATTCTCCAGCACTTTGGCCATTTCCGTGGCATTGGTATTGCCGAGCCTTGTCAGGGGATATTCGTCCGTACGGATCACGGTACGGAGAAAGGTCTCAACAGCCACTGCGCTCTTTTCATCGGTACCGGCGAATACCCGGTAAAAATTCTGGATGGAGTCAATGTATTTCGGTCCGGGCATCACGCGTTCATACGAGTGTCCTACTTTGATTTTATCAGTGGCCAGCCCCCTTTTTACCAGTGATTCTTCCAGCAGGGGACGTACGATTTTGCGGGCTGTACCCGGGGGCACGGTTGTTTCCACCAACACCAGCACATCTTCCTTACATTGCGCGCCGATGGCTTCAATGGCTTTGCGGAAGGGCGTCATATTCACATCATACCCTTCGAGGTCCTTGTTCTTCGCGGATTTTTTCTGCACATCAAGGTTGATATCCACCACCACCACATCGGCTTTGCTGTATACATAGCTGTCATAGGTGGCATAGTAATTATGCTTGCGCCGGGATTCCTGGTAATAAAGTTCAATTTTGGGATCAGAAGCCAGTACGGGAAACACCCCTTCATTGATGGAACGGATTTTCCAGTATGAAGCCGGGGTGGGCAGGTCAATGCCAATCACCGCATATTCTTCCGTCAGCGCATTGGCCACCACCAGTCCCATTACGGAGCCTACAAATCCGAGTCCCTGTACCACCACCACTTTCTTTCCGGGGTGGAGGGCGATAAAAGCATCAATGCCGGCTTTATCGTCATTTGAAACAGGCAGTGCATATTCAATCCCGGTGATCGGGCTTTTGGATATTGGTAAGGTTGTCGTGCTCATGGTTATTTGTCCGCTTGTAATTTAAACAGGTGCTCCCCGATCTTTGTAAAAGCCCAGGGGGTTTTATAGGTTGTTGCTTTAATCCGCCGGGCTATTTCCTCCGGTGACATGTCAGGGCGGATATGGCAAAGATCATTCAGTTGCTTTCTTGTAAAAGGTTTTCTTTTCCACGCCTCGTTAGTAACCGGGAAGGGTTCCCCTTTCCGCACAAGTTCCATCATTTCATAAAAACTTTCCTCAATCAGGTGGTAACAGTGCTGGGTAATCTGGTAAACGGTATCTGCCGGTTCCACCGGAAATCGTTTTACCTGGATAATACTCCCCGAATCCACCATGGCCTTCATGTGATGGCAGGTAATCCCGTATTCGGCAGCCCCTTCATATACGGCGAAATTGGTGCAGCCTGTACCGGGATATTCCGGACTGCCGGGATGAAAATTGATGGCGGCCTGTGCCGCGCTTTCCAGTAAGTCGGCCGGGTAGATCCAGGAAGAAATAAAGGATATCATCAGGTCTCCTTTCCAGTTCAGCACTTCGGGAGGCAAAAGATCATGGCGGCTGCCGGAAAAAACGGTAGCCCCGGGAAAATGTGAACGGATATACTCCTCGGCCCGCTGGGCATATTCATTGTCCTTTTTGCGAAGGAATAATACACGGTATCCTGTCTGATCCAAAGGCTTCACGTAAGGTTGGTTAAAGCGGTTTTTAAGAGGGCAAAGGTACCCAAAAAAGTCTACCTCTATCGTCAGGAATGCTGTTTTTCTATGAAAACCTATAAATGTTGGAGGTTGGAAGTTGGAGGTTAATCCTATAGCAGGAAGTGCCTGTAAGGAATTTGAAAATTCTTCCCCCCTCCAAAAAACACAGGCTTGAAATCCGAAAAGAATCTCCCATTAACACGAAACCTCGAACATCGAACATCCAACCTCCAACTTTTCATCAGCATAGAATAAAAAAACCCGGCTGATGGCCGGGTTCAAAAGAATATATGTTTCGTTTATGCCGCCACCAGTTTCCTGGCCGGTTTCTTCACGAGATTTTTTGCAGGGTTACCCACTACGGTAGCACCATCGGGTACATCTTTTACCACCACGGTACCGGCACCGATCGTTACATTATCGCCAATGATGATGCCCTGGCGGATTACAGAATTGGCTCCGATAAACGTATTGCGGCCCACTTTTACATTACCACAGAGTACCGCGCCGGGTGCTATATGGGTAAAGTCGCCGATCACGCATTCGTGATCGATACTGGTGGAGGTATTGCAGATTACTCCACGGCCGATTTCCACTAATGGATTCAGGGTGGCATTGGCTGCTATCATCACGCCTTCGCCCAGTTTTACGGAGGCAGAGATCACGGCACTCGGATGAATGGCATTGATCGGATTGCCCAGGTACTGACTGAGGTTGGTGTGAATTTTTTCCCGGATACCGTTATGACCCACACAGGCGAAGAAATCATAATCCTTCAGCTTGTGAATCACATCACCTTCTTTTCCGAGATACTTTAAATGATAGGGATTGAACTCCTTTTCTTCGGAGTCACAATAGGCGGTCACCAGTCGTCCTGCACTCAGCAGGATATCGATGATGACAAAGGCGTGGCCGGAATAGCCGACAATGGCCACTGGTTTTTTCAATGTGGTTTTCATTGACCTGGATTTTGGATGAATCAAAAATAATACGCTGTTCAGCGCTTCCAAAACATTCAGACCAATAAAAACCAAAATCGGGTACTAGTACCTTACCCTTATTCGTAGTTTTCCGATAGCCGGGGGAATTGATGGCTTAACGGAGTGTAATTCAATAATTTATTCAGAAAAAGCAGGAAAGGGGCTATCTGACACCTTTAAAAATACGGTTATAAAGATATTGCCCAAATCCGGGGTGATACCAGAGGAAACTCTCCCTGGTTCCCGGCTGCACCTGAATGGTTCCCGAAAAAAACCGGTCAACCGCCTGTTTCATCAATCCGAGACCGGTTGCCAGTTGCAGATAGGGATAGGTAACAAAATTATCACGACGGGTAATGATCACTTTCTCCTGCAAAATGATATTCCCTGTATCAATGCCTTTATCCACAAAATGAATGGTTACCCCGCAATGTTCCGGGTCACGGTTTACCATTGCCCAGTAAGCACCATGTACGCCCCGGTACTTTGGCGTGATGCCCGCATGCATATTAATAAAGCGGCAGTTTACGGCGTCCAGTACACGCCGGGCAATAATGCGGGTGCCGTTAACGACAATCAGATCCGGCCGGCTTTGCTGTAAAGCAGCAATCGCTTCATCCGTATTAACGGATGATACCCGGGTCACCAGGTGTTCAGGGATTCCCGCTGTATCCATTTGAGCTGAACGGATAATTTCACGGATACGCTTACCCGAAATCAGAGAAAGCGGTTTTGCTATTAAGAACTGAAACAAGAGCTGACTGAATACTTTAAAGATGCCCAGCCGTTTGATCCGGCGTTTCAGGTAAATCCGCAGTGATTCCCGTTCTTCCATAATCACGGTGACCTGCCCGAATTCCTTTTGCAGCAGGTGAAATACAATATGGGTACTGTCGCCCGGGCAGGCCAGTAAAACAATCCGCTTATCCATGGATGAGTTTTTGGGCATATTCAGTCATAGTCCGGCTTTCAAAACCATACTGCTTATTCAGTTTACTATAATGCCTGAGCAGTTCTTCCAGAAAGGCAAAATTGGCCTCCTGGTGGATACCGAAATTATGCGGATGCCACCAGAGATGAAATACCTTGTTCTTTTTTGCCGCATGGGTCATGGCCGCTTTAATCCGGCGCATCCGTAACCATTCCAGCGGTTTCATCGCCGGCGAGAAAGGCCGCAGGAAACGGGAAGAAGGCACGTTGACCGGAATGCCCCCCCGCAGGCTTTCATCACTGTAACAATTATATCCCGAAATATTCAGATAGCTGTCCATCAGCCGGAATGCCCTGCGGATCATGGTTTCCTTTTCTCCGTTCTTAGCGGTATACAACCAGGAACGCTCATTTCCCCGGTAACAGGTGATGCCCAGCTCCCCGCAGATTTTAAGGTATTCATCATTGAACTGGTTTCGCGGAAAGATGAGTGAAGTCAATGTAATATTATACCGGCCGGCCACCCGGATCGCAGCTTCCAGGTCGGCTTTAAACTGTTCGTTGGTCTGACCGTCCTCCAGGCAATAGTAATGAGAGAATGTATGCGTACCGATTTCCTGTTCCGGGTATTGCTGAATCTGACGGATCAGTCCGCCGGCGAAATGGTATAAATCCGCATCACCCTGTACGCCCACCTGGTCAAAATAACCGTTGTAAGGAGAAAGGTTCGTGTCGGTATAGGCGGGCCGTATAGTTGGACAAGCCGCCAGTAATTCCTCCCGGTTTTCGCAAAACAGCAGGCCGACGGTTGAAAAAGTACCGTGGATGCCATACTGCCGGAATGTCTTCAGCAACCGGGGTATTACCTGATGCACACCCAGGATATTCCCGCCATATTGCGCGATGCTCAGTTTATCCCGCACACCCCACATCAGCTCAAAATCAAGGGAAATAATAAAAGTTCCGTTTGCCATTTTTCTTTTTTTGCGATGCAATTAAAATGATAGCCGATTCCTTCTTCAGGCCTGCATCACTTTTTCAATCTCCGTGATATAGGCGCCCACCACAATCCGCTTATCAAATTCCTGTTTCATTTTTTCCCGGCCCTTTTTGCCCATCTGTTCTCTTTCCCCGGGTGTAAGCTTTGCCATCCGGAGCATCTTATCGGCCAGGTCGGCACTGTCCTTTACCCGGCATAAGAGGCCATTGACCCCGTCGTCCACTATTTCCTTACAGCCGGTCACATTCGTGGTGATCAGTGGTTTTTCCATACTGGCGGCCTCCAGCAAAACATTATTCATTCCTTCGCGGTAAGAGGGCATCACGATACAATCTGCCGCGGCAATAAAGGGCCGTACATCGTTTTGCGTACCGAGGTAACTGATCCATCCCTGGCTGACCCATCCGTCCACATCCGTCTGAGAGAGCGCCAGTGATTTTTTGTTACTGTCCCATACCGGACCGATTATCTGGCAGCTGGCTTCCGGATATACTTTTTTCAGCTGCGCGGCGGCTTCCACAAATTCAATCACGCCTTTGTCCCGGAGCAGCCGGCCGATATACAGAAAAACAAATTTCCCGTTATTATCCGTCTTTGGCGTCATCGGGGCGAAGTGATCAATATTGATACCTGAACCCGCCACAATCTGCGCCTGTGCGGGAGTAATAAATTTATTTTCCACAAACAGGTTCAGATCATCCCGGTTGGGGAATACCACCCGATGGGTTTTTTTCAAAACCCGTTTATAGAGCCAGCGGGCAATCCGGTAAGAAAGACTTTTACTTTCAAAAAGCGGGCCGATACCCGTGATAGACGTGATGGTCGGAATACCTAAAATACGGGTAACGATATTGCCATAAATATTCGGCCGGATGGTAAACGTGAGGCAGACATCAGGCTTTGCTTTTTTCAGCGCCTTATACAACCGGTAAATATACTGCACGGCGGCCACCGGATTCAGCACGCTCTTTCCCACATTCACAAATTCCACCTGCCCATGTGCCGCGCCTTTTTCAAAGACACCGGTGATTTCGGTCAGTACCGTGGTTGTATATTTTTCCGAAAGCGTTTTTACCAGATCATAATTGTACGTTTTGATGCCCATTTCATTGTTCTCAATAACCACCACCCGGTGCAATTCCTTATTCATGACAGATTCTGATTTTTAAAAAACGGGCCGGCTGTTTCGGCGTAATCCCGCCGGCCAGTCTGACGGCCTTTTTAATTTTTTTCTACTTTTGGGAAGCAATCGTGAAATATCGGTTACATTTATATATGCAGCAGGCGGAAGCGTTTTCACCGACGTCCGTTTTTTTCTGCTGTGCAACATTTATTTTCATTCAGTATGAAGAGTTTTTCATTCGACAGCAAATTCGGGAAATACCTGTTACAGTTTATTCAGCATTACAATCACCGGAAATACTGGAGAAGAAGAGCCATTGTGATAGATCCGGCGAATAAAACGAATGTGCTGCTTAAACTGTACTACCTCTATTATATCAAGCGCACGGATGCCTATCACAATTGTTCCTTTGGCACCAACCTGAACTCGGGAACCACATTTGAGACCCCTCCTATCCTGCCGC
>Ga0075163_10004975_pt1 | contig 17788 bp, 14 predicted proteins | sample JI1023141ADNA_FD_71478 | JGI IMG/M metagenome (GOLD analysis project Ga0075163, IMG submission 71478) | Wastewater effluent complex algal communities from Wisconsin, to seasonally profile nutrient transformation and Carbon sequestration -... | ecosystem: Engineered > WWTP > Effluent > Algae...
TCGACGACGTCCGGCGTGCCGTCGATGCCGACCTCGCGCAGCGGCTCGCGCCGCCCGCCGACGATCCGGGCAAGTTGATCGAGGCGATGCACTACGCCGCCACCGGTCCCGGCAAGCGGCTGCGGCCCGCGGTGGTGATCGCGGCGGCGGAGGCGTGCGGAGGAACGCGCGCGCAGGCGCTGCCCGCCGCGTCCGCGATCGAGATGCTGCACGCGTACACGCTGGTGCACGACGATCTGCCGGCGATGGACGACGACGACGAGCGCCGCGGCCGGCCCACGGTCCATATCAAGTTCGGCGAGGCGATCGCGATCCTCGCGGGAGATGGCCTGCTGACCCAGGCGTTCGGCACGCTCGCGGAGCTCGGCTCGTCGGCGGCGATCACCGTGCTCGCGCGGCGCGCCGGCGCGATCGAATTGCTTGGTGGTCAAGCGATCGATCTCACGCAGCCACCGGCGTCGTTCCAGGCGATCGAGCGGCTGCACGCGGCGAAGACCGGCGCGCTGTTCGCGGCGGCGGCGGAGCTCGGCGCGATCGCCGCGGGTGCGGATGCGAAGACGTGCGCGAGCCTCGGGCGCTACGGCATGGCGATCGGCATCGCGTTCCAGCACGCCGACGATCGCGACGACGCGGAGTTCGTCGAGCATGCCGAGACCGCCGCGCGGAGGATTCGCGACCTGTCGGAAGAAGCACACTCGATCGCCGGTGTGTTCGGGGAGCGCGGCGCCACGCTGGCCGCGATCGCGAGCTGGTTTGCATCGAAGTCGTGAATCAACCGCCGCTGCTCGTGCGTTAGGATGCGACGGCCATGGTGGATGACTGGGACGAGGATACGACCGCGACCAACCTCGCGGAGAAGCTCGTCGATGTAGGTCCACGGCGCGATCGCCCGTGTCTCACGGTGCTCACCGGCACCTCCACCGGCACCATCTACAAGCTCGCGCAGGGCTCGCACGTCATCGGTCGCAAGGAGAACACCGAGCTCCGGATCACCGACGACGGCATCTCGCGCTCGCACGCGAAGGTGCGATGTGAAGGTGATCTGGTGTTCGTCGAGGACATGGGCAGCCGCAACGGCACCTACGTCAACGGGCGGCTGATCACCGAGCCCACCCCGCTGCACGACGGCGACAAGATCCAGGTCGGGCGCACCACCGTGATCCGGTACGCGCTGCACGACGAGCTCGACGAGTCGTTCCACGACAACCTGCTGTCGAGCGCGCTGCGCGATCCGCTGACCAAGCTGTTCAACAAGCGCTACCTGATGGACCGGCTCGACAGCGAGCTCAAGTTCGCGCATCGCCACGAGACGGCGGTGTCGATCCTGATGCTCGATCTCGATCACTTCAAGCGGATCAATGACAGCTACGGCCACCTCGCCGGTGATGCGGTGCTGATGCACCTCGCGCAGATCCTGGTCAAGGCCGTGCGCAACGAGGACGTGGTCGCGCGGTTCGGTGGCGAGGAGATCGTGATCATCCTGCGCTCGATCTCGCTCGAGCTCGCGCTGACGCTCGGCGAGCGGTTGCGGCGCACGGTCGAGAAGCAGGTCGTCACCCATCACAATCGCGAGATCGAGGCCACGGTCTCGATCGGCGTGGCCGGGTTCCCGTCGACGCGCGCCGAGACCGTCGAGCAATTGCTCGACGCCGCCGACAAGGCGCTCTACCGAGCGAAACACGCAGGCCGCAACACCGTCTGTCGCTGAAACAAAGCGACACGCGATCGGCAAGTCACCGAGATCTCGGCCAGAGCTGCAGCGAGGCTGCCAGATCGGCAGGACCTGCCACCATTCGTGACAATCATCCCGTGGGGTTAGCCCCCGGTCCGTGCTTTGCTCTACCCACGGCCATGAAGAAGCTCGCAACCCTCGCCCTGATCGTCGCGCTCGGCGCCTGCAAGTCGTCTGCAGACACCGCGGCATCCAAGACCTCGTCGTCGGAGGCCTCCGGTGAGTCCGAGCAGACCGCTCGCAACGGTCGGTCGGGAAAGATCGAGCTGCCGTCGCTCAAGCCCGGTGGTCCCAAGCTCGAGGGAGACACCGCCGATCGTCCCGGTCGCGGTGATCGGATGAAGAAGTTCGACACCGACGGTGACGGCCAGCTCTCCGACGCCGAGCTCGAGGCGATGCGCGACGCGCGCCGCGACCGGATGATGGAGCGCCTCGACACCGACGGCGACGGCAAGATCTCCGACGCCGAGCGCGCCGCGGGCGACGCCGCGCGCGAAGCCGAGCGGGCGAAGCGCGACGAGGAGCGCCTCAAGCGCCAGGACACCGACGGCGACGGCAAGGTGTCCGACGCCGAGCGCGCCGCGGCCCAGACCGCCCGTGCCCAGGACATGCACGATCGGCTCGACGCCGACGGTGACGGCAAGCTCACCACCGCCGAGCTCGCGGCGACGCGCCGGTTCCGCGGCGACGCCACCAAGGCCGATGCCAACGGCGACGGCGTGATCAGCGCCGACGAGCTGGCGAAGTCGATGGAAGCGAACCGAGGCGGCTTCCGCGGCGGCCCCGGCGCCTACCAGCCGCGCTAGGCCGAACCGAACGAAGCCCGACGGTGCTCGCCGTGGGCAGTTCCGACGAGGAATTTGTCCCTGGCGATCGCCGTTGCTACGGTCGACGTCATGGCTGGATCTTCGAGGCTGTTAGCGGTGTTCGCCTGCGTCGCGCTCGCCGCGTGCGGCGGTGGCTGCGGTGGAGATGACGGCCAGAAGAAGCCGACGCTCCCGCGCACACCCGACGCGCCGGGTGCGGTCGGATCCGGTTCGGGGTCGGCGAGCGCCGGCTCGGGCTCCGGCTCGGCCGCCCCGCTCGCGCCGGCCCCGCTGTCGGAGTCGATGGCGGATCCGTACTTCCAGACCGGCGACGCCGCCGAGGGCCACCGGCTGTTCGGCCTCGAGCAGTGGAAGGACAGCAAGAGCGCGTTCGACAAGGCGCGCGCGACGGCCACCGGTGCGGACGCGGCGCGCATCGATCTGATGCTCGGGCTGATCACCGCGCGGCTCGGCGATCACGCCGGCAGCGCGAAGTACTTCGAGGCCGCCCTGCCCCAGCTGCCGGTGCTCGCGGATTATCTGCACTACCACGCCGCGCGCTCGCTCTACTTCGCGCACGACATGACCAAGGCGACGGAGCACGCCGCCGCGGTGCCGCGCGAGTCGATCCACGGCGCCGATGCCGAGCTGCTGCTCGGCGACATCCTGCGCGGGACGAACGATCACGCGAAGGTCGTCAGCTTCTACAAGGACTACCTGTCGCGCCGTCCGAACGGGCCGCGCAAGAGCGAGTCGCGGTTCCGGATCGCGGAGGCGCTGGAGGCGAGCAAGGGCGACGCGAAGGAGATCGTCACGCTGTATCGCCAGGTCTGGATCGACGAGCCGCTGTCCGCGTGGGCGAAGCGCGCCGAGGAGCGGCTCAAGCTCCTCGCCCCGAAGACCTACGACACGCTGACCGCCGCCGAGTACATCACGCGCGGCAAGGTGCTGTTCGACGCGCAGCGCAACCCGGAGTCCGAGGCCGCGTTCGATGCCGCGCTCGCCGACAAGACGATCTCCGCCGCCGACAAGTGCGTGGCCGCGTATCACAAGGCGCAGAGCCGCTTCAAGGCGCGCGATCGCCGCAGCGCCGCGCCGATGTTCGACGACGCCGCCGCCGCGTGCAAGGCGGCGAGCAACACCGACCTCCACGTCAAGAGCATGTATCAGGCCGGGCGCTCGTACGCCTGGTACGACCACGAGACGGCGACGAAGAAGTACCAGGAGGCGCAGGGCATCGATCCGACGCACAGCTACTCCGACGACGCGATGCTGCGCGAGGCCGAGGAGTGGGCGTCGCGCAACGATCCCAAGCAGGTCGAGGCGGTGCTCGCCGCGCTGCCGACCAAGTTCCCGAAGGGCGACAACATCGCCGAGGCGATGTGGCGGCTCGGCTGGCAGGCGTGGACGGCGAAGAAGTACGACGACGCGATCAAGTGGTGGAAGAAGCAGATCGAGCTGGTCCCGCGCGACGACAACTACTACGGCGAGGGCCAGGCGCAGTACTGGCTCGGCCGCGCCTACAAGGCCAAGGGCAAGGCGAAGGACGCGATCGCCGCGTGGCAGCAGTGCATCCGCACCTACCCCGCCGCGTACTACGCGCTGCTCTCGCTCAATCGCCTGAAGGAGAACGATGCGAAGGCGTACGAGGCGCTGGTCACCGAGATCTCGACCGACCCGAAGGGCTTCGATGCGAAGGCACCCGCGTTCACGTTCAAGCCGCGCGTCGAGTACGCGTCGCCGAACTTCGTCCGCGCGATCGAGTTCTTGAAGCTCGGGCTGGGTGACTCCGCCGAGGCCGAGCTCCGCAAGGTCGGGCTCGCCGCGCCCGCCGACAAGAAGCGCGTCACCGACGACGACAAGATCGAGAAGCTGTGGGCGATGGTGTTCCTGTTCGACAAGGCGAAGCGCCACGAGGCCGCGCACTGGCCGCTGCGCTGGCACATCCTCGACTACCGCACGCAGTGGCCGGTCGGCGCGAATCGCGCGCGCTGGTTGATCGGCTATCCGCTCGCGTACCAGGAGCTGCTCGCGCGCCACGCGAAGTCCAACGACGTGCCGTTCGCGATGCAGATCGCGATCGTGCGCGAGGAGAGCGCGTTCGATCCGCTGCTCGAGAGCACCGCGAACGCCGTCGGCCTGACGCAGATGATCCCGCCGACGGCGAAGGACTTCTCGAAGGGCACCGGCATCGATCCGACGCGCGAGAACCTGCGCGATCCCGAGAAGAACGTGACGATCGGCGGCAAGTTCCTCGGCTACCTCTACAAGACGTTCGATCGGTTCACCACGCTGGTGCCGCCCAGCTACAACGGCGGCCCGGCGTACCTCAAGCGCGTGCTCAAGGCGCGCGGCACGCTCGACTCCGACGAGTTCATCGAGGCGATCCAGGCCGACGAGGCACGCAACTATACCAAGCGCGTGGTCGGCACGTTCTTCACGTACAGCTGGCTCTACGAGAAGACGATCCCCGTGATGCCGCTCGCGATCCCGAAGAAGGTCCTCCCGAAGTGAGCTACTGCTCGAAGCAGTAGAACTGCAGGAGCATGTTACAGGTGACGGTCGCGCACCCGCCGGTCCAACCCTCGTCGGCCCGGGCGTAGTGACCGGCCGATCCGGTCAGGTTCATCGACCAGTTGCCGCAGCTCTCGGTCTCGGCCTCGCCGTGGATGGAGGTGTTGGACCACACCTCACTGCCGCTGCACACGGTGTTGGAGAACGGCACCTCACCCATCATGTCGAGGATGATCGCCGCGGCGAGCCTTCCATCGGTCAGGTCCTCGTAGCTCTTGGCGATCAGCGTCCCGTCGATCAGCTCGTATCCCGCTTCCCGCGTGAACCGGGTCGACGGCGAGCCGGTGGAGTCCGAGAGCCAGGCGAGGAACTTCCTGCCCGACACCACGCGGTCGGCCTCGGCCTGGCAGATCGCGTCCGCGCCCGCAAGCCCGCCGATCATGTGGCCAGCAACGCCGGTGCTCGTGACGAAGACCAGCTTGCGCGGCGACTCGACGGTGTCGATCGGCGTCGCTGCATCCGGCGCCGGCTCCGTCGCGTCCGTCGGCTCGGCCGCGAGCGGAAACATCACGTGACAACCCGTGGCTGCGAAACACAACAGCAAGGAACGCACTGTCCTCAGTATCTGCGATCCGCGGGCGCTGCGCCAGGCGTGGCTACTTCGGCGGCATGCGCAGCGAGCCGTCGAGCCGGATCGTCTCGCCGTTGAGATAGCCGAGCTCGACGATCGACGCGACCAGCGAGCCGTACTCCGCCGGATCGCCGAGCCGCTTCGGGAACACCACGTCGGCGGCGAGCGCGGCACGCTTGTCCTCGGGGAGCGCGCCGAGCATCGGCGTGTCGAAGATGCCGGGCGCGATCGTGCAGACGCGGATGCCCACCGGCGCGAGGTCGCGGGCCGCGGGCAGCGTCATGCCGACGACGCCGGCCTTCGACGACGCGTACGCGATCTGGCCGATCTGGCCATCGTAGGCCGCGACCGACGCGGTGTTGACGATCACGCCGCGCTCGCCGTCGATCGGGTCGGCCTTCGCGATCGCCGCGGCGGCGAGACGCAGCACGTTGAACGTCCCGATCAGGTTGATGCCGACGACGGTCTTGAACAGATCGAGATCGTGCGGCTTGCCGGTCTTGTCGAGCGTGCGCGACGCCCAGCCGACCCCGGCACACGACACCGCCACGCGCAGCGTGCCGAGCGTCGCGGCCGCCTCGATCGCGGCCTCGATCTGCGCCGGCTCGGTGACATCGGCCTTCGCGTACGCCGTGCCCGGCAGCTCGGCCGCGAGGGCCGCGCCCTTCGCGTCATCGCGATCGACGATCACCACCTTCGCGCCGCGCGCGACCAGCGCACGCACCGTGGCTGCACCGAGCCCGGAGGCTCCACCCGTGACGAGCGCGACAGTTCCAGCGAGCTTCATGCCCGCAGGCTAGCTCACATGTTGTCGCAGATCGTTCCGAGGAACGGGTAGATGCCGAGGTCGCTGAAGATCACGGGCGAGTTGGTATCGACGTCGAGCGTGATCAACTCGGTCCGCTTCTCGCCGCGGATCCACACCATCTTCTGCATGTTGGCGCGGCGATCGAGCCGGAGGTCACCCGACTTGGTCGAGAACACCTCTCCGGCGGTATCGGTCGCGACGTCGGAGAGCGGCAGCAGCTTCATCGCGCCCTTCTTTCCGACGTAGACCCGGAAGCTCCGGCCTCCGAGCGCGCTGCTCAACCGATCGACGTAGTAGTAGGTGCCGCTGTCGTCGCGCGCGAACACGTGCGCTCGCCGCTGGAGGAACTCGGTCATCAAGGTGTGCTTGTCGAGCACCGCCTTGGCCTTGTCGCCGGTCAACTGCGTGAGCTGGACGGGCGGCTGATCGCCGCAGGTCTTGGTGTAGGAACCGTCGGCGTTGTGGATGAAGTTGGCCGGGCGGATGGCCGAGATCCGCGGCGCCCAGGTCGACACGTCCCACGCGGCGCCGTTGTGGCTACGCCCGATCACGAGCTGCTCGTACAGCGGCTTGCCGGGCTGCCCGAACCAGACCCGCCCCGGCGTCTTGTCGTTGAACTTCGGTGGCCTGACCACGTACAGGTTGTTGGCCCCGTCGCTCAGCACCAGGAGCTCGTCGCGGAACGGCTTGGTGTCCACCTTCTGCGGGGTCGGCTCGGCGTGGACCGAGCCGGCTGCGCAGGCAATCGCCACCACCCCGGTACGCACGCGGCTCATCGGGCTACTATACGATCGATACAATGCCGAATCCGGCGAGGGTGGTCGTCGACGTCGGCACCGTGATCGCCGACACCTACAAGGTCGAGGCGCTGATCGGCGCCGGTGGCATGGGCTCGGTGTTCCTCGCCAGTCATGCGCGCCTCCCGGGCAAGCAGGTCGCGATCAAGCTGCTCCACGCGGGACTCGAGGAGGGCGACGCGCTCGCGCGGTTCAAGCGCGAGGCCGAGATCGCCTCGCGGCTCGGTCACCCGAACATCGTCGGCGTCCACGACTTCAACGTGCTGCCCGACGGCACCCCGTACCTCGTCCTCGAGTACCTGCAGGGCGAGTCGCTCGGCGCGCGCATGAAGGGTGGGCCCCTGCCGCTCGAGGCGGTGTTCTCGTTCGCGCGTCAGATCGGCTCGGCGCTCGCCGCCGCGCATCGCGAGGGCATCGTCCACCGCGATCTCAAGCCGGCGAACATCTTCCTCGTGCCGACCGAGATCGACGGCAAGCTGGTCGACATCGCGAAGGTCCTCGACTTCGGCATCTCCAAGATGCGCGGCTCGACGACCGTCAAGACCGTCGAGTTCACGCTGCTCGGCACGCCGCAGTACATGGCGCCCGAGCAGGCGAAGGGCGATCACGAGAACGTCGATCAGCGCGCCGACATCTTCGCGCTCGGCTCGATCGTCTACGAGATGCTCGCCGGGCACCCGGCGTTCTCGGGCGCCAACATCCCCGAGGTCTGCTTCAAGGTGGTCTACGAGGAGCCGACGCCGCTGGTCGAGGAAGCGCCCGCGACGCCCGGTCACGTGCTGGCCGCGATCCAGCAGGCGATGGCGAAGGAGCCCGCCGACCGGTTCGCCTCGGTCGAGCTGTTCATCGAGGCGCTGACCGGTCGCAAGCTCGCGCAGGTCTCGAGGACCGGCATCTCGATCGCGCCACCCGACGATGGCCCGCCGAGCGATGCGTTCGCGCAGACGACGAGCTCCGGCGAGCGTGGGATCGCGGTGTCGACACCCCCGCTTCGCGTCCCGACGCCGCTGCCGATCTCCGTGCACACGCCGCAGGGCGCGACCCAGGTCTCGATCCCGCCGACGCCGGTCCCCGCACCGCCGCCGAAGCGGTCGCTCGCACCGCTCGTCGGCGTCGCGCTCGCCAGCGCGGCGATCGGCGCGCTCGTGATCTATCTCGCCACGCGCGGCTCGTCGTCGCCGCCGGAGGTCCGGGACGCGCAGGTGATCGTCGCCGTCCCGGCCGATAGCGCACCGGATGCGCGGGAGCCCGACGCCGCCGTGATCGCCGATGCCGCCGCGATCGCCGATGCCGCCATGATCGTCGATGCCGCGATCGTCAAGCCGCCGCGCGATGCGGGTCGGACCGCGGCGGTCGAACCGAGCGGCAACGACACCGCCGGGCCTCGCGGTCCCACGCTGCAAGCCGCGGTGACGGCCCTCGCCTCGCGCGACTTCGACGCCGCCGATCGGCTCGCCGGCGAGGTGATCGTCTCCGACGACGCGACCAGCGCACAACGCGCACGCGCGCGGTCGATCCGCGCCACCGTCGGGTGCCTGTTCCGGTTCAACGAGGAGCAGGCCGCGCTCCATCTCAAGGCGATCCCCGTCGGTTATCGCGCGCTCCGCAAGCAAGCGCTCGATGCCTGCCACAAGGCCGGCTACCTCGAGGCGTTCCTCGATTAGTGCCGGACGACGAACACGCGCCGCACGACACCCTCGCCGTTCACCGTCAGATCGAGCAAGTTGGTGCCGCGCCGGAGCACGTCGGAGACCTCCATCCCGGCCTCGAGATCGCTGCCGACGGGACGATCACCGACGGAGACGATGCGCTCGCCCGGGTTCAGCCGCACGAGCGAGGCGACCACGGTCGGCGACAGCTGCGCCGCCACGTCGATCACCGTCACCTGGTTGCGGTGCTCCGACGTGATCACCGGCGGCGAGTGCTCGACCTCGGCGTCGTCCGGCACCTGGAGGTTGCCGAGGAGATACAGGCACGCGCCCAGAAGTCCGATCGTCAGCGAACGAAACACCATCATCCCGGGGAGCTGGTGCAACGCGGCGGCCAGCGGCACGCACGCGGATCTCTGGAGGTTAGCGGCGCGTCCCGAGCGGGCGCGCTGCCAGCCTGGCACTACTTCTTGATCTGCTGTGCCAGGTAGTTCTGCTCGCCGACCTGACGGATCAGCTCGAGCTGGGTCTCGAGCCAGTCGGTGTGGACTTCTTCGGAGACCAGGATCTTGGTCAGCAGGTCCTCGGTCGCGTTGTCGCCGATCTCGCGCGCCGTCTTGATGCCGGAGTTGAGGAACGCGATCGCGGAGTACTCGAGCTCGCGGTCGCTCTCGAACTGCTCCTTGACGGTCTGCCCGACGTGCAGCTTGCCGTAGCGCTGGAGGTTGGGGACGCCGTCGAGGAACAGGATGCGCGTGATCACGAGATCCGCGTGGCGCATCTCGTCGATCGACTCCTCGCGGATCTTCGCGGCGAGCCGGTCGTAGCCCCAGTTCTCACACATCTTCGCGTGGACGTAATACTGGTTGATCGCCGTCAGCTCGTTGGTCAGGAGCTGGTTGAGGAGCGTCAGCACCTCGTCATTGCCCTTCATCTCGGTCTCCTCGGTTAACGAGACGACTTTAGAGAGACGAGATCGGAGGCACAATCACGCGCACAGGTATTCGAGCCCTTCGCGCTGAGTCGATCTCGCAGCTCGTCGAGGCAGGCGCCGCATCCGGTCCCTGCGCCGCACTTGCGACCGATCTCCTCGACGGTCTGCGCGCCTTCGTCGATCACCGCGTCGATGTCGCGGTCCGAGCGTGGATAGCAGAGACAAACCAGCACTGAAATTGATAATGCTTTTCAAACCCAGCGCCGTCAAGTGGGTCTTTAGGTCCGTGAGGAGATCTGTAAGATGGCGGTCTTCCACATGAAGCCCCTGATCGCGATCGCCCTCCTGGCCGCCTTGGGCTGTGAAAAGACTGCAGATTCTCCCACTCCGGACCCGACGCCCAGCCCGACCAACGATGGAGTTCAGCTGGTTAGCCTCGGCGAGGGCGCGCAGCGGGTCCTTCGCTATCACCTGCGCAAGGGCACCCACACGACGACCGAGATCGCGATGACGATGGATCTCGACGTCGCGCGCGCGATGAAGATGCCGACGGTCGTGATGGTCATGGACATCGCGGTCGAGGACGTGCTCGCGAACGGCTCCGCGCGGGTCGCCACGAGGATCACCGAGAGCAGGCTGGTGGAGCGACCCGGCACCACGATGGACGTCGCCACGCTGTCGCCGCTCACCCAGAAGCTGACGGGCCTCGGCTACGCGTTCACGCTGTCGCCCGACGGAACGCTCTCGGAGGGGCGGATCACCGGCGCCGCCGGAGGTGACGTGCAGGCGCAGCTCGGGCAGATGACGCGCGCGATCGAGCAGGTCGCGATGCGGCTGCCGCCCGTGCCGGTCGGGGTCGGCGCGACGTGGTCCGCGAAGAAGACGGTGCAGCAGAACGGGCTCGCGGTGACGACCGTGACCACCACGCGGCTCACCGCGATCGAAGGCGAGCAGCTGACGTTCACCAGCCAGACCACGCTGTCGGCGCCGAACCAGCAGGTCGTCCAGCAAGGCCTGGCGATGGACGTCAAGGACGTCGGCGGTGGGGGCACCGGCAAGGGCACGGTCGATCTGACGACGATGGCGATGCGCGGCGAGCTGACGTCCGAGTTCCGCGGCACGATCACGGCCGCGGGTCAGCCGCCGACGGCGATGAACGTGATGATGCAGCTGACGCTGAAGTGATCAGCGAATGCGATCGTTGACCAGCACGCGGAGGTGCTGCGCGTCGAATGGCTTCTCGATCCGCTGATTGGGGACGCGGTCGAGGAACTGGCGCGCGGTGGGCGTGAACGCGCCGCCGGTGAGGAACACGATGCGCGACGCCTGGTCGCCGTCGATCTGGGCGATCCGGTCGTGCAGCTCCATGCCGGTCATCTGCGGCATCATCAGATCGCACAGGATCAGATCGAAGCGCTCGTTGCTCTGGATCCGGTGCAGCGCCTCGATCGCGCGGGTCGCGGTGACCACGTCGTGCTCGCGCGACAACAGCCGCCGCACCGTCGCGGTGATGATGGCCTCGTCGTCGACGACCATCACCCGGGCGCGCCGCGTGGCATTGGCCGGCGTCGTGGAGGACGCGGCCTCCGCCTCGGGCGTGACCGCCATCGGCAGGATCACGTGCACCGTGGTGCCGCGGCCGAGCTCGCTATCGATCCGCAGCTCGCCGCCGATCGTGGTGACGATGCGATGCGAGATCGAGAGCCCGAGGCCGGTGCCCACGCCCTGTGGCTTGGTGGTGAAGAACGGCGTGAACAGGTGGCGGATGGTGTCCATCGTCATGCCGGTCCCGGAGTCGGTGACGTCGACCACGACGTTGGTGCCCTCGATGCGCGTCGCGATCCGGATCTGGTTCTTCGACGCGTTGCCCTCGGGGATCGCCTGCGCCGCGTTGACGATCAGGTTGAGGAATACCTGACCGAGCCGCGACTCGGAGCCGCGGACCGCCGGGATCGAATCGCCGTACTCCTTGACCAGGCGCGCGCGGTGCTTGATCTCGTTCCACGCCATGCGCAGCGTGGAATCCAGCATCTGGTGGACGTCGACCGCGCCGTCCTTGGTCTCCTCGTGACGCGAGAAGATCTTGAGGTCGCGGACGATATGCTTGACGCGATCCGCGGCGGTGCGGGCGTCCTCGAGCATCTCGTTGACCTCCTTGAGCGCGGCACGATCCCGAAAGTCGGCGAGCTCGGCGATCGCGAGATCGAGGTTTGCGATCACCGCCGCGAGCGGGTTGTTGATCTCGTGCGCGACGCCGGCGGCGAGCATGCCGATCGACGCCATGCGATCGGAGATCATCAGCTGCTCCTGCGACGCGCGCTCGTGGGACATGTCGCGGAACACCGCGACCGCGCCGTCGACGCCGGCCTCGTCCTCGAGGGGACGCGCGCTGATGCTCATCCACGCACCCGGGTCCTCCGGCGAGCGCTTGATGAACTGCTCCTGGCGCTCGACGACGTTGCCGCGCAACGCCTGCGCGAGCGGCCGATCCTCGGGGGCGACCGGGGTGACGCGATCCGCCTGATAGAACCCGGTGTCGCTCCAGTTCTTGGTCGTGGGATCGATCCTGAGCAGCCCCGGCGCCGCCGAGTTCCAGGCGAGCAGCTGGCCCTGATCACCCGCCACGATCACGGCATCGGGGACGCTATCGAGCACGCTGCGCAGTAGCCGCTCGGAGCGCTCGATCTCGCGGGCCTGGCGAACCACCTCGACATCGGCTTCGCGCTGGCGCAACCGGACCGCCACCTCGCGCAGCTCGCGCTCGATCGTGGGCACCAGGCGCGCGAGCTTGCCCTTCGACATGAAGTCGTGGACGCCGGCCTTGAGCGCGTCGACCGCGATGTCCTCGCCGATCGTGCCCGACACGATCACGAACGGCAGATCGAGCTTCGCATCGCGGACCATCGAGAACGCCTCGAGGCCGGAGAACTCGGGCATCGACCAGTCCGAGATCACGACATCCCACGGCTCCTTGAGAGCGGCGGTCATCGCATCGCGCGAGCACACCTGGCTGTGGTCGATCTCGTACGTGCGCTTGAGCTCGCGCAACAACAGGAACGCATCCTCGTCGGAATCCTCCACCACCAACAACCGCAACTTCCGCTTCATGCGTTCCTTCGAAGTGCCTTAGCTTCGCCGACTTCAAGCAAGCAGAAGAGGTTTCTCACGCTGGTCTCGCGTCGACGAGGAATACTGGGGTATGGCCCGGTGAGCCACCCTAGGGCGAACCACCGGGACCGGCAAGAACACGGGCGAGCTTAAAACAGCTTCACGGCGCGCAGAGGCCGCCGAATTTTTTGCACGTGCCACCTGCCGCATCCGCACAGGTGCGATGCAGGTTGTCCGTCGGATCGAGCATGCACTTGCTCGCCGGGACACAGGCCGCGCCCCAGCTCTGACACACGCCCTCGGCTCCCTTGGAGCACGTCTTGTACGAGCGGGAGCCCGCGTCGTACATGCAGTTGCCCTCCGGCATGCACGCACCGCCGAAGTGGAAGCAGGTGCCGGCGCCGCCCGACAGGCACGTGAAGTACTGCGCCACCCCGGGGTGATACGCACACGTGAACGCCGGGCATCCGACGTCCTTGAGCACCGCGGGGCCACCACCAGGCTTGGTAGTGGGGTCGGACCCCGAATTGGTCACCGAAGAAGATCCCGAGCCACCGCCCGTCGGCTTCTTGACGTCCGGCGGGTTGCCACAAGCTGCCGCCAGCAGGGTCAGGACGATCGCGATGCGCACGGCGCGGTTATAGCGCGGCAGGGCTTCGAATGCCCGGGACCGCCGATCTGGGTGTAGCGTCCCCTCATGGTTCGCGCCGCGCTGCTCGTTCCTCTCGCCCTCGCGGCGTGTGGAAGCTCGACGAGCCTGCCCGTCGAGGCGCGGTGCAATCCACTCGGTGCGGGTGCGTGCCTCGCGCCGTGGCCGAGCTCCGCGTTCGAGGTCGATGATCCCGAGACGGTGACCGGCCGCCGGCTGGCGATTCCCGACGACGCGATCCCGCGCGGCGTCCGCGACGAGGAGATCGATCCGAGCCTGTGGAACGCGCTCGACGGGTTCTCGCCGACCACGCCGATCGTCGTCGAGTTTCCGGGCGGCGTGTCGGATCTCGGGCTGCCGGCCCCCGACAACATGGATCCGTCGCTCGCGCTCGACAGCCCGACGGTGATCCTCGATCTCACGACCCGGGGTCGGGTCGCGCACTGGGCGGAGCTCGGCGACGACGACACCACGCTGGTCCTCCACCCGGCCGCGCGGCTCGAGCCCGGCCATCGCTACGCGGTGGCGATCACGACGCGCGTGGTCGCGAGCGACGGCAGCGAGCTCCCGATCTCGCCGGGGTTCCGCGCGCTGCTGAACGACCGGCGCACCGACCACTCGCTGCTCGAGGCGATGCGCGGGCGGATCGATGAAGTGTTCGACGCGCTCGACGAAGCCGGGGTCACCGAGGATCTGGTGCTCGCGTGGGACTTCACGATCGCGTCGGAGGCGTCGCTGCACGCCGACCTGGTCACCGCCCGCGAGCGCGTGATCGGCACGCTCGCGACGCATCCCAGCCTGTTCAAGGCCACCGAGAGGATGGGCGCGCAGGTCCGCACGCTGACCGGCACGCTCGATGCCCCGCTCGTGCTGTCGAACGGTGGCGAGCCGCGCGCGAACACCCGCCTGGTCCGCGACGAGGCCGGCCAGCCCGCGATCCAGGGGCTGTATCGGATCCCGTTCGCGGCCGTGATCCCCGCGTGTGCCGGCCCGGGTGCGCCGGTGGTGCTGTGGGGACACGCGCCATTTCGCGATGCGAGTGACGCGCTCGGCGCGACCGCCACCGAGCTCGCGACCGCGCTGTGCGCCGTCGTCGTCGGGATCGATCTGCGCGGCCGCTCCTCGGCGGACGTGCCGGCGGTCGAGCGCGCGATCGCGGACCTCGGCAACGCCGGCGAGCTCGACGTGATCGTGCAAGGCGTCGTCGATCACGTGACCTTGATCCACGCGCTGCCGGCGATCCTCGGGGCGGTGCCCTCGCAGATCTTCTACGCCGGTCCGAGCACGGTGATCGCGGCGCTGCCCGAGCTCGCGCGTGCCGCGATCGTCGATCCCGCATCACCGCGCAGCCTGTTCGTCTCCGAGCTCCACACGTACGGACCGATCGATGCGGTGATCGTGCGCGCGCTCGTCGAGTCGCGCTGGGATCGCGTCCAGCCGCGAGCGCTGCCTCACCCCGTGCTCGTGCAGGCGCACGCGGGCGAACCGACCAGCTGGATCGCGCGCACGTTCGGGCTGCCGCTCGTCGATCCCGCGTCGACGCCGTGGGGGGTGAGGACCCGGCGCGCACCTCACGTAGGTTCAGGTGTGGTGCACGACCTCCGGATCGAGACGCTGCGCGAGTTCTTCACCACGGGTCAGATCTTGCCGGCGCCGATCTCGGGGCTATGGCCCCGAACCCCCTAGGCAGCGCGCTGCCGCAAACTCCCACATCGACAACGGTTGCGCGGGTTTGAGATCGTGGGGAATCACGACAGCACGACGGAAACCACCACGCGATCTCGCGGTACGCGCATTGCTCGGAGTCAGCCCCATGCGATCGATCCCGTCTCTCCTCGCGGTCCTCGGGCTGGCAGCCTGTGGCACCGACTCGACGACGTCGGACGACGACGACGTGCCGACCGGCCAGGTGACCTGGTACCAGGACGTCGCGCCGATCCTGTCCGAGCACTGCATGAGCTGTCACCAGGACGGCGGCATCGCGCCGTTCACCCTCACCGACTACGACAGCGCGGTCGAGATGTCGAGCGTCGCCCTCGACGCGATCCAGCGAGGTGTCATGCCACCGTTCGACGCGCGCGAGGATGCCGACTGCACCCCGCGGTTCGGCTGGGTCGACGACCCGCGGCTGTCGAACACCGAGCGCGAGAAGCTCGAGAAGTGGGTCGAGCAAGGCCATCCGCTCGGCGAGGAGATCGCGATCCCCGGGATCCCGGTGACCAACCTCGAGGGTGCGTCGATGCGGCTGACGCCGGCCGAAGGGTTCGTGACCAGTGGCGATCGCGATCAGTTCATCTGCTTCGTGCTCGATCCGGGCAACACGCAGCTGCAATGGCTGACCGGCCTGCAGGTGCTGCCCGATGTCACCGAGGTGGTGCACCACGCGGTGATCACCGAGGTCGCACCGGGCGCTGCGCAGGACGAGCTGGTCGCGCGCGCGGGCATCGGCAAGCCGTTCGATTGCGGGACCGCGTCGACGCCGTCGGACTTCGTCGTCCACATCTGGACGCCGGGCAATCAGCCGATGTCGACGAGCGATGACATCGCGGTGCCGGTGGTCGCCGGCGCGAAGCTGGTGATGCAGATCCACTATCACCCGGCCGGGGTCGCGCACACCGCCGACAAGACGGCGGTCGACCTGCGGTTCTCGAACACGTGGCCGACCCGGATGTACTTCGTGACCGCGTTCGGCAACTTCGATCAAGCGCCGAACTTGCTGCCTGGCCCCGGCGACACCAGCGGCCCGCAGTTCATGATCCCGAAGAACGTCCAGGAGCACCCCGAGCACATGCGCGTCGCCATCCCCGCGCTTGGAGATCTGACGGACGTGCGGCTGTTCTCGGCGAACCCGCACATGCACCTGGTCGGGACGCACATCTCGAGCACGTTCGAGCGTCCGGTCGCGCGCGGCACCGACCCGCAGACCGAGTGCCTCGCCAACGGTGGCTGGAACTTCGACTGGCAGCGCACCTACCAGTACGACGCGCCGCTCGACAAGCTGCCGAGCATCGCCGAGGGCGACGTCATCGACATCAAGTGCACCTGGGACAACACGATCGAGAACCCGTTCGTCCAGCGCATGCTCGCGGACTCGGGCCTGCCGCCCATCCCGATCGACATCACGCTCGGCGAGCAGACCACGAACGAGATGTGCCTCGAGATCTTCGGGCTCTCGATCCCGGCGCCTGCCCCGCCCGCGAAGACCCAGCCCCGCCCGACGACGATCGAGTTCCCGCCCGCGCTCGCGCAGATGCAGGTGAACCCGAACATGTTGCGCTAGGAGCGAGCGCCGCGCGAGGCGATCAATAGCAGGAGGCTGTAGGCGCTACAGGCGCCTAGCGCATCGCGAGCAACACGCGGACCATCGTCGCCAGCTCGCGGGTCAGCGCCGCCAGGCTCGGCTTCGAGACCCCGGAGTGACCGTAGAGGCCGGTGAGGTGGACGCGGGCGTCGGAGAGCGCGGCGCCGAGGGCGGGCGCGTGCTCGAACGGGATGACGTCGTCGTCGAGCCCGTGCACGAGATCGACGCGGCAACGAATCCGCGGGAGGTACGGGCGCGGATCGAGCTCGCGATCGTCGAACCGCGACAGCGCCTCGAGCGCCCACGGGGCCGAGCCCGGGCGCGCGCCGACCCCGAGGAGAAAGTGCTCGCGGACATGGGCGGGCACGGCGAGCTGCTCGGCGATCGGGATGAACTTCGCCGGCGCCTTGAGCTCGGGCCGTCCCCAGGTGGCCTTGATGAAGCGGCGCCAGCACTCGATCAGCTCCGCGGGATCGGGCGTGTCGAGCAGGTGCGCGAGGTTGATCAGCACCGCGGGCTGGTTGAGCGGATCGCGCGCGGTCTTGCGCCCGTTCGACAGCTCGCCGGTCAGGCAGAACTTCATCATCTCGCGGAAGTCGTGATAGCCGCCGAAGATCACGAGGCGCTCGACGAGCTCGGGGTGCTCGGCGGCCAGCGTGAACGCCAGCAGCGAGCCGAACGAGATCGAGAACACGACCGGCTTGTGATCCGTCCACCGCGGGAGCGCCCTGGCGATGGTGAGGAACTCGCGCTTGGCCTGCGCGTTCGGGGTCAGGGCGAGATAGGCCGGCACGTACGGCGCGATCGCAAAATGGCCGGCGCGCGCGAGGATCCGGCAGAACCGGTCGAGCCGCGGATC